>Ga0268262_10000496_pt1 | contig 52057 bp, 48 predicted proteins | sample TergutNc150P3_FD_190354 | JGI IMG/M metagenome (GOLD analysis project Ga0268262, IMG submission 190354) | Nasutitermes corniger P3 segment gut microbial community from laboratory colony in Florida, USA - Nc150 P3 (SPAdes) (version 2) | ecosystem: Host-associated > Arthropoda: Insects >... | reverse complement strand
GTTGACAGGCATTATGGCAAAAGGGGCGTCAGGGCAAAGGACATTGGCCCAAGCGTCAAGTACGACGGCGAAAAGCTAATCCAAAAGCTGGACTGCGTGTATGCGTCCGGCGTAACACACGACGAGCACCAGCCGAGCCACCTCAAGATAATAGGCGGGAGCGAAGTATGCGCCGAATGTTGGGAAGAATATGGAAGCCCCTGTACCTCCTTCTGCCCTGCCCAGGTGTACGAAATGCGGGAAGGCTCGGATGGGGCGGCCCCCAGCCTAGAAATCGCATACTCAAATTGCCTGCACTGCAAAACTTGCACTATCAAATGCCCCAAACAGAATGTAGCTTGGACTCCGCCCGAAGGCGGCGGCGGACCAAAGTATTCAATCGGGTGATACAAAAATGCCCATCGAACCCGAGCTCCTGAGCATCCTATGCTGCCCTGGCGAGCGCGAAGGCATACCCTGCCACGGCGACTTGACTGATCTGGGCGACTGGCTGCTGTGCGGACTCTGCTTCTCAAAGTACCCCATCGAGAATGGCATCCCCATTCTATTGGCAGAGAGGGCTGTTGCGGGAGAGAAGCCTAAATCAAAAAATGAATGAGCCCCTTGCGAAAGCTCCGATTGCCAAATTGACAATTGACAATGGACAATTGACAATTGTGGATGCGGGCTTCGCCCGCGCCGATTTTCCTAATTGGGGGTACCTATTGCATGGCTGCTTCCAGAAATCGGATGATGTGCTATCGGCAATAATTGGGGGGCTGCAAATAGCTCGAATAATCGCTGAATGAACCCCAACATGCACAAAGACCATCGGTGGTTGATATGAACAAGCTGACCAAAAAGGGCGCGGTGGCTGCGCTGAATGCCATCCAAGGGCAAAAAGTACTTGTCTATGGCGACCTCATGCTGGACGAGTACCTCTTTGGCGAAGTGAACAGAATATCGCCAGAAGCCCCAGTCCCCATAATCCGCGTGACGGCTGAAAAGTGGGTGCTGGGCGGAGCGGCCAATGTGGCGTCCAACTTAAAGGCCATAGGCGCCGAGCCACTGCTGGTGGGCGCAATAGGGAAAGACGCCGCCGGTGGGCGAGTGCGAACATTGATTTCAAACTTGGGCATCAGCGGATGCGGACTAGTGGAAGACCCAACAAAGCCCACCATCATCAAGACTCGCGTCGTAGGCCACAGCCAGCAGATGCTGAGGATTGACAGGGAAGAGATAGGGCCTTCCAGCGGCAGAGCGGCCAAGGCGCTTATAGCCAAAATCGTTGAAATGGCAAATAGCGCGTCGGCCATCGTAGTCTCCGACTATGCCAAAGGCGCCATCTGCCAAGAGACGATAGACGCAATCAGTGAATGCGCCAAGAAAAATGACATACCTTGGATAGTTGACCCAAAGCCAGCCCACAAGGGCCTCTACAGTGGCGCCACCGCGCTGACGCCAAACTCAAAAGAACTCAGCGAACTCTCGCGCCGCCCAGCAAAGACCGATGAAGAATTGGCACAGGCCGCGCTGGAACTCGCCGCCGAGCTTGAATTGGGGGGGCTGTTGGTGACACGCAGCGAAAAGGGAGTGGCCTTGGTAAAGCCAAAGAGGGGGAAGCAGGCCATCTGGACCATACCCACCGAGGCCAGGGAAGTCTATGATGTATCGGGTGCTGGCGACACAGTGATAGCCGCATTCGCCGCCGCACTGGCCGCCAAGCTGGATTGGATAGACGCCGCCATGCTTGCCAACGCCGCCGCTGGCGTGGTCGTAGGCAAGATGGGTACAGCCACAACCACGCCAGAGGAGATACTTGATAGGGTGTAGGGATTAGGGGCCAGGGGATAGTTTCGGTTCAGCAACCAGTGCCGGGCGAAGCCTTGTTGTCGCATGGGGGGCTACTTTGGAGTTTGCCACGCCATGCGCGACATTCAACGCGGCGCGAAGTGCCGCATCAATTCTTCCCTAATCCCTGATCCCTACCCCCTATTCCGGCAGTTCCGTGCCCTGTTCCATTATTTCGAGATAGCCCGAATATTTGAAAACCCTGTCGCGTTTTTGGGCGGTGAGCTCTTTCACAATGCCTACGCTCTCTAGATAGCTGAGGGCCTTGTTGACAGTGGCTGGCGCTAGGCCGGTTTTTTTGGCTAAAAGAGAAGGGGTGGCGATGGGATGTTCCATGAGTGACTGGTGGATCTTCAGCGCGGACGGCGCACCGCGCCCGATCCCGTTTATTTTGGCCCTGTCCTGCTCTGAAAGATCGAGAATCTGCCGCGCCGCCGCCACTGCCTGAGAAGCCGTTGTTGTCACAGCGTCCGCAAAAAAATCGAGCCAAGCCTCCCAATCGCCTACAAGCCTTGTATTGTTGAGCAGCGCGTAGTAATCCTGCCGATGGGTTTTGAAGTACAGGCTCAAATAAAGCATCGGCTCGCGCAGCACATTCTGCTCGCACAAGATGAGCGTTATCAGCAAGCGCCCCAAGCGCCCGTTGCCATCCAAAAAGGGGTGTATGGTCTCGAACTGCGCGTGCGCTAGGGCCGCCTTCATCAGCACGGGCACGGGGGAGGGGACATCGTGCAGGAATAGCTCCAATTTGCCCATACATTCAAGCACTTCTTCCGCAGGCGGCGGAACAAATGCCGCGTTGCCTGGCCTAGTGCCGCCAATCCAGTTTTGGCTGCGCCTGAATTCCCCGGGCTCTTGGTCGCTGCCCCTGCCGCTTTTCATTAGCACGCCATGGACATTTCTGATGAGGCGCAAAGACAACGGCAGCCCATTGGCCAGCAGCTTTAGCCCGCAATCAAGCGCCGCGACATAGTTGCTGACCTCGCGCACGTCGTCCAAAGGCGCACTGGGCTTCTGGTCCAGATCGAACAGCAGCAAGTCGGAGAGGGACGACTGCGTCCCTTCTATCATGGAAGACAGCAGCGCCTCCTTGCGGACGTACATGTGAAGAAACAGGGAAGTGTCGGGTAGCATGGCCGCAATGCTGTCCAAGCGCCCTAGCGACAGCATCGCTTGGTCGAATTTATTGTGCAATTCGGTAGTCCAGTCAACCGGCGGGTTTGGCGGCAATGGCGCGGGCACGAAGGCCGTGGCTCTCTCGCCAACCGTGGATATTGTCACGTATCTGCCCTGTAGGCCCCTCTGCATGTTTTGCGCTCCCAAGTTAAAATAAGCCTTGCCGTTATTTTAGGATAACAGCCCAACCTAAAATAGTGGATGGCATCACCCCTTTTTCCACATACGCTCCCAAGTTAAAATAAGCCTTGTCGTTATTTTAGGATAACGGCCCAGCCTAAAATAGCGGTGGCAATTGCCGGTTTAGAGGTAGGCGATTCAAGCGGGAAGAATGCCCGTCCGACCTTCAATGCTCAATCCGCCATAACTGGCGCGGCGCGAAGCGTCGCATCAATTTTCCCCTGACCCCTAATCCCTACCACCTACACCCTTTCTAGATTGGCTCCCCGGCCCAAGAGGTGCGGAATGCTTCGCGCACCGCGTCCAAGCCAAACGAGGCGCCCAGACAGAGCCCTAGTTTCGCCAGGGCGGCCCATCTAGTGTGCAGCCCGCCCTGTATGGCCCCAAGGGCGGCGGCCCTTTTGCCAAGCTCGTACGTCGCGAGGTTTGTCCCGCCCGATACGCATTGGCTGGTGACCACCACGGGAAGCCCCCTCTCTTTTGCATCTTCAAATAGATGGATCAAGTCGGGCCTGTCCACGGGAAGGTTCCCCGCGCCATAGGCCTGTATCAGCGCGGCCTTCGCCCACGGCGGCGCTGGTTCCCACGGCATCCCAGGGTGGGGCGTATAGACGGCTATCGCGCTCTCTAGGCTTTCCCCTACGCCGCTCGGCACGTTCCGCTCGAATTTGCCAGCGTGTGGCGAAAACTGTATCGTCAGCCCAAACTCCGCCAAATAGGGCAGGTTGGGCGAGTCAAAGGCGCAGTACCTGTGGACGCTGCTCTTGTTTGCCGCCACCCCCCTAATCCAGTGGTCTCCAAAGCAGATGCCAATGTCGGGGATTCCCCTGGCGGCCAGCGTCACGGCGTCTATGAGGTTGGCCCTCGCGTCGCTCCTGATGAACGACAGCGGCCTCTGCGAACCAGTTAGCACTATGGGGATATTCAAATCAGACAGCGTGAAACCCAGCACGGACGCGGTGAACGCCATCGTGTCGGTTCCATGTATAACCACCACGCCTTGGTATCTTGAGTGGCGGTCGCGGATGTGGCCCGCTATCTGCAAAAGGTCGTCAGGCTCCAGCGCAGAGCTGTCGCGGTTGAACGGGACCTCCAGCTCTAAGTCGGCGATCTCCCGCAGCTCCGGCAACTGATCCAGCAGCTTGTCCAAAAAAGGCCCAGGGGCCAAGCCTTGTGAGGCGCTGGCGGCGGCCATCCCAAGTGTCCCGCCGGTGTGGATGATCAAAATGCTGGGGCGCAAGTTCCCTCCTCCAATAGCCATATTCTATCTAAGCCGAAACAAATGCCTGCAGCGAGTCGTCCCCAAATTCTGAAACGCAGGATACGACTATAGAACACCGCCCCGGCTGCCAGGGGGGAAGAGCGATGGAACAATCAAATATTCCATTCGCGTCTGTCCAGCCAGAGGCCAATTCGACCGGTTTTTGGTCGTTTGACACGAAGCTAACTGCCATCTCCGCGCTAGGTATGGGGAATTTGCTTATGCACAGCCGCGCAGCCACCGAAAATTTTAATTTCGCGCCAAATATAGGCACCAGTGGCTCTTTCAGCGACAGTTCCAGTATTTCTACGCCCCCTTCTCGCCCAAGGTATTCCAATATGGCTTCCAACAGCGGCCTGCCGTGGAACGCCCTTTCTACGGATAGCTCTCCAGCCTGTATCTTGGCGTCGTATTCGCCATTTTCTATGTCGAGGACGACCCGCTTGTGCTGCTCCTCTATCCTCGCCATTATGTCGCCCTTTGGCGTTTGGCCGGTTTTCAGCAGGTCGGAGCAGTCGCTTTGGACGCTGTCCAAAATTTCGCCGCCAACGTAGATCAAGGTCTGTATCTTCTGGCCATGCGGGCCATGCTCCTCGGTCTGCACGTGGATAGTCCGGTCATTGAACCTCAGCTCGGTGTTGAACCCGGTGATCATTTTGCGGCTTCCAGCAAAACCATGCGCCTTGCCATAGCTTGACCGACGCAAAGTACTTTGGCGCGATTAGTCATCAATGTCGTGCAAAGATATGTTTTTTGCAACCTCTTTAGCCACGGCCTTAATGAATTCTTGATCCGACAGCAATTCGTTGGCAATCGGGGAATGTTGCCCAGCATGGGCATCCTCCAGCTCAGAGCCAAAATCCTCTGGTGCCGTGTCCAAAAAGCTGTCGGGAGCCGTATCCCAAAAATTGTCGGGGTCGCTTCCCTGCCCGCCTTGGGCCGAGTCGGGCTGCTCATCGTGCGGGGCGACCAACTGGTCTATCTTTGAAAGGTCAAGGTCTTCAAGCTCGATGGTGATCGCGCCCTCTTCTGGCTGCCCGTCCCCTTCAAGGGCGTCTGGCACCGCGAGGGCGATTTCTTGGGCCAAGTCCTGCGCCTCCAAGACGAGAAGATCAGAACGAGCCGCATCTGCCGGTTGCAATGGAATATCGGCTGGCGCGGCGGGTTCTGCTGACTGCAGCGGCAAGTCTGGCAGAATGGCAGGCTCTTCGGGCGGTAGCGAGATCTCTGCTGGCTCCTCTGGTTGCAGCGGCTCTTCGGGCGGCAACGATGTCACTGTTGCCTCCACTGGCCTAGACAAAACCGAAGGAATGTCGGGTTCCGCTGGCTGCGCCTCTGGCTCCGAAGGCGGTGTAGCTCTGGCCGGCATGTTGGGCATGGCCATCAGCGCTGTCACTTTGTCCGGCAAGTCGCGCAGGTCAACGGGCTTGCGCAGAAAAGCTTGGATGGGTGCCTTTTCGATCCGCGCTAGGTCAACGTCTTCAAGCACCCCGGCCATCATGGCGATGGGCCGATACTCCGTCCTCGCGTCAGATCGTAGCTGCTCCAACAGCCCCCAGCCGTCCATCTTTGGCAGTGAGGTGTCCACTAGGGCCACGTCAAATTCTGCCCCGTCCTCGATGAATTTCAGCGCCTCTTCAGCGTTGTTTGCGTGCAGAACCTCAACGGCCGTTGAGTCCAGCAAAGACGCGACAATTTTGTGGATGCTAGGGTTGTCGTCCACCAAAAGGAGACGTGGCATGTGAACCTCTATATGCCAATTTATCAGAATGTGCTTAGAATTGGCAATTATTATTGATGTGGGTGATGATTTGGGGAGATCAAACGCCTATCCAGACCGCGAACAGGTAGTCGTCCCTCGTCATCGGGCTTTGTGCGCGGTGACACTGCGCTTATCCTAACCCCTGACCCCTACAACCTGCCTTCTCCACTCCCTCACCAATTCTTCAAACCTACGGCCCCTCTCCTCAAAATTTTTGAATTGGTCAAAGCTGGCGCAGGCGGGGCTCAGCAGCACCTGGTCGCCGGGCGCGGCTATGGCAAGGGCTTTTGTCACTGCCTCGTCGAAGCCCTTGATGGCGGTGTGGGGCAGGTCGCCCAAGTCCCTCTCCAGCATGGGTATCGCATCGCCCAAAAAGAGCAAGTGCCGCAGCTTGCCCTCCAGCGCGGGTCGAAGCGGCCCATAGCTGCTTCCCTTGTCTTCCCCTCCCAAGATCAACACCAAAGGGCCTGGTAGGGCGCGGATGGCCGTCAAGGTGGAGTCCACGTTTGTCGCCTTGGAATCGTTGTACGCCTTGACCCCATCTCTTTCCCCGCAGAATGAAAGCCTGTGCGCCAGCCCTGGGTATGTCTTTAGTCCATCGCGCACCCCCTCAATGGCCGCCCCGCCATGCACGGCCAGCAGGGTCGCGGCCAGCGCGTTTTCGATGTTGTGCCACCCCGGTATCAGCAGCTCGGAGCTATGCACCAACTGTGTTTCGCGGCCATCTTCGTCCCGCAGGAACAATCTGCCGTCCTTCCCAGCCCAAGCCCCATAGGTGCCATGCGTAGATCCGCATCCTTGACCGCTATCGGGCTCCCTCCCAAACAGCGCGGCGCGGGCCTTTGGACAGAGCGGTACAGAAAAATTTGCGCCGATAGGGGACACGCATAGGTCGCCAAGACCCTGCCTTTCAAAAATGCGGCATTTTGCCGCCAAGTAGGCCTCCATCGTCCCGTGCCTCGCAAGGTGATCCGGCGAAAGGTTGAGGATCGCTGCCGCCTCCGCCCTAAAGCCATGAACAGTCTCCAATTGGTAGCTCGAACACTCCACGACGAAGCGCGTGCCAGTTTCCGCGCCATCCACCGCGTCCATGAGCGGCAGGCCAAGGTTACCGCAGGCCACCGAGGGTTGCCCCCCCGCTTTTAGCAGGTGGGCCGCCAAGTCTGTGGTGGTGCTTTTGCCATTTGTGCCCGTCACCGCCAGCACCACTGCCGTTGGGTCTTTTTCCCGCAGGGCCCTGTGGGCAAATTCCAGCTCCCCAATCACGGGTATGCCACGCCTTGCAGCCTCTAGGGCGAAGCCAGCCCTTGGGTTCACAACCGGGCTGAGTACCACTTCCGATGCGTCATCCAATAGCGAATCGGGGTGGCCGCCCCAAGCGCACCGCGCACCCCATTTTGTAAGCTGGGCCGACAAATCGGCGCTGGGGCATGGCCCGCTGTCAGTGATCGTGAATGGGTTGCCCGACATTGCCAAGTGCCTGGCCACGGCCAGCCCCGACTTCCCCGCGCCAACGATGACAGTGTGGTTTTTCATATAGCTAGTCGCAATTTTCGTCAATTGATGTACTTGCAAAATCCCTAACCATTCCCAATACCCCACATTTCAACTGTGGAAGCTCACGCATAATGAGAGTCCCACGATTAAGGAAAAGGAGTTCAAATTATGGTTGCGCTTCCATCGGCTCCAGCGTCAGTATCGGCGCGAATATTTCCAAGCTGGACCCCTCTTGGGCATGGATTTCAGCCACGCGCCCAGCATGGGCTGCGCGGTATTCATTTTCCATCTTCATGGCTTCCAGTATGAACAGTGGCTGGCCCTCCTCCACCTCTTCGCCCACCCTCACCAAGTATTTCATCAGCTTGCCAGGCATCTGGGCCTTCATCAGCTTGCCGCCCCCCTGCGGGGATTTCGCCATAGCCTGCGCCAGCAGCTTCTTGTTTGGGTCTTGCAATGTAAATTCCAGCGCGCCCGCATGGAAGCTGCCACGGTAGCCATGCAGGTCTGGGTCTTCCGCGATGCGTATTCTGTCAACGTTTACCCCAACGCTGCGCTTGTTGATGATCACCGAATAGCTGGTGGGTTCCACCCTGATTATGTCCAGAGGTATTTTTTCTCCGTCCCACACCATCATCAGTTCGCCTTGGTGGCGGAACATCTCCAGTTCATGCGTTTCATTTCCTATCGCCAGCGTTCTCTTCACCGATAAATCTCCATCTCGTCTAATTCCAATTCTAATTCAAAATTGCATGGACGCAATTTTGAATTAGAATTGGAATAAGAATAGGCGCGGCAAAGCCGCATCAGAACGAAGGCGAGCGAAGACAAAACGCCCATGCCGCCAAAATTTGTCAACGTGTTGCAACGACCCACATTGGAGTCTCGCGTATCCGAAGCGCAAGCGCAGGATACCGAGAGAACTTACCTCTAGCCCCTGACACCTGACGCCTAGTCCCTACTTCTTAACCTTCCCTTCCCACTCAACGGCAAGCCTCTCCTGCCCCAATTTTCTTGCGAGATCCACGATTTTTGAAATGTCCTTGAATGTGCCGCCAAGGCCCAGCCAAGCGTCGAATATTTCTTTGGCATCGCTTGGCTTGCCGTCGTGCAGGTAGGCTTCGATCAGGGGGATGGCAACATTGTCCCCAAGTCCGGCACTGGTTTGCTGCACTATAAACATCTCTAACTCTGCCATGTTGGAATAGCTACTCATGGCAGGGTTGGATGGCTTGAAATTGGGGTTTGTCCTTTGAATGTCCGTGATCCTGCCAAATTCCCTGTCCCATGGCACCCTTAGCAGCGATATTACCTTGGCCCATTCTTCGTTATTTTTGCACTCATAGTAATAGGCGTTGATTGCGCTTGCGGGGGGCACGGTGCCAGGTTTTGAGATGGGGCTGGCTTTTGCAGATTCCACTAGTTGGGCTATGGGCCTGTCGCTGCCTTCCACCCACCTCCAGAACAGCCACTGGCTCCACAATTGTTCCGAAGATGGTTTTTTCTCCAGCAGCCATTCGATGTTTGCCAGCAGTTTGGTTGAAAGCGTCTTCATGGCCGGAGTCTGTATGGAATTGGCTGAATTGCCACGTCCGTAGGCATTTGGAGGTTAATCAATATTTCGGGGTTGTCGGACAATACTTTTTTTATCAATTTGCAAGCCTCTGCCCATACGTCTTGCTCCTTGTCTATGTTTGCGCCCTTGTCGAGCCGACGGCTGAGGGCGGCACTGACGTTTTCAATTATTCTGAAAGCTAGGTCTATCTCTAGACCGGGCCTCGCGCTGTGTTCTGTCATGTAGTCGCGGCGGTAGCCAACCTCGTCTTTAACATTGTGGCGCTTGAGCATGACCAACAATGTGTCTGGCTCGGGCATGCCATAGCCTTGCTCTATCACGCTCAAGTCGCCAGCTATCAATGCCCAGCGGTCGCCGTCGTCCGCCTTCCAGCCAAGCGTCTCCAGATCGTCCTTGCCTATGGAATAGCTCCTTAGTCGTGGGTCAAGCCCATTGATCAGCGCGGAAAAGCTATCGGAATAGTTTTCGCCTGATTGGGAGTAGCAGCGCCAAGACGGGAATCCATTGGCCAAAAAAAACATGGTTTGCACATAAGGCAGTTTATTTACTTGCTCGCCTTTTTCCCAGATTTTTGCAATGTCTTCCTTACCCGCAGCCCTCGCGGCGCTTGCTGCAATAAGGGCGTTTTCCGCTTTGTGCCTCTCTGTTTTGCCATTGACGGTGATGGCTGTGGAATACATTTCCGTCTTGCCTTCCCTGCGTATCATTTCGTCATAGACTCTATTCGCTTCGTCAATGTTGCCAAGCATCAGAAGTGCCTCTAGGTGGGCGGCGTAAGCCCTTGCGGGGTAATCCTTCATGGATCCGCCGTCGCCGCCGGTGTTGCCAAATGCGTTTGTGTTCCCAGGCGTCCATTCAACTCTTAAGGAAGATTCGCTTGGAAGGGCGCCCCTAAAATACTGAGCCGCCTTTGCAAACTTGACCACCGTGTTCCAGTCTTTTTTTGCCTTGGCTTCTTCGATGATCCATACGCACACGCTTTCTGGGGGAAAGATGCGATAGGCGTTCAGAGATGGGAAGATGCCGGGTTCGATGGAATTGATGAACGGGCTTATTTTGTAGTCGGGGCTGCACTGGGCCATCCATGCCCAGATGCTCCAGAGTGTGCCATTCACCGGGTCTAGCGCGATGGCCTGCTCCACTTTGGGGATGTGCTTCTTAAAGATGTCCCTCATCAGCTTGCTGTACCTTTCGGGCTGCACCCTGTCTGGCCTAAAGAAGGCGATGTCAATGCCCAGCCAGTCGCCGCTGAACACCTTGTCTGTTTCTGTTGACATGACTGCCCAAGTGAGCAGGTCTTTTTCGGTGCCAAGGTCTTCCGTCGGGTTGGGCGGCATGACGTGCAATGCGCGGCGCCTGACCTCTGTCAGCAGATCTGTCATTGCGTCAAGGTGCCCGGGGTTCTCGCGCAGAAAGTCCCTCAGTATCCTCTGGGGCGTCTTGACCCCCTTTTGCATCAGCATTTCGTCGAACTCTTTGGCGCTGGGCGCTAGGGCGCCAGCGACAATCAGTTTGTTGTCAATGCCAAGGGCCGCCCACCTTGAGCCGTTGGCAAGGCCGTACTTTTGCCTCACCCATTGCTCGAATGCCGGGATGTTCCCCTCTCGCATGGCGAAATTTGGGCACTCGAATTGTCTATCAGTTTGTCGCGGGTCAGCAACTGAAATCCGTGGCCGAAGATGCCCTCGGAGTCAAGCGTCTCTTTCCACTTCGACAGGTCCGGGGCCTTCCAGTCGCCGAGCAGGACTATCTTGTTGCCCTTGCGGCTGCTCAGGTTATACTCAAAGTCCGACTGGGCGGGCAGCGGCGCACAGGCGATTATTGCGGCAATGGCGGGGATTGCTATTTTTGGGCTCATTTTTTGTCATTTTCTTTCTTACTTTTTTCTTCTGGAGCTTTGGGATTGAGCATCCCCATCTTCACGGAGCCGTCTGGCATGGGACGCCATTCGTTGACTCTCCAAAAGTTTTTCAAATTCATCAACTTGGAGAAAAATCCAGCCTTCGCTACGGAAGCGCCGATGGGGGGCACGTCCAGCTTTTCTATGCGCCCATTTTCGGGGTGCAGCCTGTACCAGACCACCCAGCGGCTGTATTGGTCTATCTTCTTTTGCTGCTCCAAAAACAGCTTCTCGCGCTCTTTTTCGGTGAGATCGGAGTTTTTGTCCATCGTCTCCCTGAGGTCGTCCCACTTGTCGCCCGCGCCATTTTTCAGGGCGGCCTCTTCCATCGCGGAAATTAGCACGGTGCCCTCTTTTTCGGGGTTGCAGCAAAACACGGCCATAGTGAACCCGCCCTTGCGGATGGCGCTTAGGATTTCTTTGGGCTCGATGTTCTTGAATACGCTGCCGGCCTTTACCAAAGACGCCTTTTCCAAATTGAAGCACCAAAATAGGCCGCTGACTCTATTGATGATGACGCCATATTTGCCAGCCACCATGTATTCCGCGTTGGCCGGGTTCGAAAAAACCTTTGCTTCCGACAGATGCTCTTTCAGGTCGTCTATCCCGTAGTCAATGGATCTTTCCACCTGCAGCACTTTTTTGTCGGGGTTCAGTTTCATCACGGCGAAGGGCGAGCGGTCGCGGATGGGCCTGTTGTTGTCAACCATGTCTTTTGACCAAGTGACGACTATGAGGCGGTTGTTCTCGCATGGAAACGCGCGCGAAAACGCCAAGCCCCCTCCCCCTTTTTTCCCGTAGTCCTCTCTGTCCGCAAAAATTTCAGGTGAGTAGTACTCGCCAATTATGTCCCATTTGTCGTCTTGCCATTTTAAGTAGTAAAATGCCTCGCATAGTAAGTCTTCCTTGGTTTTTCTCAATCCGGTAGTCGTAGAGTACAGCGCGTTTTCGTATCCATCGTCAAGCCAAAACGAGAACATCTGACCCCCGTAGTTTTTGAGATCTGCCACGTTGTTTTTCTCGTCAATGAAATATTTGAGGCGCGTGGCATCTTTGCCAGAGCCGCTTTGGACTGAAACGAAATATTTATCCCCGACCCATTGGCCAGGGCTGTCTTGCGCTAAAGCGAGTGTTCCAGAGGCGAGCAGCAGAGCCGCCACGATGAAACGAGAACGAAAAGTCATAAGAACCTCCAAGGGGAAAAGCCCAATGGCGCGATATTCCAAAGGGTAGTCGCGCCACCAAGCAAGGTTGATGGCAGTGTTGAAATGAAGCTACGTCAATAAAATGTATCTTGGGAGTTATTTCCCTTTAATGATGCTAGGCTTTTCTTCGGGCTTGCTCACTGAAAGCACCACGATCATAGCTATGCCCTCCCCGACCATGGTAGTCCCAATTATGACTTTTTGGCCCGGCTTTAGGTCAATCTTGGCTTCAGAAATTGCCCCAGCAATCCCATATCTCGCCGAGAACAGTCCAGAAATGCGATCGTGATCACTATTAAAGTCATTTTTGAGAGTTCTTAGATGCCAAACAAAATTTTGCATGGCACTAACATATATATCTTTATGCGGCCTAGGAATAGTGCCATCTCCAGCCGACTTGCCGCTAGATACGGACTGCATAAAGGTGCCAGCATGGACGAGATTGGAATAATTCAGTGTCTTGGAAATTGTGGATGCTGTATCAGTTAAAAATGCTGGGATGGGGCCGCCGATAGGTCTATTGCCATTAGATGCCCAAATTACATCTATTCGCAAGTTAAACTTAACTGGAGCCTCTTCATCTGACGACTGGGCACTTGGCACATCTAGCGCGGCTACGGCCCTAGTAATTGTTGCTAGTGCTAAAGACGTGTCTCTCGCAAGGATGCCTTTGGCACTTGAAGTTTCAAATGCTTCCATCATCGTACCCGCCAATGACTTGGTTCTGAATTTTTCTAGGATTTCTACTATTTCATAAGGATCAGCGTGTTTCACCGCGATGACCATGTCCCTAAGTTCTTCCTGCTGCACTGTAGGCGGCGGCGCTGGCGGCTTTGGGGGGGGGCTGGGGCGTTTGGGGTGCCTGTTCTTTAGCCGTGTCTGGGGCCTTTGGTGGAGGGGGTTTTGGGGCCTGTTGCTTGGCCGCGCTTTGGGCCTTGGGTTGGGGTTCTGTGGCTTTTGGCGCTGCCTGCCCCAACAACATGGGGCAAGCGGCTGACAGGAGAATAGTGAATTTAGCTAGGTTGTTCATTTGTGGCTCCTAAAGGGATATGGTTGATGGGTGCGGGTTGGGGAACCAAATTATTTTGATGTTTGGATCCTCTGTTTGAAACTCGATGCGCGTGATGCTGCCATCTTGCTGAAAGCTTGCCGGCTGGTTCTTTGCAAGAATGAACTCTGCGCTTTGCTTGTGGGCGGCTTTGGGCCTTGCGGCCAATTGCGGCGAGGGCGCGGATGGCGCCAGCAGGGCAATCTGGGGCGCGGGGGCTGTATCCGCGCCAGTTGCGCCAATTGAATCATTTGGCTCGGCACTGGCAGAAACAATTGGAACGCTACCTTTTGGCAACAGATATTCCTTGCCGCCGTAGAGAATGATGGCGGCGGGGATGGCGGCTGCCAGCAGCCATGGGAGGTATTGCGCTAGGCGCTTCCCGCTTTTTGGGGAAACATCTTCTTTGGTTTTGCTGATCTGGGCCATGACACTATTTCGGACGCTTCTGAAGTCTTCTTGCGTGAATGGGGTATTTGTGGGCTCTTTCAGCCAGGCAAGCGCCTCGGAAAATCGCTTGGCCTCAAGCTGGCAGGCTTGGCAAGTGTTCAAATGTTCCTGCACCAGCTTCATCTCATGGCTGGGCAGGTCATTGCCGGCCCAGAGGGGCAGCTTTTCTGTGACGTGGGGGGAGATCATCTTCTGCCTCCTTCATTCTTCTTGGAACTATGCAATAGCCTTTGGCAAAAATCCTTGACCTTGCGCCTTGCTTGCGAAATATTTGCCCTGATGGTGCCTTCCTTTAGCCCTAAGGCTTGGGCGGCTTCCAGAGTTGACATGCCTTCTATGTCCCGTAGCACTAGGGCTGACCTCTCCGCTGGTGATAGCGCTGCAAGGGCCTTTTGGACCAGCGTCCTGCGCTGGTTCAGCAGCACTGCGTCTTCGGCTTCAAGGCTGTCGGGGGATGGGACAGATTCCAAAAGCTGCGGGGCAGAATCGCCAATCTCCCTTTTTTTCATCTGGTCAAAACAGACATTGGCGACTATGCGCCCAATCCAAGCTGTAAAAGATTCGCCCAGCCGAAATGTGTCCAAGGATTTGTACGCCCTCAAAAACGCCTCTTGGCTTGCGTCCTTGGCCAGTTCTTTGTCGCCAAGCAGTTTATAGGCAAGGCCCAGCACCCTGCCTTGGGTTTCTTTCATAATTTCATCGAAAGCCTCGATTTCGCCCCGTCGCACGCGCACGATAAGGCTGTCCAAAAGGTTCAAGTGGCTCAAGGTTTCGGGGGCGGGCTTTTGGGCGGACTGGAGAACGGGTGTTGCCAGCATTCTTCCCATTCCCTCCATCCCCTCGACCGCGCCCTACATTTTCTTTTTGCCCTCCATATATATCCATACTGGATTGTGAGGGAAAGTGCAGGGGTTTTTTTGAAAAAATGTGGGGATTGGGTATGGGTTTCTTGTAACACTTTGAAAAATTGGGAGATGAGGAGTTCGATTGCCAAATTGACAATTGACAATGGACAATTGACAATTGTGGATGTGGGTTCTGCCCGCACTTATTCATTAAAGATTCAAATCCATATTTCAAGGATGTCCCATGCGATACCTACCTACGGCGCCCGCAGAAGACCGCGCTATGCTTGACGCTATCGGGGTTCAAAATCCCGAAGACCTGCTTGTCGGAATACCAGACGCGCTCCGCCTAAAGAAACCGCTGGCCCTGCCGCCAGGAGAATCAGAGCTGGGGGTGCTTAGGCAGTTTGAGGCGATGGCCGAGCAAAACACAAAGTTTGTCTCGCGCTTCTTGGGGGCCGGGGCCTACGCGCACTTTATCCCAGCCGCCATTGACATGCTGACCAGCCGCCAAGAGTGGTTCACGGCATACACGCCCTACCAGCCGGAGATAAGCCAAGGCACGTTGCAGCACATCTTTGAATACCAAACTTTGGTATGCGACTTGACGGGGCTGGACGTGTCAAATGCCTCCATGTATGATGGCGGCACTAGCTGCGTGGAGGCCGCGCTTATGGCGGTGCGCGTCCAAAAAAAGAGAAACACGATATTGGTCAGCAAGGGGCTGCACCCGCACTACGAAGAAGTGCTGCGGGCGAATATCGCCACCCGAGATTGGCTAAAACTCGTCCAGGTCGAATTGAAGGACGGCGTGACCGATATGGGAGACCTAGCGGCCAAGCTGAATCCTGACGTGGCCTGTTTCATTGTTGGTTATCCAAACTTTTTGGGCTGCATAGAAGACCTGGGGGCCATCTCCGCCGCCGTAAAGCCAGCGGGGGCCTTGCTAATCTCTGTGACGCAGGAATCCATGTCATTCGGCTGGCTGGAGGCCCCCGGCAAGTTGGGGGCAGACATGGCCTGCGGGGAGGCAATGAGCTTTGGCAGCCCCACCAGTTTTGGCGGGCCATTCTTGGGCTTCCTCGCCACAAAAGACGGCAACAAGCGCGAGATGCCTGGGCGCATCGTGGGCCAAACCCAAGACGTAAATGGCAAACGCGGCTTTGTGCTTACCTTGGCAAGCCGCGAGCAGCACATCAGAAGGGACAAGGCCACGTCCAATATTTGCTCAAACCAAGGGCTAGTGGCTCTCAGGGCAAACATCTTTCTTCAATTGGCAGGGCCAGAGGGGCTAAAGGGCTTGGCGATGCAAAACGCCTCCAAGGCCCAGTACCTAGAGTCCAAGCTGGTTGAAACTGGCAAGTTTGAAAAGGTTTTCCCCGCACCCTACTTCAACGAATTTGTGCTCAGATACAAGGGCGACGCAGGCAAGTTCCAAGAGGAATGTCTCAATAACGGCATACTGCCGGGGCTGGCCCTGGGCCAATACTTTGATTCGCTGGCCAACTGCATCCTGTGGTGCGCCACGGAGTTGAACACCAAACAAGAAATAGACGATCTGGCGGCGCTGGCCGCTGGCATGAAGGCTTGAGGCGCGTATGGCACTGATACCCAAAGAATCCCTAATTTTTGAACGCTCCGTGCCTGGCAAGGTGGGAATGGACTTGCCAAAGCTGGACGTGCCACAGGCCGCAGACACGCGCCCCGCCCACTTGAAGCGGCAGGGGTTCAGCGCCCTGCCGGAGGTCAGCGAGGTTGACGTGGTTCGCCACTTCACTAGGCTGTCTAGGTGGAACTTCGGCGTGGATGACGGGCTGTACCCCTTGGGCAGTTGCACGATGAAGCACAACCCGCGCCTTGCCGAAAAAGTGGCGGCCCTGCCGGAGTTCGCCAATAGCCACCCAATGGCCCCCGCCAAGCATGTGCAGGGCAATCTGGCCCTGATGTGGATACTGCAAGAAGTCCTGAAAGAAATAACCGGCCTAGACGCAGTGACGCTGCATCCTGCGGCTGGAGCGCATGGCGAGCTGACGGGCGTGATGCTGATACGCGCCTGCCAAATTGCAAGGGGGGCAAAGCGCAGCATCATTTTGATACCAGACAGCGCGCATGGGACAAACCCCGCCACAGCAACGATGGCTGGCTATACCTGCGTGGAGGTGCCAAGCCATGCGGATGGCACCATCTCTTTTGAAGACGTGATGGACGCATCCACGGGGAAAACCAAGAAAGGGTTATTGAGCCTAATTAAAGAGCATGGCCGCGAAATTGCGGGGATGATGATAACCAATCCCAACACCGTTGGCATCTTTGAGTATCGGATAGCCGAGATAGCCGAGCTGCTGCATGAAATTGGCGCACTGCTTTACATGGACGGGGCCAACATGAACGCCCTAGTGGGCGTAGCCAGGCCTGGGGATTTCGGCGTTGACGTGATGCACATGAACCTGCACAAGACCTTTGGCACCCCGCACGGCGGCGGCGGCCCAGGCAGCGGGCCAGTGGCCTGCACCAAAGAACTGGAGCCTTTCCTGCCGCGCCCTGTGGTGGCAAAAACAGCAAACGGCTTTGACTTGGACTGGAATCGCCCAAAGAGCATTGGCAAGATACATAGCTACTTTGGAAACTTTGCTATGGAGGCGCGGGCCTTGGCCTTCTGCCTAAGCCACGGCTCCGACGGGCTGCGTGCGGCCACGCTGAGGGCCTTGGTGAATGCGAATTACATCCGCAAGCAGTTAGAGGGCACGTACCACCTTCAGTACTCCACACCCACGCTGCACGAGGTAGTCTTTGACGACGCGAACCAATCGAAGCACGGCATCGCTACGCTGGACATAGCCAAGGGCCTGATAGACAGGGGCTTCCACCCGCCAACGATATACTTCCCCTTGGTTATCCACGGCGCCATGATGATAGAGCCTACGGAGAGCGAGGGCAAGGCTGAACTCGATGCCTTTATCGAGGCCATGAAGGACATAGCGAGAGAGGCCCAAGACAGCCCAGAGACCCTAAAGCGTTCCCCTGCCAAGGCCCCCGTGGGCCGACTGGACGAAACGGCAGCGGCCAGAAAGCCCGTGCTGAGGTGGACGCTCTGAAAGCAGTTACAAGTTACAATGAGGACAGATTGAGCGCGTGGTGCCATACGGACGAGGGAGAAGGGGGTAGGGATCAGGGGCTAGGGATAAGAGTTGATGCGCCTTCGCCGCGCCGAATGTTTATGGCGGGTTGAGCGTCAAGTGCTGAACGAAGTATTGTTGCCGCCTGAATCGCCTACCTCGAAGCCATTCTCCATGTATCCGCCCGCCCATCGAAAAACCCTCTTCCAGACAGCCAAAAAACTCTTGCAATTCTTTGGTTTTTGAGAGACAATGATCTTTCGCGCCCTCATAAAGAGGGTACTCCTTGCTCTGGCACTGGGTCAGGGCTTTATATCCATAAGGAGGTTTGATGCGCCAATATGAAAGCATCTTCATCGCCTCCCCCGAACTGGCTGAAGAACAGGCGGACGAGCTTGTCAAGTACTTCGAGGGGATCATTGCCGAGCAGGGTGGCGAGCTGCTCAAGACAGACCGCTGGGGCCGCAAAAAGCTGGCCTACGACATAAAGAAGTTCAGCGAGGGGAACTACACCCTATTCGAGCTGAAGGCCGGCCCAAAGCTCATCGCCGAGCTGGAGCGGCGCTACCGCAACCACGAGAGCGTCATCAAGTACCTTTCAGTCCGCGTTGACGAGACGCAAAAGGCCGCCTCGCGGCAAAAAGTCCGCTACGAGCGCGAAAGCAAGCGCAAGGCAGTGGCGGGCATCAAAGAGCGCACTCTTGAAGAGGTGATGGGATGATGAAGAGGGGCGGCGGCAAAGCAAAAAACAAGGTAAAGAAAAAGACTTTTGGCGGGCGCAGAAACAAGTTTTGCAAGTTCTGCGTCGAAAAAGCTCCTATGATTGACTACAAGGATGTAAAAACGCTGATGGGGTTCACGCCCGAGCGAGCCAAGGTCACTCCAAGGCGCACCAGCGGCGTGTGCGCCGTCCACCAGCGCATGCTGGTCGAGGCCATAAAGCGAGCCAGAAACATAGCATTGCTGCCATTCACCACGGACTAGCAAACAGGAATGATTCAGGAATATATTTGCCCTTGCGGCAAGTAGGGCAGATTGTGCGAGGTTAATGAATGAATAAAGTTGCATGGCTATTCCCAGGCCAGGGGTCCCAGGCCGTGGGCATGGGGCAGGCGCTGGCCGCATCGGGCCACCAGGCCACCGAAAAGGCGCTGGGCGCGGCGGATTCTGCCCTTGGATACTCCCTTTCAAAGATAATGGCCGAAGGGCCGGAAGAGACGCTGAAGCTGACCGAGCACACACAGCCGGCCATCCTCACTCACAGCATCATGGCCTTGGAATTTTGCCGCGCAAGGCTGCCGAAGCCCAACTTTGTGGCAGGGCACAGCCTTGGCGAATATACCGCGCTGGTGGCCGCTGGCTCCATTGACTTTGAGGCCGCCGTCGTCGCCGTCAAGGCTAGGGGGCGTTTCATGCAGGAGGCAGTCCCATTCGGCACTGGCGACATGGTGGCCGTCATCGGCATGGCGGCGGCGGACGTGGAGGCCGCTTGCGCTGCTGCCGCCGAATCCACAGGCAAGGTGGTAGTCCCCGCGAACTACAATGGCGCGGGGCAAATAGTCATCGCGGGGCATTTAGAGGCGGTTGAAGCGGCCGTCGAAATATTGAAGAGCAAGGGCGGGCGCAAGATGATGAAACTGCCCGTCAGTGCCCCATTCCACAGCCCACTGATGAAACCCGCACAAAGGGCCATGGAACCCATAATAAAATCTCTGGAAATCAAGCCGCCCATCTGCCCCCTCGTCAACAACGTAGATGCCGTGCCAGTGACAGACCCGGAGGTCATCCGCCAAGGGCTGATCCGCCAGATACCCAGCCCAGTGCGCTGGGAGGACACGATGAAATTCCTTTTGTCCCAAGGCGTGACAACCTACATCGGTCTTGGCGGCAAGGTGCTGACCACCATAGCCATAAAGATGGCGAAAGAAGCTGGGATAGAGATAAAGGCGCTGTCAATCGGCGCCCCTGACGATCTGGAGCAACTGCAAAATTAGGCTTGGTTTTGCAATCAAGCGGCTCTCTTGCAAAAATTTCTTTGCGCTTATCGAAGTCGCTTCCCAAGCATCAGCCCTTCAATCGAAGAAGCCGAGCGAAGCGAGGCAGGGGGCGCGGGGGAAGTCGACCGAAGGCAGCGCGAGCCAGCGAGCGATGCCGGTAGGGAGCTCCCCCGTTAAGCATTGGGGTGGGTTCCATGGTTCAACGATGAATGAGCCAAGCTGCTAGGCCATCGTTCCGAGCACGAAAGATAGAAGCAAGAACAAGAAACAGATTGAGCTCCCACGCTGAACGGAGTCTTGCACACAAAATTAACCTAGTTTTGCAAGATGCTCAGTTGATAATCTAAGTTGATGGAAGCCCCCTTGCTCTTCGCCCTTGCCCGCGCCCGCCTCGACATGGGCGAAGGCGCTGTGCAGAGCGTGTGGGCATCCCCAAGGGCTCTCGCGCTGGGGTGGGCGCCGGACAGGTTGGCTGGGCTTGGGCCCGGCTTGGCGTGGATTTTTTTGGTCAGCCCCGTCCAAGAGCTTTGGCTGCTACACGAAAAACAAGAAGCATATTTGGCTCTGAAGTCGGAATCCAAGACAGACCTAAGCCGCCTGTGGTCGCAAGAGTTGAAAGGGGCGCGGCTCTGCGATGTGATGGGCGACCCGAGGGAGAGATGGATCGCATTCGAGTTTCGCAGGAGGGCGATAACGGGGAGGATCGAGGGGATGCAGCTCTCATTTCAGGCCATCCCTGGACGCGGGGGGCTGCGCCTAGACGGGCTGGACTTGAACCAGGCTAGGGCCGGCATGGGAACGCCGTTCCCTTCCAAACAACCCGACTGTGAGGCGGACACGCCGCCCTTGCAGAGGTGGAGGGAAAAATGGGGTGGCCGCTTCGATGACGCCATCAATGGCCGCGTTGCCGATGTGCTTCCGGGGGAGGGAACGCTATTCCAAAGGCACGCCGAATGGAGTACGCAAAGGGCCGACAAATTACTGTTGCAGCCAAAAATACAGGCCGCAAGCCGCAAGATCATCAAGGAGAGGCAGAGGCTTGATCGCTATGGCAAGGCGTTGGCGGCAGACCGGGAGAGGCACCTTGGAGCCATTGGCTTGCGCGAACCAGCGGGGAGGCTCCAAGCCGAGTTATGGCGGCTAAAAGGGGCCTGCGGCAGCGTTGAGCTTTTGGATGGCGCTACCATCGAACTCCCGCCAGGCATGAGCATTGAAGTGACAGTGCAAAAATGGTTCACACAGGCCAAAAAAGCTGAAAGGGGGCTGCTGCGTGTTGACGCTCTGGAGAGGGAGCGCGTTAGGCAGATAATGGAGCTTGAGCGGGCGAGCGGCTCGGACGGACAAACCCTCAACGATGCGCCAAAAAAATCCCAATCGTATGCCAAACAAGCAGGCTCAACCAGCCATGGAAAGAAAAAAATGGAGCAGGAAAAAGACCACAAGAGAAGCGATGGCAAGGGCAGGGCATATAGGTCACAGATGGTGGAAGGCTTCGAGGTTCTCATCGGGAGGGGCGACGCCGACAATGACACTTTGACGTTTAAGGTGGCCAGCCCGATGGACTTTTGGCTTCATGTCGCTTCGGTGCCAGGGAGCCATGTCGTGATCAGGAACCCCGACAGAATAAGCGAACCGCCTAGAAACGTGCTGGAACGCGCCGCAGAACTGGCGGCGTTCTATAGCAAGGCCAGGGAGGGCGGCAAGGTAGAAGTGCATTGGTGCCGTGCGGCCGATGTCAACAAGCCCAGAGGCTTCGAGCCTGGCAAGGTCTTTCTGAAAAACTACAAAAGCCTAAAAGTTTATCCCAAGCAGTAGGGACTGATATTTAGAAAAACAACTTGTTACTGCAACCGTACCCTAATTGGCCTGTGGCCCAGTATCTGCAACTTAGATATGCGCGAATCCAACTCTGCACTAGTGCCAGACCAATCTAGCTGTACCTTGTGAAAGCCATTTTCAAACACGACTTTTGCCGGCATCCCCTGCTGTTTCAGGGTTTCGGCAAGCCTATTTGCAGAGCCGGCGTCGCTGAGCGCCGCTACCTGTGCTGTCCATCTTTCGCCCTGCGAGTTTTGGGGTGCCGCACTTCTGGGGGGAGCGGCTTGAGTTGGCGGGGTTTGGATAGGCTGCTGTTTGGCTGGCTCGGACTGAGGCTGCTTTGTTGGCTCGGTCTGCTGCGTCGGCGGCGGAGTCTGCTTTGTAGATTCTGGCTCCGGCTCCCGCCTTGGCGCATCCGTTGTTGTAGGAGCTTGAGCTGTTGCGGGCTGGCTGGGCTGCTTTGTGCGCTCTTGGCGCTTTTCATCGCCGATGCCGTCAATGGACTTGAAAAGGTCTATCTGTTGGTCAAGGGGCACAGGAAGTTTTTTCAGTTCCTCGTCTATAGAAAAGGCCCTCGAGCTTTTTTGCGTCAGGCTTCTCTTGCCAACTTGGACTCCAAGCACATAGCAGAACGTCAACAACCCAACGCCCACCGCTGTGGCGATGAGGATGCCCTGGCGGCTCACGGTGATGTATTGGGATTCTCGTTCGGCCATTTTGTGAACCCTACCCTACTAAATTATGGCCTATTTTTTTGCATCGAAAGTGTTTTTTGTGGACTTCCGACGATAGAGGCACCTGCAAAACTTTTAACCATTGCCCGTAACCGCAATTGTCAACGAAGCCTTGCAGCCTGAATTAGCTGTATTTTGCAAGAGGATCAAGCTACCCGCCACTTCCCCCCCAGCCTTCTGATGTGCCAAAGCTATAGTATTCGTTGGAGCCCACTATGATGTGGTCAACCAAGCTGATGCCTACGATGGCACCGGCGTTGCGCAGCTTTTTGGTTATTTCGGCGTCCTCGCGGCTTGGTTCTGGGTTGCCGCTGGGGTGATTGTGGTAGGCTATCGCGGAAATCGCTCCGTATCTAAGAGCTTCAATAAAAAACTCCCTCGGCGTTATCATCGTGCCAATGGCCGAGCCTGTGCTAAATGGCCTGTCCGCGATCAATTCGCACTTGGCGTTGAGTGCCAGCAGCCCAAAATGTTCTACGGTTAGGCCGCTGCACCTAGCCAGCAGATAGTCGCCTGCCGCTTGGGGGGAGTTGAGCTTGATTCTTGAGTGGCTGCGCTTGGATCGGCGGGCTATCTCCTGCACGGCCCAAAGTTGGCCCACTTTGGCGGGCCCAAGGCCAGGCAGGTCGGAGAGGTCTTTGAGTCCAAGCGACATTAGGCCAGATAGCCCCCCCGTGGCCGCTAGGATTTCCTGCCCCATTTCTATGATGCTGCGCCCTTTCAGCCCCGACCCCCAGATGAGGGCCAAGAGGTCGGCGTCGCTCAGTTCGTTCCCTTGGCCTGCAAAGAGGCGCTCCCTCGGCCTCTGCTGTGGGGCCATTTCCGACATCTTCATTGTTCAGCCCAACGGAATCTGCACATGGCTCATCGCTCTTTTGGCGGGCCTTGGTTTTTGCGGCGTTTTGCCCACCGTGAGGTATGGTCGTATGGCAAGGAAAGTTTTTTCACCCATGCCCTTGACGTTCATAATGTCCTCAATTCGGCTGAATGGCCCATTGGCTTTTCTGAAATCCACTATCCTTTCCGCCATCTTTTCCCCTATCTTGGGTACTTGGATCAGCTCTGTCCTTGTGGCTGTGTTGATGTTTACAATCAGCCTTGGCGCGTCTTGGGCTTGGGCATGGCAGCAGAGCGCGAGGTTGAATAGGATGATTGCGGCCCGCCAAAGCATCTAAGCTCCCACCTCTCCAAAAGATAACTTGCAGTGTCAGTATAGCACCGCTCCTGCCGCGCGGCAGTTCCCCAATGTCACGCGCCCCGCATTTTTGTCGAGTCCAGCGGATATTTTGTAGCTTTGAATCCGGCAAGGCATTATACTGTCAACAGGGCAGACAACAACAGGATTGGGAGCATGATCAAGAAGGTCAAAATGGAAGACGTTCGGCCAGGGATGTATGTCCACGACCTGAACGTGCCATGGCTTGAACACAAGTTCCTGTTCAATAGGTTCTTGCTCCAAAACGAAAAACACATCGAAAAACTAAAGCGCGAAAATCTTTTGGAAATTCTCATAGACACAGAAAAGGGCTTAGACGCTGTAAACGCACCAACAGAGGAAGAGGCAGAAGCGGCCCTTATGGAAAAAATGATTGGGTCTGTTTCTGGGCGGGGAAGCGAGCCCGCAGCCGCCAAGCAAAAAGACAGATGGGCAGAGTCGAAGCAGGTACAGGCTGAAGCCATCAAAATGGTGGCAAGCATATTCAACGATGTGCGCGCCGGAAAGCAAAACAAGGCAATGTTCGCCGTGTCCGCAGTGACAAGCATCGCAGACGCGGTTTTGGGGGACGACGGCGCACTGGTCAGCCTATGCAGGATAAAGAACCGCGACGACTACACATTTCAGCATTGCGTAAGCGTATCCGCGCTGCTGATGACGCTTTGCAACTCCATCGGGGGGTACTCCAGCGATGACCTCATCCAAATTGGGTTTGGCGGGCTTTTTCATGACGTGGGAAAAATGAAGACCTCCAACTCGATACTGAACAAGCCTGGCAGGCTGACAGAAAAAGAATTTGAAACAATAATGGCCCACGTCAATGACGGGCTGGACTATCTGCGCGGCGAGCGCTGCTTGAGCGAACCGGTGTTGAGGATAGTGGCTGAGCACCACGAAAGGTACGATGGCAGCGGCTACCCAAGGGGGCTGTCAAAAGGCCAGATTTCAAAGGTGGGCCAGATGGCCGCTATCATTGACGTCTATGACGCCATCACATCGAGGAGGGCGTACCGCTCGGCCCTAGAGCCGACCGTGGCCCTCAAGCGGATATATGAATGGGGCGGCAGGCATTTCGATGCAGGCCTTGTGCATAGTTTTGTAAATGCGATGGGCATCTATCCCGTTGGCTCGTTGATCCGCCTGCACAGTGGGAGGCTGGCCGTTGTGATCCGACAGGGTGGGGAAAACCTGCTGCAGCCCTTGGTGAGGATAGTCTATAACGCAGCCAAGGGGCACCGCGTTCCCAGCCAAGACGTGGACTTGGCCTCGCCTGGCTGCCAGGATCATATCGTTGGCGACGAAACGCCCGAGAACTGGGGCATAGACGTCATGAAGTACATTGCTAAAGGCCCATGAGTCCGGCCTTTGGGAATATGCCTCAGTTTTGCTATTGGCTCCACTGCTGATCAACCGCCAGATTTCTTTCGTGCCGCTATTGCTATCCCTCCAGAAAAGCGTTATGATGATCTTGCAGTAGCAGAATAATTGATCACCAGAAAAGGCGAATGACAGGCATAGCAGAGACAAAAACGTGTAGTCGCGGCCTCCTTGGGGCCTCCCTGCCTTCCTCTATATCCAACTCCACTTCCTTCTGCGTTAGTACACTTGACGCAGTGTACGAGGGGGGTATCAAATTTTTAGTGGGCGGTAGCACCAATGATTAAGAAGGTCAAAATTTCAGACCTCAGGCCTGGAATGTACCTCCACGATGTGAACGTCCCATGGCTAGAAAGCGGTTTTTTGCTGGGCCAGTTCATGCTCCAGCGCGAAGACCAAATTGAAAAGCTGGCAAGCGCAAACATTTTGGAAGTACTCATAGACACCGAAAAAGGCTTGGACGCGATAAATGCACCGACGGAGGAAGAAGCAGAAACGGCCCTGATGGAGGAAATCATCGGGTCGTTTTCGGCGGAGAGCAACGAGTACGTTGCCGCCCAGCAAAGATTGCGGTGGGCAGAGTCAAAGCGGGTGTACAAAGAGGCCATCAAAATAGTTACCAGCATTTTTGGTGATGCGCGGCTAGGGTACCGAACTGGGTTTCAGCACGCATTCCCCGTTGTGGCGAGCATCGCAGAGGGAGTCATGCTGGACGAAGGCGCCTTGGTCAGCCTGTGCAGGCTGAAGAATCGCGATGACTACACGTTTCAGCACTCTGTAAGCGTTTCCGCGCTGCTGATAACGCTTTGCAGCGCCATCGGGGGGTACACGGGCGACGATTTAGTACAAATTGGGCTTGGGGGGCTGTTCCACGACATTGGGAAGATGATGACCCCAGACCATATACTGTACAAGCCTGCACGGCTTACAGAGGCTGAGCACGAAATAATGAGGGCCCACGTCAACGAGGGCATAGACTACCTTCGCAGCGAGCATGGCCTGCGCGAGCTGGCGCTGTGCGCTGTGGCAGAGCACCACGAAAGGTATGACGGCAGCGGCTACCCCAAGGGCCTGTCTAGGGATCAGATATCAAAAATCGGCCAGATGGCCTCGATCATTGACGTGTATGACGCGATCACATCAAACAGGGTGTACCATGGCGCGATAGAACCTACCGCCGCCATCAGGCTGATATACGAATGGGCAGGGAGGCATTTTGATGGAGCCTTTGTACGCAGCTTTATCAGGGCGATTGGCATTTACCCAGTGGGTTCATTGGTTCGCCTGCAAAGCGGGAGGCTGGCCATCGTGCTTCGCCAGGGCGAGGGGAACCTGCTTCAGCCGTTCGTGAGGGTCATCTATAGCACCGTGAAGGGCCAACGCATACCCGTCCAAGACGTTGATCTGGCTTCGCCGGGCTGCATGGATCAAATAGTAGGCTTTGAGGCGCCCGGTAGCTGGGGCATAGATCCCATAAGATTCATCGAGGAAGGCACTTGACCCAATTGCAAAAAAACTACTTGATTGCAATTCACTAGGAATAATGCTATTATTTTAGGCGATTTGGCTTTTCGCCTGTCCGTTTAAACTTATGATCAAAAAGGTAAAATCAGCCGACTTAAAAGTCGGGATGTTCGTCCACGACATAAACGTGCCGTGGCTAGAGCACAGCTTTGCCCGCAACCGATTCTTGATTAGGAATGAGAAGGAGATAGAAAAAATCCTAGCCATCAACAAATTGGACGTGCTCATTGATACATCGAGGGGAGCCGACGCGACCGATGCGCCGACGCTGCAAGAGTCAGAAATAGCATTGATGGGGAAGCTGTTGGACATTGCGTCCGAACCCGCCGAAGAGCCGCTTGGCAATAACGGAGAGCAATCAACCCATCAAATGGACTTCCTGTGGCAGGAGTCCAGCCATGTCCGCAAAGAGGCCATAGAGGTCGTGGGCAACATCCTAGCCGATGCGCGAATCGGCAAGCAGATTGATGCCAAGCAAGCGGGGGCGGTGGTTTCTAGTATCACGGATTCGGTGTTGAGCAACGATGGCACCCTAGTGAGCCTTTGCAGGCTCAAACAGCGGGACAAATACACGTTCCAGCACTCGGTAAGCATTTCTGCGCTATTGGTGACATTCTGCCACGCAATGGGAGGGTTCAGCAAAGACGATCTGCACGACATAGGGCTTGGCGGATTGTTCCACGACATTGGCAAGATGAAAATCCCAGATGAAATCCTGAACAAGCCGGGGAGTCTCACCGACCATGAATATTCAATCATGATGACCCACGTCCAAGAGGGGATCAGCTACCTTGGGGAAAGCCGCATTTTGAGCCAACCTGTGATGAAGATAGTGGCGGAACACCATGAAAGGTTCGACGGGACGGGGTACCCAAGGGGCATCGCCAGGAACGCCATTTCACTGCTCGGCCAAATGGCTTCCATTGTGGATGTGTATGACGCCATTACCTCTGTCAGGGTGTACCACAGCGCCATTGAGCCTGTGACGGCTCTCCAGCGAATATATGAATGGGGCGGCAAGCACTTTGACGAAACCCTTGTCCACAGTTTTATAAAGGGCGTAGGGATATACCCCGTAGGGTCGCTGGTCCACATGGACAGCGGCCGACTGGCCATCGTCGTGCGCCAAGGCGTGGAGAGCTTACTAAAGCCAATAGTTCGGGTGGTGTTCGACACAAAGGCGATGCAGAAGCTTTCGCCAAGGGACATCAACTTGGCGGCGCCAAGCTGCCAAGACCATATTTCTGGGTACGAAATCCCCGAAAACTGGGGCATAGACCCATTTTTCTACCTTGGGCATGCGGTGTGACCTGACCAATCAGGTTATAGTCAACGCCCTTGACCATCGGTATAGATTGGCGTACTTCGCCTGCGCCTTCCATTCCGCTCCCCGCCTTTTGGAAGAGTGCGGTAAACTCATTGCGGGGCGCAAGTCTGTGCTCCAAGCTACTTTCGGAGCCCCTAGTTGGCGGCTCGCTCCATTTTCGGCGCAGTCCTCTCGGTATTCTCCGCTTGCGCTCCGAATACGCGAGACCCCAGCGTGGGCCATTGCAGCACGTAGGCGGGTTTTGGCGGCATGGACATTTTCCCACTGTTCGATGTCATTCTGCGCATTCGCGCCCTCCATGGGACAAGCTGATTGGCTCATTGAACACTTATCCACGGGTTTATCTTGTTCCGGTTTTGAAGTGCGGGGACTATAACATCACATGAACCCTTTTTCTCTCATCCAGTCGTCGTTGTAGATGGTGCTCAGGTACCTGCTGGCGCTGTCTGGGAAGAGGGTAACTACCGTGGAGCCTGGCGGCAGGCCCTTGGCGATTTGCAGTGTGGCAAAAATGGCTGCGCCGCTTGACCCACCCGCCAAAAGCCCTTCTCGCTTTGCAAGCTCTCTCGCGGCCAGAAATGCGGCGCGGTCTGCCACTTGCACCATGTCGTCTAGAACAGAAAAATCCGCCGTCCCAATCAAAAACTCGTCACCAAGGCCCTCTAGCAAGTAGGGGCTGGGTTCGCCGACTCTTCCCGTCCTAAAGTATTCCGTAAAGATAGACCCCTCGACGTCAACGCCGACAATTTTGATGTTTGGGTTTTTCTCTTTCAGAAACCGCCCCACGCCGGCTATAGTCCCTCCGGTGCCCATGCCCGCAACGAAGGCATCTATCCGGCCCTCCATCTGCTCCCATATCTCTGGTCCCGTGAATTGGTAGTGGGCCTCGTTGTTCTCCCTGTTGTTGTGCTGGTCGGGGAAATAGCAGTTCGGCAGTTCCTTTGCAAGTCGCGGCGTGATGTTGTTGTAGCTGTCGGGGTGGCTGGGCGGCAAGCTGGCGTCCACTTTGTGAACGTCCACGCCCAATATTTTCAGTTGGTCTAATTTTTCTTTGCTGGTGCGGTCTCTCACGACGGCCTTTAGGCCATACCCCTTTTGGATTGCCATCAGCGCAAGCCCCATCGCAGTGTTGCCGCTGGAGTTTTCGATTATCAGGCCACCGGGCCTTAATCTCCCGTCCTTTTCTGCCTGCTCGACCAGATACTTGGCTATGCGGTCTTTGCTGCTGCCCATCGGGTTCAGGAAGTCCAGCTTGGCATAGACGTTTGCGCCGATTCCTTGCGCTATCCTGTTCAGCCTGACCATCGGTGTCTGGCCGATTGCGTCCATTATGCTTTCAAATCTGCGTGGGTGCGCCATGCACGTTCTCCATATTTATTAAAGATTAACAGGGGCTTTTGGCAAATGGGCGATTTGCCGCCGCCAACTTTTTGCAGGGCCACAAGCAGCAAATATTGTGCGAAAATGGATTTTTGGGAGAACCATTGATGACCGAAAACGAGGCACCGCAGTCAAAAGTAATTGACATCCAAGGCATCCAAAAACTATTGCCCCATCGTTACCCCATTTTGCTGGTGGACAGGATTCTGGATTACGAAAGAGGCCAGTGGATCAAGGGCATCAAAAATATTTCGATGGGGGAGCAAGTGTTTCAGGGGCATTTCCCCAAACAGCCCGTGTTCCCAGGCGTGATGATAGTGGAAGCCATGGCCCAGACCGCAGGCTGCTTGGTGACGCTGGACATCCCGAACCCAGAAGAAAAGGTCATGTACTTTATGAGCATTGACGGGGTCAAGTTCCGCAAGCCCGTCGTGCCGGGCGACCAGATGGTGATGGAGGTTAAAATCCTCACGCTGCGGGGCAACATCGCCAAAATGAGGGGCGAGGCCTTCGTCGAAGGCGCCAAGGTCGCCGAGGCCGAATTTATGAGCATGGTGGCAGATGCAAAGGGGAAGTCCGAATGACAGCAAAAATACATCCTATGTCCGTTGTGAGCGCGGACGCCGAACTTGGGGATGACGTCGTCATCGGGCCCTTCTGCGTAGTCGAGGGGCCGTCAAAGATAGGCAGCAGGACTGTACTCCGCAGCCACGTTGTCGTTGGGCCAAACACCGAGATCGGCGAAGACAATGACATCTTCCCCCACGCCACGGTTGGGCTGCAATGCCAAGACATCAGCTATAAGGGTGAACTGACGCGGTTGGTTATAGGAGACCGCAACATCATCCGCGAATCAGCCACTCTCCACAGGGGCACCGCAAAGGGCGGGGGCATCACTACCGTTGGCAGCGACAACTTCATAATGACGGGAGTCCACATCGCGCATGACTGTTCGGTGGGAGACCAAGTGATCATGGCGAATTGCGCCTCCCTGGCCGGCCATGTCCACGTTGGCAGCTTCGCAAATATCAGCGCCTTTTCGGCGGTCCACCAATTCAGCCGCGTCGGCGACTACGCCTTCATGGGCGGCTTCACGACGGCCAACATGGACGTGCTGCCCTACATGAAGACCGCCGGAACTCGCGAGGCCAAAAGCTATGGCGTAAACACAGTTGGGCTTAGGCGCAGGGGCTTTTCAGAGGAAACAATAGCGGCCATCCGCCAGGCCCACCGCATCCTTTTCGGGATGGGCCTCCTAAGGGCAGAGGCGCTAGAAAGGGTCGAGCGCGAGTTGGGTTCCCACCCAGAAGTGGCGTACCTGCTGAACTTTATCCGAACCTCAAAGCGCGGCGTGATAAGAGGCTAAGCGGATAGCTGGATGGCCAAGAAATTTGCAACTGTAGCCATAGTCGGCCTTCCCAACGTCGGCAAGTCCACCTTGCTCAATGCCCTTGTGGGGGAAAAACTGGCCGCCGTCAGCCAGACACCACAGACCACGCGCACAAAGATATTGGGGGTGGCGATTCTCGGCGATACCCAACTGGCTTTTTTGGACACCCCAGGCATACACCATGATGGGCGCTCACTGAACAAGCGCATGATGGGGCATGTCGAAATCGCTCTAACCGACGCCGACTTGATATTGTGGGTGATAGATGCAGACGGGTTTTACGGCCCAAAAGAGCGGGCCTTTGCAAAAAGGCTGGGCCAGGCAAAACAACCAGTCTATCTGCTGATAAACAAGATTGATTTAGTGCCAAAGGCAGCGCTGCTGGAAAAGGTAGCGGCTTACAAAGACTTGGTTTCTTTCAAAGAGATAGTGCCCATCGCCGCCAAGCAAAACCAAAACCTAGAGCCGCTAGTGGAAATACTGTCAAAGGACGCGCCGGAAGGCGACTGGCAGTACAGCCAAGACGAGTTCACCGACCAAACAGAGCGCGAGCTTGCGTCTGAATTTATCCGCGAAAAGGTGTTGCGTAAGACTAGGGAGGAAGTCCCCCACGGAGTCGCCGTGGTCATATCAGAATGGATTGAGGACGGCGAAAACTATCCAGAAGACATGGAGGCCGGCGGCGCGTTCATCAGGGCAACGATTCTGTGCGACCGCGAGAGCCACCGAAAAATCCTTTTGGGCAAGGGCGGAGAGATGATAAAGGACATCCGCCAGAGCGCACAGCGGGAGCTGAAAAAAATGCTCCAGCGCCAGACAAGGCTAGAGCTGCATGTAAAGGTGGATGAAGGGTGGCGGGACAGGCCCTCAAAACTGGACTGGCTGAAGCTGTAATATCAGTTGCAAGTTACAAGATGAAAACCATTGCTACATGTAGCTTTGCCTTTGGCATTTATCGCATTGGCAAAATGATTTGGCATAACTTGTAACTTTGAACTGGTATAACTTGGTGCCCGCGAGCAGACTCGAACTGCTACGGCTTGTGGCCACCACCCCCTCAAGATGGCGTGTCTACCAATTTCACCACGCGGGCAAATCAACGAACTATGTTGGCATGCTTTCGGTTCAGTGTCAACAGTCTTCGTTCTAAACCAACAGCGGGCCTCTATTTAGCCGCCTCTGTCGGAGGCTCGGCGGGTTTCTCGACAGGCGTTTCAGTTTGTGGCGCTTGCGGCGTTTCGATGGTTTCGGTCAGAGGGGCTTGGGGTTCCTGTATTTTGTCAAGGACAGAGCGGCCTTCCCTGATGATGAAAATTTCTATTGCCAAACATGTCGCCATGAATCCACCGGCCAGCCAATATGTCAGCTTGGCCAAGATGGGGGCCGCGCCGCGCGCGCCGAACGCCGAATTGGCTCCGCCGCCGCCAAAGACAGAACCCATGCCCCCGCCCTTGGCCCCGGGCTGAAGCAAAATCCCACCTATCAGCAACACGCTCACAATCACATGAAGGACGTACAAAAGAGCATTCATAAAGCACTCCAGAGCCACTATTTTATCAGCGAATCGGGTCGCTGTCCACAGTTAATTCGTTCTAATACTAAATAGAATCATCGTATAATCATCCCATTCGCATTATCTTTTTCGGAGTCCGCTATGCGCACATTTTTGCCATGCGTTGCACTGGCAGCGTTCCTTTCGATCCCATCGCAGGTCGCGGCCCAAGAGGGCTACTTTCGGTTCCCAGCCCACAAGGGGGACAAGGTGTTCTTTGTCGCAGAGGGCGACATCTGGACTGCGCCCCTGAACGGCGGCAAGGCCATTAGGCTCACCACCCACGCCGGTCAAGAGACTAGGCCAGTGATTTCGCCCGATGGGAAGTGGATAGCGTTTTCCGCTTCCTACGAAGGCTCCAGCGAAGCGTACGTGATGCCAGTGGAGGGCGGCCTTCCAAAGCGCATCGCCTTTGACGGTGGCTCCCCAGTGGGCTGGACTCCAAAGGGCGAAGTGCTGTATGTGTGCAGCTCCAGTAAGGGGCCAAGCGGGCAGAGGGTGCTGGCGCAGGTGAACCCGAACACGCTGGCCAGAACTCCCATCCCCCTCGCAGACGCCAACGACGGCTGCTTTGACGATTCTGGCAAATTCCTCTATTTCATTCGCATGGGCATCCACATGATGGGCGACAACGCCAAAAACTACCGAGGCGGGGCAATGGCCGAGCTTTGGAGCCATGAGTGCGGCACCGCCAAAGAAGCCGCAAAGATAAACGTCCCGGGCAATGGGAACATCAAGCGCCCGATGTGGTGGAAGGACAGGCTGTACTTCATCGGCGACAGCGACGGCACCGACAATATCTGGAGCATCAAGCCCGACGGCACCGACGCCACAAAGGTGACTAAGCATAGCAACTGGGACGTGCGGCATGCATATTTGAGCGAAGGCAAGATCACGTACCAGTTGGGCGCGGACATTCACGTATTGGACTTGTCGAGCAACCAAGATAGGACAGTAAAAATAGACCTAGTGTCCGACTTTGAGCAAATGCGAAAGCGCTCCATAAGGGCCACTGGCTACATGAACAATGTGTCGCTGTCGCCAACGGGGGAAAAGATCGTATTCACTGCTAGGGGCAGCGTGGCCGTGGCCGGCCTGCAAAATCTGAGGCGGGTTGACCTAGCGACACCAAGCGGCTCGCGCATAACGGCTGCCACGTTGAGCAAAGATGGGAAGTGGGTCTATGCCTTCAGCGACGCGAATGGCGAAAAGCAGATATGGCGCTACCCCGCCGATGGCAGCATCGGCGGCGAGGCATTGACCAAGGACAAAGGGCTTGACCGCGTGGCGATGTACCCCTCGCCAGACGGAAAGTATATAGCCCATTCCGACCGAAACAGAAATCTATGGCTCCTGAATTTGGAGACAAAGGACAACCAGCTAATAGACTCCAATAGTTATTCTTCCACCCCCTCAGCCACCTGGAGCGCGGACAGCAAAAACATAGCCATCCAGCGCCAGGACACGAGCCACGGGTCAAACCAGATATTGCTCTATTCGCTGGATTCAAAGCAAAAAGCGGCTGTCACCAGCGACAAGTACGAATCATTCTCCCCTGCCTTTTCGCCAGACGGAAAGTGGCTGTACTTCCTCTCCAACCGCACCTTCTCGGTGGTCAATGGCTCCCCTTGGGGCGACAGGAACATGGGCCCCTACTTCGACCGCCGCACCAAGATGTATGCGGTAGCCCTCCAAGATGGGCTGACCTTCCCATTTCAGGCCAAAACCGAGCTGGACGCACCAGCCGCGCCGGAGCCAAGGCAGGACAGGGCCCCAAGCGGGCCCAGAGGCCAAGGCGGGCCAGCCGGAGCTACTGGAGCTAGGGGCGGCGATGGGCAGGATTCCAGCGAGCCCAGAGAAGTCAAGCTGCCCGCCATCCAATTTAATGGATTGGCCAGCCGAGTGTATGAACTGCCATTGCCGGCCAGCAACTACCAGAACCTAAGCGCCGACGCCAGAAGGCTGTACTTCATGGAGAGGGACGGCGGCGCGGCTGGCAGGGGCGGCCCGGGCGGCGGGGGCGGAGCCGCCATCAAGACGCTGGAAATCAGCAACAACGACCCAAGGCCAGAGGTCTTTTTGGCTGACGCTGGTTCCTACGCGCTCTCATTGGACGGCAAAAAGATAATGCTGACTAGAAGGTCTGGCGGCGCGGGAGGCCCTGGGGCAGGTGGCCCTAGCGGCGGCGGGGCGGACTACTTCATAGTTGACGCAGGGGCCAGGGCTCCGCAGGACTTAGCTAAGTTTGCCGTCCGCATCAGCGACTGGATCATCACGGCAGACCCAAAGGCCGAATGGCGGCAAATGTTCTACGACGCTTGGCGCATGCACCGCGACCGCTTCTTTGATTCCAAGCTGCGCGGGGTCAATTGGGAGGGCATGAAAAAGAAATACGAGCCCCTCATTGACCGCATCACCGACAGAAACGAGCTCAGCGACCTTTTGTCCCAGATGATGGGCGAACTAGGCGCCATGCACTCACAGGTGCGGGCGGGCGACCAACGCAGCATCCCCGATTCATGGGTCCAGGCTTACTTGGGCGCGACACTCAGCAAGGCAGCGGACGGGTACAGAATAGATCACATATACCGCACAGAAAACGAACTGCCCAGCGAAGCGGGCCCCTTGGCCAAACAGGGCATGGACGTTAGGGATGGCGACGTCATCACCTCCATCAACGGCAGGCCCGTCTTGGAGTCTAGGGACATCTCTGACCTGCTGGTCAACCAAGCCGGCCAGCAAGTGCTGCTGGGCCTAAAGAGGGGCCAGGCGCAGCTAAAGCCTATCATAGTGACCCCCGTCAACAGCGCACAAAATGGCGGCCTGCGCTATTCCGATTGGGAAGAGAACAACCGCCTCCAAGTCGAAAAGGCCAGCAATGGGCGCATGGGCTACCTTCACCTGCGCGCTATGGGCGGCAACGACATCAATTCATTTGCACGGGAGTTCTATGCAAACATAGAGAGGGACGGCCTTATCATTGACGTGCGGCGCAACAACGGCGGCAACATTGATAGCTGGGTGATAGAAAAACTCCTGCGGCGGGCCTGGGCCTTCTGGACTACCCCAGACGGCATGTACCGCGGCGTCAACATGCAGCAGACCTTCAGGGGCCACCTAGTCGTGCTGATTGACGAGTACACCTATTCCGACGGGGAGACGTTTGCCGAAGGGATCAAGCAGCTTGGCATAGCCCCGCTGGTAGGCAGGCGCACCTCGGGCGCGGGTGCTTGGCTCACAGATTCCAACGGCCTGATTGACGGGGGGATGATCCGCGTCGCCGAATGGCCCCAGTTTGCCACCAAGGACGGCTCTTGGCTGATCGAGGGCAAAGGCGTCTCCCCAGACATCGAAGTCGTCAACCCACCCCTTGAAACCTTCAATGGCAAGGACAGACAACTAGAAATGGCCATCAAGGTCTTGCAAGACAAGCTAAAGGCCAGCCCCATACCAGAACTCAAACCCAAGGGGATACCTAGCTTGGGTAAATAGGCTATTCAAGCGGGAACCATGCTTCTAGCCCCTACAGCCTAGAGAGGGCGTAGGGATTAGGGGTCAGGGGTTAGGTTTTAGGCTCTAATTCCTCGCTCCTACAACCTAACCCCTAACTTGCCACTGACCACTCACTATGGCGGCGCGTCCGGGTTGACATTTCCCTCAAGACATTGCTATGCTGTGGCATTGGAGGCACTTCCAATGAAAAAGGCACTTTCCTATCTATTCGCGCCCCTGACGGCACTGGCCCTTGTTTTCGGGTTACTCTCCTGCGGCGGCTCCAACAGCGACGTTTCCGTTTCGGGCGTGTCGCTGGACATGGCAACGATTACCCTGGCGCCTGGCGGCACTGTTGGCTTGACGGCCACAGTCAGCCCAAGCAACGCGACCAACAGCAACGTAACTTGGTCCAGCAGCAACCGGTCTGTAGCCACTGTTTCTGGCGCGGGATCAAGGGTCACAGTCTCGGCGCTGGCCGACGGCGAGGCCACGATAACTGTCAGGACAGAGGACGGCGGCAAAACAGCCACATGCGCCGTCACAGTGGCAATCCCCGTAACTGGCGTGACACTGGACAAAGAGACATTGATACTCTCCCCCGGCAAAAGCAGCGCACTGACGGCGACAATACTGCCCAGCACAGCGTCCAACCAAGGCGTTACTTGGACTAGCAGCGCACCAAGCATCGCCGCTGTGTCCGGCAACGGCCTAAATGCCACAGTCACCGCCTTTGTAGAAGGCCCTGCCACTATCACCGTCACATCGGCGGACGGAGGAAAGACCGCCACATGCGTCGTCACAGTGGCAACCGCCGTGACGGGCGTGACGCTAGACAAAGAGAGTTTTTTGAAACTCCCCATCGGTGGCAGCAGTACACTGACGGCAACGATACTGCCTGACAGCGCGTCAAGCTATGGCGTGATTTGGACTAGCGACGCCCCAAATATCGCCTCAGTGTCCGGCAACGGCCTGAACGCCACAGTCACGGCCCTTGCGGATGGCTGGGCAACCATCACCGCCACCACTGCATACGGAGAAAAGACGGCGACCTGCAAGGTGATTGTCTCGGACGACCCGTACAACGTCAAATTTGCACTTAAAAACGCAATTGAGGCATTTCTTCCAAAAGTTATGAAAAAGGATTTCAGCGAACAAGAAAACAAAAAATATAGTGAAGAACTCAAACAAATCTACGTCGAGGCGTTTGCCAAGGACACCTATTCCGCCAACTTTCCATTCAGTAGCAAGCAACTCAAAGCCGCCATGACGCCGTTAGTGTATCATTTCTCAAATTCGGTTGGGGCTAGTGCCGCAATAAATGTTGCTTATATTGGAACAGGTAGCGCAAATACAGTTTATAGTATAACCGAAACAATTGTTCACGAGACAGGGCATATTTGGGGTCTTGACGAATCATTGACATGTTTGCAGTGTAATAAGTATCTGGGTAATGGGATTGGCGTAAACGACCGTGCTGCGATACTGGATAATTTGTATTATAGTCCTTTTTATGACAATTTGCTTTTGGAAAGAGTTGAAGACAAAAAGTTTTGGGGCACAATTTATGAGGGAGTAGTATATCAGGCAGATGCGCGCTACGGCAAGATGTGGGACGAAAATATGACCATAACAGTTAACAATCAAAAAGAACAATTAGTATTATTTAACGACATGCAAGCAGCGCGTGCTTTGAGTTATTATGTAAATAACAGAAACGCAGATACAAAATACAATGAAATTGCATCGGGTTTTGAACGGTTTGCAGGTATTACAGATGTTAAGGACGAATTTAAGAAACTTGGACCTGTTTTTGAGAAAGCCTTTAAAAATAATGACCCAAAATCTATCGAAGCAGTACAAAAGTTCTTTGGCACTATTAAGGAATATAATGAGATTTATAGAACGCTTAAGGCTTCTCCAATAATAACACCGTATTTAGCCAATTTTATGGACAACATGAACAAGTACAAATCCCAAACCCTAGGCGCGAATCAGGGCATGATAAATGTGAATCTGGGGCAAGAGGTTGGGTGTTGCAGGTAAGAGGTTGACAGGCGGGTTGGCGTGCGATATGATATTGGTTGAATGAGTGAGTTTTTTCAAATTGCGATTGATGGACCCACGGCAAGTGGGAAAGGAACGGCGGCGCGGGGGCTGGCGCGAAAGTTGGGTTTTTTGTGTTTGGATACGGGCGCGTTGTATCGCGGCATGACGATTTATTTTTTGGATAACGGTTTAGATGCGGGCAACGAGGCGGACGTTTTGCGGGCGGTGAGAGACGCCGATATAAACGTGAGATGCGTTGAGGGGAATACTTTGGTTTTTTTGAACGAGGTAAATATCACGCCACGTTTAAGGGATAACGAGGTGAGTAACAGGGCGTTTAGTGTTGCCAAGGTGCCCGAGATTCGGGTTAAGGTAAGAGAAATCCAGCAAGCGGTGGCGCGAAGGAACAATTTAGTGTGCGAAGGGCGCGACATTGGAAGCGTGGTGTTTCCTGGCGCGCGGTTCAAATTTTTTATCACCGCCGATATTGGTGTAAGAGTTAATAGGCGCCATATGGAACTGCTTAATCGGGGTGAAGATGTCGAGGTTGAGAAACTTACATTGCAAATAAAGCAACGTGACAGCGCGGACATGAACCGCGAACATAGCCCGTTGAAGGTCTGCGACGACGCGGTTTTGATTGACGCAAGCACAATGAACGCTTATGATGTTATCGGGGTGATGGCGGTTTGACCTGCAAAGGGCTGTGCAAAAGCTCACAGAATAGGTTTCGGGCTGCATACCAATGAATAATTAATTTTAGCAAAAATCGGCACCGTTTTTCCCCTGCATTTTGTCACTAATTGTCATTTTTTGGCAGCTCGTTGTCGCATTTTGTCATCTCCTTGGCGGTTTTTGTCACTGATTTTCGGGAATTTTTGCAAAAATGAATAAATCATAGAACAATGTGACATTTGCTTTGGCACACAGAACTTATCCCTGACACCTGACACCTGACCCCTGACACCTAACCCCTGATACCTTGTATCTGTTATAACATTGACAAATGCAAGCAACTTGGACCGGCGATGACATCTACTTCATGAATTTGGCGTTGGACGAGGCGTACAGCGCAGACCGCGATGACGAGGTGCCCATTGGGGCCGTTCTGGTGTCCGAGGGGGTCATGCTGGGCAGGGGGCACAACCGCCCCATCGGGGCAAACGACCCTTCGGCCCACGCGGAGATCAATGCGCTTCGCAATGCGGGGGCATGGCTGAGGAACTACAGGATGCCAAAGAACACGACGCTCTACGTCACCCTGGAACCATGCCTGATGTGCTTTGGCGCGCTGGTTCACGCCAGGGTTGACAGAGTGATATTTGGCGCGGCGGATTCAAAGATAGGCACCACCAAGTCATTGGACATCCTCTCCGAGGCCCGCCTGAACCATCACATAGAGTTCATCGGCGGGCTGCTGGAGAAGGAGTGCAGCGAAATGCTGCAAGGGTTCTTTGAGAGGAAGCGGCACTGTTGAAAGCAGTTTAGAGTTACAAGTTACAAGATGAAAACCCTTGCTACATGCGGCTTTGTTTCTGACGCTTGTCACATTGGCAATAGGACACGATATTACAAGATGCCACGCCGATTTATATGTGGCGGATTGGAATAACGTTAAACATGAACAGGCAGCGAGAGACCGTGTTTTGCGGCGTAGGCTTCAATGTCCAGTGCTATCCAGTTCACAAAGCCATTTCCAATCCTTTCATCGGGCCTGATGTTCTCAATCGGGCTGGCCGATGGGATGTCCTGACCATCTTCAATGGATAGCCGTATCCAACCCGATGCCGCGTCAACGGCCATCAAGATGGCTTCGGTAAGATTGCTGCCATAGGATGTAACACCTGGGAGGTCTGGAACTGTAACCGTGTATCCTTCTCCCTCGTCCTTGTCGTTGGGATAAAAAACTGCGGGGTAGCTGAGTTTCATCGTTTTCTCCTACTTCAGGCCAGCTTGAATGAGTACCGAGTTTATCAATTTGCGTGGCAGATCACCACTGTGGAAAGGAATTGTAACCTTGCCACGTTTTTCCTTATGTTCGTAATGGTAGTGCGAGCCTTCAGCGTTACGCAATTCCCACCCGTCTGCCTTGATTATCTTTTCAAGCTCTCTAAACTTCATGTCTCATAATAGCAGAAAAAGCAGGAGTCACTGGTGGGTCTGCGTGGGCTTTCCATGTTGATTCGACCACAGAAGCTAGTGCCTGCCCACTTGACGGCTACGATGTGCTTCCCAAGCGGGAACAATGCTTCGTTAGGTGCTGGACGCTCAATCCGTTTCTTGTAACTGCTACTACCTTCTTGCCTCCAGCATATGCACGGCAAAGGTGGCAAGCCAGTGTTCTCCTTCGTAGTTTCCGCTGGCCACAAATGGTAGGCTGGCCTTTGCGTGGGCGTCGGCAATTTCAATCAGGTTTGCATCTTTGGCGTCTTTTGCTGGCAGGGCCGCTATTAGGGCATAGAGGTTCCTTGCGCGGCTCATGTTCAGCCCATCTAGGTGGGCTATTCTGGGGTCGCTGCGGTCTGACACTTGGGCGGGGGCGATGGGGAGCTTCTTAAAGTTAGGCAAAAACGCAATCAGCCACTTTTGAAATTCTGCCTGCGTCAGCACCTTGGCCAACAGCGCCGCCTCTTCTAGGGCTGGGCTGATGAAGTCTTCGCCGCTAGGCTCATAGTTGAGTTGCACGGCCCTGTCCTTTGAATAATAGACCAAAGCCCTGACTGCTATCATGGCTTCAAATTCGGAATCTTTGACGGCCTTGGCGTAATCAAGCGCAAGCGACATGGCGTAAGCTGTGTTTGAATGTACGCCCGTGCGTATGGGGTATGTCAGTTTTGGCAGGTAGTCCATGAAGCGGTTTCTTATCTCCTTTGCAAGTGGCCTGATGACCTCTGCCCATTCCTTGGCTTTTGGGTGGCTGGAGGTTTCCAGTTCGGCAGACAATTTCAGCAGCCAAGCCCAGCCGTATGGCCGCTCGAATGCCCGATTTTCCCTGTTGCCGAGATATGCAAGCTCTGCCTTTATCGCGTCGTACGTGAAGTGGCGGTCTATGATGACGGTCATCACGTTGGCCTCTGGCATATTGGGGAACTGCCTCAGCAGCCTGGCCATCAGCCAATGGCCGTGAACAGACGAATGCCAGTCGTAGCAGCCATAAAAAGCGGGATGGAGTTCTTTCTGTGTCTTCAAGTCGCTTGGCTCACTCAGCGCGTGGTCGGGCTTATTGGGGAACTCCTGCACCGCGCAGCGCAGAGCCAGCTTTGCAAAATGGGAAGCGGAAGCCTGATCCAGCACTAGGGACGGAGCCGGGGCTTGGGGACTAACTTGGGCCAATAGCGCGGCTGTGGCAAAGGGGCAGAAGAGTTTTCCAATGTTCATCATGTCCATCATGTCCTCCTGGATTTCGATCCAGCATAGGAAAAGTTTATCTTGAATTGGGGAAAGGGTGATAATGGTTAAATGATCGAGCCACTTGCAAAATTACCCGCACGCTCATCGGAGTCGCAGGGGGTCTGGGGGGTAGCGAGGGGGGGCCGCTCGCATGCGAGTGGGACCCGAGCGGACCCCCAGTTAGCATTCCGGAAGCTTTTCCATGACCCGGCACGGGACGAAACAGGCCGAAGAATGCCCGCCCCGAGTTTAAGCGGCGAATGACCTCGCCGCGTATTCATTCGGCGCAACGGAATTACCATTCGGTAGCAATATCAATGATATGGGAGAGTTTTGCAAGAAGCTCAATTGCAGTTAATGTCATGCGTGAACACGCACAGTGCATGGTTTTTTTCTTGTAACTTGTAACTTGTAACTGGTATAAAAGTTCATGTGCCAAAGACACCTCGCCCCGTCCCCGCCAACCGTGCTTGTCACGGGCGCCACCGGCCTGCTCGGGCGTAGCTTGGTCAGCACACTCGGCGGCGGCTATAACACCATCGGCGTGGGCTTCAAGAGGTCGGGTAATGGAATCGTCAGGGCCGACCTGCGAAATGGGGCTGAAGTTGATGCGCTCCTTGTTGAATACAAGCCCAAAATAATAATCCACGCTGCGGCAGAGCGCAGGCCCGACTTGATCGAAAAATGCCCTGACGACGCATGGCGCATCAACGTGGAATGTACCAGCCACATAGTTGAAAGCGCAAGGCGGCATGGCGCGTGGCTGCTTTATATTTCAACGGACTATGTCTTTGATGGCACCCAGCCGCCTTACTCTGTTCATGGTGCACCCAACCCCCTTAGCCTGTACGGGAAGACCAAACTTGAGGGCGAAAAAATAGTGTTGGGTGCTGGTTTCACGGCACTGCGAGTCCCGTTGCTATATGGGCCGGTGGAGGATTGGGGCGAATGTTCCGTCACCGAAATCGCCGCCGCGCTACTGCCAAACATAGGCAAGACGGCTTGGTTCGACAATTGGGCCATTCGGTACCCAACCCACGTCGAGGACGTGGCCAATCTGTGTGCAATGCTGTCTTCAAAATACCTAGAAGTGGGAAGCCTCTCTGGAATCTACCAAGCATCGGCAGATGAGGCTTTCACTAAACTGGAGATGGCAATGATAATGGCGCAGAAGTTGGATATAACCGACATCTCCCTGCTTCCCCTGCCCGCGCCGACAAACTTCCTGCGCCCCAAAGATTCCCACTTGGACTCGTCCAAAGCCCATTCCCTTGGCTGGGCGGCCAAGAGGAGGTTCGTTGAAGGCATAGCGGAAGTTTTGCAAGCATCTCAAAATCTTGCATGTCGGTATAAAATGTGAGTTGGAGGGATCGTGCCACAAAAGTTTTTTATCACCACGCCGATGTACTATGTAAACGACAAGCCGCACATAGGGCACACGTACACAACGATCTTGGTTGACGTAATAGCCAGGCACCGCCGCATGATGGGCGATGACGTGTTTTTCTTGACAGGCACAGACGAGCATGGGCAAAAAATCGAAAGGGTTGCCAGCGAATTGGGGATAACTCCGCAGCAGTTGGTTGACGACGTGGCGCCCAATTTTGAAAACCTGTGGAAAAAGATGGGCCTGACCCAAGACTTTTTTATCAGGACGACACACAAGGCCCACAAAGATTTGGTGCAGAAGCGATTCAAGGAGCTATTGGCCAAGGGCGACATTTACAAGGCCGAGTATGAAGGGCTCTACAGCGTTTCGGACGAGGCCTTTGTAACCGAGATGCAAGTCAAAGAGCTGCAGGCGCAAGGGTTGGGCCACACTCTTACGACATTGAAGGAAGAGAGTTACTTCTTTCGCCTGTCTGCCTACGAAAATTGGCTGATCCAGTTGTTTGACCGCTACCCAGAATTTGTAGTACCCGAATTTCGCCTGAACGAAGTCAAACAGTTCGTTGCGCCCAATGGGGAGAGGGGCCACTTGCAGGATCTTTCTATAAGCCGCACTTCCATTTCGTGGGGCATACCGGTACCCGGGGACGAAAAACATGTAATGTACGTGTGGTTTGATGCGCTGCACAGCTATATGAGCGGCTGCAAGGATGGGCACTGGCCGCCAAGGGCGCAGGTAATAGGAAAGGACATCTTGCGCTTTCACGCCGTCTATTGGCCCGCCTTCCTCATGGCAGAGTTCCGAGAAAAAAGCGACGCATTGGACGGCGAGCTGCCCGACCGCATACGAAGGCAACTGCCGCACGCCATCCTCACCCATGGATGGTGGCTCATGGGCGACACAAAGATCAGCAAGTCACTGGGGAACATCGTCCGGCCCAAAGAGCTGCTGCACTTCGGGAATGACGCGGCCAGATATTTTTTGCTCAGGGACATGCAGATTGGGCACGACAGAAGTTTTACATTCGAGGGCTACATGGAACGCCTCAACGCTGATTTGGCCAATGGCCTTGGCAACCTGGCAAGCAGGACTATTAGCATGATCCACCGCTACCGCGGCGGCTCGGTGCCCGCCCCCGCGAAATGGGACGACGCCGACAAGGAAATAAAGGGCCTGATTGCAAAGGCAGGCCCTGAGTACTTGGAAAAGATGGAGCAGTACAACTTCAGCGGCGCGTTGGATGGCCTTTGGGGGATGCTCAGGAGCCTAGATGGCTACATCGTAAAATCCGAGCCGTGGAATTTGGCAAAGAGCGAATCAAACAGCGCAAAGCTGGACACTGTTCTGGCCCAACTGTACCGCGCCCTCAGGCTGACCGCCGTGCTTGCCTCGCCCGTGATGCCCGAAATGTGCCAGACACTGTGGGAGTCGCTGGGGCTTGCGGGCAGGGCCGCAGACCAGAAATTTGCGGATTTGGCGGTGGAAGCGCCAGCGCCAGGCCCGGTAAAAGAGGCCAAACCCTTGTTCGCAAGGATAGACAAAGATTCGGCAATGGCCGAAATAGAGGCCCAGCAAGCGGCTCCCGCTCCCAAGGCACAAAAACTGGATGTACCCGAGCTCCGCGAAACGACAGACTACGACACTTTTTGGAAGACAGACCTCAGGGTGGGCAAAATATTGGAGGCAGAGCGGGTGCCAAAGAGCGACAAGCTGATAAAGATGAAAGTTGACATTGGGCTAGAAATTCGCACGGTCGTCGGCGGCATCGGGAAGGCCTACGAGCCCGCCCAACTGGTGGGCAAAAGCGTTGTGGTCGTTGCAAACTTGGCCCCGCGAAAATTGATGGGGATAGAGAGCCACGGGATGCTGCTGTGCGCCTCGGACAACAATTCAAAGCCATATTTGATTTCACCAGCGGATGACGCGCTGCCTGGGTTCATCGTCAAGTGACGCATTTTGCAAAAAACCTTATCCTTGGGTTCCTCGCTCGGTGGCCATTGCTCCAGACAAGCCATGCGCGGGAGATGGATCTTGTGGCTCGGTTCGTTTTGCGCCAAGGCTTGGAACCCTTCCGAATGCTAATGCGGGGGGAGTTCTCCCTTTCGGCGTTGGTCGCTGACGCGCCCCACGCCTTCAGGTCGAGCCCCCCGCACCCCCCTTGGCGACTTCGATGGTCGGGAAAAGAATATTGATGCGCCCTGTCTGGCAGTTCGAACTGGTGCGCGACACCAACGCGCCTTTTCAGTTAGTCCGCAACGCCCTGCTGGATGGGGCCAGCTACCACCGCTGGCATCCGCGCTGCCGCAGGGCAGACCCTCAAATCGTGGAAGACGGCGAGCGCTTTGTGGCTTCGTGCAGATTCAACAGGTTGGGAATCGAGGAAGACGCTTGGTACACAGTAGAAAAACAAGAGAGCCGACTATTGCTCACATACAGGAACCGCTTCAAGGGCTGGCCTGTGATATTTTTGATGGGCTGGTGGCGCATCAGGAGCGAGCGCGTTTGGGAACGGCTCATAGAGTCGTTGAATATTGTGGAGAACTGATGCGGTTTTTTTCTTGGAACGTAAACGGCTTTCGGGCAGTCCTCAAAAAGGGCTTCCTTGACTGGCTGGAGGAGGCAGAGCCCGACGTGTTGTGCCTTCAAGAGATAAGGTGCGAGTGGGATGAGATTGACCTAGCGGCAAGAAAGGCACTGGAGAGCGCGTATGAGGTTTGCTGGTTCCCGTCCAGCTCAAAAAAAGGCTACGCGGGGTGCGCCACTCTAACCAAGCGCGGCGATGGCTGGAAGCACGAAAGGGGGATGGGCGCAGAAGAGTTCGACGCAGAGGGCCGAATGGTCGTCAGTCGGCTGGGCGACTTAACGCTGTTCGGCGGCTACTTCCCAAACGCCAGCCAAGGGCTGGTGCGCCTGCCATACAAAAGGGCCTTTGCAAAAGAAATCGCAGGGCTGGTCAGGAAGGAACATTCAGCCGGCATGCACGTGATCTTGGTGGGCGACATGAACGTGGCGCCGCAGGAGATTGACTTGGCCCGCCCAAAAGACAACGTCGGCAACCCAGGCTTTACGCAGGAAGAGCGGGAAGATTTTCAAGGCTACTTGCAGGCGGGGCTGGTGGATGTGCTGCGCGAGCGCAACCCTGACAAGCCTGGCCTATACACCTGGTGGACCCAGAGGGGCGGGGCTAGGGCTAGGAACGTGGGGTGGAGGATAGATCTTTTCTTGGCCAGCGCCGCCCTTGCGGGGCAGATAAAAGACGCAGCGATCCACAATGACGCGCTTGGCTCTGACCATTGCCCCATCAGCATCGAGCTGTAGCAAGAGTCGGCAGGGCCTAGCGTTACTTGAGGTCTGGGTCGGTTAGCATTTCCTTCACAGTGGCGGCGTACTTGCCCTTTGGATCCAGTTGCAGGTACTTTTCCAATAGCGACTTGGCCGCTTTCATGTCCTGATCGAAGTACTCGCAGACGGCAAGCAGGTAATAGGTGTCGGAGAGCTTGGGGTCAATTTCTAGGGCTTTCTTTAGGTGGACTTTGGCGGCAGCGAAGTTGCCTTCATTATAAAAATCTACGGCCCGGTTGAAAGAAGATTCTGCCTGCGGCCCTTCGATTTTGTCAATCGCGTCGAGGTATCGGGTTTCGGCGTCCTTGTCCCCATCCATTCTGGCTATGTTGGCCAAGGCTTGCGCGACGTAGGAATCTGGAGTGTTTTCAAAGTCCGCTTGCAGGGCTGGCTTGGCCAATGTCCACAGCTCTTTACGCTTTTCGGCGTCGGCGTCGGCCTTCCCGATTTCGTACTGGCAGAGCGCGTGCATTCTAGCGGTCAATGCTATGTTCTTTTGGAGCCCTGATTTTATGTCGGGGTTCTCAACGGTCTCGATGGACACCTTAAACGATGCCAAAGCGGATTCCAGTGCTGTCAAGGCATCTGCGTAATTTTTGGCATTAAAGAATGCGATGCCACGATTATAGGCATCAGCGGCCTCGTTGCCCTTCTCGATGCCTGGGTCTGCTGCCTGTCCAGCGGCGGCAGCGGCTACTTCGCTGGGCTTTTTGAGTGTGACGTCTTTCGCGAGCGATACGTCTATTGTTATCTTGACAATCTCTCTGTATTCCACGTAGCCTTCGGCCTTGACAACAAACTCGAATTCATAAGGTTCTAGGCCAACTTGGAGAAAGCTGCCGCTTTTGTCAACCTTGACGTTTCTCATGACATTAGTGCCGACCCTTTTTAGCGTCACACTTACATTGGCAATCGGTTTTCCAGCAGAGTCAAGGACTTTCCCGCTGATTCGCCCAGTCGTCTGCGCGGCTAGGGGAAAGGAAACAATGGCAATTGTGGCCAGCAGCCAAGATGATTTCATAGATGCCTCCTATAGTGCTGTTGGCTACAATTATGCCATAACAGCGGCGAAAATGGTGTAAAAAATATGCCAGTCATGTATCCTTGAAAAATGATTGGGCGGCTGCGAGGCGAACTGATACAAAAGACCACAGGCTCCGTTTTGGTGGAATGCGGCGGGGTCGGCTACGCTTGCTCTATATCTTTGGCCACCTTTGGCTCGCTTCCGCCAGAGGGAGCCGAAATCGTCCTATTCGTAGAGACCATTCTGCGAGAAAACGACCTGAGCCTGCTGGGCTTTGCTACTGCCCATGAGAGAAGCCTATACCGCCTCTTGGTCAAGGTGGACGGAGTGGGCCCCAAGCTGGCCTTGGCCGCCCTTGGAGCCCTCCCCACCGAAGACCTAATTTCTGCCATCAGGGGAAGGGACATTTCGGCCCTGACGCGAATACCGGGCGTTGGCAAAAAGACCGCCGAAAAACTTTGCTTTGAGTTAAGCGAAAAGCTCGGCGGGCTGGCGGGGCTGGACGGGCTGTCGGGAGGGGCCGCGCCGGGGGGTTCGTGGGAAGCCGACCTCAAGTCCGCCCTGACAAACCTTGGCTTCAAGGAAGACGTCGTTTTGCCGCTTCTGGCGCAGTTCAAGCAGGACAAGCCCCCGCTTGCAGATGCCATTCGCATCTGCCTCAAAGCCCTTCGGCGGTGAGCATTTTATGCCTGCAACCCGCGTCCTCTCGACCTCGCCGCTCGTCGGCCCTTCATTGAAAGTGCTTGGGGAAAAATTACCATTGCTTTCAATCTTGCCGTACCGCTCGGGGGCTTGGCGGCGCGAGATGGAAAGCGCCCAGGCCCTTATCGTGCTGCTATCAGAGCCGCTTGGCGCCGAGGACGTGGCCCGCTGCCCCAACCTCAAAGCCATTGGGACGTACTCGGTGGGCACCAACCACCTCCCAGTTGATTTGTGCGAGGCCAGGGGCATCTCGATAATCAACACGCCGTACGTGTTGACCGATGCCACTGCCGACTTGGCCCTGGCCCTGCTGCTTGCTGTGGCGCGGCGCATAGCGGAAGGCGAGGCGATGGTGCGCTCGGGGGAATGGGAGGGATGGCAGCCAAGCCAGCTACTTGGCATCGGCCTATCAGGAAAGACATGCGGCATCCTTGGCTCAGGCCCTATCGGAAGGGCTTTTGCTCGTAGAGTTTGGTCGCTGGGGATGACGCCAATTTTTTGGGACAGGGACGGGCTGGCCCGCCCAGTGGATTTCCTGTCCGATGGCGGAAAGGCAATTGCAGGCCCGCCAGCCATGCGCCTGCCGCTGGACGCGCTACTCCGCCGCTCGGACGTCCTATCGCTGCACTGCCCGTTGACAGACCAGACAAAGGGATTGCTGGGGAAGCGCGAACTGGCGCTGCTGCCGAAAGGGGCAGTGGTCATCAATGCGGCCAGGGGCGGCATACTGGACGAAATGGAGATGATGGCGATGCTGGCGTCGAACCATTTAGGCGGCGTTGGCCTAGACGTGTACGAGGGCGAGCCAAAGCTGCATCCGGGATGGCTGGACGCGCCCAGAACTGTGCTGACGCCGCACCTTGGATCTGCGACAGTGGAGGCCAGATCAGCCATGGCCGAACTGCTGTGCAAAGGCATCGCGCATGCGTTGGAATGAACATGCCGATAGACAAGCGCTGTTGGGCGGATTATCATTGAGCAAGTGGGCGGCATCTCTGGCGAAGAGCCACGATCTTTGTGAGGCATACCATGTTAAAGCGCAATTGGCTACGCGTGCTGGATCCAAAAATCTTTGAATTGCAGGGAAAGGCGGCCTCTGGCAGCAGGGAGGACGTACTTCCCCTTGCGACTGAGCTAAACCTAAGGAGCAGGCACGAGGAGGCCCTAGAGCTTCTGGAGCCTTGGCTCGAAAAGCACAGAAACGATGGAGAGGCTTGGTTCGAGAGGATCATCATCGAAGGCGACGGCGGCATCAACGCTGAAAACTTGGAAGAGATACACAAAGAGCTTGAATCCATCCGAGACGAAAACCGCGACGATGCAGCCCACTACAGGAACTTGGGCTACATACGGATACTCCAGCAGCGCTTGGGCGACGCCGAAAGGGCCCTCCAGCAGGCGCTGGAAAGAAATGGCAGCGACCATCGCTCTCTGGGGCTGATGGGGCTGCTCTACCTGCGGAAGGAACAGCCAGAGGCGGCTAAAGGGTGGCTGCTGAAAGCCCTAAGCTTCGCGCCCCGCACTCCGCGCACGCTTCGCCTTTTGGCCATAGCCAGCGAAGAGATCGGGGATATGGCCCTTGCCGAAAGCAGCCTTGTCGCCGCGCTGGAAGAGAATGACTGCTATTTCTGGGGCTGGCACAGCCTTGGCGAGTTGGTTATAAAGCAGGGCGATTTCGATTTGGGCATGCGCTGCATCAACCGCGCCCGCAGCCTCAAATCTAGCGAACCAGCGAGCTATTTCATCCTTTCGGAAATTGCCGCCGAGATGGGGCATCTGGAGTTTGCCCAGGCCGAAATGCACCGCTTGGTGCTGATGTCGCCAAAAAAGGAAATTCAGGCCCTGGCCTTTTCGTCCATTGGCGAACTCAAGCTGGATTCAGGGGATCCCGAAGGTGCCATATCGTATTTCACGCTGGCGGCAGAGACCGACCTCGAAGCCCCCAACCCTTGGATGGCTCTCGGCGACATAGCGATGGAAAATGGGCAGCTCGAAAAGGCCCTGCGCTGCTACGTGGAGGCATTGCAGAGGGAGCCAGAGGCGCCAGACGTAAAGATACAGATTGGCTATGTCTTGGTCGAGGACAACAAACCCGAAGAGGCAGAAAAATATTTCCGCCAGGCTTTGGAGCTGGACCCAAGCGAATTTAGCGCCTACCTTGGCCTATCGGAGTGCTTCAGGCTGGCCAGAAGGACGGCCGAACAGGTGGCAATGGTCAAGCAGGCCATGGACATTGCCCCCGACGACGCCGACGTGTGGAACGCCCAGGGGGTCGCGTTTGAGGTGGAAGGCCACTTGAAAGAAGCGACTAACGCGTACGAAAAGGCGCTTCAGCTCTCCCCGTACCATCGAAAGGCGGCCAACAACCTTGGATTCGTCCTCGAAAAAAGGATCGCCGGCAGAGAGTCCAGCTTGCTCCCGCGAGCCATCGAGGCATGGAAGCAGCGGCTCCTCATCTGCCGCGACGAATGTCAGAGCCTAAAGATGGCGACCGAGCACCTTGCAAAGCTGGGAGTAAAAGATTCCGACATTCAGCACTGGCTGGAAACAGGGAGCGTGGGCTTGGCAGAATAACATCAGGTACAAGTTACAAGTTACAAGATGAAAACCCTTGCTACATGCGGCTTTGCTTCTGACGTTTATCACATTGGCAATAGGACGCGATATGATAGGGCTGAATATGCCTCTTGGCCAATCCTCGCACTTGGCCGTCAGGATTCCACCAAGTCGCCGCAGACGTAGCCCTTGCCCCAAACCGTCTTTATTATTGCCGGGTTTTGGGGGTCGTTTTCAATTTTTTCCCTGATCCTCTTTACATAGACGTCAATCACCTTTTGGGTGCCAAAGTGATTTTCGCCATAGACGACGTTGAACAGGTCTTCGCGTGTGAGCAGCTTTCCGGGGTTTCGCAGGAATGCGCCCAAGAGTGTGATTTCCCGCCGGGTCAAATCTAGCTCCACGCCGTCCTTGAATGCCACAAATTGGCTATAGTCAATGTTGAGGCCCATGTGGTCTGACGCGGCGTCCGCATGGTGGGTGGGCAGCCAGCGCCTTAGGACGGCCTTGATCCTAGCCACCAATTCATCGGGATTGTATGGCTTTACCATGTAATCGTCGGCGCCGATCTCAAGGCCGTGAATCTTGTCTATATCCTCGGATCTGACCGTCAGCATTATGATGATGGAATCTATCCCGCTCTCGTGCAGCTTGACGCAGGTTTCGAAACCGTCCATGCCAGGCATCAAAATATCTAGGACAATTACGTCGGGTTTGCTCTCTTTTGATATTGCCAGCCCTTCTTCGCCGCTTGATGCGCCTTGGACTTGGAAGCCTGCATTTTTCAGGAACGCGAGCGTGAAATGCCTAGTGACGTTGTCATCGTCCACCACCAAAACCTTGATTTTGCTTAAGTCATCCATCTTTCCTCCGAACCTGAAAACAGTCACCGAAACGCAGATGGGGGATCATTTTGCCATTCCCCGCCAAGCAGGATTGTCGTTATTGGCACATCCGATATTTTAACACCTCTGTGGGCAATGCAGGTGTGTTCCGCTACCACTTGGACTCCCCAGCCCTTTGGCTTAAGGTGGGCGCCCATGGCGTCGAATATCTGCCGCGTCATGCGCTCCTGAATCTGGAGCCTGTGGGCGAAAGCCTGCGCGAGCCGGATCAATTTTGAAAGCCCCACCGCCCCAAGGTCTCCAGGGGCATAGCCTAGGGCCATCCGCCCAGAAAAAGGGGCCAAGTGGTGTTCGCAAGTGCTGGCAAAGGGTACATTTTCTAGGATTATCGGGCATGCTTCCGATTTTTCAGATATTGGCTGTAGATCGGAAGCCGGATCATAGCCGTAGCCGTCGAGCCTCTCGGCCCAAAACGCGGCCACCCTTGCGGGAGTGCCATTGAGCTCGGGCAAGCCTTGTTCCAGCCCAAAACTGGCCAGCAGGTCTTGCACAGCCCGTTCCGCTCGCTCGATGTCAATGCACATATACCAATGATAGCAATATTGGCTATTGGTTGTCTAATTCTAATACAATTAAGCCTCTTGCAAAACTCTTCTCGCGCTTAACGAAGCTATCTTCAAAGCATCTGCCCGCCTATCGGAGAGCCGTCCGATAGGACGGCGGGGGTCTGGGGGAGGACGCCCTAGTGCAATGAGCGTTTGAGGCTGCGGGGCAGCCTCAAATGCCAGCAGCACTTGGGCGGCTTAAAGAAGGGGCGGCGCAATCGAGGCGCGGCTCCAAATCCGCTCGCCGCTTCGCGGCTCGCTACATTCTGCCGCGCCTCTTAGCGCATTCGCGCTTTAAGAGTGTTTCCCCCAGTTTAGCATTCGGGCGGGCTCCATGACCCGGCACTAAATGAAGCAAGTTGCCGGGCCATCAGCCCGAGTACGAAAGATAGAATCAGGCACAACTATAGTCAATTGACTTGAGAATCGTAACACATCGGCATGCTTCGCCTGCGCCTTCCATTCCGCTCCCCGCCTTGTGGAGGTGCAGTTAACCCACCG
>Ga0268262_10000495_pt1 | contig 52063 bp, 38 predicted proteins | sample TergutNc150P3_FD_190354 | JGI IMG/M metagenome (GOLD analysis project Ga0268262, IMG submission 190354) | Nasutitermes corniger P3 segment gut microbial community from laboratory colony in Florida, USA - Nc150 P3 (SPAdes) (version 2) | ecosystem: Host-associated > Arthropoda: Insects >... | reverse complement strand
ACTGGGAAGCGAAGATGGGAAAAAGCTGGCCCGGGAAGCGGTGAGCGCATAGCAGGGCCGGGAGCGGCCAAGGGGAGAAAGAATTTTGAAAAAAATTCGGAACTTCCCTTGACAAAAAACATAGGAGGTCACAGAGTAACACGGAGTAAAGAGGATTTGGTATTTTACTCTGTGAAACTCTGTGTCCTACCTTCGGTTCTATGCAGTGGTTTCTCTTTGGGGCATTTTGACCCAGGTTTCCGCTGTTTTTTGGGAATAGCCCCTTTTTGGGTCAGATAAACCTTTTTCCATATCGAAAGGGTCGAATTACACACTTCCGGCAAGCCCTTCGCCGCCAAAATCATTACAGCTAACTCTTTGTAATATAAGGAATTAGAAAAATATTAGCGTTTTTATCAGGAATTTTTCCAAGTTGGCACGCGCTTTGCTTACTAATTTAGTAAAGAATAAGGAGAAAATGATGAAAAAAACGAACAAAAAAGAAAGCGCGGCTAAAAGAACTGAAAGCTACGACAACAACCCCCTGCTTATTTACTTGCAGGAAATCAATAAGATTCCGCTTCTTAGTAAAAGCGAGGAAGAAACGATTGCCGTCCAGGCGGCGAAAGGAAACAAAGCCGCCAGGGAACGCCTTATAAACGCCAATCTCCGTTTTGTTGTCTCGGTCGCAAAAAAGTACCAGGGCAGGGGCCTGCCGCTTGAGGATCTTGTTAGCGAAGGAAACATGGGGCTTATTAACGCGGTTAACCACTTCGATGTGGAAAAAGGCTATCGTTTCATTACATACGCGGTCTGGTGGGTTCGACAGGCAATTGTCAAAGCTATTCAGGAGAAAGGGCGCATGATTCGGCTGCCCTGCAACAAGGCAAACGAATTGAGCAAACTCGACAAGGCCAGGCAGGTCATTCAAAACAGGCCCGGCTTAGAGAACGAACAGGACATTAGGGAAATCGCAAATTACCTTGAGATGCCTGAGGAAAAAGCGGAAGGGCTCATCCGGATAAGCCAGGATGTCGTTTACCTGGACGATAAGGTTTCAAGATACGATGATTCCCTGTCGACCAAAGACCTTATCGAAGACGAGTTTTCAAGAACTCCCGTTGATTTTGCCATAAACAGCGTCCTTAAAGACGAATTGGAAGAGATCGTAAACGGCCTTGAAGGCAGGGCAGCGGATGTTATTCGAAGCCACTACGGGCTTGAAGGCGCTTGTCCCCAGACGCTTAAGGAAATAGGCGAAACCTATAATCTAAGCAAGGAACGCGTGCGCCAGATTGAAAAGCGGGCTCTGGGGCAGCTTCAACATTCTACAAGCCGGAACAGGCTAAAGAGCTACATATCTTAATTTTAAACAACAAACCGGAGCCATTTCCAAAACTGCGGTTTTGTAGATGGCTCCTTGCATTAATCTTTTTTTTTAAGATTCCGATAATCAGGATAGAAGGAGAAAGGATTATGGTTGGCGGTGTTTCAAGCATTAATATACCCACCCTCAGCTACACGTCAGGACAATACGGGAAAATGGCACTTCCTGTCGATTCTTCATGGCTTATTTACTCTCACTTTGAACACGTCTCCGGCATTCCCGCTCCGGACGGAACCCAGGGCGTTTCAATCAGCAAGCTAAACCTTCTGGACGTGCTTATCGGAATGATCAACCAGGTTAACAAAGCTCCCGCTTCCCAGACTCCTGCAAACTTGAATCCTACCGCCGGCGTGGATGCCTTAATCGCGAATCTGGAAAACCAAATCCGGCAGGCTCAGGCCGCCAGCGAATCAATGCCCTACTACCCTTCCCCAAACGCGGAAAGCGGTATGCTGTTTAGCCTGTTTAGCTAATAACCTGTAAAAGCAAAATATTTACAAAAAAATTAACCACAGGGTACGCGGCTAAGAACCGAAGGTAGTTTTAATCCTCTGCGAAACTCCGTGTTACTCCGTGGTAAATTTTGTAATTCCTTTATGACTGAGAATTACTGATGGTTCGAGGTTCGTGGCAAAATTTATTAATAATAGTTATAATAACCTGATGACATTCGAGGAAAATGCCGCCCTTAATGATTTTCTCAACCTTGCCTCCGATTACCTGAAAGACGGCCATGCCCGCGCATATAAAACCGATGAGCCGGAAGAAAAAGCCGCTCTTCCCCTTGCCTACATGGTAGAAGAGGCGGAAGAAGGTGAAGACTCGCTTGAGGCGGTGGCGGCGGATGTCGGCGCATGCAAGGCTTGCGGCCTTGCGGCTACGCGAAAAAATACTGTGCCAGGCGAAGGCTCAATTAATCCGCTGGTGATGGTAATTGGCGAAGGGCCAGGAGCGGACGAAGACGCCGCCGGAAGGCCCTTTGTCGGCAGGGCCGGGCAGTTGCTGGACAAAATGCTTGTGTCTATCGGACTTGTCAGGGGCAAAAACTGCTACATCGCAAACATCGTAAAGTGCCGCCCGCCTGGAAACCGGAATCCCGAAGCCGGGGAGATAAGCGCCTGTTACCCCTTCCTTGAACGGCAGATCATCTTGCTCAAACCCGTAATTATCCTTTGCGCTGGGAATGTGGCGACGCAAAACCTTTTAAAAACAAGCAGGGGGATAACTACCATGCGGGGACAGTTCCTGGACATTAAAATCGGGGAATTGACAATTCCGGTACTGCCGACTTATCACCCAAGCGCGCTTTTGAGGGACGAAAACCTGAAGCGCCCGGCCTGGGAGGATCTCAAACTGCTTAAATCGCGCCTTGTTGAAATGAACCTGGTATGAACAAGCCTCCGATTATAAACAAGTCGCCTGAATACTTCGATCTCGTTTTCAACATACCGTCAACAAGGGCCTTTAGCTACCTGGGCGATGAAAAGGGCGAAGCCGCTGTAGGGAGGCGGGCAATGGTTCCGTTTGGAGGGCGGGACTGTCTGGGTTATATAATAGGCCAAAAGAACTCCCTTCCCCCCGGAATGAAAAGTGAAACCATAAAGCGCATACGCCGCGTTGTGGATAAAGAGCCTGTTTTTGACGGGCGCGATCTGGAACTGGCAAAATGGATGGCCGGTTATTACTTCTGCGGCCTGGGCCAGGCCCTTCAGGCAATGATCCCGTCAGGCAAACGCGCAGGGGATTTTTCCTCCATTGCCACAGACGAGGAAATCGCCGCCAGTCCCCTCGCACTGTCGGAAGAGCAGCAGAGGGCGTTAGATGCTATCATCAAAAAAGAAACGCCGGATTCTTCCGGCGCGGCGGCGCTGTTCTATCTTTTCGGCATCACAGGCTCGGGAAAAACCGAAGTCTTCCTGCGGGCCGCGGAAGCCATGCTAAAAGAAGGAAAGTCGGTTATTTATTTGGTACCGGAAATTTCCCTTACCCATCAGACCGCGGATGTAATATGGAAACGCTTTGGAAACGCCGCGGCAACGATTCATTCGGGGATGAGCCCTGCCGCAAGGCTTTCCGAGTGGATGAGAATCCGCACCGGGCAGGTAAAAATCGTGGTGGGGCCGAGGTCGGCGGTATTCGCGCCGTTACTCAACCTGGGCCTGATCATCATTGATGAAGAGCACGACGGTTCCTATAAATCGGGAAACACCCCCAGGTACCACGCCCGGCAAACGGCCATGAGAAGATGCGCCACAGAAGGGGCGCGGCTTGTTATGGGCTCCGCGACGCCTTCGGCTGAGGCGTGGAAGCTCATGAAGGACGGGGCAATAAAACGCCTTGACCTTTCCCGCCGCCTTTCAGGCGGCCAGGTACCGGAAATAATCCCTGTAAGTCTCGAAAAAACCGACGGCTGCCTTACACGCGAGCTAAAAGATGAAATCCGCGCCACAGCGCAGATGAAAAAACAGACCATCCTCTTTTTGAACCGCCGGGGCTTCGCCTACTATTACCATTGCAGATCCTGCGGCTACGAGCTTACCTGCAAACACTGTTCAGTTTCCCTGACCTGGTACAAAAGCCGTAACAAAGCCGTTTGCCATTACTGCGGATACTCGGTAACGCCGCCTTCGGTCTGTCCCCAATGCGGTTCGGTGGAAGCGGGTTTTTCCGGTTTCGGCACCGAAATGATCGAGGAGGAAGTGCGCCGGACTTTTCCCGATCTGCGAATAATGAGGATCGACGCGGACACCACCGAAAAAAAGGGAAGCCTGAAAAAGGCCCTTGATCTTTTCAAGGCCGGAGAAGTTGACATACTTCTTGGAACGCAGATGGTAGCGAAGGGCCTTAACTTTCCGGGCGTGCGGCTTGTGGGGGTAATCCTCGCGGACATGGGCCTTCAGCTGCCGGATTTTCGTGCGGCGGAAAGAACCTTTGCGCTTGTGGTACAAGTGGCAGGCAGATCCGGGCGCTATTTCAGCGACGGCAAAGTTGTCGTTCAGACCTTGCGCCCCTGGGATCCCGCCATCGTGAAATCTTGCGCCCTGGATGTGGAGGGTTTTTTTGAAACAGAGCTAAACCAGCGCCAGGCCCTTTCCTTCCCGCCGTATACAAGGCTAATCCGTTTTACCTTCCGCTCCAGGTACGAAAAGAAAACGCTGGCCGCCGCCGCCGCCCTTGCGTCTATCGCCGCGCCCCTTTTGCCTCCGGACGCCGATGCCCTGGGCCCCGCCGAATGCCCGCTTGGGATCATATCGAACCAGTACAGAAGGCATCTCATCCTTCGCGGCAAAAACATGGGAACCCTGCACGCCGCAGCCGGGGCCATGCTCGCCCAATACGAAAAACAAAAAGACAGCCGTGTTTATCTTGAAGTTGACGTGGACCCAGTGAGCTTATTGTAACTATGGTAGCCAAGTTTACCATCGCATAAAAATAGCTTACAATAAAAACACTATGACAAGTCTTGCAGATTTTTCTGTCCGTACTTCGCGGCAGAATGAATGGCTAAATATTACCGCTGAGGTAGAGCGGGCGCTGTCGGCATCGGGCGTGAAAGAGGGCATCTGTGTTGTGTTCGTGCCTCACACCACCGCCGCTGTCACAATAAACGAAAACGCCGATCCCGATGTCCCCCATGACGTGGGCCTTGCCCTGAACCTCATCTCTCCTGACCGCCGGGAATTCCGCCACAGCGAAGGCAACTCGGCGGCCCACACCAAAACAAGCCTTGTCGGGCCTTCCGTCACCATTATCGTTACGGGCGGCAAACTGCTCCTGGGAATCTGGCAGGGCATCTGGTTTAACGAGTATGACGGCCCCAGAACAAGAAAGGTTTATGTACGGGTGCTGGGAGAATGAGATATTATCACCGTCAGTGCATACATTACTTGCCAATATAGCGTAATAGGTTTATAATAATCTTTAAATACTTTTAACAGGAGTTTACCATGCCAGCAAAATTTGAAGTCTATAAGGACAAAAAAAATGAATTCCGTTTCCGCCTTAAGGCAGGCAACGGAGAAGTCATCGCTGTGGGCGAGAGCTATCCCGACAAGAAATCGGTCTTAAAAGGCATAGCTTCCATTCAGAAGAACGCGCCTATAGCCAAGATCGAAGACTTAACCATTGAGACCGAAGAAAAGAAACCGGCCAAAGAGAAAAAGCCCGCGGCAAAAAAAACCGCAGCGGCAAAAAAACCTGCAGCGAAAAAAACCGCGGCTAAAAAATCGGCGACCAAAAAGGTTGCAGAGAATAAGACCGCAGAGTAAAGAAATTCTGCCATTGCAGATCAGCGGCGCGTTTGTGTATGTGTAACAAAGCACATCCGCCCGCTTTTCTGCATCAGTGAAGCATTTTACACTAGGTTATCCAATAGAGGGTTCTTAATATCTCAAAAAAGCTGTCGGACTGGAATGTTACGGTGTTGTCGGATTTCCTGTTTACACCCGGGAACCATGAGACCTTTTCAGCATACTGGTGTTCTTTGTAACACACTTCCGCCTCAAAGTGGCCGGGTAACTTGATTAGGGCGTTCTTTAGATCCTGCTTCAGCGCCTTTTCCGACAATTCCTTTATATTTCTCAGGGTATCTTCGGTGGAGTAATTCTTTGTCATGGCACCGACGCCTTCCTTGACGGGACAGGTGATGAGGTTTGGATGCAGGTTCTTAAAATCATCGCAGAGCATTTTATCGCCGCTTAAGAAAACAGTCGGTACGCCTTCAAGCGCGCAAGCGTAGCTGTACAAAAAAAACTCGCTTATAAGAACGCCGTTGATCTTTATATAGAGTTGCTTGCCTGAAATTGTGTGCGACAGGGGGTTGCCGCACCTGCTTGCCGTCGAATGGTAACCGATAAACATGGCCGCCTGGAAAGTTTTATCAATGCCGTCGGCCATCATGTACGGGTGACCCGACCAGTTTCGAAGCAAGGTTACGCCGGACGGCATCCTTGTAGGATCAATGTTGAGGGCATGGGCGTGGGCATCCTTAACGACAATCTCCTTTGCGCCCGCATTTTTGGCACCCTGAATGCACGCAAGCACCTCGTCAGTCATCTGCTTCGCGTGAAGCGGATATGACGCGTGGGTCTGTTCTGTCTCGTTCCATACAGTAGTGGTGGTAATTCCTTCAATATCCGCGCTGATAAATACTTTCATAGTCTTCCTCCATATTTGTCAAGTCAAAAAGATAACAAGAACCCTGATCAAAAATTAGCGCTTGTTTGCCGCTTCTTTTTCATTGCCGTCCTTGCCGCAATTTGTCAGGGAACCGTCTTTACGGTGGTATTCCTGACAAGCCTGGCAATTTCCGTGACGGGAACAGGGATAGGTACACTTACAGGAATTATTGATTTGCTCTGGCATATGCCTTTGTAATAAAAAATAGAATGAATGTCAACCGCTACGCAGTTGGCTCTTTCAAAGAATGGATTTACTGCCCGCTATCGCGGGCTGCGGGTCAACCGCTTAATTTCAATATGATATTTATAATAAAAATCAAAGGCTGGCCCATCCCGGTGCAGTATATGCAGTAGCGCTTTATGTGCTATACTTAAATCAGGAAGGAGATAGCTATGGGAACAGTATATGCGGAAATTACATTAAAAAACGTGGTGGACGCGGCACGTGTCAGGGATGGACAGATAAAAGAGCAGGATATACGTTCGGCAACCGTAACGGCATTGGTAGATACCGGCGCGATGACCTTGGTCATTACCGAGAAGCTATACCAAACATTGGGGCTTTCTAAGGTGGGTGAAAGAATGATCCGGACAGCCAGCGGCCAGCGCCTGGCCTGCACTGTTTCAGAACCCGTGGATATCCATTGGAAAAACCGGAGTTCATCGCAACGCGCCATAGTCGTTCCTGGGGCAGAGGATGTTCTCCTGGGGGCAATCCCCCTTGAAGACATGGATCTGATGGTCAATCCCGTTACTCAGGAACTGATCGGCATCCACGGCGACATTGTTGAGCATATAGCTATGTGAAAAGACATTCACTTTGACACTACACTAATGCTATGCGGCTCAAAACCTATTGCCTTTCGGTGATCCACAAGCCAGGTACTGCCGCTAAAATACCTTGAATCCGCAGGCAGACGGAAAGGTTTATCTTTCAGATTGATTAAGCCGGATATTTTCCCCGAGCGGCTTTCAAGTAAAAACACATCCTTTTCCAAAGTTGTAGCGCCGTATTCATCTCCTTCCAATCCATCATACAAATAATGTATTCGTTTAATTAATGAAAGATCGGTTTTGCAAAGGGCCGAGAAATTATCTGAACACATGACCTGTCCCGCAAACAAGAAATTAACCAACGCGATACATTCTTTTTCCGCTTCGTTTAACGCGCAGTTTTCGGACCGCAGAAAAACCACATCAGGATCGTTTATATAAACAGTGCCGTTCATAAAGGATCGGGATATGGTTTCCCTAAGAGAAAGCAGGGCGCTGGGACGGCCTTCGTGGCGGATAAATTTTGCGATAGGCCAGTCCCAGCTTTCTTTGGTGTCAGTTCCGATCCGTGAAAGGGGGAAATGCCGGTAGGAAGCACCAAGGGGAAGGCCGCAGCCAAGATAGACAAGCGGAAGGCCGGCGGCGTTTCTGGTGCGTTCCGTTAGAAGCGCGACGGCTCTTTCATAGCATTCCGCTGCCTTGCCGCGGTTGTTTTCACCGCTTAAAAATCCGGCGTAAATAAAATCCAGCTTTATATAACGGAAACCCCAGTCATCAATGACGCGATTCATAAGAGAGTGCAGGTATTCCGTCACATCGTCCCTTGATAAATCCAGACAATAGAAAACCCCGTCCCAGTTGGGGTTCCATCCCGCCTCCACCGGCTTGCCCCGTTCCGACAAAAGCCATTCGGGACGTTCACGGAAAAGCCTGGATCGGCGCGTCAACAAAAACGGCGCGAGCCAAAGGCCTGGAATTAAGGCGGCGGCTTCGATCCTATCCGCGATGTATTTAAGAGCGCGGGGGAATTTTGCGCTGTCAATCTCCCAGTCTCCAACAGCCAGTTCCCAGCCGTCGTCAATCTGAAAGACAGCAGGCAGACCTTTTTTCAGATAACGTAAAGCGATAAGATTATCCGTTTGAAGAAGCCCGTCAAGATCAGAAAGAATGGTCTTTTCATCAATGTTCGTGTAGTGGTTATACCAGGAACAATAGCCGCCGGGCCGAAAGCCAACACCAGTTTGCCCCTTGCACAAAAAATCAAGGGACTTAAACCTGTCGTCGTAATAAAGATTTTTTATCCCATCCTTAAAGTTGAAGTAGCCATGGGCTAAAAACACCCGCAGTTCTGTAATATGGTTTTCGTTCTGATCGTTTTCCGACCCAACGTATAATCCTGCCTGAATCAGCTGCCGATCCTTGCTTATAAAAAAGCAAACGGGCGACATTCCGCTTTTTGATACATCGGCAACAACAAGATACCGGCTGCCGGCGCGCAGGTACATAATAAACGAGCCCGTCACTTCGTCCGCAGTCGAAAGGAATGATGCGGTTTTGCGCGGGGCACTGCCGTTCGGCCCGATATCCCACGGGGCGGCGCTTAACTTTCTAAGCAGGGGGATAAGCCGCACTTTGGGAAAAAATCGTTCGCCGGGCGCAAGTTCCCAGCCGGGCGACCAGGACTGCCAGGGCCCGGCGTACAGCATAGCGGCTTCCGTTTCAAAGGAGCGGCGGTCATCTTCCCCCGCTTCCGCAAGATTCAACAGCTCCGTTAATTTCCAGGTAACAAGGGGAAGCACGCCGTTTTTATCGGGCTTTACTTCCGGCCTGTCTTTTAAGTTAAATCGCAATGTTTTCATATTTTTTCTCCAGGCGGCTTAATCTTTTTTCTATCTCGTCCCGAAAGCCCGAAGATAGCTCCGAAGAGGCCAGCGCTAAATTGGTGTAATGCAACGCCAGTTTAGGGTTACTTAGCCGCCATTCCGCATCCTTGGCAAGGACAATAGCCGCCTGAGGGCTTCCGTCTTTGGCGGCTGCTTCCAAAAGAGAAAAAGCCGTTTCAACGCAGGATTCATCACCGTCAAAAAAAAGCGGATGCTTTTTTACAGCCTTCCACCAAAATAAAGCCAGCGCTTTATAGTCAAAACGAAAAATGTTCCGGCTCTTGAACGGATCGGACGCTATTTGGGTAAGGGCAAGGAAGAGGGTCGCAAGGCCCGCTACATCCCTCGCGTTGTGATCGCAGACCGAAAGAAGCGCCGCCGTGCTTGCAGCGTTATCACCGCCTCTTAAAAACGAAAACCAGATTTCAGGAGCCATAGCGCCTGATACATCCCCCGTCCGGTCAAGGCCCAGAATTTGAACTTCGATTGTAGCCTGGGAACAATCGCTCAGCGTCTTTTTCCAGAGCCGCCTTGAGGGGTGAAGAAGATCCGCTTGATAATATTCAGGCGGATGAATTCTATTGAGCAGACAGCGGTTTTTAAAAATCTGGGAATCAAAGCACTTGCCGTTGTAGCTCGCCACAAGGGGAAGACCGTCTCCCGCCAAACTAAACTCCGCTGTCGCCAGTTCAATAAAATCAGCTTCGCCGGGATAATCCAAAAGCAGGTACTGGGTAACCGCCAGGGCGGCATTGCCGTTTTTTGACGCGGCAAAACGGCCAAACGCCGCGAGGAAAGCTATGGTTCCGGCCCCGCCGGAAAGGCCGGTGGTTTCAAGGTCAAAAAAAAGCAAATCTTCCGGCAGGGGGATTCGCCCAAAACGTACAAAATAGGGAAAAAGATCGGGGACAAGAATAGCCAGCGATTTGGGAAAACCTGAGCCTAAAGGAAAAGCAAGCTCGCAAACTTGCTCTCTTTTAAGGGTCTTGAAACCCACTGGCGTCCAGCCGGGCCATAGCGCGGGCGAACTGCCTGTTCCGCGGCTTCCGGTAACTGCGGGCCTTGCTTCAGGGGTACAGGTACTTTTTCCTGTGGCATGATAACGTTTCAGCCTGGCTTTCAGGTTCATTGCTGTTCTCTTCAGCTTATCATACTGACAAGGAATAAATGAACCATGGCGAGCTTATTTAGTTTTTTTGCGATTGGATATTTTAGAGAATTGTAAATCTGGCTTTTAAGCGGGTTTATTTTTCCATGAGTTTTTTATCAACCAGATAATCCAGTTTGGTTAGTTCGTCGCTGAGATTATTTAAGCTGTCAAATAGCGAAAGCAAAAGTTGTTCGTTCTCGCGCGAGACCCGTTTGATTTCCGAGAGTTCCGCATTAACTCTGCAGAAAATGGATGATGAATTTTGTTGTATTGAATTTGTCATAATGAAAATTTAATAATCTTTGTTTAATAAAAGTACGCTTACATCGTTTTTTTTCAAAAGGAATCGGAAAGATAAAAATAGAATCCAAAAAAATGCCGGGCTTTTACTTAATCTTTCGCATAATCCCTTGCAAGGCTGGCGGCTTCCTCAAAATCACTGTGCAGCAAATGCCCGGCAATATTGTCCAGCAGTTCCCTGACAGGACGCGGCAATTTCTTTTGTTTTAGTTCGGCAAGCGCCATATCGGCGGTTTTTTCATCATACTCCTCGCACGCTTTTTGAATTACAAGCAGTTTTTCCTCCAATTCCGCACGGGCAAACTCCAAATCTTCCTCCGGCGCATCATCGTCCTCTTCCTTTGGCTTGTTTTTTTCAATCACTTCACGTAGAGCTTCCAGAAACGCCGGAGTTTCGGCCCTCAATACCGTAATATCTTCCGCCCGCCCCGCCTGCTCAAGTTTGAACGCTACGGCGGAAAGTTCCGTTTCACCGACATTCGCAAGAGCGCTTTTCATTGCGTGAACATTGATAACAAACATCCTGATATCATCCGTTCTACGGTATGCGTATGCATGTATCGATTCCAGCCTTTCAAGGGCATTTTCGGCATCACGCGCAAAAATCGCCGCCAGTTCCGGATCGGAAGCCGACTGTCTCGCCTCGGCGGCAGACTTTTCCATACTGATCTTTAACAGTTGCTGCCGCGCCGCTTCTACCACTTCGGGCGGGTACTTGTCGCGTATCAGCTTATTCAGTGAAGCGTCCAGCTGGCGTATGTCTATAGGCTTGGAAATAAACCCGTTGAACCCGTTTTCCATGAACATCTCCGCCTGCCCGATCAGCGCGTTAGCCGTAAGCGCGACGATAGGACGCGTATAACCCAAATCGCGTATAATTTTTGCCGCCTCAATTCCGTTCATTTTCGGCATATAATGGTCCATAAATATGATGTCATAGGCAGCGCCATTCTTGATTTTTTCAACCGCTTCAAAGCCGCTAACGGCAGTTTCAACCGAGAGTCCGTATGGGGTCATCAGCCCTCTTGCAACATACAAATTAGTTTGCACATCGTCCACAATCAAAACCTTGCCGTAGGGCATATACTCGCGTAATATTTGCGGGCCTTTTTTCTTTTGCTCCGCCCTGTCAGCACGGAACTGCCTGAGGTTTTCCGCCGTTTCCCTGCCTAATACTTCGGCGTCAACAGTTCCCTGCGGCAGGTGCACGGTAAACACCGAACCTTTGCCCGGCTCGCTTTCCACGGAAATCTTTCCGCCCATCATCTTAACCAGCTGCCTTGTAATGCTCATGCCCAGGCCTGTGCCTTCGATTATGCGGTTGGCTTCCGTATTAAAGCGGGTGTACTCGTCGAAGAGTATGTCCAACTGCTCGCCGGTCATGCCCTGCCCTGTGTCGCTCACGATGAACACGAAGGCTATCTGCGCGGCTTCCTGTGGGGCATATTCTATGGTTACGGACAGCGAAATCTCGCCCTCATCCGTATATTTGAAGGCATTGGAAAGCAGGTTGTTTAAAATCTGTTTGATGCGTAATTCGTCGCCGTACAGCTTTGACGGAGTGTTCTCATCCACATGAAGGTTAAATTTAATCGGCTTGCTGTCGTACCGCACGAGATTGAGATGTACGGTGTCGTTGATTAGGCTTGGGACATCGTAAACGGATGGCACAAGTTCCAGCTTGCCAGCCTCGATTTTGGAAAGGTCCAGTATGTCGTTGATAATACCCAGCAGCAAATAGCCTGAATTGTAAATTTCAGCGAATGCTTCCTTCGCATCCGGCAAAAGAGTATAGTTTTCCAGCTGTATTTCGGTGATGCCCAGAATGGAGTTCATCGGTGTGCGTATTTCGTGGCTCACGCGCGACAGGAACTGATTCTTGGAACGGTTGCTTCGCTCAGCCAGCTCTTTTGCCTCAATCAGTTCGGTTACATCGACGGAGTACTGAACATGAACAATTCTGCCGTTCTTCCATTCGATATAGCGATCCGTGTTGCGGTATGTACGTTTCGTTTTGGGATTGTGTTCTTCCCAAATAATAATACTGTCAGGTTCTTTATTAAGCTGGTGACAGGGGCAAAAATCACATATTCCGTTAATCCCGTTCTGGAAAACTTCATAACATACCAAGCCGATTCCGTCATCCTTGATGTTGAAATTTTTTCTCATTGCATCGTTTATAAAAAGGATTTCACCGGTACCCGGGACGGTAACGTAGATCATCGCGTCAAGCCCGTTCAATATATTTGACAGAATGCTGAGCGATTGCTCTGATTCGTTTGTTTGTTCAATGCTGGCTTTTAACTCGCGCAAATCACGCAAATAGGCGGCTAAAGCAAATTCGTCTTTATACTTGACACGTACAAGCGTAACTTCGCAGGGTATTGGCTCGCCGTTTAGTTTCTGGTGCATCCATTCAAAACGGCAGTAACCTTCATCAAACGCTTTCTTTAATAATTCGAAAGCCTTGTCTCTTGAAGGAACCCCGTCCGGCTGATACTCAGGCGATAGTTCGGAAAACCTGTCGCTATATTCTTTTTTGCTCGATAATCCAAAAAGCTTTACAGCTTCCTGGTTGCAGTCGATGTTATTATAGTTTTTATCCCAAAAATTCGCGCAAAGAGGAGTGGTGTCAAACATAACCTGCATCCGTTCTTCCGCATCACGCATTTTGGCGCTCTGTATGCTGCGGTCAACGGCGCTGCTCATCATCAAACCTACGGACGCCAATATATGCATTTCCCCATCCGAAAAAGTCCGCTCTTTGCGGCAGTCGTCAATACTTAGAAAGCCCCAAAAATTGCCTTCCAAAAACATCGGGATAATTACGATGGATTTTATCCCGTAAGAACTCATAAAAGCCTGCTCATCTTCCTTCAACTCGGAGAACCGGCTGTTTATGTATCCGCCGCGCACAAATAAACTTTCCCACTCAGGTTTTGTGCTGTAAAGGAAATGCGAACCTATGGGAACCGGCACGCTGTTGCGGCCACATTCGCTGAGCCATTGATACCGGAGAACAAAATGCAGTTCGCCGTCGATCGTCTCATTGCACCAAATTTGAACACGGTCAACATCCAGGCAGTTTCCAACAAGCTCAAAACTCTTTAACAGCGAAGCGTCAAATGATTTTTCATAATTGATAGACAACAAGATACCGGCCACGCTGTTCACCATATTCAACAAACGTTCCCGCTGTTTTAATTCACGCAAATCCTGCATATAGGCGGCCAAAACAAATTCATTGTCATGTTTAACGCGCACAAGCGTACATTCGCCTGGTATCAGTTCACCCTTTGGATTCTGGTATGTCCATTCAAAACGGCAGTAACCATCGGCAAAAACTTTTTTATCAAATTGAGCCATTTTTTCGCTTGACAGCTGCCCGTCCGGCTGGTATTCCGGCCAAAGATTAAAAAATTTCTCGCGAAATTCCTGTTTGCCTGATAATCCAAACATATTAACCGCGGCATCATTACATTCAAAAAAGTCAAAATTTTCATTGTGAATGTTAGCACCCAAAGGCATAGCGTCAAACATTATCCGCATGCGTTCATCCGCTTTAACCTTCTCTCTGGAAGTTCGTAATAACAGGGTGATGAGTACTACTACCAACAATGTTCCCAGAGCGATGAGCACAGTCCTTAGAATGATGGTCTGGATGATCTGCGTATTGCCTATGTCGTAGATGTCTATAATCAAAAGCGCCATTATTGCCAGGAGCGCAATAATGGCGGCTATGCCGGTAATTACCAAACGTTTGCTCAAGCGGGTCTCATCTTTCTGCTTTCGTTCAATAACACCCATTTTTTTATCCCCATTGCGGAGAAGTCTCTCTCACCGCATTGAACTGATCTTTCACTTCAAGAAATACTTCTACGATTTTCGGGTCAAAATGCTTGCCTGCCAACGACGTGATGATGTGAACCGCTTCCTCGTTCGCCAACGCTTCTTTGTATGGCCGTAAGGACACAAGCGCGTCATATACGTCGGCAATCGCCATAATACGCCCCTGTAGTGGTATTTCCGTTCCCGCAAGCCCATGCGGATAACCCGTACCATCCCAGCACTCATGGTGGTATTCCGCAAACAATTTTGCGTTATTCAAAAACTCCTCTTCGCCTGTTTGTTTGATCATTCTGTCAATTATCCGCGCGCCTTCAGTGGTGTGGAGTTTCATTTCTTCATATTCATCACTATCCAGCCTGCCCGGCTTATTCAAAACCATGTCAAAAGTATGGACTTTGCCAACGTCATGCAAGCGCGCCGATGAAACGACCATTTCCACGTCCCATTCGCGCATTTCATCGGTATACACGCCCCGTTCTTTCATCGCTTTTACCAGTATTCTGACGTACATCGCCGTACGGTCATTGTGCCCGCCAGTCATTATATCGCGCTCTTCGACCACATCCGCCAAAACGTTTACAATGCCGTTTTGCAGCCGCCTGATTTTCGCAGTCCGTTCCCGAATCAGCTCATCAATTTCCAGATGCGTTTTTATGCGGTTCAGCAGCACGTGCGTGGAAAACGGTTTCGCAATAAAATCTACCACACCAAGTTCAAAACCGCTGGCTTCAATATTGCCATTGTCCGTATAGCCGGTCAGAAATATAACGGGAATACTCGCATATAAAGAGTTGGCTTTCAGGGATATCAGCGCTTCAAACCCGCTCATTCCGGGCATTTCGATATCCAGCAGAATTAAATCCGGAGTGATCTTTTCCAAAAGCGTGAACATTTTCGCGGCGGAAGACATCGTGAATACCCGATAACGGTTTTCCAGCGCTTTTTTTGCCATTGACAGGTTGGTGTCGCTGTCGTCTACCGCAAAAATAGTTTTCATAATTGTCCTAACGCGGTATGTTTCCGTTAGTCAACTTTAAACTTTGAAACCTCCCGCATCAAGGTATTGATACCTTCCCGGTTTTTCGTGCTTATTTCGTTCACACGGTTTACCGCTATGTTTATCTGATCCGCCCCTTGGGCCATCTCGTTCATGCCGCCCGTTATCTCCTGCGTTGCTCTTTCAAGGTTCTGGCTTTCCTTCATAACTTCCTGGCTGCCGTTAAGCATTTCCTCGGAACTGCTCCTTACATTCTGGGTAAGCTCATTCAAACTGCCGACGCCATGCAGGACTTGCTTGCTTCCTTCGCCCTGTTCCTCCATGGCATTCCGGATATTCTCTTCCTGATCCGCAACGGTCTTTACGCCTGTGTCAATCGCCTCGAATTTGGCCAACACATTCTCGGTGGACCCTGAAATCTTCCTGATTGATTCCGCTATCTTTTTTAACACTGTGCCAATCGTTTTGGACTGTTCGCCGGAACTCTCCGCCAGTTTGCGAATTTCATCGGCGACTACGGCAAAGCCCTTGCCCGCTTCGCCTGCGTGCGCCGCCTCTATAGCGGCGTTCATTGAAAGCAGGTTTGTCTGGCTGGCGATGTTTTCCATTACCGAGTTGATTTGCAGTAAGCCTTCGGACTCGCGCGATATTTCCTGAATGTCCTGAGCCACTTCCTGTAACCCGCCGCGACCCACTTCAGAGGACTCTCTTAAAGTCTTAACATTGGCGGCGTTGTTGACCAGCGTGTTGGTTACAGAGCCGATATTGGCTACCATCTCCTCAATAGCGGATGAAACCTGGGAAACATTGCGGCTCTGGTTTTCCACATGGCCGTTAAGCTTGTTGATGTTGACGATAACCTGTTCCATGGTGGCGTTGGTTTCGGTAACGCTCGCGCTCTGGTTAATGACACGGCCCTTAATGCTTTGGATGTTGGCCGTTATTTGATTGATAGCCGCGGCGGTCTCTGTCATGTTGCTGGCAAGCTCGGTTCCGACGGTCTGGAGGTTTAAACCCTCTCTCTTGATGGTAGCAACCAGGTTTTTGATTTTTTCAAGCGTTTGGTTGAAGTACTTGGCAAGGTCGCCAACCTCGTCTTTGGACTTGATGACAATGCTCCGCGTCAGGTCGCCTTCGCCTTCGGAAATGTCCTTGAGCGTCTCCGCTACTTTGACGATTGGCTTGGTAGTACTGCTGAGGGCAAAGAATACAATTACCGCCGCTATTACAATTGCTATTGCCGCGAGAATGATCGTAAACCTGGTCATTGCAGTTACTTCTTTTAAAATGTACGTTTTTGTAGCCGCGACCATTATGCTCCATGACTCGCCCGAACTGCCCAAAGGGAAAGGCACTATGGTAATTTCCACATCTGAATTCAAAGAGGGCGAAAAACTTTCGCAAATATATTCCTTGCCGTCAAGAACAGCCTGGTTGGCTTCTTTGATTTTATTGCCGTATATGACATCAACGTCGATTAGTTGCTTTCCTACGCGCTCAGGCACAAAATGCGCGATAATAAACCCGTTGCTTGAGTAGATCCCTATCCCGGAAATTTCTTCCCTGGTTTTTATGGTATTCTCTATGGTCGGCTGTATGGCGTCTATAACACAAAGACAGCCCACGCCTCCCACTACTTCGTTGTTACGATGATTAATGATGGGAACCATTATCCTGAAATACCAGGTATCTTTCCCGTCTATATTTCTTGGAACGGGATGTACATACCTGTCATTGCGCGCATTGGGGCCTGTTAAATACGCCATGGCGTCCGCTACGTCGGTAGTGACCGTGATATTTGCCTGCCCGTTTTCCATGCGAAACGCAGTGGCATACTGTCCTGTTTCGGTACAACCGTCACGGCCAATGTAGGCGGCGTCCATTCCGTCAACCGCGTTTGGCTTCCAAACAGTGTAGACTTGAAATATGGTAGTTTCCGCCCTTGCAACGGATTGCATCATACTGTCATACATGTCCCGCCTTCGCTCCACCGGATCATCTTCAAAATCACCAAAAATATTAGCCAGCGTACGGGCAACCCGGTAAAGACCGTCCTCCCTGCCTTGCCAGTATGCAGCGCGCTGGGCAGCAAGGTTATCAAGAGACCGCTTGCTTAATGCCATGCTTGTATTAGAAGCCTGCTGCAATAAAACTACAGCAACTACGGCTAAAATGACCCCCACAATGGCGATCATGATGATGCTCAACTTAATCTTAATCTTCATCAATTCCTCCGTTTAATCGTAAATTCAAACGAATAACATTAAAATAATCGTATTTCCTTAATTTTACATTGATATATTCATATAGTCAATGAATAAAGAAGCTAATTAGTGTCCGTCCACAAAGTCTGTTACTTTGCGGACGGACATTGCATTTTCTCGTCTAAAGACTACGAAAATGCAGTTTTTAAGGTTGTCGCGGACTTTCAGTCCGAGTCCATAATGTGTCTACATTATGGACAGACTCTAATTTGCCAAAGCCTCAAGCAGGGCGGCGGTTCCCTTCTTGTACCCGCCGGGACCGACACAGGATGGGCAGCCTTCCTTACAGGGACAGCGCTCCACCGCCAAATACGCGTGCTTAAAGAGCTCCACGGCCTTTTTCGCGAGGTTTTCCGCAAGGCCTGTTCCGCCCGGGTACTTGTCGTAGATGTAAAGGGCGCTAACACCGAAATGCGGATCTCTTACACGCTCGGCAACGCCAAGATCCCTTGGGTCGCAAAGCAGGTAAACAGGCGCTATTAGTTTGATTAGCTGCCCAGCGCCGCCCAAAACCATGCCCGCTGTGGCCTCGTCCATGCCTGCCAGCGCCCTGCCCCCCCGCGTATCTTCGCCAAAAAGCAAGATAAGGGCGCGGGTCTGCATCTCCTCCTCCGGAAGGCTTATGTCCCCGTAGCCTATGTTTTCGTGGGTATGAAAACGTATTTTTTTGAATTTAGCGACCTGGGAACGTACAAGGACATCGCCTAAAACACCAGTGCAGACATAAGGATTAACTAGTGAAGAATTAACCACGGAGTCCACAGAGTTACACGGAGTTTTAGCTTTAAAATCTTCCTCTCCGTGAAACTCCAAGCTGTCCAACGGACAGCAGCCCTCCGTGGTAAAATATTTTTTTTCAGTTTCAAAACTAAAATATTCATCCTCGGTTAAGACCTTGATGTCAGTTTTGACAAGGCCGTCGGTAAAATAGTTTACCTCCGCCTCCCTTACAAGGCACTTGCGGTTCTCTATGTCCAATTTCTCCACCAGGTACTGACGGCCCCGGTGGATGTACACGGCGTTTTCAAATATAAGCTCCTTGGCGCTGGGCCTGTCCATTTCGCCTATAACCGCGTTGCGGCCATTGGTAACGTCGATGATCACCACGTTGTCCGCCGTGGCGGAGCGCAGACTGATGCCCTCGGCGGGGAAGGAGCGATCCGACCAATGCCATTTCCCGGCAGTGTGGCGGACTATGCCGTCTTCTTCCAGGTACTCAAGCACGGGAAGAGCGGCTTCGGCGGGAAAGGGTTCCTCGCCCTTTTCCATGTCCTCGTCGCGGAAGGGCAGCTCAAAGGCGGCGCAGCGGACATGATCGGAAAGTATGTAGGGGTTGTTTGGGTCAAGCCGGGCTTCTTCGGCGCTTTTCTTAAAAAACCAGTCCGGGTCGTTCATAATAAACTGATCCATCGGGGAGGAAGAGGCCACGAACACGGACACGGAGCAGCCCCCCCTGCGCCCCGCGCGACCCGACTGCTGCCAAAACGAATTGAAGGAGCCGGGAAAGCCCGCCACCACCGAAGCGTCAAGGCCGCCTATGTCTATGCCCAGCTCAAGGGCGTTGGTCGAAACAACCCCCTGTATAGTGCCGTCCCTAAGGCCCTTTTCAATTTCGCGCCTTTCGTTGGGCAAAAGCCCGCCCCTGTAGGCTTCTACCCGTATGCGGGAGTTGTCGGTGTAGATGTTGGCAAGGTCTTCGTTTACGTATGTAGCGGCCACTTCGGTTCTGACCCTGGAATGAGCGAAAAGAATCGTCTTTATTCCGCCTTTGAGAAAGGCCAGCATCCAGCGCCTGCTTTCGGTAACCACGCTGCGGCGTATTCCCTGCACGGCGTCAACCAAAGGCGGGTTGTAAAGGATAACCAGCTTTTCTCCGCGCGGCGCGCCGTTTTTGTCCGCCAAAACAACTTCCTCGCCCGTCAGGGTTTCGGCCAGCTCCTTCGGATTGCCAATGGTCGCAGAGCAGAGTATAAAGACCGGCTTTGAGCCGTAAAAAGCCGAAACCCGCTTTAGTCTGCGGATAAGGTCGGCTACGTGGCTTCCAAGCACGCCCCGGTAAGCGTGGGCCTCGTCTATCACTATGAATTTCAAATTCGAGAAAAACTTTATCCATTTGGGATGATTCGGAAGAATACCTGCGTGAAGCATATCGGGGTTGGAGATAATGATCCTTCCGGTATCCCTGGCGGATACCCTCAGGCTGTCGGGTGTGTCGCCGTCATAAGTAGCGATCTTGATGGGAATAGCGCCCTGGCCGTTGTTTCCGGCCCGAGGATCCCCCTGCACAAGCTCGTTCAGCTCCGATTGCTGATCCTGGGAAAGGGCCTTGGTCGGGAAAAGGTACAGAGCCCTGGCTTTCTCATCCCGAATCAGGGTATCCAGCACCGGAAGGTTATAGCAAAGGGTCTTTCCTGACGCCGTGGGGGTAACCACCACCGTGTTCAGGCCCTTTTTCACGTTTTCCCATACTTCGGCCTGGTGGGTATAGATTTGGGTAATTCCACGGTTCCGCAAAGAAGCGGCAATTTGGCTGTCCAAATCCGCAGGAAAAGGCGCGAAAGAGCCTTCCGAAGCGGGAAGGAGCTTTTCTACCACGATATTTGGGGCAAATTCGGGGCTGGATAGAATTTTTCTTAATGCCTGCTCCACAGGTGGATTATATCCTCTATCGACATAACAAGAAAAGCGAGCTATAATGGGATATAATATAGTTAATTAAAAAAGCATTTTCATTTATCCATAAAAGGAGGCTGCTTGTGTTTGAAGTTCTGTCAATAGTACTCGGTGGCGGAAAGGGTTCCAGGCTGTTTCCTTTAACAAAGGAACGGGCAAAGCCGGCGGTACCTTTCGGCGGCAAATTCCGTCTGGTGGATATACCCATATCCAACTGTATAAACGCGGATTTAAAGCAAATATACATCCTTACCCAGTATAATTCCGCTTCGCTTCACTTTCACCTTTCGCAGGCCTACAATTTCGATACCTTTTCAAAGGGATTCGTTGAAATTCTGGCCGCAGAGCAGACCTACGATCAATCCGGCTGGTTTGAGGGAACTGCGGACGCTGTGCGAAAGAACCTGGTTCATTTTACCGCCGAGTCCCCTTCGTATTACCTCATTCTTTCAGGCGATCAGCTCTACCGGATGGATTTACGCGAGCTGATTAAGAATCACAAGGACTCGGGAGCGAAAATAACAATAGCCTGTACCCCAGTCTCTCGGGGGGACGCCAGCCAATTGGGCATACTAAAAACGGACAAAAACAACGTTATTACCGAATTTCTGGAAAAACCGGGCCCCACAAAGGATATTAGCGACTATAAAATTCCGCCGGAACTAAAAAAAGACAAAACCAAGGGGGATGAGTACCTGGCGTCAATGGGTATTTACATTTTTAATGCGGAAACCATGATATCCAGCCTGGATAACGAACTTACCGATTTCGGCAAGGAGATTATTCCCCAGGCCATAAGCAAGCTTAAAGTGAACGCGTATGTTTTTGACGGCTACTGGGAAGATATCGGGACAATTAAGAGTTTTTACGAGGCAAACCTTGAGCTAACCACTTTAAAACCCCGTTTTGATTTTTACGACGAGGATCACCCGATTTATACCCACGCCAGATGCCTCCCCCCATCGAAAATGAATTTCAGCAACATGAACCAGTCCATTGCCGCGGAAGGCTGCATCATTACCAACGCCGCTATCTCGGATTCCATTGTCGGAGTCAGAACCATCATTGAATCCGGTTCCAGCCTGAACGGGGTTGTTTGCATGGGGGCCGACTACTACGAATTGGACACCAAAAAACTAAAAAACGCCGAGGAGCGGATTCCAAACCTGGGTATCGGAAGGGGAGCCCTGGTAAGAAGGGCAATCATCGACAAAAACGCCCGTATCGGCGAAGGGTGCCGTATCGGGGTTGACGATTATATTAACCGCACCGATGGCGATTACAAGAACTATTACATCAAAGATGGAATTATTATAATACCCAAGGGAGCGGTGCTTTACCCCGGCACAGTGATCTAAGGCAGATAAGTTAGAATGGAGGCTTTTTAATGGAATCGCTTTTAATAGTACTAGTCGAAAACTATTTTTCCGTATTAAGACAATATGCGGTTTTCACAGGCAGGGCAAGCCGAAAACAGTTTTGGATGTTCGTGTTTGCAAATTTTATCATAGATATTATTTTCTTCATACTGACGAGAATACCGGTCCTAAGGGTAATTTTTTGGATCGTTTTAGTACTTTTCATCCTTGCTATTCTGATTCCCAGCATAGCGCTGGGAATCAGACGCCTGCATGATATAAATCTGAGTGGCTGGTTCATGCTTTTATGCCTCATCCCCGTTGTAAACTTCATTGTTGTTTTTATGTTATGCGTTATTGATGGAAACCAATACGATAATAAATACGGGCCTATACCCTGAAACTTCGTAGCATGGCAGAATAAAGGCTATCCGGGCGTTACTTTCCGGATAGCCTCGATTTTATCTCAAACGCCTTCGGTCAACTGCTTATAAACACTTGCCTGCAAACCGATTAAGACAAGAACCTCAAAAAGCATTGTTAAAAAAGTTAAAAAACCGGTAAACCCACTGATATCAGCCGCATAGCCAATAATCAACAGGATTATTTGGACAAATAAGAAAATTAAGGAAGTCAAGAAATAAATGACCGCCATCCTAAATTTATAACCATAGGTAAGGTTATTGCTAAGGGTAATCGCTTCAATTGGATTTTTCCCTTTATCAATAGCCAAAAGGACAGCAAGGCTCCAGGCAAGACCAACTATTATGCCCGGAATAAAGAAAAGAACCGTTCCAACACTCACGCCAATCAAGACTAAACCCGATGTAAGAAAAAATTCTCCCATGTATTTCCGGTATTTGGGATCAAAAATTTCAGTCATTGAGATGGATTCACCTCTGCTGGCCTTTGTAATAACACCCACATATAGACCTATTGTCGTTCCGATGTTGAGATAAGGAACCCAAACAGTCAATACCCACAATAAAACGTTCACCAAAATCGGGCCAATATTCTTTATCCCGATAGCAACGCCCTCTTTCATTGTAAAGCCAATAGCCAATTTCTTCACCAAAACTGTGTCAGACATAACTTAGAACCTCCTTATTTTCATTGTCTTAGTATCAATGCAGGACAGAAATTTGTCAATTAAAATTACAATCCCCAACCAGGAGCTAAACTTGACAAGCACCAAAAATGAATGATGCAATGGCCATATGGACAACAATGAAACAAACAACAAAAAAAACCCAAAACCTGCCTCTTCAAGGTTGCTGATCAGGATCGCCTTTACCGCCCTTTTTGCCGCTTTGACCGCTGCGGGGGCCTTTATCGCTATTCCGGTCGGGCCGGTCCCCATCGTCCTACAGAACCTTTTAGCCCTTTTGTCCGGCCTTGTACTGGGCCCTGTCCTGGGCGGCGCAGCGGTGGGCCTTTTCCTGCTTGCTGGGCTGCTTAACTTTCCGGTTTTCTCCGGTGGAGGAGGTGGTATAGCCCGTTTAGCCGGCCCGACCGGCGGCTATCTTTTTGGCTACCTTCTTGCCGCCCTTACAGCGGGGCTAATAGCAGGCAGACCAAGGGCAAACGCCAGTACAAAAGTTTTTCAAATACGCATCATTATCGCGGTAATGGCGGCCTTCCTGGTTATTTACATCCCCGGCCTGATTTGGCTAAAAACAAGAGTGAACCTTGACTGGATAAAAACACTACTGACAGGGTTTGTTCCCTTTGTAATTGGGGATGTTCTAAAGGGAATTGCCGCAGTTCTCATTGCCCCCAGGCTGAGAAGAATCGCGGCGGATTTTTTAGATGACAAAAACTGAAGCCTTATACACTGTCCGCGGTTTGAAGAAAAAATTTTTTAACAGCGTGGACCCGAATGGCTTTGAAGCCTTGTCCGGCGTAGACCTGGATATCTATAAGGGAGAATGTCTTTTAATAGCCGGGGCTAACGGTTCCGGGAAAACCCTGCTTATGAAAATACTTGCCGGCCTTTTACCCGCCACAGAGGGCGAAATTCTTTTTCGCGGAAAACCGCTTGGGGAATGTAAAGGGCAAATCCGGCGCTCGGTGGGATTGGTTTTTCAGGATTCGGATGCCCAGATTTTGGGCGAAACCGTAGAAGAGGATATACGCTTTGGCCCGGAAAACTTAAAGCTCCCAAAGGAAGAAATTGAGAGCCGCCTTGAAGAAACCCTCTCGCTTTTGGAGCTTTCAGAAAAGCGCGGCTTCGCGTCCCGTCATCTTTCAGGCGGGGAAAAGCGCCGCCTTGCCGTGGCAGGGGTACTGGCCATGGGCTGCGAGACCGTCATCATGGACGAACCCTTTGCTAACCTGGACTGGCCCGGCGTAGTCCAGGTTTTGAAGATAATCAGCCTTTTGAAACAAGGCGGCAAAACCGCCATCATCCTTACCCATGAGCTTGAAAAAGTTCTCGCGTTCGCGGACCGCCTTGCGATCCTATGGAAAGGGAAGATCAGGGATTCAGGCGACGCTGAGGCGGTGTTGGAAAGGTTAAAGCCAGAATGGGGAGTGAGGGACCCAAGAAAAGCTTACAGAAACGCCGGGGATTGTACTTGGCTATGAGAAAAAACGCGGTTACTCCCTGGTCGTATTTGCCGCCAGGCAACAAGTATCGAAAAGGCTCAAGCCTGCTTTACAAGCTGCCTGCCGGTCTTAAATTGGCTTTCCTTCTGCTGCTTTCCCTTGCCTCGTTTTTTCCGGGGACAGAGACACAAAGCCTTCTACTGCTGGGGGTAATAGCTTTTATTCTTATTGCGCTTTCTTTCGCGGCAGGCATAGGCCCGCAAGCTTTGCTCAGGGGGAGCGGCCCCCTCTTTCTTGTTGTTTTCTGGGTGTTCTTCATGCAGGCTGTGGAATTATCTCCCCTTCGGATCAGCTCCGCAGGCCTCGTGCAGGCTATTATTTTTTCGCTGAGAATAGCGGCGGCATTTTCCGCCGGAACTCTGCTTTTTTCCGTTACAACTTCCCATGAGATCAGAAAATCGCTTTCCCGCCTTGAAAAACTCCTGCGTATGGAAAAACTAAACTTAAGCCTTTACATATCGCTGATGCTGGGCTTTCTTCCGCAGTTTTTTGAAGTTTGGGAAGACCTGTGCCTCGCCTGGAAAAGCAGGGGAGGAAAAAAGAACCTGTCCTTAATTGTTACCCTTGTTCCGATTGCCATAGAAAGGATGATGAGACACGCTGCGGAAACAGCAATCGCCATGGAAGCGCGGGGAGTTTAAGTTAAATAAGCACGGAGCTTTTCCATAACCGTGCCAAAATCCAACGGTTTCCCGACATGGTCGTTCATTCCGGCTTCCAGGCATTTTTCAATGTCTTCGCGGAATACGTTTGCGGTCATGGCGACAATCGGGATTTTTTTTGCAGCCGGAATATCCAGCGCCCTGATGCGCCGCGTCGCTTCGTAACCGTCCATTTCGGGCATCTGTATATCCATGAAAATCATGTCGTACTTTTCAGGCGCATCGGCAAACATACTGACGGCCTGCGTTCCGTTTTCAGCACAGTCTATCTCCAAAAGCGTAGGTTCAAGCAGCGTCAGCACTATTTCGCGGTTTATTTCCACATCTTCCGCCAATAAAATCCTGCGGCCTTTATACGCCCCGTCAAGGTTTTGTTCATTTATCTCTTCCTGCTCTTTGACACTAAGGCACTCATTTATAACTTCCTCTATAACGGGCGGGAAGAGGGGTTTGGACAGGAACTTATCAACCCCTGCCCCTTTGGCTTCTTTCGCGTCGGTAGTCCATTCATTGGCAGTCATCATAATAACCATGGAGTCTTTAGACGCCCGCGCTTTCAATTCGCGTGAAAGCTGTATGCCGTCCATACCAGGCATTTGCAAATCCAAAAAAAAGATATGGTAACTGCCACGCCCCACAAGAGCAAGCGCCTCTTCTCCGTTTATGGCGGTGTCGCAGTATACACCGAGCTTCTTTGAGACTACCCTGAAATAGTCCAAAATAACCTGACTGTCATCCACCACCAAAACGCGTACATCGTTCCTGTTTACCTGCCGTCCGCCAGGTTCCTGTTTTTTGCCCTCGCCCCGTTTTAGGTTAACCGTAAAGGCAAACGTAGAGCCTTTCCCCGGCTCGGATTCCACCCATATCCTGCCGCCCATCATCTCCACAATGTTTTTGGAAATCGCAAGGCCCAGCCCTGTACCCCCGTATTTACGCGCCGTACTGCTTTCGGCCTGCTGAAAGGACTGGAACAGATTTTTCTGCTGCTCATCGCTTATGCCAATGCCCGTGTCTTTTACCGAAATTTGTATGGTACAAAGGCCGTCTTCTTCTTTTTCCAGATGCGCGTCAAGGCTTATGGAACCTTTCTCCGGCGTGAACTTAACCGCGTTTCCCAGGAGGTTCGCGATAACCTGCGCCAGCCGCTGGTCGTCGCCTATCAAGGTTTCAGGAATATCCCTGCCGATGTTTATCGAAAGCTTTTGCCGTCTTTCTTCTACGCGAAAGCTGACAACATTTTCAACGCGCTTGAGTATCTTATCGAAATTAAATTCAATAAACGACAATTCCAGCTTGTTCGCCTCGATTTTTGACATATCAAGCACGTCGTTTATTATGCCCAAAAGATGCGTTGACGCGTCCTGAATCCTGCTAAACGCATGGTTTTTTCTCTCAAGATCGCCGGAGTTCTTGCCGATTTCCGTCATACCGATTATCGCGTTCAAAGGCGTTCGCATTTCGTGGCTTATGTTGGAAAGGAATTCCCCTTTCGCCCTGCTTGCTTCGGTTGCCTTGAAAAGCGCGTCTTTGAGCTTTGTGTTGTAAATGTCGCGCATAATGATGCCGGCGATGGTACTCGCCGTCATGGCTACAAACCGCTTTTCATTTTCGGTCCACTTGCGGGGCTTATGGCGCTGCTGCACGCTCATGAACCCCCATAACTGGCCTTCAACATAGAACGGCGCGCAGATAAACGCGCTGACATCCATGGAAAAAAGCTCCCGCAAAACCTGATCGGAATTGCCGCTGATATCGTCAAAACAAACCACCGGCACAACCGAACAATCCGGCAGTCTCTCCGGAAAGGTGGATGTAATTGAAACGAATAGATCGGATTGGATCAGGCGCGGCGGCCTGTCGTCGTTTGACCAATGATACGCCAGATAAGTATTTTTACGCTGATAATCAATGCCGAAAATATACACCACCGACACTTTATGGAAGATGCCCAATTTGGCAATGGCTTCTCTTACCAGCGTTTCCGAATCGCCGGATGAAATAAAGCCTCGCGAAATTTCGGAAATTAGTTCCTGCTGTTTTAGCCTGATTTTGAGCTGTTCGCCCTGCTCGTGTATGCTTTCCATCATTTTTTTTATATTGCGCAGGTCATATTGATAGCACATCACTACATATTTTCCGTTATACATTGTACGTGACAGCGTAACTTCGTATGGTATGGGCTCTCCTGTAAGCGTACAATGCGTCCACTCAAATACCAGCCTTTCGCCCCCCAGCGCCTGTTCAATTAACTCAATTGCCCTATCTATGGAAATTGCCCCGTCGCTCTGGTATTCAGGCGAAAATTTGTGAAAATGTTCGACATAGTATTTCTTTGTAGTATCCAATGCCTTAACAATAAAATCGTTGCAGTCAATAATGCGGGCATTATCGTCAAAAACAGTAAAGCCCACAGGCGATGCGTCAAGTATGGCGCGGTTAAATTCGTTAGCGTTGGCTATATCGCGCTCCATATCGGCGCGTATGACGGTGTTCGCGCACAGTAACGCCGCCGAGCGCATCAATTCGACGCTGTCCTCTTCAAAAAAGCGTTCGTTATGGAGATCCTCAAAAAGGGCAATTCCCCAGAAAAAGTTGTTGATAAAAACCGGCGTAACGCATATCGACACTAAACCAAACGATTGCAGCACGGCAGCTTCGGGCATAAGCCGTACAGGACCATTAATTGCCCCGCCTGAAGCAAAAATTTTCCTCCAGCTCGGCACATACTGGTCAGGAGAAAAAGATTCCAGCCCTTTTATCGGTGCCGTCGTCCCCCCTGATTTTCTGTCCCAGCGGTAAATTTGCCCTCCGTATCGTACGCCGTCAACTATTGTAAGGTTACGCAACAGGGAAAATCTGTCCAAATCGAAAACATCGGCTATCTCCCTTACGCCCGCCGTCAAGTTATCCTCAAAAGATTCTTCACTTTGCGAGAGAAACCTGACGGAAGTCCTGTTCAACGCAGCCGCCATTCTTTCACGGCGTTTGAGCGCTTCGAAGGTTTCCTCGGCAGTACGGCTCATTCCTGTTCTGATAATGCCGTTTGAGAATATGCGCGCCGCCGAATACAGCAAATCGGTGCAATCTTCGTCAAAATACCGGTCGTTGGTATGATCCTGAAAGGCAACGCTGCCCCATACTTCACCGTGAGTGATAATAGGTACCAGCAGTATTGACTTAATGCCGTATGCATCCAGAATAGCCGCCTCGTCCTCAGAATATTCGCTTTTCCGAAGCCGTATTTGGCTGCCTTTTGATAAAATCGAAATCCAATGCTTTAAAATTTGGACATCGGGTAAAACCCGCAACTCCTCGGCCAGATACATCAAACCGCCTTCCGATTTGTCCCAGCGGTAAATTTGCCCGAAACGCCTGGCGCCATCCTTTTCTACCAGAGCGTAAAAAACCACGCGATCCAGGCCAAGCGCATCCGCAAAAGGCTTTATGCCGTGGGTCATTGTTTCGTCAAATGTATCTTCATTGCGGTCTGAAAAAATTTCGATAGATTTGTTCAGGGCATCAACAATGGCGGCGCGGCGTTCAGACAAGCCGATTATTTTGGGCCTCTTGCGCCTGGAAAGAAAAGAAAAGAACCCTGATTTGCTATTCATAGTAGGCTAAAGGGTATTATAGCACAGGTATAGGGAAGGGGGAACAGGGAATGGGGCCTACATAATGAGTTTTAATTCCTGTTATTATATGTTAAAGTATCTGAGAATATGATAAAAAAGTCCTGGTTTTTTTTATTGACGCTATTGCTGTTTATCTCCTCCGGCTTCCTCTGGCCCAGGGAGGTGACAGTCACTGTCACGGATTTTGACATTGATCTGCCCCTTGAAGGCGCCACGGTTCGTTCATGGGATGGAAGCGATCATATTTGCGATGAAAACGGTCAGGCGCGCATCTCTGTTCCCGATGACAGACAGGTGTCGATTCAGATTAGCTACCCCGGTTACGAGCTTGGCCGCCTGGTTATTCCGTTAAGGGGAGACAATTTTTACCTTGGCCTGCGCCTGGGAGGCGCGGTTCAAAGCCGCGAGCTGGTAATAGAAGCGCAACGTCCCGGCGTAAGCGAAACCAAAAGCGGCCGGAGCGTTGCAATCTCCGGCGAAGCGATGGAGCGCAGCTCCCAAATCGGCGTTATCGAGGACGTGATGACATCAATCAAGCTCCTGCCGGGCGTTGGCTATTCCGGGATGTTTAACGCCCTGCCTTCCATAAGGGGCGGAGACCCCGGCGACCTGATGGCGTCCCTTGACGGCTTTTACATTGAAAACCCCTACCACTGGGGCGGGGGCTTTTCAATTTTTGATCCCCACATGGTGTCGAGCGCCCAACTGTCGCACGGTATTTTTTCTTCCCGCTACGGGCACACGATTTCCGGGCTTCTTGAAATAAGCTCAAGAAGGGCGGCGTCGGATTACGCGGAGCTGGAATTGGGCATTTCCACAAGCGCCGTAAACCTGAACGCCGCGCTTCCCATAGGTAGCCGTGGGGGGCTCATGCTCATGGGAAAAGTTACCTACTGGGATCCCTTCGTTTGGTCGCTAAAACAGTTAAGCAAGGTCTGGGACAACGAAACGCTCCAAATGATAAATGCCGTAACCACCGCCCCCTATATACGCAGCAGCGCGGCGTCGTTTTTCTACCGCTTTAATTCCGATCTGGAGATGAGCGTAAACGCCTTTATCGGCACGGACGGCGTAGGGGCGGATTACCTGAATGAAAGCCCAATTTCAACTACCGCTCTGGTCGAATCGAGCTCGCACATGGTTTTTGACTGGGACAATCTGCAGATGTTTATAATTTCCGGCCTAAGCTACAATCCGCGGCCTTCCATGCTTCTAAAAGCAAAACTAGGGGCCGGTTACGAACAGGCAAAAGTTAACGCGCTGAATAATTATGACTATCTAAGGGTCTATGAATATAAAAACGGTATCAGGACTTTAAGCTACGAGCTGGGCGGAGAATATCTGGGCAGCTATTTCGATGTAAATCAATCATCTTCAAATGTCCAGGGCCGCCTGGATTTTGACTGGAGCCTTGGCAACAGCTTTCTTTTTGCTTTTGGAGTCCAGGAGCTTTTCAACCAAAGGGTTTCTGAAACGGAAGGCAAGTTTTTTATCGAACAGAGAATTTCCGGCCCCTACCCGCCTCCGCCCCTCCAGCCGATAATACCTGCCGGAGAAGAAAGGTATATTCATTATCCACGTTACGGGACTATGCCGGAAACCAGAAACCAGCGTTTTAACAGCTCCGCTTATGTTCTTTCGGAATACGCGAGCCCCGCAAAAAGATTCGGCGCGGAGCTGGGCATCAGGGTAGATCATCTTTATTTTAAGGGAAAGGACTTCAGCATTCAGACCATGCCGGTTTTTAATCCCCGCCTTAATCTGGATTTTAATGTTTTTAACGGCGGGGGATTTGCGGAGTCTTTGGACCTTACATTCGGAACAGGGCTTTTTTCTTCGATGAATAACGCCATTGCTTCGATTAGCGTAGACGACAGCCTCGGCGATTTTGAGTTAAAGCCAAACCGTTCCTGGACTTCGGTAATCGGCGTGAAAGCGGATATTACAGGGGGTTGGAGTTTTAACCTGGAGGGGTATTTCAAGTACGTCTTCGACAGGGCATACCAGTACACAATCCAGGAACCTGGAAGCGGACTTTCTTCCAGAGTCTTTCGCTTTAACGCCAGCGGAATAATCTGGGGCTTTGATTTAATGCTGCAGAAATTCGAAAGCCGGTATTGGGACGGCTGGCTCTCTTACACCTTTACAAACGCGCGCTACTACATCCCTGAGTATCCCTTGAGCAATAAGCCCGGAGAAATTTATGAATACGGCTGGTATTATCCCAACTTTCACCGCTTTCACAACATTAACCTGGTGTTGAATTTCAAGCCGGTAAAGAATTTCAATATCTATACGCGGCTGGGTTTGGCATCGGGCAGGCCAAAAGTCGTAACCGGGGAAATAACCGCTTACGATGTTGAGCTGTGGGATGAAAACGGGCCGGTACTGGTCCCCGATGAAAACAACCAAGGAAAATCCAAAACCCAGACAATAAAAAAATACAAACGGCGGGTTTGGTACGACGACGACTCCAGAACCACATGGTCGGTTCCCCTGGACATAAAACTGTCCTATAATTTTTCCAATCCGCAGAACAAAGTACAGACCGAAATTTACCTGGCCGCGGAAAACCTTTTTTCGCTAATTTATACAGCCCAGGCTAATACAAGTTTTAACGGATATACAGGCCAGGAAAATACCGGAAGCGACAGCGCCAGCTACGAGATGCCTGTCCCAATGGTTTCGATTGGGTTCAAGTGGAGCTATTAAGTGAGAACTACTGTGGAAAACCTAAATATTTACAGAGAATTTACCACTAACCACACTAACCTCACGAACAAAATAGGGACTAGGGATCAGGGACTGGGGACTAGGGTCTTTGTTTGGGAACGATGCGTAAAACTATCCAGTATTATTATCGTAGCTAACCCCCATTCCCCATTCCCCATTCCCCATTCCCTACAATGGTTCGTGCTGGTTCGTGGTAAAATAATTTGGAAATGCTTCTTATTCACGCTAGTCTTTTTGCTGACTGGCTGTACCAGCCTTATTCAAAAAGGCGGGGAAGTTCTGGAAGGGAGCGCTTTTGCGGAAAAAACGACGGCGAAGCCGACGGCGCTATATAGCTCAAACGGGAAAGAAAAAAAAGCCAAAATTGAATTAAAAGAAATGCAGAGCAAAGACGGCGAGAGCTTTATTGAAATCACAAACAGCCAATGGCCGGGGCTTGTTCTGCGGGGAAGCGTTCCCGGCATTGACGGCAGTTTTCACCTGACGGAAGCCCATATTTTATCGCCCCATGTTTCAGGCTGGAACGAGTTTAACTGCGAGCTTTTAGGAAGCGGTAATTTTTCATCCGGGCAGGGAGCAGGCGGCATTCTGCGCATTGAAGAAACGCCTGAACGAATACAGATCACATCCGGCAAAATAAGGTTTAAGAGCCGTCGGCTTACCGGGAACGCCGCGCTTGTCCCGCTCCGAAACCGAAGGGAAAGAATTCTTAGCCTGATCGAATGGATGGGTGAATGGCAGGAAAAAATCGGCAATTCAGCTTATTTTGACAACCAGAAAGAATTTGATGAATACTGGAAAAGCCTGCTTTTTCCGGAGCTGGTTCCCGTAAAGAAACGCCCGCGAAATTATTCCACATCAGAGGCAGAATGGAGCATGGCGGACGGCGTTAAATGGAATCTGGCCTATACAGAAAGCCTTTTTCCAGAAGCGCTCTGGGAATTCCGCAATTCAGGCGCTTTGCTTCGGGACTGGGAAGAAGCGTTGCCCTGGATTTTTATGGAGTATTCATGGAACACAATTATCGGTTCCCTTAATAATACTGTTTTACAGAGAATAAAATAACGGAGGATATTTTCCATGGGAAGTTCAAACGCAAGTTTCTCGCTTTTACAGCTCTTTTCTATGGGCGGCATTTTTATGTGGCCCCTTTTGGTTTTTTCCATTGCCACTATCGCGATTACTCTGGAACGCACAATCTTTCTCGTGTACCATAACCTAAAACTGAGCGATTTAAAGAAAAAAGTTGAAGATGCGATTCATGATGGAAACATTGCCGAAACAAAAGAATATTTATCGAAGCAAACCCGCCGCAGAATGGGCGCCAGGATACTTTTAACCCTGGTGGACTACTCCGCTCACTCCGAACACCTCCTTGAAAAAGCCGTGGAAGCCGAGGCGATGAGTTGCATTGGTTCGCTGGAAAACGGCTTCAATTTTCTTACCGCGCTTGGCTCCCTTTCGCCTCTTACAGGCTTTTTGGGAACCGTCTCGGGAATGATTGGAGCTTTCAGGTCCATTGCCGAGGCCGTTGACGTAAACGCCCAGATCGTAGCCAACGGTATTTACGAAGCTTTGATAACCACCGTCTTCGGCCTCATCATCGCAATTATCGCCATGTCGGCACATTCCCTTTTTGCCAACACGGTAGACAAATTTGCCTCGGATGTAGAAATTGTCTGCTCGGAATTGATCATCAAGATCGGTGAATCCCGCGAGAATGAAAAAAATGAAGGTTGATAGAATTGAAGATTAAGCGCCGGAACAGAATCGCCGGAAGCGAATCAAGCGCGGCAAGCGACGTTGCTTTTCTCCTCATCATTTACTTTTTGGTGATAGCCGGCTTCAACATCAACCAGGGCTTTCTTATGAATCTTCCTGCGAAGGACTCTACCCGCCTGATCCTGAAAGATGATCTTATGCGTTTTGAAATGGATAGCTCAGGCGCTGTTTTTTACAATGGCGAAAAATTGGAGCTCCCCCAAACTGAGCTGGAAATCGGCAGGGCAATCGCTGCCCACCCAAATCTGGCGGTTGTCCTTTCCATTGACGGCAAAGCCCCGTGGCAGCAGGTTGTTTATTTTGTGGAGCTTGCCCAGAAGCTAAAGGTAGATTCATTTTCGTTCAACATGAGGCAAGGGCAATGAAACTAAACCGCAGGCGCGATAACTTTTTTGTTCCCCTGGCTTCCATGTCGGACGTGGCTTTTCTCCTTTTAATTTTTATCATGCTTGTGTCCCTGATAAATTACAGGAAAGAAGTCAAGATTCAGTACCCCGAAGGGGAGACGGCCAAAAAGGTAAGCGCGGAGAAAAATCTTGAAATATGGGTGGACTATTCCGGCGGACTATACCTGAACGGCGACCTAAGCAGTCTGCCCCTTGTTGAGCGCGGCATTATTGAAGCGTACCAGGCGGCTCCCGATACCAGGGTTCACATTATTGCCGACAGGGATACTCCTTTTGAAAACGTCCACAAAGTGCTGGACATTCTGCAGCTCCTTCAATACAGGGTTGTAAGTTTTGTGGTGAAAAATGAGTAGCGCCGAAACTTTTAATCTCGGCAGAGTTAGATCAATCACTTTTGCCGTAGTCGCGATTTTGCATATTCTGCTAATAATGCTTGTAGCGTTTAACATTGAAACGATCATTGCCGTTCCGGAGCCTGTCGCCGGGGTGATGAAACTTGTGGATGTTGAAGAAAGAATTCCCCCTCCCCCGGAAAGACCGCCTGAACCAGTAACCAATACAATAGAGACAGTTGCAGAAACAATGATCGAAACCGATGAGCCCCCTCCGCCTCCGGTGCTGTATACCGAACCCGCCCCTGCTCCTCCTCCCCCCCCTGTTGAAGAAATTGTTTACCTGCAACAGCACCTGGTTACCGCCCTTGCGGTTCTGCCCGAAAACGAGATCGTCCGCGCCGCTGTTTATCCGCCCATTGCTTTAAGGTCAGGCATCGAAGGAACTGTTTACCTTGAACTTCTCATTGACCGAAACGGAAATATTCGCGATGTAATAATACTTCGGGAAAATCCGCCGAACAGGGGATTCGGCGAGGCGGCTGTAAACGCCTTAAAGGGACTCAAGGCAAAGCCCGCCGAAGCCAACGGTACCACTGTCGCTTCGCGGCTAAGGTACAACTACACTTTCAAGATTAAACAGTGAGTTAATTATTTCCCCTTCCAGTTCCGCGCTTTCTGATGAACCGTAGCTTCTTTTCCCGCCGCGATTGCAAACAACCCTGTCAAAAACAATCCCCTCGCCGGGCCTCCCCAGAACGATGACGCGCCCGCCCAGATAGGCCGCTTCCCTTGGATCGTGCGTTACCATAACAAGAAGGCGTTTTTCTTTTTCCATAAGCGAGAGGGTCAGATCCATCAGGTTTTTCCTAAGGGGAATATCCAGGGACTGAAAGGGCTCGTCCATCAACAGCACGGGGGCGCTCCAGGCAAAAGCCCTGGCCATTGAAATGCGCTGGGCCTGACCGCCGGAAAGCTCAGGCGGAAAGACTTTTTCTTTTTCTTCAAGCGAAACCAGCGAAAGAAAATCGCGCGCCCTTTTTTTTGCTTTTTCTTTTCCAAAAGCTTTTTCAAGCGGGATGCTTATGTTTTCAAGAACTGAAAGCCAGGGAAGAAGCCTTGGCTCCTGGAACATGAATGCGGATACAGGCGTACTTTTTTCTGTTCCCCCTTCGCAAATAAAATAAATTTCCCCGCTTGATGGTTTTAATAACCCGCCCAGGAGTTTTAAGAGGGTGGTCTTTCCGGAACCTGAAGGGCCAAGTATAACAAGGGGGCCGTCATTCTCATCAAATACCGCGTTTAGCCCGCCAAAGACAAGTTTCTCTGAATAACCAAAAGAAAGATTCTCTATAAAGATCTTGATCTTACTAATCTTCATCTTTTTTTACCCCGGCATTTTATAACGAGTGAAAGGATGCCCTGAGTGAAAGCGGCGGCGATTACAGTCGCGGCTGTCCAAGCGAAAAGCTCAGGCGTCTCCAGCTGTGTTTTTGACTGCTGCATACCAGTGCCAAGACTGCGCAGGGGCTGAACGATTACTTCTGCGGCCACAACCACTTTCCAGCAAAGGGAAAGCGAACTCCTTAAGCCCGCGAGAATAAAAGGAACAAGCGAAGGGATGTAAAGGTACTTCAGGGTTTCAGCGCGGCTCATTTTAAAGGCGGTAAAAAGTTCCTTTAACTTGTTATCCGTACTGCCCATGCCTTCGATGGTATTGGCGGCCATCACGGGAAAAACCATCAGAAAAGCGGTAAACACCGGAGTTCTGCCTGTGCCAAGAAAAAGAAAAGCTATCAGGATAACCGACATCACCGGCGTAGCGGAAATTACAGAAAAAAGCGGTTTAAGAAACGCGCGGGCGCGGCTGTCCAGCCCCGCCGCAATTCCCGCCGCAGTCCCAAGTGGAACGGCAATTGCGATTCCCGCCAGAACCCTCAACAAACTGCCGCCCAGCGATTCAAGAAAGCGGCGGGTCTGTACCAGGCGGACAAAGCTTGCAAACACCGGCAAAGGCCCAGGCAGTATAAGCGTCGAACCGAAAATCCTTGCTCCCAACTCCCAAAGCGCGAATAGAAACGCTATCCCGGCAAGAGTCCAGAATATTTGTTTTTTTAAAGGACTACTTAAAATAAAATCCCTCGCCCGGAAGAGCCCCGCCAATCGAAGCCGGGGCGTACTCCAGAAACAAACCAAACAACGCTTCCAGCGCCGTGCGCCCTTCGGACACCGGGATAAACACGTAGTTGCTTTTTGGAATAGCGGCGGCCACAACAGAGGCGCTTAAACCCAGCTCATGTTTTTCCACCAGCCTGCCTGCCTCGGCGGGGTGTGCCTTAACCCACTCAATGGAAGTCTTTACCGCGTTTAGTATTTCTTTTACCGCCCCAGGATTTTCCGAAGCGAAAGCTCCGTCAACAACCAGCAGGGTCATTGGGAAATTTTCTTTGCCTCCGGCCATGCTCCACTCCTGCTGTATGTCAACAACAGAAACAAGATCCGGCTTTCCGGTTAAGGCCATGGTGGCAAACGGTTCGGGAAGCAAGGCGATGGAAACCTTGCCGGCAATAAGCGACTGGGCGATTTCAGGGGGAGCCATGGAATAGCCGAGCCTTACATCGCGGTCAGGCGTCAGACCGTTAAACTCAAGTATCTTTCGAAAAACAAACTCAGGCGTTGCCCCCTGGCCCGCGACTTCAACGGTTTTTCCCCTGAGATCGGCAAGGCTCTTCACGCTTGTATCCGAGCTTAGAAGGCTCAGCATCCCGTTACCGATGATCGCGGCGGCCCGGAGGTCTTTTCCCGATGAGGCGATTTTGGCCGCCATATTGGGCGGGAGTATTCCCACCTTGGCTTCCCCCGAAATAAAACGGGCGGCCATTAGATCGGCTTGGGCCAGGGCTTCAACCTTTACATCAAAACCCGGAATCCTTGGGGGCTCCTCAAAGAGGCGTACCATACCCACCCCCGGCGATCCCTTGATGCTGTAAATCGTTAACGGCTTAACGCCGCTTTCGCCGGCCCTGCGGGCAGACGCCCTGTGGGCATTTAGAAAACCGAAAAGAAAAATAGATAAAAACAAAGCGAGAGTTTTTTTATTAAGCAAGGGCTTTGTGAGTCTCCTTAAGCTGTTCCCTGATATGAATGCCCTGCGGGCATTTGGTCTCGCATATTCCACATTCGATGCAAGCCGAAGCGTTCTTGTATGGCCTCCAGGGAACCTTGCCGATTTCGGCGTAGGCGTTTTTGGCGAATTCTGTTATCTGATAAACCCGGTGATAGTTCATGATGGTAAAAATATCGGGGATGCCTATTCCCTCCGGACACGGCATACAGTATTTGCAGCCTGTGCAGTAAAGTCCGGCGAGGCGCTCGTTTTCCTTCATCATGGTTTCTATCTGCGCAAGTTCGGAGGCGCTTAAGGGCGCGGCATTGTCGGCCACTCTGGCATTTTCCTCAAGCTGCTCAACAGAGGAAACGCCGGAAAGGGCGATATCGACTTTATTGTTCGTCAGTACAAAACGCAGGGCCAGCTCCGCGGAACTTGTGAACTTGCCGGGGAGCAGATCCAGGATGGCTTTTGTGGGCGTCCCAAGGCGTCCGCCGCCAACTGGCCCCATCACGACCGTGCCAAGTCCCATGTCATGCGCCTGGGCAATACCTTTTTCCTTATTGCGATCCATCAGGTTGTACTGGCAGAGTAAGGTTTCCATAACACCTTCCCCCATTTTAAGGATCTCAATTAAGTTATCGCCTTCTTTGGCCCCCGCGCCGCTGTCATGAAAAGAAAAAGAAATGTGCTTGATAACTCCCTGCGCTTTCAGTTTTTTAGCGCGGTCAAAGGGTCCGTCTTTTGCCTTAACCTTCGTGATGAAATCGTTGAGCGATATACCCCAGAAATGGTAGAAGTCAATGTACGAAGTGTTCAGCTTTTTTAAGGAAGTCTCCAACCGCTTTTCATAATCGTCCCCGGAATCGTTTTCAATCGGATTTTTGGTGGAAAGATAAATCTTCTCGCGCTTGCCGCCTTTGAGGGCTTTTCCAAGAATTATCTCACTCAGCTTGTCGCAGTAATAGGGGGCCGTGTCAAAGTAATTGACTCCCAAGTCAATTGCCCTATGGATAAGGGCAATGCTCTTTTCCTCATTAAAAACAGTCTTGCCGTCCTTTATGTTGCTCGGCAGGCGCATGCATCCCATGCCCAGTCGCGAAACCTTAACGCCTGTTTTCCCGAAATCCACATACTGCATAATAATTCCTCGTTTACCTCGTCTGAAAAAGATGCTGTCCAAAAAGAAATACTTCCTGGACAGCATCGCATGTAACTACTTTACTTTTTTGTCGGCGACTTTTTAGCTGCCTGTTTCCTGGTCGGTAAATTTTTTTGCGCAGGATTCTTGGCAGCAGGGTTTTTAACTGCCGGTTTTTTGGCAACCGTTTTCTTAACGACTGGTTTAATCGCAGCTGGTTTTTTGTCCGAAGCTTTTTTTACTACCTCCTTCTTAGCGACTGGCTTCTTCGTTGCCGGAGCGGAGGTCCGCGCCTTTTTGTCAGCCGCCTTTTTTGCCGGTGCTTTCTTCGCTACCCCCTTGGACGCAGTTGTAGGTTTTTTGTCCGCCGCCTTTTTTGCCGGTGCTTTCTTCGCTACCTCTTTGGACGCAGTGGTAGGCTTTTTGTCTGCCGCCTTTTTCGCTGGTACTTTCCTGGCTACCTCTTTGGACGTAGTAGTAGGCTTCTTCGCTACCTCCTTGGACGCAGTAGTAGCAGGCTTTTTGACCGCCCCTTTGGACGCAGTAGTAGCTTTTTTAGCCGCTGGTTTCTTATCCGTCGGACTGGAAGCCCGCGCCTTTTTAACCGCTGGTTCTTTTGCCACCGGAGAAGAAGTCTCCGGTTTCCTGGCAACCGGTTTTTTGTCTGAGTCTTTTTTCGCCACCGGAGCAGAGGCTTGCGGTTTTTTGACGATAGGTTTTTTGTCCGCCTCTTTTTTGGCCGCCGGAGCGGAAGCCGTCAGACCAGAGGTCTGCGCTTTCTTTGGCACCGACGATTTTTCGGGCGCCGTCAAATTTTTTGGCGCCTCTTTGGACTCAGTCTTTTTGAGCGAAGCCGTTTTGGACGCAGTAGTAGGCGCTTTGGCTTTTTCCGGCGGGTTTTTCAACACCGCCTGGGCGGCGGCAAGGCGTGCCACTGGAACGCGGAAAGGCGAACAGGATACGTAGGTTAGGCCTGCGCGGTAACAGAAGTCAATTGTTAAGGGGTCGCCTCCGTGCTCGCCGCATATACCCACCTGGAGGTTAGGCTTTACCGACCTTCCCTGCTGTGTGGCATAAGAGATAAGGAAGCCCACGCCATCTTCATCAATGGATTTAAAGGGGTCAACATCCAGCACGGTTTTTTCAAGGTAAGCAGGAAGGAAGGAAGCGACATCGTCGCGGCTGAAGGCAAAAGTCATCTGGGTAAGATCGTTGGTTCCGAAACTGAAGAAGTCCGCGTATTTGGCGATATGGGCAGAGCGTAACGCCGCGCGGGGTACTTCGATCATGGTGCCGATCTTTATCTCTATTCTTACTCCCTCTGCGTCAAAGACCTTCTTTAATACCTTTTCGGCGTTGGGGCGCAAAAGCTTCAACTCTCTGGCGCTCATAACAATGGGAATCATAATTTCAGGGTTCACCGGAATCGTTTGTTTTAAACATTCCACCGCCGCGAGGGCAATGGCCTCAACCTGAATGTCATAAATTTCCGGGTATGTTACCGCGAGGCGGCAGCCCCTGTGGCCCAGCATCGGGTTCTGCTCGTGGAGCTTGTCGATCTTGGGCTGGAGGGTATCAACCGAAACATTCAAAAAATCGGCCAATTCCTGCGTCTCCTCCGGTGTATGCGGAACGAATTCATGAAGAGGAGGATCAAGGAGCCTGATGGTTACCGGTTTACCTTCCATGGCTTTAAAGATGCCTAAAAAGTCCTTTTGCTGAAGGTGAAGGATTTTCTTTAGGGATTCTTTGCGCTCTTCTGCGGTATCAGAAACAATCATCGCCCGGAAATGAATAAGCTTTTCCTTGTCGAAAAACATATGCTCGGTGCGGCAAAGCCCTATTCCCTGAGCGCCGAATTGGAAAGCCCGTTTTGCATCCTCCGGCTGATCCGCGTTGGCCCAAACTTGAAATCCCGTTAAACGTCCGCGTTTTGAAGCGGCGCAAAATTCATCGCACCATTTAAGGAAGGTGTCCATTTCTTTTGATATTTCTTCAGGAGTTATCAGAGGAAGCTTCCCGCCAAAAACCTTGCCGGTTGACCCGTCAATCGTGATCCAGTCCCCTTCGTTAAAGGTATTGGACCCTACGGTCATGGTCTTGCCCTGAATAACCACATCCTTTGCGCCGGCTACGCAGGGTGTTCCCATTCCGCGGGCAACTACCGCCGCGTGGCTTGTCATTCCTCCTGTTGAGGTAAGAATTCCCTGAGAGGCCACCATACCGCCAATATCTTCAGGACTGGTTTCATCTCTCACAAGAAGCACCTTCTCGCCTGCCATATGCCAGGCTTCCGCATCCGAGGCGCTGAAAACAATCTTTCCGCAGGCCGCCCCAGGAGAAGCGTTAAGTCCTATTGTCAGAAACACTGCCGACTTCAGAGCGTCAGCGGAAATCATGGGGTGCAGAAGCTGATCCAAAAGGGCTGGAGTTACCCTGAACACAGCCTCTTCCTTTGTGATTAATTTTTCGGCGACCATATCCACAGCGCATTTTACCGCCGCGGCTCCTGAACGCTTTCCGTTACGCGTTTGAAGCAAAAAAAGCTTTCCCTGCTGGACGGTAAATTCCATGTCCTGCATATCCCGGAAATGATTTTCAAGCTTGTTCTTAATGGCGACCAGTTGGTCATAAAGCGCTTTGTTTTTGGTGGCCAGGGTTGCGATTTTTTCCGGCGTACGGATCCCGGCAACCACATCTTCTCCCTGGGCGTTCATTAAATATTCGCCGTAAAATTCTTTTTTCCCGGTCGAAGGATCCCGGCTAAAGCAAACCCCGGTTCCCGAATCATCCCCAAAATTTCCGAAAACCATCGCCTGGACATTTACCGCAGTGCCCTTGATATTTTTAATATCGTTTAGCTGCCTGTATTTTATGGCCCTGTCATTCATCCACGATCCAAAGACTGCGTCAATTGCGCCCCAGAGCTGTTCAAGGGGCTTTTGCGGAAAATCTTTTTTTGCGGAATCTTTGACTATCTTCTTGTATTCATCCACCAGCTTTTCCAAATCTGCCGCGTTAAGTTCCGTATCAAGCTTAAGTCCCCGTTCATTTTTTATAGCGCCGATTGCTTCTTCAAAACGTTTTGAGGAAACGCCCATAACAACATCACCGTACATCTGAATAAAACGGCGATAGGCATCCCAGGAAAAACGGGGGTTGCCTGTTTTGGCAGCCAAACCCTTCACTGACTTGTCGTTCATCCCAAGGTTAAGAATGGTATCCATCATGCCGGGCATGGAGACCGGAGCGCCTGAACGGACAGAAACCAGCAGGGGATCGTTGGGATCGCCCAGCTTTTTGCCCATCATCTTCTCAAGCCTTTCCAGCACCGTGGAAACTTCCTTCTCGACCCCAGCGGGGTATTTTTTCCCGTTCTCATAAAAAGCCGCGCACACATCCGTCGATATGGTAAAACCTGGGGGAACAGGTATTCCGAGGTTGGTCATCTCCGCCAGATTCGCGCCTTTTCCGCCTAGAGTGTTTTTCATTGCCGCTTTGCCTTCAGCCTTGCCGTTGCCGAAGAAATATACATTTTTTTCTGCCATTAAATGGACCTCCATAATTATCAATGCATTATCTTATATTGCGACGAAGAAAAAAAAAAGAGGGGCAAAATGAATCAAAACAAGCACTGTTGCCATGTCCCTGTATTGACTTTTTACTCATTTTCGTATTTTCATTTATATTAAGCCCAGAGCCTGGTTAGAGATAAGGATGTTTACAAAGAAACGCCCTGACGGGACATACACAGGAAAACTGCATTTTTTTACCCAGCTTATGCCCTACCTGATGCCTACGCGGACAGAAGCGACTATTTTCTTTGAGCAGGAATTTGACGTTACCAAAACGCTTGAATATGTCGGCAAAAGAAAAGCTGATGCCGACAGTCCCAAGATCACTATGTTTTACATCATTCTGTACGCCGCAATCAGGGTCATAGCGCAAAGGCCAAAGTTGAACCGCTTTGTGTCAGGCTTCCGCTATTACCAGCGCAACCGCATTTCCTTCAATTTTGTGGCGAAAAAGGAACTGAGCGACGAAGGCGAAGAAATCACTATTACCATGTCCTTTTCGCCGCTGTTGTCGCTTGAAGGGTTCTGCAAAAAAATAAACGACTACATTTCATCGATCAAGAAAGGCTCCGGGACAAGCACGGAGAAAGTCAATGCCCTTGTTGCCCGCCTGCCGCGTTTTTGCATCAAACTCGTTGTTTGGGGCATCAAATTTCTTGACTACCACAACGCGCTTCCCAAGGCGGCCATTGACTCCCTGCCGTTTTTCAGCACCGTCTTTTTCACCAACGTCGGCAGCGTAGGAATTGACGCGCCTTTCCACCACAACTTTGATATAGGCAACTGCGGCATTTTCTGCGCCATAGGTAAAATCCGCAAGGAAAACAGCATAAACGCTGACGGCACAGTTGAAACGCGGGACAGGGTGAAGATCACCTTTACCTATGACGACAGGATTACCGACGGCATTTACTGCGCCCGCGCAATTGACATGGTAAAAGACCTTGTCGAAAATCCCGAAAAACTCGAAGTCCCGCTGGAATTGACGCAGGAAGCTTTATCCAAACTTGGCCTGGCGAAGACTGAGTTATAGAAGGGAAAACCATGTATGAGAAGCAGCCCTGGCTAAAACATTTTGGCGAAACTCCCGCCAGCCTGAATTATCCCGATCTTTCCATGTACGCAAGCATTAGGGAAAAAAGCGAACAGTACCCCGATGTGGACAGCTTTATCTTTTTCGGAAAAAGAACGCGGAGGGCGGATCTTGACAGGCGGATTGTGTTCATGAGCCGCAAGTTCGCCCAAATCGGCATAAAAAAAGGCGATGCCGTCATTGTCTGCCTGCCGAATATTCCCCAGGCGGTGGTGTCGTTTTACGCGCTAAACAGGCTTGGCGCAATTACCGCGCCCATACACCCGCTTTCGGCTGCCCCGGAAATTGAATCCTTCGCGAAACAAGTTTCCGCAAAAGCGGCCATAACCCTTGACGGTTTTTATCCCCGTTTTGCCGAAATTATCTCAAGCGCCGGATTCAACAAGATAATAGTATGCTCGCTAAAGACGGAGATGGGGCCTCTCACAAGAACTGTCTTTGCCCTCGGGCCTGGCCGCAAGATCAAACCTGTTCCGTATTCAGCGGACCTTCGGTCCGACGACCTTCGGTCCGGCACTGTCCTTGACTGGGCAAAACTTGAGGCCGGGGAAGAAGCCCCAGAGCTGGAAAAGCCTGACCCCATAGGCGCGGACGAAATGGCCCTCATATTTTTTTCAGGCGGCAGTATGGCTTTGCCCAAGGCCGTAATGCTTTCCAGCAGAAACTTTAACGCGCTTGCTATGCAGGTGAACGCAGTGGCCGGCCCCGTCGTGCCGGGCGATAAAATGCTTTCGATCCTTCCTTTTTTCCACGGCTTTGGCTTTGCCGTAGGCGTTCACGCATTGCTGATACACTCCGGAACCTGCATCCTGGTTCCCAAATTCAATGCGGATACCCTGTCCGCCCTAATAAAGAAATACAGGCCCCAATACATGGCGGGCGTTCCCACTTTGTACGCCGCTCTTGCCGCCAACAAAAAGTTCAACAAGCTCAAGCTCGATTCCTTTAAGGGCATATTCAGCGGCGGCGATTCCCTCAGCCCGGAAATAAAAAACCGCTTTGAAAAGGTCTTAAGAAAAGGCGGCTCCAATATCATGCTGGTCGAAGGATACGGTCTTACAGAAACAGTAACCGCCTGCTGTATCGTGCCGCGCAACGAATACCGTGAGTGGACAATAGGCGTCCCCTGTCCCGATGACTGGCTTAAGATTGTAAAACCGGAAACCGAGGAAGAATGTGCGCCAATGGAAGACGGCGAAATATGCGTCTCTGGCCCCACGGTAATGCTCGGCTATTACAACGATCCGGACGGGACTGCCGAGGTTCTGAAAAAACACAAAGACGGAAAGCTCTGGATCCACACCGGGGACATTGGCTACATGGACGCGGACGGTTTCTTTTACTTCAAACAGCGCGCCAAACGCATCATCAAATCGTCGGGCATTGCCGTTTATCCTTCCCATGTTGAGGACGTTCTTAACAAGCATCCGGCTGTCCGCATATCCTGCGTCATAGGCGTTCCGCATGAAAGCCAGGGCGAAGTACCCAAGGCGTACATCATGCTTAACGAGGGGTATAAAGGCACAGAAGATCTAAAGAAGGACATTGGCGAGTTCTGCAAAAATCAGCTTATGCCGTACTCGCGCCCGCGCAGTATTGAGTTCATAGATGAAATGCCCATAACGCGCGTCGGCAAGGTTGCGTTCCGCGAGCTGGAAGAACGCGAGCGCGGCATGAGAAAGAGCGGCTGAGCCCGATGGTATCCTGATAATTCTAAATATGGAAAAATTCTACCACGGAGTACGCGGCCAAGAACCGAAGGTTCGATGCGAGCTCTGTGCCTTTGTGAGAAATATTTTGAGTAAAGTTTTGTTCTTACAGTGTACTAATATAAACGGTATATCAGGCCGTATCGGGATTATCCTTTTTTTCGCTTTTATCGATTTATTTTTCTACCCCTCTTATCAACTTGTAGCGATTGTCCTTCCATCTGCTGTACAATATCATCCGTTGTGGTTAGAGTAACATCTTCCCAACTGGCTTTATTATCCACTGCTCCCTGATAGGTTGTGAAACTCTTTATATTTTGCCCGTCAATACGCCGCCACATACCGCCAATGAATCTGATTGTCATAATAAACTCCTTAATAAAAATATTGTTAATTGAGGCTCCACATCCTAAATAATACTGGATAAACCAAAAAAACCAGTGGCAAATATTGTGTCTGTTAAGATTATGCCAAGAAAGTTTAGATTTTCTTTTAGATTCTTCAATATTTTCGCTCCTTACTATAATTGATTAGTTTTGATAAGATTCAATTACAGAGATAAGAGGCAAACAATTGAAAAACATAAAATTTGAGGAAGTTAAAAAAGTTTTCGGAGAAGTGACGGCTATCGAAGGCTTAAATCTAAGCATTTCAGAGGGAGAAGTTTACGCGTTTCTCGGCCATAACGGAGCCGGGAAAACGACAACGCTCAGGCTGCTTCTTGGGCTTTTAGAACCGAACAACGGGAATATTACGGTATTTGGGAATAATCCCATAAAAGACGGCAATGCCGTGCGAAGTATGTGCGGGGTGTTATCGGAAGATGTAGGGTTATACGAGCCTTTAACTGTATACGACAATCTACTGTACTATGCGGACATTTACGGCATGAGCCGCGTTGATTCAAACAAGCACATAGACGAGCTGTTAAGCAGATTTGGGCTGTTTGACAAAAAAGGGCTTGTTATAAAAGGCTTCTCTACAGGCATGAAAAAGAAAGTCGCTTTAATCCGCGCCATGCTGCACAGGCCGCAAATTCTTTTATTGGACGAGCCGAGTAATGGGCTTGATCCTGTCAGCACAACGGACTTAAGAAATATGCTTTCGGAACTCGCGAAAGATCACGGAACAACAATAATAATGACAACGCACAACCTTGAGGAAGTACAAAAGATGTGCGATAAAATCAGCATTTTCCGCCATGGCCAGAATATATTTACCGATTCGATTTCCGCCCTCAAAGACTCTAACCATTACGCGGAAAACGGGCAATTCAGCCTTGAAAAGCTCTATATGGATATAGAAAAAAATGGGGCGGAGAATGGTTAATTCAATTCTTGTTTTCCGCAACCAGTTTGCCCAGTTCAAACGTGAAAAGGGGATGATCTTCTTTTACTGCATATCTATTGCCATTATAGGCGTTGTCGTTCCGATTTTTATACATGGGATAGAATCGTCTCTGACAATGGCGGCTTTGCTTACAGCAACATTTTTTAAACCGACACTTTCAGACAGCGTGGCGGGAGAGCGGGAACGCAGAACCCTCGAAACGCTGTTATCGTCTCCCATGAACGGAAAAAGCATTATTTGGGGTAAATTTCAATTTTGCCTTTTCTTTGCGGTTTGTTTTTTTGGATTGACCGCGTTATGCGCAGTGTTGACGAATTGGTTTATTGGCCGCGAGATGACCTTAGCCGTCTGGCAATGGATTGGTATTACACTTGTAGCCATATTAAATTTCAGCGCGATTTCGATTGCGGGCGTTCACGCTTCCGCTACCTCGGCTGATATGCGCGTTGCCAACAGCCGGGTGTCGCTCATTGCGTATCCGTTGGGATTGTTGTTTGCAATGTATTTAGCCCTCATAATTACCGTGGGCTTTATTCCCTCGCTTATTGTTAGTTCGATTCTAATATGTATCTATCTTTGCGTCATACTGACTTTTATATTTAAGACAATCATAATGAAGCAATCCAATTATTTTGAGAATATAAAATACAAAAAGCGCAAGCGTAGCATAGCGCATGAAAATTATGCTTCTTACATAACACCGAAATCACAGTTTGGGATTGTTTTTGGATTTGAATTGAAATACCTTATGACATTGAAAACGATACTGTTGCATTTTGGCGGTTTATGCTTTATTCCGGCCTTAGTTGCGTGGCTGTCATTTCATTATACAGGAAAAATAGATCTTAATTACGCCGTGTTTATAACTGTGTTATTTATACCGAGGGTACCAACAAACCTAATCGCTTATTCCATAGGAGGAGAAAAAGTATACAAGACAGGAGAGTCGCTGTTGTCTACGCCTTTGCATATCAGATCGATTTTTCTTGCAAAGTGCATGATTCCCCTCATGGTATCCGCGATAATGCTGATATTGTCATCGCTATTAACACTGATGGGAGCAGAAGTAACAAGCTGGGTAACGGGCGAAATAACTCTAACGCACAGGTATACAGCCGAACAGCTTGTGCTATTATTGGGCGTGGGAATTTTGTCGTCAATGTTAATGATGTTTATTTCTGCCATTCTTTCGGTAGCTCTGAAAACCCCGCGCCACGGTTTGTATGTAACAAGTTTTCTGTCCTTTCTTTTTGTTGTTCCTGTGATGGCGATAGTATATCTTGCAAATAACATTTTAATCTGGTCGGTGATATATGCCGCCGCTCTCCTTGTATGTAACGCAATGTGTATTTTGGGCATTTCTGACAAAATTACCCATCCTCAAATAGTGAGCAGGCTTTAAAGTCGTGCGGTTTTGGAGGTTTCATTCATGAATTATCTTGATCTGCCTGTCTACAAACACAAAGACATCATCCTTGGCGCTCTTGAAAAAACCCAGGTCCTTGTCGTCGAAAGCCCCACCGGTTCGGGGAAGACCACCCAGCTTCCGGTTATTCTTTACCAGGCCGGTTACGCCAAAAACGGCACCATCGGGGTTACCCAGCCACGGCGAATTGCCGCACTCTCGGTAAGCGAATTCATTGCCCGCCAGATGGGCTGCGCGATGCCGGGCCTTGTGGGCTACAAAATGCGCTTTGAGGACAAGACCGTTCCGAATACGCAAATAAAAATCATGACCGACGGGATTCTTTTACAGGAGATGAAGCTTGACCCCTGGCTTTCAAAGTACAACTGCCTTGTGGTGGACGAAGCCCACGAGCGGAGCCTTAACATAGACTTTATCCTTGGGCTTTTAAAGCGGGTTCTGGAAGGGCGCAGAGAATTCAAGGTTATCGTTTCTTCCGCCACCATCAACGCTGAGGTTTTTTCGGAATATTTCGGGGAATGTCCAATTGTCAAGATCGACGCACAGACATTTCCGGTAACCCTTATCTACGATCCACCGGCAGTGGAAGGCATCCCCGGAAGCCAGATAGCCTGCGAGGCCCTGCTTTCAAAAATCGAAGCCATTACCGAACGCTGGATAAGCGGAAAGCTAAGCGAAAGCAACGGGAAGGAACTGGAAGGGGACATCCTCATCTTCCTTTCGGGTGAAAAGATGATAAAGGACTGCATGAACACCCTTGCCTATTCACCGATCGGAAAGTACCTTCACCTTTTACCGTTATACGGAAGGCTCGGCAAAGAAGAGCAGGAAAAAGTTTTTGACCCCGCCCCAAAAGGAAAGATAAAGGCCGTTATCTCTACCAACATCGCCGAAACTTCGGTAACCATAGACGGGATAACCGCGGTTATAGATTCGGGACTTTCAAAACTCAACTACTACAACCCTCGGACTTTTACCTCAAGCCTGGTCGAAGCGCCCATTTCCAAAGCCTCGGCAAACCAGAGGAAGGGCCGCGCTGGCCGCACACGGGAAGGAACCTGCTACCGGCTTTACGGGCGCAAGGATTTTGAAAACCGCCAGCTATTTACCACCGAGGAAATTTACCGCACCGACCTGTCCGAAGTGGTTCTCCGCATGGCCGATCTGGGGATCACGTCTTTTGAGGAATTTGATTTCATCTCTCCCCCCTCAAAAGAAGGGCTCATTGCCGCGATTGAAACCCTGGATTTGCTTGAAGCGCTGGAAAGCGATCACAGCCTTTCAAACACCGGGCGTCTTATGACCGAGTTTCCCCTGCCGCCACGACATTCAAGAATTATCGTGGAGGCGATCCTCAAATACCCGTATGTTATAAAAGAGACGGTCATTGCCGCCGCCTTTCTTTCAACCCAGAGCCCTTACCTCCTGCCACCCGGCGAAGAGACCGATGCCCGCCAGGCCCATCACCGCTTCAGGGACGAAGACGGGGATTTTGTTTCTTACCTAAAACTGTACGCGGCGTACATGGAATCTTCCTCAAAGCAGAAGTTCTGCGAAAAAAATTATTTGGACGAAAGGGCAATGGCGGAAATCGCTAATGTTACAAATCAGCTGGAAGAAATTGTTTCGCACTTAAAGATACCTATTCTTTCGGGGGGCTCATTGGATGCCAAAGGCATCCACCAAGATTACCTCTGCGCCGTTGCAAGGGGGCTTATCCAGTTTGTCTGCGTCCGCGAAAACCGCGATTTTTACCGCAGCCTTAGGGCGGATAAAATCCTCATTCACCCCGGCTCGGTTATGTTCAGGCTGACCCCTCAGTACATTATCGCGGGGGAGATCGTAAGAACCACACGAATGTACGCCATGTCGGTAAGCCCGCTCGCCTATGAAACCCTGGAAAAGATCAGCCCCGCACTGGTCGCGGGCCTTGGCGTTGACAGAAGGGGAAGAGAAAGAGAGCCCGGCCAAAAACCAAGGGCAAGAACACAGGACTTCACGAACCACATAAAGATTGGCAACGAAGTTTTCGCGATTGAAACGGTAAGAGGGAAAAAGCAGGTCGCACTCCCCTGGGAAAAACTTAAAAGGGTAATTGACAGCACAGTTGCAGATAACGCCTTTATATACAAATCCCTGCGCGGGGTTGTCATTCTTGACACACACTACACCCTGCTTGAGGGGGAAAAACTCAAGCTCATCCTCTCGCTTGCCCCTGCCCTTGAAATCGACGGGTCATTGAACCGTAAATGGTATGGCAAAAAGAGTTTTAATTCCTATTCAAATCCTGACGCGCTTTTGGCGATCCTTCCCAATCTGGTAAAGCCGGGGCTTGTAAAAGCGGACGGACAGCGCGGGAAAAAAGAACTCGGCTTTCTCTGTCTCTTTACAGACGGCGAAGGCAACTATTGGACAAAATGCTCCCGCCGCTTTCACACGAGCCTTAACGAAAGCCTCGCCAGCGTAGAAACCCTTATCGACGAACTGGCCGATCATGTGGACGCCGAGAAAAAACGCCTTGTAAACCAGTGCTACCGGAGATTGTCGGATTACCTTGGGTAATTCTCATCTTAAATAATTTTCTACTTTGTATAGCTTAGATTCCTTATAAAGGTCTTTTATCGCATTGATTTTATCTTTAACCTTCTCATTTATTATAAGGTGTCTTTCTTCCGCGATGTTGAAATGGTCTGAACGGTCATTGTAGTCATCTTTTAGGTAACACATGGTGTCTATCATATTATGATAAGCCCTGCCTTCATTGTGCATTTCCAAACTTTTGTAATAATGCGACAACGCTCGTTGGTTTTCACGATAACCGGATAATTGCTCTCGCCATTCTTGATCAAGATATTGCTCCAAATACTCTTCTATGTGTGAATATTTGTTTATTATCGGGTTTTGTTGTTTATACTTTTCATACGTTTCAAATCGCCTTATCCAAAGTGAAAGTTTATCATGTATTGAACCTAAAAAGTAATGTGTGAAAATATACGTTTCGTCCATTGTTTCTGTCAACTGAGCAATGTCTATCAAACAATAAATTGTTTCGGCAAGAATATTTTCAAAAACTTCTATTTTTGCTTTCTTTTCATTACCAAAATTAAAGTATTCTCCAAATATATCCTTTGCAGTCTCGTTGCAATCATCTTTCTCAAAAATATATTTTATTTCCGATAAGATATCTTCTTTTACCCATGATTTCTCAATAAGCTGTTGATATGCATTATAATTAACTTTGGATTTCAACCATAACCTGAAAATACGTCCCACAATACTGTAATTTATTTTATATGGCGAAGTGATATGAAGATCATAAAATTCTTTATATTTTTTTGAAGTCAAGTCTGATTTTAATTCCAATTCTTTTACCATAATCCATACTCTGGTAATTTCGTTATCTACTAAAAGATATTGTAAGGGTATTATTTCTTCAATTATTTCATTATCAAAATCCTTTTTACGTTTATTTAGTTCAAGCACATTCAAATCGTCATTTGCGTACCATAAATAATGGATAGCTCTTTCGCTTAATTGTTTGATATAATCCCCAGATCTTATGTATCGATATATTTCATAATCTTTTAATAAACGGAGCATTTTATATATTTGGTAAGAAGAGCGTTTATACAGGCTGGCTTTACGGTAAGCGACCGATGATATGGAGTACATTACAAAAGCAATATCTTTCTTGGTGTCCAATTGTTTCTTTTCCAAATAAGGAAATTCTCCATTTTCTCTTTCCGATTCCAGATATCTTATACAATTTTCTAAAAAATCATTGTTATTCTTCTCCGCTATTGTATTGTTCTTTTCACCATCGCAGATATAACATTCACATCCATCTTCCCTATTTTTAGTATCACAAGAAAAGAATACATTGCCCCAATCAGAAAGTATCCTTGCCAATATCGTACAGAATTTCATATTATAGGTCTTGTTGTCATTCTTTCTGAGCTGTTCAACACTTTCACGCAATAATTTTATTACGGTATTTTCACCTTTTTTTTCGAGTTTATCTAAATCTGGTTTATTCAACAAAATCGAAAATGCTTTGTGGTAATAATAACAGGCCGTACAAGAGCAATTCTCAGGTAAAATCTCTGTATCACCTTTACCATTGAAAATTTTTTCTTTGTTTTCATCATCTTTTCTATTTTTGCTTTTTTTACATTTCAAATTAGAATTTTTATAATACAAAATATCGGCCAAACGTGAAAAGAATTCCGCTTCTAGAAGTTTTGCTTCTTCGTTGTCTATGATAAAAGTAAGAAGATTAAATTCCTTATCCAACTGTTCCAAATGATTGCGGGTAATGCCGCCAATATGGCTTTGTTCAATTATTTGGAGTTTCGCGATAAATGGCAAATAGAGCATTTTCAATCCCTCATATGTCATTTTCTTAAACAACATATTGTTGGTTTTAGGGGTGATATTTTTAAAATATAGCGGTTGAAGCGAAGCTAATGAATCACTGACTGGCTTTTCGCCCGGTAAAATTGGCAAAACTTCAATGTTATCGTAATACTTTCTGTCATTTTTAGTTATAGGTTTATCTGGTACTTCTACAAATACTACTTTGTATCCGTCAAAAGAACCGCTTCTACCGCCGGGAAACAAGATGAAATAAACTTCCGAAAACATCACATTTCGGAGGGAACAAATGAAATTTAGCGAAGAGGAAAAAGCCATGTGGCTGGAAGACTGG
>Ga0268262_10000494_pt1 | contig 52099 bp, 51 predicted proteins | sample TergutNc150P3_FD_190354 | JGI IMG/M metagenome (GOLD analysis project Ga0268262, IMG submission 190354) | Nasutitermes corniger P3 segment gut microbial community from laboratory colony in Florida, USA - Nc150 P3 (SPAdes) (version 2) | ecosystem: Host-associated > Arthropoda: Insects >... | reverse complement strand
GTTGACTTTCCACAACCGTTTTCACCAATTAAGGAAATCCAGCCACCTGTTAGATGGACTGTGGCGTTTGAGAGTATTCGCTTTTGCGAGTTATAGCGAAAAGATACGTTTTGAAGTTTTATTGAAGCCATTATGCGTTTCCTTGTAGTTAAAATCTAAGACCCAGAGGGCATAGCCGCCCTCGCCAAATAATTGCTAGGTAAAATAAAAACTAACGCATAATGCACGGCTTTTATGCCGTAGGAGATAATGTAGAAAATATGTTCGTTAACACGACAAATTCTATGCCTATAGTCCAATTCTGGCAGTTGCTCTTTTAGAGCCTTGCAGATTGTTGGATCGCTTGGGGTATTTTTCCTAGGCTAGAATTTGTTACATATATTGAAAAGGAGGCGTGGTGATTTAGGTATATAATTCCCAAATTTTTTAATGTCCGTAGGACAGCCCGAAGGGCGAACCCTGCCCACGAAGTGAAGCTGGCAGGGTGAGTAAAAATCCTTTACAATGAAACTGCAACTTCAATGAGCCAGCCTGCTATCTACGTACTCCTTGTCTTCGTGTTTTAGAGAGCCGTTCTTCTCCAAAGCATAAGTCAAGGCTTCAATAGTGCCGTTCAAATGGGCGAAGTCGTTGTATTTTAATTCCTTTATAGAGGCTTCCACGCCGTCTATACGTTTGCTCATAGCTGCCAAGTCGCTCTTTATGGAATGTCCCATATCCTTCATTTGGCTTCTGATAAACATATAAGCGCAACTGACGAATGCCAGTGTCACTAGCAACCGCACGTTAGCTTCGTTAGCTATAAGGTTCAAAATGCTATCCATATTGCTACCTCCTTTAAAGATACAAAACTATTGCCACCATTGCAAGGTCTAGCCTTTTCTTTTTTCATAGAAACCTCCTTTTTTCGTTTCTACTATATTAGACGTAAAAAAAGGCAAAAAAAATCCTAAAAAGTGAAAAAAATCTAAAAAAAGTGAATTTTGCCTACATTTTTTTAAAAAAGCTTATAAATAAATGCTTTACCAAGTGGCAGGCATACTTATTTGCAAACAAGTGTTTGCAAAAGTGTGCATTTTTTGAATTTAGCTGGCAAATTTTAGTATCTTTTCCAGAATGAACTCCATTGCATATTCTCTTTTCAAACTTTTGCCCAAAAATGCCCTTAGCAGGGCATTTGGGAATTTTTCAAGGGCAAAAATTCCTATTGTTAGCGGTTTGTCTGCACAGTGGTTTGCAAAACGTTATAAAATAAATTTGGAAGAAGCGGAGGTTCCAGCAGAGGGCTTTGCCAATATTCACGAGCTTTTCACAAGAAAGCTGAAAAAGGGTGCCAGAATTATAGAAGACAATGCTGAGGTTGTTTGCCCTGTGGACGGAGTTTTAACGGCTTTTGGGATGTTCACCGAAAAACCGGAATATATGCAGGCAAAGGGGAAATACTATCGTTTGAGAGATTTACTTCGCAATAAAGAACTCGCTCAAAGATTCGTTGGAGGAGTGTGGGCAACTGTGTACCTTTCGCCGCACAACTATCACCGCATACACTCTCCTGTTTCGGGAAATGTGACCGCCGCTTATTATTGCCCCGGAACGCTGTGGCCCGTGAATGTTGGGAGCGTTGAAAGAATAGAGGGGCTTTTCTCAATAAACGAAAGGTTAATAACCCAAATCAACACATACGATGGCGGCGAGGTTCTGCTGGTAAAAATAGGAGCCACAAATGTTGGGCGCATTGCCGTTGACTACAAAAAAGACTGGTTCACAAACTCAATGCCACCAATAGCAAGCCGCAAAGCTCTTTTCACAAAATGGGAACCGGAGCAGCAAATTTACGCTTACACAAAAGGTCAAGAAATTGCCCGCTTTGAAACAGGCAGTACGGTGATACTAATTTGCAACAGAGCAATTCTACAAAGAACCAAATACCTCTTTGCCGAATATGAAGGCAAAGAAGTGAAAATGGGACAAGCCTTGATGGTTTAAATCAAAGCCCTGGCAAAATATCCGCTGCTCTTTGGAATTCGTTGCTAGAAACGCAGTGCGCAGTGTTCAGAAGTTTTTGCAACCAAGCTTTTTGCTTTGCCTTGTCTTTGGCTTCTTCTGCCATGCTCGCTAACTTGAACTCCACTGGGCAAACTTTTGGGCCTTGCGGGAATTTTTCCAAAAGGTTTTTGAAAAGAGTCTCAGCGTTTTCTTTTTTGCCGGCATCCAACATGCACATAGCCATCCAATACAAAGCGTTTTCTGCAAGCTCTCCCGTTTTTACCGATTCGTAAATTTGCTTAAAGCCATTATAGGCAACAACATATTCACCCCTCAAATAATCTGCGCGAGATGCGTTGTATAGAACTTCCATTTCGCTATTTTGTTCTTTTGGTTGCTCGCTTTGCGTAGGTTTAGCTACAAATTTTGCAGTCTTGTGCACAACTCCCAAAAGCTTGTCTAGCCTAAATGATATTTCTTCCATACGCGCTTCGGATTTATCGCCTTGGTCGCCGATTCTGGAACTTAGTTCCGTAACGTCTGCTTTCAAGCGCGATAAACTCTTGGATTGCTCCATCTCCAGTGAGTCCAAGACTCTCACGAGGGAATCAATCCTTTTATTTATGCTTGCCGCAGAACTATCGGTTGCATTCCTAATTTCTTTTGTACGTAGCACCGTTATGTTTGAACAAGAACAAAAGACCACGCACAAAAGGCATGCAAAAGAAAAAAGAATTTTCATAGAGCTAGTTGTTTATTTTAACTCTAAACGCTGCACGGCGGTTTTGTGCCCAAGCATCTTCCGTGTGACCTGCTACCTTGGGTTGTTCTTCGCCATAGCTCACTTTTGTGAGGCGGCTGGATGCAACGCCTAAATTCGTTAAGTATTTCACAACAGATTCTGCCCTGCGCATACCAAGCCCTAGGTTGTAGTTTTCGGTTCCGCGTTCGTCCGTGTGCCCTTCCGTTAAAACGGTAAAGCGGTTTTCACGTTTTAGAATACTGGCAACTTCCGTTAGAATATCTTTTGCGCTGGAAGTGAGGGTTGCTTGGTTGAACTCAAAATAAACGTCATCAGACATTATTTTGTTCATAAGTTCTTCCAAACGTCTGCGCTCTGCTTCCAGAGGGTCTTCTTGGGGAGCCTGCCTTACAGGTTCCTCCCTAACCTCTCTCACTGGCGGTGGCGGTGGAGGTGGTTCAACCCACACTGGTTCTTTCTTTTTGGCACAGGCAAAAATGCCTAGGCACAAACCGACTGCTAGAATTGGGACTGCTGCTTTCATGGTGTTTCTCCTTTGATTAGGTTTGACCACACGGGCGAAGAATTTTCACCCGCATTTGTTATACGTGTTACGCCGCTTCCATCGCGGCGCATTATGTAAATTTGTGAGCTTCCAGAGCGGTTGCTGGAAAATGCTATAGCCATTCCGTCTGGCGACCAAGTTGGATGCTCATTATTTCCTTCAGAAGTTAATTTTATAACATCGCTGCCATCTATGGAGCTTGTGTAAATATTGAATTTTCCGCCTTCCATTGTGCAATAGGCAATTTTATCTCCTTCTGGCGACCAAACTGCGCTTTCGTTGTATTTGCCTACAAAGGAAACACGCTGCATATCGCTACCGTCTTTCAGAGCCATGTATATTTGTGGTGCGCCGCCTCTGTCGCTTGAGAATAAAAAGGCTGTTCCATAAGGGCTCCAAGAAGGGCTAACTTCTATGTCTTTGGTGTAAATCAAGCGGGCAGCGTTTCCTGTTTGAGGATTGCCCAGCCAAATATCCGTGCCGTTTTGCCCTATTATTGAAAAAAGGAGTGTTCCGTCTTTGGGATTCACAGATGGTCCAAAAGCCTGGTCTATTTGAGGAAAAAGGTGCTTGTCTGCACTGCCGGCCAAACTCCTTTCAAAAATCTGAGGTTTGCCGTTTCGCATACTTGTAAAATATATTTTGGAATTATCCCTGCTCCAGGCGGGCAAAAAGTTCACACTGTTGTCCTTGGTTATTTGCCTTCTGCGAAAACCATCGTAATCTGCGACCATAATCTGCTTTTTGCCGTTTATTTTGCTGACAAAAGCCAGTTTGGTGGATGCAAAGCCCGGAACGCCCCAAAGCTGATATATTATGTTGTCTGTGCATTTGTGAACCGATGTGCGAACCTGATCCACAGGACCTATGTAGGCAAAGCCCTTTACCAATTCCCTGGAAGCCGTTGCATATAGCTTGCATTCAAGAGTTGCCTGAGTTCCAAGCAATGAAATTGAGCCTGTTACATAGTGTTTTGCCTGGGCACGAGAAAGGGCTAACAGGTTGTATTGTTCCAGCTCAACCGTTGAAAAGCGACCGCTCAGCAAAAAATCCCTCGCTAGGGTTTTATGGGGAAGCTCGTCTAGCTTGCTCCAGTCGCCTTTGTCCATGTCAAAATTCAAAACCCCTATGGGCATAGTTTTGTCTGTTGAGACCGCTATATCCATAGTTATGGTGTCTTGCTGGGCATAGAGGCTCGCAAAAAACAGCAAAAACATGGATATATAGAATTTCACTAGGGGAGTAATATAGAAATTTCTCTTTTGAAATGCGTTCATTTAAAATCTCACCCGCTAAACGCGAGTATCACCACTTGAGCCGAGAGTATTCGCAAGAACATCGTTAGCGGATATACTGTTGAATAGCCAACTGCGGCGGCATCGCTTGTTGCAAGGGAATTGGAGTACGAGAGCAAGGGCGGGTTTGTTCGGCTGCCTGATAGCACTCCTGTTAAAGATAGATAATTGAATTTAAAGAATTTTACGGCTATAAATCCAACTACAATCAAAGGAACTGTGGTTATCAAAATTCCGCAGAAGAGCCACAGCAAGCCTTCTGGAGAAGTTATCGCTTTCACAAAATCAGGACCCGCTGCAATGCCAACGCTTGATAAAAACAGGCAAATGCCCATTTCTCTAATCATTAAGTTTGCGCTCTGAGTGGTATAAGTTATTAGCTTTAATTTGTAGCCAAAACGTCCTAGCAAAATTGCTACTACCAAAGGACCGCCCGCCGAACCGAGCTTCACGGGCAATGGCATATTCGGGAAAGAAATGGGTATGCTGCCGAGCAAAATTCCTAATAAAATTCCTACGAATATTGTGACTATGCTAGGTTCGTTCAAGCGTTTCAATGTGTTGCCGAGCAAATATTCCGCTTTTTGAATAGCTTGTATTTCGCCAACGATTGACACTTTGTCGCCTAATTGTAAGGTTAAATTTGGGCGGGCAAGCAAATCTATCCCTGAACGGTTAACGCGAGTTACGCTTATGCCAAAAGCCGTCAAGCTGAGAGAACCCAGAGTTTTGCCGTTTATTTTGTCTTGCGTTATCACTATTTTTCTAGATACTAATTTGTGCTCCGAGGGTTTCCAATCCACCTCAATTTCCTTTCCTATAAATATTGTGATTGCCTCTTTATCTGCTGGAGCAGATAAAATTTTAAGCGAATCGTTTAAATGCAAAATCTCGCCTGCTTGCGGAATGAAATATTCCTCGTTTCGCTTTAAGCGTGAAATTATGAAATTGCGACCTACTAGTTTTTTTACATCTTCCAAGCTTCTGTTTGCTATGGCATCGTTGGCGAGCAAAACGGAATAGTGTATAGGCTGTTCCCTTGAACTGCTGGTGCTTTCTATTTTTTTTGCTTCGTTTTCCGTATTTATTCTAAGAATAAACCTCAAAATAATCAAAGGCGGTATAGCCGCGATAATTCCCAGAGGATAAGCCACCGCAGAGCCTAAGGCGATGTTTTCAGTCTTTCCAAGTTGGCGCATTACTTCTTGGGCGGCACCAAGCGAGGGAACATTTAAGGTTGCTCCCGTTAAAATGCCAACCATCATTTCTAATGAAATTGAAGAAGAAAATATATAGTAGAGAATTATTGCAACTATTATGTCTAAACAAATAAGGGAAACCGCCATAATGTTCATCTGCAAGCCTTCTTTTTTAAAAGAGGAGAAAAAGGATGGACCCACTTGCAAACCAATGGCAAACACAAATAACACAAGCCCAAAATCCCTTATGAAACTGAGCAGACCATCATTCACGCTCAATCCGAAATGTCCGCAAGCAATGCCTATGAATAGCACAAAGGCAATTCCGAGCGAAACCCCAAATATTTTGATTTTGCCAAGTGCCATGCCAAGCGCAATTACAAATGCAAAAATGAAAATGGTGTGAGGAATGCCATCGTTAAATAAAAGCGAAAGAAACCAATTCAGATATTACCTCAATTTAAAAAAATCTGTTCTGCTGCATCTCCAATGCCAAGCAGAGTTGCTTCGTCAAAAGATTTGCCAATCCATTGCAAACCAATGGAGCAACCTTCTAATTTGTTGCAAGGTTGAACCAAACCAGGCAAGCCGGCTAAATTAACGCTCACGGTGTAAAGGTCAGATAGCACCATGCTCATGTGATCTTCTTCGCATTTGCCAAGAGGTTGCGGAAGGCCGGGCATCGCTGGGCTTGCAATCACATCGCACTCTAAAAATGCCTTTTCAAAATCTTCTGTTATTATGCGGCGAACTTTTTGAGCCTGCACATAGTAGGCATCGTAAAAGCCCGAACTCAAAACATAGTTTCCTAGCAAAATGCGCAGTTTCACTTCGCTTCCAAAACCCTCGCCTCTGGACATCGCATAAGTTTCCATCAAATTTTTTGCCTCTTTGCTCCTGTGCGTGTAGCGAATACCGTCAAAGCGCGAAAGGTTGCTAGAAGCCTCTGCTGTTGCTATTATATAATAACTCTCAATTGCGTAGCGAATGGAAGGGAGCGAAACCTCTTTTAAAACAGCCCCTTCTTTTTCAAGTTTTCCCAGTGCAGATTCTATTGCTTCTCTGCATTTTTTGTCTAAGCCTTCGGAGTAATATTCGCGGGGAAGCCCTATGATCTTGCCTTTAATGTCTTCGCCTATATACTTGCCAAAATTGCCAGAGGAACGTGCGGCAGTTGTGTTGTCTCTTGCATCTTGGCCGCACATAATATCTAAAACAGGGGCTAAATCTTTAACGCTGTTTGAAAAAGCACCTATCTGGTCTAAGCTGCTGGCATAAGCAACCAAGCCATAACGGGAAACTCTGCCATAAGTGGGCTTTATGCCAACCGTGCCTGTGCAGGCTGCTGGCTGGCGAATGGAGCCACCTGTATCTGAGCCTAGTGCCAAAGCTACCGTTTCACTTGCAACCGCAACCGCACTGCCACCAGAAGAGCCTCCGGGAACGCGGTCTTTTGCCAAGGGATTCAAAACTTTTCCAAAATAAGATGTTTCGTTAGAAGAACCCATTGCAAATTCATCTAAATTGGTTTTGCCAACAACAATGGCTCCGGCAGCTTCCAATTTTGCAACAGCTGTGGCCGTGTATGGAGAAACAAAATCTTCCAAAATTCTTGAGGCACAGGTTGTTTTTATGCCCTCTATGCACATATTGTCTTTAATGGCAATGGGAATTCCATCTAAAGCAGAGAGGCTTTTGCCGTTTCTATGCCGTTCATCTGTGGCCGCCGCTGCTTTCAAAGCCCGGTCTTTGCAGGTAGATATATAAGCATTAAGGTCTTTTGTTTCTTCAATTTTTTCAAAAACATCTTCTACAACAGCCACCACCGAACTAGCTTCAATTTTTTTTTTAACATCGCTTAAGTTCATCTATTCCTCGACCACTTCATCATATACAGAGCCACTGCCACGCCAACTATGCTTATGATGTTTAGCCTAAACGTTATGCCGCAATTGAATTGCAGCATATATAAATCCACAAGCATAGGCTTGCCATTTTCTGAATAGCCTAGCTTTAACTCCCAGGCTTTTATAAAGAAATTCCTAACAACGTTGTCTTCGCCACCCGCATTCATGAGCGTACCTATGTACCCAAAGAGCCAACCGAGGCTCTCGCCCAAAATACCGCCGAACACCAAACCAAGCAGGATATAAACTGCTATTTTACTTGCACTATTTGAATTTCCACTCATAGTGATGGAATATAGAAAAATTTGACCCTGTGGTTGCGGCTTAACCCTTGTAGTGAGGCTTTTTCTCTCCTATAATTTTTTGCAAAGCGTGTCTTTCTTCGCTGCTTAACCCAATAAACCAGAGGCTAGGCAAAAAAGTGAGAAGAAAAGAAATTGCAGTTGCTAGCAAAGCTTGCCATTCTGCCAAATAAAAAGATATTATCAATGGAAGAGTTACAGAGATTAAAGAAATTGCAAAAATTTTTGAAAATACTTGTTTCCAAAACCAAAAAAAGGATAGCTTAATTTGACTGTGTATAAAATAAATATATGTGAACAAACAAGTGAATCTAACAGCAAAAAGAATTATTAAAACTACAACTGGAACAAAACCAAGTTTCAAAAATATATAAGAAAAAATTATAGTTGAAGATGTGATAATAGAATTTACTATACTTGAATTTTTAATATTTCCTGTTGCAATAATAGCAATACCCATTGGAGTGATCAAAGAAACAACTAAAAAATTAATCAACATCCATTGGCAAAAAATTGTAGCTTGCTCAGGAGGATTTTTTAACCAAATATTCAAAATAAATTCCATATTCAAAATAAACGGAATGGCAAAAATAAAGTATAAAAAGAAACTCATCTTTATGCCTCGCAAAAACAAACTTTCAAATAAATTTTTATCACCTGCAACATAAGATTTCACAAGCATCGGTTGGTAAGCAACCTGAAAATTTCCAACAAAACTATAAATAGCGTTATTTACCCTATCTGCAATTGCAATTGCCGCATTGACAATAACCCCGTGGAATATATTTACAACAAAACCAATGCCATAAATAGCACTATAATTTACAACGGAACTGATAAACGACCACCCAGAAAAACCTAGCAAGTTTACAAACAACAACTTATCTTTCACAAAAGAAAATTTCACTTTAAAATTTATATCGCAATAAATTTTCAAACACAATATATTTACTAAACCAGTTAAAAAAATCAAAAAAGAAAAGAATTTTAATTTATCAAAATTAAAAATTGGAAGCAAAAATACAATCAATAATTTTAGAATAATATCAGAAATGCTTATATAGGCGTAAAATTTCATTCTCTCATTAGCTATTATCATAGAATTATATGGAACAGACAAAACACTAACGCAGGCTCCTAATAAAGAAAAATGAAACACAAAATTCATAGCCTCCATTCTCTGCAAAGGAATGTTCAATTTGTTATTGACAAACCAATAACCTAAACTTTCTCCAACAATCAAAATTATAACAATCAAAATAATATGCAGAATAATACTTACGCTAAATGTATTGGAAAACTTTTCTAAATTGCTTTCGCCTAGTGCAGCACTAAAATATCTTTGAGATGCTTGAGCAAGTGATACACTTGTATATGTGAAAAAAACTATAACTCCGCCAACAACATTGTAAATACCAAAATCTTCTACTCCAAGAGTGGCTAAAATAACCCTTGAAGTATAAAGGGACACGAACATTCCAATTGCCATTCGAAAGTAAAGAAATAATGTGTTTTTGGCTATGCGTTTAGAATGTCCAGAATTATCCATTAAAAATTCTCTGAATTTTATTCACAATTCTCTTAAATAGAGGTCTTTTCAAACCATAAATGTTGTTGAGAATGAATTTATCAGCTTCGTTGTTTGTTAAAATTTCCATTGGATGTTTCAACGGGAATTCCATTTCTTGAACAGGGACATTTGCATCTGGGCTATACTTGTTCAATGTGTGTGTAGCATTTTTATCATCAAAGCCGATATTAGAGACTAAGTTCACATTTGGGTCTATAAATACTCTATCTTTTGCAATCTGAGAAAAGTAAAATTGGTAATCCCAAGTGTCAATTTCATATTTTTTCATTTTCTCATAAATTTTCATCCAAAAATCACAATACTTCTTTTCTGGGAATCGTTTTTTTATTTCATTCAATACAAGATTTCCGTTCAATTCATTTACATTCAGCCTAAAATCATTCCAATTTTTAGCCCAAGTAGCCCAGCCCCATATATTCATAATATCAGAAAAATAATAACTGGAATCTCCCATCGTTCTATCCTTTTGAAAATTATTTCCACTGATTATTCCAATTTTATCATTGTCTTTGTATTTTTCCAAGAGTTCTTCACAATATTTAAAAAAACTTTGATGCGGCAAGCAATCGTCTTCTAATATTATACCCATCTCTTCGTGTTTAAAAAACCAAGAAATAGCGTGGCTAACAGCTTTGCCACAGCCCAGGTTTTCTTTTTGAAACAAGGTTTCTACTTCGCAATCCCAGTCTATGTTTTTTACGATTTGTCTAGTTTGCTCACAAAGCTCTTCTTCTCCATACTTGTTTTTCCTTGCTCCGTCTGCGGCGATGTATAACCTTGTTGGTTTTGCCAAACGAATAGCCTCAAAAACTACTTGTGTAGTCTTTGGTCTATTGAATATCATAAATAAAACTGCGGTTACCATTTTCTGCTCATAATATACAATTCTCATAAACCTTCGTTGTTTGCTCCGCGCATTGCCTCCAAGAAAATGCCTTTAGCCGCTCAAAGCCTTTACTTGCAAGAGCTTTCCGCAAAGATTCAGAACAAATAACACCCTCTATTTTTTCTCGCATATCATCTATGCTTTCGGGTTCAAAATAAAGACCTGCATTGCTGGCTATTTCTGGAAAACAGCTTGTATTAGAAAGCACCAGCGGACAGCCACAGGCAAAAGCTTCCAAAATTGGAATCCCAAAACCCTCGTATAAACTAGGAAATACAAAGCAAAGAGCATTCGCGTAAAGTTTTTTTAATTCATCTTCATTTGCGAATTGAATACTTGTTCTATCAAAAATTTTCTGTTGTTTAAGCGAGGCAGTTTCGGAATTTGTAAAAGGTTTGCCCGTGCATTTTAGCTGTAAATTATATTTTATCAAAAGTGGGGCAACTGCATAAATAAAATTGTTGAAATTTTTGTAAAACGCTCTATCTCCTGTAAAAAGAATATAATTTTGTTTTTCTTTGCTTTCCAAAATATCCCAAGATGTTCCGAGATAAATCACCGATATTTTCTCTTCTGATATTTGCGAGTGGAATTTCAGAATATCGTTTTTTGTGTTTTGGCTAATGGCTATGATTTTTGCGGAACTATCCAATAGTTTCTTTTTATTCGGACAATTTGCAAATCTTGTTGGAAATAACTCGTGTATCATATCATAAACTGTAATCACTAATGGTTTATCTATTTTATTGACTAAATAATCATCGTAATATGTTGGGTGTATAACATCGCAATTATCTTTTGACTTTTTTATAGAATCTCTTTTATTCAACAATTTCAGCAAATGCCATTTACCTTTAAAGTTTCTTTTCAGGGGAAAGGGTTTGTGAAAACCAAGTTCGCAAGCATAATGATTGTCGCTGAAAATACCGCCCACGGAATAATCAAACAAACCATTGCTATGCTTAATCAACTCGCAAAAATAGCGACTGATGCCACCAAATTTTTGCAGCATAAATATTTGGCTGTCATAAAATATTTTCATTTTAGGCATTTGTGGAAATTTAGTAAATCTTTAACGATTTTTTGAATTCTTTGAATTTTATTTATAATTCTTTTAAGTAAAGGTTTTTTCTGCAAACCATAAATGTTATTGAGAATGAATTTATCTGCTTCGTTGTTTGTTAAAATTTCCATTGGATGTTTCAACGGGAATTCCATTTCTTGAACAGGGACATTTGCATCGGGGCTTTGTTCGTTCAATGTATGTGTAGCATTTATATCGCCAAAACCTATATTAGAAACTAAATTCACATTTGGGTCTATGAATATTCTATTTTTTGCAATCTGAGAAAAATAAAATGGATAAGCCCACGAATCAATTTCAAATTTTTTCATTTTCTCATAAATTTTTATCCAAAAATCATTATATTTCTTTTCCTGAAACCGTTTTTTCATCTCATTTAGCAAGGAATTCTCATTCAATTCATTTACATTCAACTTAAAATCATTCCAGCACCTAGACCAGGTAGCCCAGCCCCATATATTCATAATATCTGAAAAATAATAACTGGAATCTCCTATCTTTCTTTCCATTTGAAAATTATTTCCACTGATTATGCCAATTTTATCATTGTCTTTGTATTTTTCCAAGAGTTCTTCGCAATATTCAAAAAAACTTTGATGGGGCAGGCAATCGTCTTCTAATATTATACCCATCTCCTCATGCTCAAAAAACCAAGAAATGGCGTGGCTAACAGCTTTGCCACAACCTAGGTTTTCTTTTTGAAATAAGGTTTTTACTTCGCAATCCCAGTCTATGTTTTGTACAATTTTCCTGGTTTGCTCACAAAGCTCTTCTTCTCCACATCTATTTTTTCTTGCTCCATCTGCGGCAATGTATAACCTTGTTGGTTTTGCCAAGCGAATGGCTTCAAAAACCATTTGTGTAGTTTTTGGTTTATTGAATATAATAAACAAAACTGCGGCAATCATTTGCTCCCCCCTATTATAATATACAAATTTTATAAACCTAGGCTATTTTTCATCGGTCAATCCTCAACAATTTTCTTTTGAAATATCTATAAGTTCTTCGTAAAAATGTATCTTTATCAAAATGTAAAATTTTGAAAACAATACACACTCGTAAAAGTTTTATATAATATTTCAATTGAATTCTTAATGGGAAAAATTCCTTTGCAAAGGCTAGTTTCATTTTACTGCAATGCCACTCATCTGAGGATATTCCCCCTGTAAAGAAATTCGCTATAATTTTATCTGTAAATAAATTTTTCCCGTGCGGCGAATTAAAATATTTTACAAACCAAACAAAATCGGCAACAGCTCCTCTATTTAATTCATATAATCCATAATGGGTAAATAAATCTTTTCTAAAAAAAGTTGATTGATGGCAAATTATAGGATACCAATATTTATTTTCAGTAATTTCCATTTGTTCAGTTCCAAACACATAATCATCATTTCTAATTTCATTCGTTTTTCCATAAATAAGTTCAACATCCCTATGCTGTTCAATTATTTGTTTTATAGAAATTAAAATATCATTGCTTGCAAAACTGTCGTCAGAATTCATAAAGCACAACCACTCTCCTTTTGCAATTTTTATCCCTTTATTCATAGCATCGTAAATACCATAGTCTCTTTCAGAAACTAAAACGCAATTTTCTTTTGCTGTGCATTTTATGATATTAACTGTGTTATCGGTAGATAACCCGTCTATGAATATATGTTCGCAGAGATTTGAATAGTCAATTTGCTCCTTAACGCTCTTTATTGTTTTCTCAATGGTTTTCTCAGAGTTATAACAAACTGTAATTATAGAAAATAGAAAATTTTTCATTTTTTTACCTCAATTTCAGAACCCGACAATAACTCCAAACGATATGCTATTAAAAAAAGGCTTATCTGAAAATGTAAATCGCCACCGACAGTTGTTGTTGAAAGAGCTAACCAAGCCACAGTAGAGGCTAATACATAGCGTTTTGATTTTCCAAAGCCCAACTTAAACATAGAATAATACAAATAAATATAAGAAGCAACACCAACAATTCCTCGTTTAGCCATAATCTGCAACCAAGTACTCTCCATTCCAAGCACCTCTGGTCGTAGCGATTGAATATACATCACGCCCTTTTCTCCATAACCAAACCAAGGGCTGCCTTTCAACACGTCAATGGTTGCCAAAAATTGTACCACTCTCATTGCCCAAGAAGAACCTTGTACCTCGCTTTCGTTTTGGCTGTAAATAGACAATACTGTAGCCAATGATGGAGCTAAAATATCATAAAAGATTATGAAAAAAATCGGCAAAAATAGAGATAAGCCGAGTATTTTTTTCAATTTGAGCATGAATAACATTGAAATTGCAAAATAGAGCATAGCCCCGCGACCATTTGCGAACATTAAAAGAAAAAATAATCCGCTCATAAAAATAAATTTTGCGGGTTTTGCAGAATTCCATATTTTTTTATACGATATATTTATGTAAAAGAAAAAGGCAACAGCTATTGCGGCATAAGCTCCACAATCCAAAGAACTATAGAAAATAGAGGATGTTCGTCCACGAACTGCCTCTTGACCGCCTCCGCCAATCCAAGCTTCAAAATCGGATGGATTCAGAGATACTTTGTATTCATGCAGCGGATTGTAAAAACCATCGAATCGTTCAAAAAAAGCGTACACTATAGCTATGCTAAAAACAATCATCAATCCTTTAACAATAAAACGAATATCTGTTATTTTTTTCAATTCTTTCCAAAATAAATAGACAAAAATAAATTGAGAAATATGGTCATAAGCAGATGCAAGTGTTTGAGAAAAAGGCACATGAGAAAACAATAATGAAGAAATTAAAATTGAAGATATACATATAAGAAAAGATTTTTTCAACGGAAATTGATTTAGAATAGGATTAGTTTTTTTAGCCATATTACTAACATAATTGAGAAATGCAAACGCAAACATACAAGTATCCATAAATAACATCATTTGAAGGCGTTGAGAATCCATATATAAAAATGGCACTAATGGGTCGAGGAATAATCGCATAACAACATATAAAAGAAATGCTCTGTGATGATTTTTCAAAGCATACAATAAAATTGGCAAATATATAAAGTGAAATATGTTCATACAAACCTATTTTTCAGTAACATAAAATTTTTTTTAATTAAAAGCCAATATAATTGCCTACAATAGAAATATATTATAGCACATTTTAATTTCTTTTTGTAATAGTGGTTAATAGATTGCATAACCATACGGTGCCAAAAAATTTCAAAACTAATGGAACTCTTAAAAGAATAATCTATTGATGAAGCTGAGCCTGAATGCCATAGATAATTATAAACAGTATCTGGCAAAAGAATAATCAATCTGACTTTTTGCGCTAATCGTATATTCATAATCACATCTTCACCTCGTGTAATTTTTTGCGGTATATCAAAAATGTAATCGTCAAAAAGACTTTTGCGTATCAACCTAGCAACTGGTCCGCTATGTACTTTATTCTTTAATATAGATTTCAAGTATTGCAAGGCGTTTTGCTCTTCATAATTATATCTACGAGAAACTTTGAAATATCCGTTGTATTCCAATGTTCCAATAATCATATCAACATCATCTCTGATATGTTTATATAATGTATTTATAGATTGTTCAGGGAGTTCATCATCAGAGTCCACAAAGCAAATCCACTCACCAACTGAATGTTCTACTCCAGTTTTTCTAGCATTGGTAACTCCACCATTTTTTTTATGGATTACTTTGACCCTAGAATCTTTTTTTGCCCATTCATCGCTTATGGAACCTGAAGAATCTGTGGAACCATCATTTACCAATAATATTTCAAACTCTGGTTCAGTCTGAGCCACAAGAGATTGTATGCAATTATCCAAATATTTTTCTGAGTTGTATATCGGTACAACTACGCTAACTTTTATTTTACACATTCATTAATGCCTCATAATAATATTATAAAAACGGTTTGCAATATCGTATAAACTATATTTTTCAATGATTATATTTTTTATTTCTTCAAATGGATATTCATCGTCTTTCAATACCTCTAATAATTTTTGTTGCAGTTCATTTTCATTGTTGGGATTAAAGGTATGTTTAAAAAAATCAAAATCTGCCATAGCGGTTTGATTTGAACAAAGAACCTTGCAGCAATTAACGCCAGCTTCAATTGGCGGAATACCAAAACCTTCGGCAAAAGACGGATATACAAAACAAGATGATTGCTTGTAAAAAGCTACCAATTCTGCCTCGTTCAAATTTTCAAATAGATGAACATTTTTTTTCTTGTCAGATGGAATTAATTTTGCAAATTCTTCATAATATTTTTTCTCTATCCTGTCTTTTTTTCTGCCTATAAAAACCAAATCATAATTATTGTGCAAACCACTATTTAAATAAGCTTTCAATAATCCAATTTGATTTTTTCTCGGTTCAAAGCGAGCAACATAGTGAATAAAATTTCTAATTTCATATTTTTCTTTTGCGTCTATGCTTGGCATTTTTGGAACTTGAACCGTATTTGGCAAAACATATATTTTATCTTTTGAAATTGAAAATAATTCTGCAATACGATTTTTTGAAAATTGTGAAACGGTGAAAATCATATCTGATTTTTTTGCTGATAATTTGAACAAAAATCCTTTTGTGATTCTGTAAAATAAATCGAAATAATTTGGAAAATCTAAAAAGAGAATATCATGAATGGTGTTTATATACAAACATTTTTTTCTAAATGGCACAATATATTGAAAATGCGCAAAATCAAAATCCCCATTTTGTATGATTTTTGGAAGTTCATAGAAAAGCCGCCATATTTTAGATTTTGATTTTAAAGCGATAAATTCAAATTTTTTATCGGTAAAAATATTTTTCAAATTATTTATGTCGTTAGCGCACAATGTAATTTGAATATTTGGAAAGTCTATGAGGGTATTGTAAAGATTTTTAATATAAGACGTTGTGCCTTGCAAACCATTATCAAAAATATGAGCGTCCACTAAAATTTTCATTATTGCCTCTCATAAAAAATTTTTTCATACTCACCCACAATATTTTCCCAACTATACTCTTTCTCAATTCTGTCCTTTGCCAAATTTCCAAAACTCTCAATTTCGGGTTCCTGCATTTTATCTGCATTGTCAATTAATTTTGCCAAATTGCCTATTTCTTTTGTCCAATACAATGCCGCATTTTCTGCCACTTCCCTGTTAAAGCAAACATCTAAAAGCAAGTTGAGCTTTGTGCTTGCTAGTGCTTCCAAAAGAGAGGGATTTGTGCCACCTACCTCGTGCCCATGTATATAGGCAAAAGCATTTTCCCTAATTTTTTTCAATAACTCTCTATTGTAAAGAGCGCGGGCAAAAATAACTCTATCATTCAATACATATGATTTTGAATTGCTGATTATCACCAATTTTTTCTTGGAATTGCTGAGGTTGAATTCCCGTGCTATGGTTCCAAAATTATTTTCAGGGACAAAACGCCCAACAACCAAGTAATAATCATTTGGGCTTGTTTTATTTTCTCTATACCAATTTTGCAAATTTACATCACCGTCCGATATTTCAGATTTTTCTATGTATGCCCCATAAGCTATAAATTTTGTTTTGGGTTTATATTTCGCATATTCCTCTTGTATATAGCTTTGAATACATTTTGAATCGCAAATAACCAAATCTGCGTTTTTCACTGAATATTTTTCTGATATTTTCCAGTAGCACCTAATAAGCCAGTTGTATTTTTTTCTTTTGAATTCCAAACCATCTGGGTTTATCAGCAATTTTATCCCTAGGCGTTCTAATTGTTTTTTATGCAAAGAGATGAACAAACCAATGCGAGAAGCGAGAACGTAAACTACCGAATTTTTAATATTGTTCTGTTTTATGAATTTTATGGATTTTCTGAGCGACAGAATATCATAAATAACGGCTTTAGCACTGCCAAACCAATTGGGAACATGAATGTCAAAGCAGGTTGCTCCATTGTACTCAAATTTTTTTTTGGCTGAATTTAAGCAAGATACATAGTAGCATATATCGCCGCTTTTTTTCTTAGCGGTTAAATTTTCAACAAATGTTTCAAAGCCGCCATGACAGGCAGGAATACCTTTGGAACCTATGATGAAAATATGCATCACTCCACCTCCTTAATAAATATAGAAAATTATTTTCTATGCTCCATTTTGAGTGCCTCAATAACGGCATCTTCGGTGAGAATTTCGCTCATTAAAATCTCTTTCCCGCCAGAATTTATGAACAAATCAAAGGGAACCGCGCTACGTCCATAAAATTCAAAGAATTTCAGTGCTTCTTCGTTGGAGTTGGTATAGTCTGCGCGCATTTTAACTATGGATTTTTCTTCAAAAATCTTTTTAACCGCTTCGTTTTCAAATACTTTTTCATTTACCTTGCAGGTTATGCACCAATCTGCCGAGCCATTTATCCAAACAGCCAAACCCTTGCTTTGCAAGCTATCCAGCTTTTTTGTAGAAAATGGAACCCACTCTTCACTTGCCTCGGCAATACCTGAATCGCTCGTTTGCGGGTGAATCCAAAAATTCCACGAGAATATGTATATGATAATAAAAACTATCCACAGCAAGGCAAAATACCAGAAAGGTTTCCCTGGCTTTGCAACTAAACCCGACAGCCACGCAAAAAAACAGGCTATGCACAAAAATACTCCGAGCTTTGCAGAACTTTCTATCCCTGTTTCACGGGCAAAAATCCAAACAAGCCAAACAAGGGTGAGCAGCATTGGAAAACTCAAAAGCTGCTTTAATATCTCCATCCATTGCCCTGGTCGCGGCATTTTGCTTGTCCATTGCGGAAATATGCCGAGAATTATGTATGGCAGGGATAATCCTATTGCAACAGAAGCAAAAATCGCGAATAGTTTTGGAATGGGTGCTACGAAGGCAAAGCCCACCGCAGTTCCCAAAAATGGTGCAGAGCAGGGAGTAGATAAAAGAACCAACAAAATTCCATGAGCAAAAGAACCTTTAAAACCATCGCTTTTTGAGTGTTTTTCCAAATCTTGAAGCATATTGCCGGGCATCCATATATCAAAAATCCCTAAAAGACTCAAAGCGAAAATCATAATGCAGAGAGCCATTGTTGCTATATAAGCAGGGTGCTGAAACTGAAATCCCCAGCCAATTACATTCCCTGTTAAGCGAACAATTACAATTATAGCAGCAATAACAAAAAAGGAAAAGATTATGCCAGCTGTTGTGGCAAAAGCCCATTTTAACGTGCTATGCCTTGCCTCGCCCGATTTTCGCATTAAGTCAAAAATTTTCAAAAACAAAATCGGCAACACGCAGGGCATAAGGTTCAAAAGCAAACCGCCGAGCATTGCGAGCAAAAGATACAAGAAGAATGAAGTTTCGCCATTGCTAATATTGCCGCTTTTGCTACTATTGTCTAATAAGCCAGGTTTTTTTTTTTCGCCTAAAAAAATCTCCATTGTTTTTGGCGGCAGGCATATACCAGAACAAGCCTGATAGGTGAATTTAACTTTAACGCCATAAGGGTCACTGTTTTTTTGAAGGGTTTTTATAGGCAGGCTAATGGTAAAAGTATCTTGCAGCAAAAGCAAATCCATATTCAGCAAATCGTTGTGTTCCTTTATGGGTTTGGGCCATATCGCAGGCTCAAATTCAACGCCTTGAGCAGATGCTGCCACTTTGCTCGGCACCAAAAAATCGTCTGGAACCTTGTCTGCATTTATATGCCAGCCCTGCGGTATAATAACTTTCAAGTGAAGAGTATCGCCTATTTTTGGAAATTCACTTGTGTAAAACAATTCTGTTTTAGGCGGCTCCATGCTATTCATAGAAATGGAACCATCCTGCGAATAACTCGTCACAACAAATACGAGCAGAATTATCCAAAAATTTTTCATTATCTAATAGAATCTACCAATTTTTTAGCCAACCTTATGGTTGCTCTGTCCACCATTCTGCCATCTATGGCAACAGCTCCGCGCCCTGGACTTGCTTTTGCAGCTTCAAGAATACGGTTTGCTCTGTTTATTTCTTCGCTTGTGGGCGAAAATACGTTGTTTATTGTTTCTATTTGGCTTGGGTGAATTGCCCATTTGCCATCAAAACCGAGTGCGGCAGATATTTTTGCACTTTTGCCAAGTTCAAGCAAATCTTTGAAATTTCCATAAGGGGAATCTATGGCGAGCAAATTATATGCTTTGGCGGTTTGCACTATTTTAGACATAACATAGTTCCATCTATGCCCGGGATAAACTTCTGGATCTTCTTCGCCGTGCCCGCTGATGCTGCTCAGTCTTGCTCCAATGGAAGCACTATAATCTGCTATTCCAAAAATTAAAGAACGCACCCTTGGTGCAGTTGCAATTTCTGAAATGTTTTCGATAGCCAAGGCAGATTCAATGCTTGCATCTATGGCTATTTGTTTTTCTGTTCCGAGTTCCGCTTCTATGCCGTCTAATAAGCGAGAGAGAAAATGCACATCGCCTGCGCTATCTGCTTTGGGCAAAACTATTGAATCTATTTTTGCGCTTGCCGCCCCCACAACTTCTATAACATCTCTAAAGCAATATTGAGTATCGGTTCCATTTACCCTCACGGATATTCCCATACCTTCCCGAACTTCAACGCTGGTTAAAGTTTTAATTACTTGCTCCCTCGCCGAGAGCTTGGCTTCAACAGGAACAGAATCTTCCAAATCCAGCATAACCACATCAACTGGAGAGGCAAATGCTTTTGTGTGCATTTTTTCTATATGCCCAGGAACAGAAATAGTTGAACGTTGACGAGTAATCATGCTTTTACCGCCTGCACCGCTTTGTGGAGCCTTTTAAAAAGTTCTTCTATTTTGTTTAAGGCAACAGATGAAAAGGCTATGCGAATAAGCCCAGAGAGCACTATAACTCCAAGCCCGTGATTCTTCAAACATTCTTGCCGCACCTTCTCTGGATCTGCGCCGTTTATTTTAACGCACATAAAATAACCGCTGTTAAAAGGCATAGCGGTAAAGGACTGCTCATATTCCTTGTGAGCTGCTAAAACATGTTTTATTTTTTCGTAGCGAGTTTTTAGAATATGGTATTTTTCGTGCTTCTCTTTTTCGTAGCTTTCGCTACTATAAGCGTTGAGCAAAATTTCTTGAGATGTGCTTGCGGTGTTGGATATGGTGGAACGCACCATACCGGCGGCTTTGTCTTCCAATGCTTTGAGCTGCATTACGCTTGCTCCGTGAAAAGCAAAGGTTATAAAACCAATCCTAAAACCCCAAACATAATCCTCTTTTGTTGGACCGTCTAGCTTTACGGCTAATAGATTTTCGTGAGCATTTGCCAAAAGCCCAAATAGGGATTCTTTATATATGCCGTGTTCGTAAACCAAGCCAAAATAAGCATCATCTAAAAGAACAACAACATCGCTCCCTTTTTTAGCACAGGCTATAAGCACTTCGCAAATTTCAGATGCCTCGGTTTCTGTAACTGTGTAACCCGTTGGGTTATTTGGGAAATTCAAAAGCACAACTTTTTTGCCACTGCCGCCATCTTCCAAAGCCTGAGCGAGAGCCGCCACATCAAAATTCCCATTTTTGAAAGTGTTGAATGTTTTAATCTTCGCACCATACGTCTCACAGAAAATCAAATCGTAGTTGTCCCAATATAAATCAGGGATTATAACGGTCTCTCCGGGGTTTAAAAACAAGCTGGCAGATACGGAAAGAGCGTGGGTTAGGGCGGCTGTGACAACAGGCTCGCTGAATTTTATGTTCTGCAAATTCTTATTTTTTTTGGACAGCATTTCGGTCCATTTCTTGCGAAGCAGGGCTTTGCCAAAACTGGGCTGGTAAAGAAAGCCCGCGTGAATTATATGATCTGGCATAGCAAAGGCGTTCTTAACGGTTTGGAGCATAAGCGGTGTGCCATCGTCTTCAAAAGCCGTTCCTATTGTGGCATTAATATCTGCCCCTTTGGCTTCTGCGCTTTGACCCAGAATACCCTTGTGCGGAAAGTAAATTTTTTTGCCTCGCTCCGAGAGAACGCGCAAAGCTACACTTGAGCCCAAATTTGAATTGAGGGCATTTGCTAGTTCGGTATAGGTGTTACTCATTAGGGGTTAATATAGTAAATCACTTTTTCTTTTGAGTCTGTGTACTCTTTTTGGTAGGGCTCTTTTTTGTTTGTTTGGTTTGAGTTTTCTTTTGAGTCTGTTTTTTCTGCGCAGTCTGCTTCTTAGGCGGTTCATTCTTTTTAGTTTGCCAAGTTTTATAGTCTTCTTGTTTTTTGTCGTTTAGGCTAGCAACGCAATCTATGCTCTCTTCAAATGACATATCTTTGCAATATAGTTCTACTTCATCTGAGCTTATATCTGTATCTGGAGGGGCTATTATGTCGTGTGAATCTTCTTCGTAGTTTTGCCTGAACATTCCAGATTCCAGCATTGGGCCATTGCTACAAGATATAAGCGCAACTGATATTGCGAGCAATATGGCAAAAGAAAAAACTTTCATAAAAGCCCCCATTTAGATAAAAATATATTTTTTTTCTAAAGTGGGCTATTTCATACAAAATTTTTTGCTATTTCTGCCATTTTTCGCATGTTTTTGCCAAAAATATGCGATTTTTCAATAATAGCCGCTTAATTATTAGTTCTCATCCATCCGAATTTTGTATCCGCATGATAACGCACAAATTTTTCTTCTATCCATACTGAACTTCCATTGGAGTTCATACAGCCTTCATAGGGCAAATCAACCCTATCTATCTTCAAAATATAAACCCCATTGCCAAAGCGGCGTCCATCTTTGGAGAATGGGTATATATTTACATTTACTTTTACAAGGCCGTTTGTAGTTATAATTTCTTTTTTGCCAAAATCATTCGGTGTAGTTGGATATCTACATTCAACTTCTTCGTCTTTTCTGTTTTTACCTTTACTGGGCGATACATAGCCAGTTCCTGGATTTCCTTCTATGAAAGTTGGTCCTTGAACAACGCTGCGGAATTCTTGCTCGGAAATCGTTTCGCGATATTGTGTTACAAAAGTGCCAAGCTGGTCGTAAACCGTAACTGAAATTTGGAATGGTCTATTTGCTTTTAAACTGAAATTAAGGCAGTTGATGTGCGGAGCTTTGCCGTCTATATCAAGCTCATTTCTGTCTGCTATGCAGCGCGTGGGCGCAACCTGAATACCTCCAACAGAACTCTCGCCTTTAAAACCATTTTTAACAAATATATAACCGCCATTTGGTTGTTGCTCGGTTGGGTTTGCTATTCCAAATAGATTGCCATCTTTAGGTATAGGCGGCAGGCCAAAAAGCTTTTGATATGTAGAAGATGTATCCCACTGGGTATAAGGAATTCCATTTACTTTAGAACCTGCATTAGGATAAGCTGTTAAAATGAGTTCTCCAGCTCTGTTAGGTGGAATTGGTGTGCCTTTTGTGCCAAAACCATGAACTGTGTTATTGCCACTGCCATTTGGAAGGTCCACTAATTTATTCTGCTTGTTATCCCAAATTTGAGTTATCTGCGTGAAAAGCCCCTTATTTCCTAATCCTGGCAAAGAACCTCCCCCAGTTGAAACTGAACCTCCACCGACACCTTTACCGCCATTTGGGTCTCCCGTGAACCAACTATCTATATTGAAATCGGGTTTTCTCACGTCATTATCTGCAACATCGGGCTTAAAGATAATTGGCGGCATTGATGTTGAATTGACAGCCCAAGATAGTCTGGTCGCTGGAGTTTTATTGCCTGCAGTTTTTATATACCACTTGCCGTTATCGTCTGGCAATGCCAAGCCTTCAAAAGGTGTTCCAGCTTCTTTTAATTCACCAAAAAGCACATTGAAAGACAGCGAATCTCCAGAGTTCAATGTACCGTTACAATTTGTTTTGCTACTGCACACTTGTCCATTTATCACACAAGCATAACCCTGCGAAGTAGCTTTGTCTGAGCATGAAATACTTTCAAGTTTGAACCCATAAAGGTTATTGTCATTGACTTTCTTTATCACTATTGGGAATAGGTCTTTGCCTTCGCCAGTGGTGAATTGCTTTATAGATTCCTCGTCTAATTTATTGTTTACATATATCACAGTTGAACTTGAACCATCTGTTTTCTGTGATGTTTCGGCTTTTTTTATTTCAGGCGCTCCAAAACGCGGCGGTGCTAGACCGCTGAGTGCCATTTCTAATTTGAAATTAGAGCCATCGGTGTTTCTATCCATATAAAAGAAATTAACTACATGCGTGGTGCCATCTATCCAAACATCTCCTGCCCTATTGCTCCAATGACCTGTTTTTTTGGCATATTCTTTTATGTTTATATCTGCGGGAGCAGCCAAATGAACACCTCCTAAATCTGCCGCTAATTCACCATCTATAAATATCCACATATCATCGTCGCCTATGAATTTAAATACATCATCGGCTTTTTCATCATATTTAAACTGTCCAGAACCTGCTGCCGAAAAACCATAGTTGTGCAACTTATTCTTAACGTTTCTGCTTTGAGCGGTTGTTCTGCCTGCTGTGGGGCTTCTAGGACCACCATTGCTATACCAATCTCTGCAAATTCCATCTGGTGAAGTATTTCCTTCATCTTTATTTGGACACCAGTAATTTAAACTTTGTCTGCCCCAAGTTTTATTGCTTCCATCATCGTATTTATCAAGCGGAAAAAAACCATTATCGTTGCCATCGCCGTTTTTCCAGTCTCTAGATGTGTTGTAATCGTAGTTTACAAAATATTTGCGACTAGTGGGATTCCACTCTAAATCCAATACATCTCTAAGCTCTCTTGCTTCTCCGCCGCTGCTAAACCACTGTTCAACTTTATTGCCCGGGTTTAGCTTGCTGCTGCATTTGTCACTTCCAGATGATTTTGGACGCGCACAATAACGGTATTTTACAAAATCACGAGGATTGTCTTTGTAATCTGGGTCTTCTTGTTCATCATCTTTGCAATTTGTTTTATCGTATTCTAATGTTCTGCTAACCATGCCTACGGTTACTTTTATGGGGTTAGTCCAACTGAAATTACAGGTTATAGCATCGGGACCATTCTTATAGCCTCTCTTTTTATTATCGCACTCTCCATACTCAAGTATGGTGCCACTATTACCTTCTGTTGTGTACCTGCCTCCAACAATGCGCACCGGTATTCCAGGAGAATTGCCGTTATCCTTATCATCACAAGCCATAAATTCTTCAAAGCCATAGGCTGTTACAGGGAAATCGCGATATATTACATCTAACGTTCCTTGAGCATAAACAGCAGAAACAAGCGCAACAAGCACAAAAACAAAAATCAACTGCATTTTTCTTAGCATAGCAACCCCCTTGCGTATTACTTTAAGTCTATATCTATAATATAGTCATTTTCCTCCCTTTTGTGCGGTTTTTAGCCAAAATTTGCGGTTTTTTCATTTTTTGTGTGATTATTGAAATGATTTTTCTATATTTCCACCTGTTATTATATTAAGGAGCTTGCGAGTTTGGATATTTTACTTAAATTGGCTGGCGGCATAGGCATCTTCCTCTTAGGAATGAAGTTTCTATCCGATGGCTTGCAAACAGTCGCGGGCGATCGCTTGAAAACCCTTGTGGGTATGGCTACCAATAATAGGATATTTGGAGTGGGTATTGGGCTTTTGGTAACAGGCATAATACAATCCAGCTCCGTTACAACTGTTTTGGTGGTTAGCTTTGTGGATGGCGGCTTAATGACCCTTGCTCAGGCGGTTGGGGTTATTATGGGGGCAAATATAGGAACCACGGTAACAGCCTGGATTTTAACCATAAAAGTTGACCAATACGGGCTTCCTATAGCGGGTATATCTGCCATAGTATATATATTTTGCAAAAAAGAAACCATTAAATACATAGCCCTTGGGCTTTTAGGGCTTGGCTGCATATTCTTAGGGCTTCTCTTTATGAAAGAAGCTGTGACTCCAATTAAGGAAAATCCAGAATTTGTTAAAATGTTCAACATTTTTAACGCCGATAGCTACTTTGGCATTTTAAAATGCGCAGCACTCGGTTGCATTCTAACGCTTATGGTGCAATCCAGCTCTGTTACAATTGGCATCACTATGGTGCTTGCCAGTCAGGGTTTAATGAATTTTCACACCGCCGCTGCCCTTGTTTTGGGCGAAAATGTTGGCACAACCATAACGGCAATTTTGGCATCTTTGGCGGCAAACAACAATGCCCGCCGCGCCGCTTATTTCCACTCTCTGTTCAATTTGATAGGTGTATTTTATATAACGCTTTTATTCCATCCTTTTATAGGTTTTGTGGAATGGGAATTAAACACTTTCTTTGGATTAACACATTTGGACGAATCCAAAAACGTCAGTTTTGCAATAGCGGCTGTACATTCCACATTTAATATTTTCAACACTCTTGTATTTTTAGCCCCTTGCAGAATCGTGGCGAATTTTCTGGAAAATCCCAAGGTTACAAAAGTTTTTACAAAAATAAAACTGCTTCGCAAAGAAGCAGAGCAGCCTCCAGAGGTGGGAGCCTTGCTCACAATTTCATATACCCACAGAGACACTTCGTCTTACACTATGTTTTTTGAAATGGAGCACCGCATACAAAAGGTTTTGAGTTATATGGGAAACCAATTGAAAATAGGAATAGATAATTTGAGCCTCTGTATTGAAAGCCCGGAGAAAGGCTCCCCTGAAGTTGAACAGATTTTTGAAATGGAAAATCAATACGATAAAATAAAAGCCAAATTGATGAGCATTTTAACTAGCTTTGTTGGCAACGAAGAAACGGCAACCTCTGCTGTGCAGCACAGAATTTTCGCTTATGAAAAGATTTTTGATAATTTGGAAAGCACCTCCGATTATATTGCGCAAGTAGCAAAACTGAGGCTTAGGGTTTTGGATAATAAGGTGGATTTTCTTGATTACCAAAAAAAGGATTTGCTCAAACTGAATACCCTTATTTCAGAGGCTTATGGCAAACTGCTTCCAGTTTTGGGAACAGGTCGCAGGCACAACCAGCAAATGATAGAAGAACACGAAAGGGATTATGCCGAAGTAAGAGATTTTATTCGCTCAATGAGGGCAACATTCTGGAGCGTATCTAGCGGGAATGTAACCGAGCCTGTGGTTGACGATGCCTATTCAAATATGCTTTATGCCTTCCGCAAGGTTCGCGATCATTTGCGTAGCACGGGCAATGCCGTTTTTGGAATAGATAAAGATTAATCAGCGTTTACTATATTTACACCTATGAGCAAACTTAAAAATTGTACATTTACTTTTGCCTTGGTTTTGGCTTTTGTTGCTATTATCGGTTGCGAAGAAAAAGAGCTAAACGGGCTTGAAATAATAAAAAAACGCGGTTTTTTGCAAGTTGCTGTTTCTGGCGATGACCCGCCTTTTGGCTATGTTGACGATAAAGGCATAAATCGGGGTTTTGAGATTAACTTTGCAAAAAGGCTTGCTTACGAGCTTTTGGGAGATTCCTCAAAGATAGAATTCATAATTGTTGACCCTGTGAGTCGCTTTGAAGTTCTGAAAAACGGGAAAGCAGATGTGGTACTCGCGAATTTCACACATACGCCCGAAAGAGCCGAAATACTCGATTTCGCACTCCCGTATATGAAGGTATCAATTAGCGTGGTTTCCCCAAAAACCGCTCCTATCAGAGATGTTAGCGAATTGGCTGGCAAAAAGTTGATAGTTTCCAAAGGCTCTACCTCAGAAGAATACTTTTTAAAAAACCATCCCGATGTAGAGGTTGTGGCTCTTGAGCAGGTGGGCGAAATTTTTCAGGCATTGAAAGATAGCAGAGGCGCGGCGGTGGCAGAAGATAATACAGTTGTATTTGCACGGGCGCAAGAAGATTTTAGTCTTGAAGTTGGCATTAGCTCCATAGGCCCGATTGAAGGCATTGCTCCAGCAGTTAAAAAAGGCAACACCGCGCTGCTTAATTTTATAAACAAAACAATTGAAAAACTATCAGAGGATAAATTCTTCCATAAAAATTTTGAAGCAACGCTCAGAGCATTTATGGGTCCAGAAGCAAACCCCGATGATTTTGTGGTTGAAGGCGGGAAGCTCTAACAAACGCAACTATCTTTGGGACATGGGATAAGGGACATGAAATTTGATAAAATCATTTCCCATATCCCTAGAATTTCGTGTTAAAATTAAGTTGTCCCATATCCCTTTGTATGCGATATTTAACAGCAGACCTTGTTTCTTCCTGTTCTCTTTGCTCTATAAAGCATTTCGTCTGCTATGTCGTAAAGAATTTGAGGATTTTGCTCTAAATGCGGAACAAGGCTTGCAATGCCAGCACTAATTGTAATGGAAATATGCTCATCTGAATCTTTAAGTGGAATTTTTGTTTCTTGCACTTCTATTCTAATTCTTTCTGCAATTTCAATGGCACCTTCTTCTCCTGTTCCAATGAGCAATACTCCGAATTCTTCGCCGCCCAACCTAAATACAAAATCGTGTTCGCGCCTTGCGTGTTTCACAAAAATATCCGCAACGCATTTCAACACTTCATCGCCTTGGCTATGCCCATAAGTATCGTTGCATTTTTTAAAGAAATCAATATCTAGCATAATCAACGAAATGGATTTCTCTTCTTTTCCCATTCTCGTAAATTCTGGTTCTATTATTTTTTCATAATACCTTCGGTTGAATATATTGGTTAAGGGGTCTGTTAAACTCTCTTTCTCTATACTTTCCTTTTTTCTCTGCTCCACGCTCATAAGCATAATCACAAAAATTGAAACGGATATTATCATAGTTATAAAAAGAAAAGTTGGTATAATAAATATTTTGTTGAAGAAGAAATTTTTTGTTGAATAAATGGATTTAATTGGCATTTTTGAAATTAAAACAAAGTTCCGATCAAAAACGGGTGTAAAGAATATGTAATAATTATTATCTGCAATAAATAAATTTGAATAAGAAAAGATTTTATTCTTGTAATCATTAAGTCCAATATCGTCAAACTTAAAAAACTGCATATTTTTTACACAAATTTCATCTGTTGAGGTTATGAGATTCTCGGAATAATCAAGCAGATATATTTCTTGCTCTGGCACTCTTTTGTGCTGCAAAAGCACTCTTGTTAATTTCTCTAAATAAAAAGAATGAGACAGGGCACCGATATCTTGCCCCTTGTTGTTGTAGATGTTTGTGGAAAAATCCATCAATATTTTATTGCTAGGCGAGTCTAAATATGGCAGGGAAAATGAAATTCTCCCATTGGCTTTTTTGGCATTTATAAACCACGGGCTTTGGGTGCTATCTTTATTGGAACTGATATAAATTTTCAAAATATCGGAATCCAAATTCACTTTGCCATTGATATATTTCTTTAAAAATTCATCTTTGTATTCTAATTCCATCAAATTAGACAATGTTAGTTTTGATTCCATTAATGATTGTTCTATTTTTTTTAAATTAAGCGACACATCGCTTAAAAGACTGAGATTTTCGGCATAAGCACTTGTTTTTACTTGCTCTGCCAAAAATATTTTGAAATTTGAAACCATAAATATCGCAAATGACAAGATGCTCACTAAGATAACAACCATTGATAAAAAAACCATCAAACTTTTGTTAGCATCTTTTGTCCACTTGCGAATTTCAATGGTCATAATGGATATAATATAGTAAAATTAATTCATACTGAAGTACTAGGGTATAGGGTATGGTGGTTGGGGTATAGGCGTTTCATAAAAAACGGCTTTCTAAACCCCATACCCACCCCATACCCAAACATTGAGTTAATCATTGCTTACTATATTAAAAAGTATGCAAAACGATTTAGTTTCACGCCTTATGAGCCTGCCTGCCAAGCCAGGTGTTTATTTGATGAAAAATTTTAAAGGTGAATTTATTTATATAGGCAAGGCTAAACTTTTAAACAAAAGGGTTCGCGGTTATTTTGACGGGAGGGAAAAAGAAGGTCACAGGGCAGCAACGCTAATACTCCCGCATATTGAGGATATAGAATGGATAATAACCGAAACCGAAACCGAAGCCCTTATTTTAGAGGCAAATTTAATAGCGCAGCACCAGCCATATTACAATGTTCGCCAAAAAGACAGCAAGCATTTTCCATATTTAATGCTTGAAATGCAAGAGAAATTCCCACGCCTTAGGCTAGTCCGCAGAACAAAAGAGGACGAAAATCTCTATTTTGGTCCCTTTACCAATTCCAATTACATAAGGGCTATTTTAGATTTGGTTCCGCGCCTTTTTTATTTAAGGGAATGTCATTTGATCTTTCCTTTGAAAAAAGAGGTTCGCCCCTGCCTTAACTTTCACGTGGGCAGATGCAAGGCTCCATGTATAGGCAATATCACCGAAGATGAATATATGGAAGGCGTATATGCCGCCAGGATGCTTTTGGAAGGAAAAAACACAGAAATTTTAGCGAGGCTGCAAAGGAAAATGCAAATAGCATCTGCTGAAATGCGTTTTGAAGATGCCAGCAAATATAGAGACCAAGTTTTTGCTGTGGAGAGTGCCTTTGCAAAGCAAAAAGCAGACCATGCAAATAATGCAGGACTGAGCCTTGATGTTATCGCTGTTTGCAGGGCAAAAGAACAGGCGACTGCCGTGATAGTTGAGTACAGAAATGGGATTTTGTTCAATAGGCGGCATTTTTATTTGGAAAGCCGCTTGGAGCAGGAACCTCAGGAAATTTTGGCAGAATTTTTGCCTGGTTGGTACTTGAGCGTTTCAAAAGATGATTTGCCACGCGAAATAGTTATGGAATTTTCACTTGGCGAGGAGCAAGAGGCATTTGAGGAATTGCTGGCAAATTTGGCAGGTCATAAAATTCAGGCTAAGGTTCCGCAAAGAGACGAAAAACTCGGATATTTGCAAGTTGCAAAAGCAAATGCGGAGATGCTTTTGGTTGAGTTGCAGGCAAAAGGAGCAAAATACGATGAAATGACCAAGAGCATCTTTGAACTGCAAAAGGAATTGAATTTAAGCAACCCTCCACTCTGCATAGAATGTTTTGATATTTCTCATTTGGGTGGCGAAGAACCTGTGGCGAGCATGGTTCGCTTTGTGAATGGTTTTCCGAGCAAAAGCGATTACAGAAAATACAAAGTAAAAATAGCGATGGGCGGAGATGACTTTGCAAGCATGAAGGAAATTTTAACCCGCAGACTGAAAAGGCTGCAAGCGGAAAATTCCGATTTTCCAGATTTGCTTCTTATAGACGGCGGCAAGGGGCAGGTTAATGCGGCTTTTGAAGTTTTAGAAGAAATGAATTTAACGGAGATTCCTGTTATTGGGCTTGCCAAGCGTTTGGAAGAAATTGTTTTCCCCGGAGAAAAACCATCCATTCTGTTAAAACGAAATCACCCCGCCTTGCAACTTTTGCAAAGAGCCAGAGACGAGGCTCATAGATTCGCTGTGAAATTCCAGAGGCAGCGGCGGGAACTCTAACCTCACAAAAACCTTTCCATTCGCTTTATGGCTTCTTCAAAATCGCTGTGCAGCAAAAGTTCTGATAGGGTTGCCAAAAAGTCTTTGGTTTGGTGCGACCAACGTTTGGAATAAAGCTCAGACAGAATGTTTTTGGCTAATTTCTTGTCGTAAGCGTTGCAAGCGTAGCGGAATTCCAAAAGCTTGGTGCGCAAATAGGCAGTATCTTCATTGTCAACAGAAGTTGTGTCTTCGTTAGATTCTATTTTCTGAATTATTTCGCGGAGGCTATCTATAAAAGGCTGCGTATCGGCTAATATAACCGCCCTATTACCATCGCTACCCGCCCTTTCCAATTCATAAGCAGCTTTAGAAAGATCTCTTTCGCCAACATTTGCAAGTACGCTTTTTATGGCATTGGCATTGAGGGTGAATGACCGCAAATCTTCGTCTGTTGCAGCGTTGATGTTCTTTGAAATCGCTTCCAAAACAAGTAGCCTTTTTCTCGCATCGCGGGCAAAAGCAAGCTCCATAGTAGAACTCATTTTGTATCTGGTGTTGTGAGTGCTTATTTTTGAAAGGGCATATTGACGGCGAACTTCTTCTATCACTTCTGGGCTTTGCTTATCGCGAATAAATTTGTTCAAAACGGAATCCAGTTGTTGAATGTCTATGGGTTTTGAAATAAAACCATCAAAACTGTTCTTTAAAAATATTTCCGATTGCCCGCCAATGGCATTTGCCGTTAATGCAATTATGGGATGGGTATATCCCAATTCGCGAATAAGTTTTACCGCTTCCACCCCGTCCATCTCTGGCATCATTTGGTCCATGAATATAACATCATAAACATTGCCGCTTTTAATTTTTTCTATAGCTTCTGTGCCGCTATCTGATATGTCAATAGCGAGTTTGTAGGGTTGCAGCAAGCCTTTGGCAACATATAAATTAGATTCCACATCGTCAACAATCAGCACACTGCCATAAGGCATTGGCTCGCGCTCTATTCGCGCATTTTTTATTTGAGAATAACTTATATAACGGAAATTTTGCAGACTTTCAACTAGCTCTTTGCCCAAAATGCCAGAATTAGTGCCTTTTTGTGGCAAACGCACGATAAACTCCGTGCCTTTGCCAATTTCGCTGTTCACAGTAATTTCGCCTTTCAGAGCCTTTACCAAATATCTGGTAATGTTCATGCCAAGCCCTGTGCCTTCAATCAAATAGCTGAAACGAGAATATTCATCAAATATTTTGTTCTTTTGCTCTTCGGTCATGCCTTGGCCGGTATCACTCACTACGAAAACAAGTGTCGTATCAAAATTTTCTTTTTCACTTTTTTCTGCATGCACCGATAATTTGACTTTTCCAATATTTGTATATTTAAAGGCATTAGAGAGCAAATTGTTCAAAATCTGCTTAATGTGAATTACATCGCCAAATAAAATAAGGGGCAGATTTTCGTCCACGTGAAATTCAAACTCAACAGTTTTATTTCTCATACGCATAATATTGAGTTGCACAATATCGTTTATCAAACTAGCAACATCATATTCCACAAATGCAATTTCTATTTTGTTTGCCTCTATTTTATACACATCAAGAATGTTGTTTATAACGTCTAAAAGCAAATCACTTGAGTTATAAATTTCAATAAATGCTTTTTTCAAATCTTGAGCCATAATTTCGTTTTGCAATTGAATTTCGGTAATGCCCATAATTGTATTCATTGGCGTTCTTATTTCGTGGCTTATGCGCGATAAAAAGCGATTTTTGAAACGGCTGCTCTGCTCTGCCAATTCCCTTGCAATAACTAATTCGGTTACGTCAACAGAATGTTGTAGATGAACAGTTTTTCCATTGTCCCATTCTATATATCTATCTGTATTGCGATACACACGTTCCGTTAAGGCGTTGCGTTCTTCCCATATAATGGTATTGTGCGGGTTTTTGTCTAGCTGAAAACAAGGGCAAAAATCGCATCTTTTCTCTATTCCTTTTTGAAACACTTTATAACAAATTTGTTCAGTTATATTATCGTCCAAGCCATAATGTTTTTTCATATTATCGTTTATAAATAAAACCTTATTGGTAGCTGGCTCGGTCACATATATCATAGTATCCAACCCATTTAGCACATTTGTCAGAATGCTCATGATATGCTCGGATCTCTTCTTGGCTTTGGTAATTTTCGTCAACAAGAACATTAATATAGATGCAAGCACAAGAGAGAGCAAACTTAGAGTTACTATAACATCTATCATCTCTTTGTAATAGTTTTTCTTTGGAACCATAAGCCCAACATACCAGTTGTTTTTCAATTTTTTGGTAAAGGCAATAGCCTCTTCGTTTCTGTAATTCAATACGCTCACTCCAGAAATTTCCCAGTTTCCTTTTAAATTTTTCGCTAGGTCTGCAATTCCGTAATTTACTTCGCCAAGTGATTTGCCAAGCAATGTGGAATCTGGATGCACAATAATATTTAGTTTATCGCTGAGAAGTATTCCAACTTCTGCTTCTGCGATATATACATTGTTTACATATTGTTTGATTTTGTTGAGATTCACATCCAAGCAAATTACGCCTAATTGGTTGCCTTGTTCATCAAGAATTCGGCGCACATAAGTTAAAACAACTATGCCTGTCATTAGATCCACATAAGGTTCCGAAACTTTTACTTCATTTCCCGTTGCTGTCATTGCTATTTTATACCAAGGGCGTTCTGTTGGGGGAGAATCTTTTGGTGGAATCCGACCTTTGCTGTGAATGAATTTATTGTCAAATATGTCAAAAACTCCATATATGTTTACGATGTGTTGTGCGTATTTACTGTCGTTTAACATAGATTTGTTTAAGTCTTTAAAATATTTAGAAATCATATCATCTTTGTTTCCGTGTAAAATTGAAACTCTGGCAGTTTCTGCAATCATGTTTAGCATAATTTCGTTTTCCAATAATTCGGATTCTATATTAGCCTGCATATGGAAGAGCGCATTCCGTGCCTCATCATTCAAATGTTTCTGTTCCAGTTTGCTTGTAAGCATATAACTTAAAGCAATCACCAACACAAATGCGAGCGATACCCACATCTGCATATAAAATTTGCGTATTAGTGAGCGTATCGTTTTCATTTGCATGACTCCATAAATTCGGTTGTTTTAGAAACTGCTTCTTCAAAATCACTGTGCAAAAGTAGCTCTTGGAGAATATCCAAGAATTTTTTGGTTTTAGGAGACCATTGCGCAGAACAAAGTTCGGTAAGGATGCTCTTGGCGTGTTTTTTATCGTAATTTGTGCAAGCAGAGCGGAATTCTAAAAGTTCTGCCTTTAAATATACAATATCATCTTCTTCTTTTGGAGCAATTGCATTTTTTTCAGATTCAAGTTTTTGAATGACTTTGTCGAGATTTTCTAAGAAAAGCCCTATATTGGCAGATATAACCGACTTATTGCCTTCCCTGCCTGCTTTTTCCAACTTGCGGGCAACATCTGAAAGCGTTTTTTCGCCAATATTTGCCAAAGCACTTTTCATAGCGTGGACATTGATGGTGAATGTCTGCAAATCTTCGTCTGTTGCAGAGTTGATTTTCTTTGAAATATCTCCCATAATGGGGATTTTCTTTTTTGCATCGCGAACAAAGGCAATTAGCAAGTCTGGGTGTGCTTTGAAATCTATTTCGTTAGAGCTTATTTTTGAAATATTATGCTTTTGGCGAGCTTCTCTTATAATTTCTTCGCTCTGCTTGTCGCGAATAAACTTGTTCAAAACATAGTCCATTTGGCGAAGGTCTATGGGCTTTGAAATAAAATCATCAAAACCGCTGCTCAAAAGTATTTCTGCCTGCCCAACTATTGCATTTGCAGTTAATGCTATGATTGGGGCAGAGTACCCTAAATCACGCATAATTTTTACCGCTTCCACTCCATCCATTTTCGGCATCATCTGGTCCATAAATATAACATCATAAATCTTGCCGCGCTTTATTTTTTCAACTGCTTCTTCGCCGCTCTCGGCTATATCGATGGATAGTTTATAGGGCTGCAATAGACCTTTGGCAACAAATAGATTAGATTCCACATCGTCAACAACAAGCACGCTGCCATAAGGCATGGGTTCGCGTTCTATTCTGGCGTTCTTTAATTGCGAATCTTTGACAAAACGGGAATTTTGCAGATTTTGAACCAAATCTTCACCCAAAACATTTCTGTTTACAAATCCTTGCGGTACTTTCACATTAACAGTGGTACCCTTTCCAACCTCGCTTTCAACGAAAATTTCGCCATTCATCATTTGTATAAGGTGTTTCACTATGCTCATTCCAAGACCAGCACCTTGAACCGCACGATTATACTCTAAATTAAAACGGGCAAATTCATCAAATATTTTACTTTGCTGTTCTTCGGTCATGCCTTGCCCCGTATCGCTTATGTTAAAGATAAGCACAATATCAGAATCTTCGTGTTTCTGCTCGGAACTCACAACCAATTTCACTTTTCCTTTGTTGGTGTATTTGAACGCATTTGTGAGCAAGTTATTCAAAATTTGTTTAATGCGCAGTTCATCGCCAAATAGCTCTGTGGGTACATTCTTGTCAACATCAAGTTCAAAATCAACAACTTTATGGCTAAACTGAACCATATTCAATTGAACAGTGTCGTAAATCATGCTTGCAACATCGTATTTGCTTGGAATAAGTTCTAATTTGCCAACTTCCGCTTTTGACAAATCCAAAATATCGTTTATGATATTGAGCAGTAAATTTGCAGAAATATAAATTTTATTAAGAGCTTCCAAGGTTGATGGTGAAAGATTATCGTCTTCTAGCTGGATTTCGGTAATTCCAAGAATTGCATTCATAGGTGTGCGGATTTCGTGGCTCATTTTTGCGAGGAATGCAGATTTAGCAACGTTAGCTGTTTCGGCCTCTGCCTGTTTTTTTGCCATAAGTTTTAGGTTGGTTATATCTTGCACCACTTCAATGTATCCAGTTATTTTGCCTTTTAAATCTTTTAGCATTGCAACGTCCACTTGATACGATTTTTCTCCGTTTAAAAAATATGTTTGTTCAAGCCCTCTTTTTGCGCACTCTATGCCGCAATCAGGGGTATTGCATATATCGGAGTTCCATTTGCTACAAGGTTTGCCCAGGGCATCTTTAAGCGTTATTCCTAATAATTTCTCAACTGCCGTATTTATAAATGTCCATTTCGCATCTGCATCGGTCACGGTTATGGGAAGCGGTATAGCATTGAGAATGGAGTTGTACCAATGAGCCATGGTCTTGGAATTCTCATTTTCTTTGTGCAACTCGTCTATTATTGTTTTAAGTCCGCTCAAATCACGTAGATATCCTATCACAGTTACATCATCTTTATACTTAACGCGCACAAGCATAACTTCACAAGGGATAAGTTCGCCATCCAATGTTTGGTGCATCCATTCAAACTGAGCAAAGCCTTTTTCAAAAGTTTCGTCTATATATGCAACCATTTTCTCTTTTGACGGCTTTCCATTTGGCTGGTATTCTGGCGAGAGTTCGCGGAACCTCTCTATGCACTCTTGCTCGCTGGACAATTTAAACAATTTAACGGCTTTCAGATTACATTCTATAACTTTGTAGTTTTTATCAATCATAAGGTAACTAAGCGGCACATTGTCAAAAATAATTTGCATGTGTTCATCTGCCTCGTGCATTTTATTGATTTGTGAGTCGCGGTTAATTGCATTGATTATCATAAATCCAGCAGAGGTGAGTATTTCCATTTCTTCTTTTGAAAATATACGTTCTTTGTGGCAATCGTCAATGCTGAAAAGTCCCCAAAAATCATCATCCAAAAACAATGGAATTGCCACCATAGATTTCATTTCATAGCTTTTCAAAAAATCCTGATCGCTTTGCGGCAAACCTTTTAACGAAGAGTTTATATATTCTTTGCGCAAAAATAAATCTTTCCATTCTGGTTTATTGCCGTAGGGAATTCGTGTACCAATGGGAATTGGCACACGCTTTTTACCGTATTCGCTTGACCATTCATATTTACGAATCAAATGTAGTTCGCCATCAATCATTTCATTCTGCCAAATATGAACACGATCAACATCCAAACATTTACCTATAAGCTCAAAACTTTTCAATAGTAATTTTTCAAAATTACTTTCTTCATAATTATGCAGCAAAGTGGAAGCTACACGGTTCACCGTATCCAGTAAAAGATCCCTATTCTTAATTTCATTCATCATTCGTCTTGTCTCACGCAAATCTCGCATATAAGACATTAAAACAACCTCATTGCCAAGATCGGTGCGTACAAGCATAACATCGAAAGGTATTTGTTCGCCGTTCAGTTTTTGGTGTATCCATTCAAAACTATAGTAGCCTTTCTCGGAATTCCAAGCCTTAGAAGCAAGCTCAAGCATTTCCTCGCGGGATAATTTCCCACTTGGCTGGTATTTGGGCGAAAATTCAAAAAACCTTTTGGCGCACTCTTGCTTGTTGGAGAGTTCAAACATTTTAACAACTTTCCAATTACACTCAATAATGTTTCCTTGTTTATCGAACATTATGCTGCCAAAGGGTGCATTTTCAAATATTGCCCTAATTCGGTTTTCCATCTTATTCTTTACTGCGTTAATGTGCGACAGGAGCAGGCTTAAAATAACTGCCATTATAAAACCGAGCACAGAAAGGAAAATTGCCATTTCATTCAAATTTCGGTAATATTCTTTGGCAGGTATTATAACAGCGAGGCTCCAGCCATTTTCTAATTGTCGCATAAAAGCAATGGATTGACTGCCCTTGTAATCCATCACTTTACGTTCAGAAATAGTTAAGCCTTGCCTTAAATCTCTTTCAATGGATATGCCATCATTTAATTGGCGCAGGAATTTACCTAAATACGAAGGGCTTGGATGAGCGATGATTTCAAATTGCTTATTGAATAATATGCTATAACTATTTTTGGTTAAATGCACATTGGCTGTATATTCTTTAATTTTGTTTAGCTTTGAGTCTAGGCATATTATACCGAGTGGCTTGCCTTTGTCGTTCATAATTCTGTGCGAAAAAGTGATAATGGGCACATCCAAAACAATATCCTTATATGGTTCCGTAACAGCAGTGCTACCATTAGCCTCAATGGCCGCTTTATACCAAGGGCGTTTTTGAGGCGAATAATTTTCTGGGGTAACCCTATCAACACCCGCATAAAACTTTCCTTCAAATGCGTCAAAAATTCCATAAATATCGGTAATTTGCGATGCTGCCCCTTCGATGTGAGACATATATTCAGTGGCGTTTTTCAAATATGAAGATACTTTCTCATAATTTTCGCCTTTAATAATCATTTTGTGAACGGTTTCAGAAATCATACCAGTCAAGGTTTTTAGTTCTGCCAAATCGGTCTTTATTTTTGTGTGGGTATTGTTCAACGCATTTTCAGCATCTAGCTTGAGATGCTTTCTCTCCGATTCGCTTACGAAAATGTAGCTTGTTCCAACGACCAAAATAAATGCTAGAAAAACAAGAATCACTTGCCAATGGGATAATATGCGTTTATATTTAGCTACCATTCTATATCTACTTTCATAAAACGTTCATGGACTTCACTAAATACTTCTACTATTTTCGGGTCAAATTGTTTGCCAGCTTCGGAAATAATTATTCCAACAGCTTTATCATGGTCAAAAGCTTTTTTATACACTCTCTCAGATATCAGAGCATCGTAAACATCCACCACAGCCAGAATTCTCCCTAAAAGAGGAATCTCCAAGCCTTTAAGCCCGCGAGGGTAGCCTTTGCCGTCCCAGCGTTCGTGATGGTAGCTTGCGAAAATTTTGGCATTGTTCCAAAAGGTTTCTTCCTTGGTTTTGCTTATGATCTTATCCATGATTTGTTCACCCGCCGTTACGTGTTTTTTCATAATCTCAAATTCTTCATCGTTTAATTTATCAGGTTTGTTCAAAATTGAATCTGGAATGGCTATTTTGCCTATATCGTGCAAACGCGCCGAAGAAGCTATCAAATCTGAATTCCAGCCTTTTATTTCATCTGCATACACATTGCGCTCAAGCATTGCCTCTATTAAAATTTTAGTTTGAATTGTGGTTCGTTCAATGTGTCCACCGGTTGAATGGTCGCGGCTTTCAACAACATCTGCCAAAATAGATATAATATTGTCGTATAAAGACTCCATTTGCTTGTTTTTTATCTCCAAATGCTCTGTTCTTTCGCGGATAATTCCGTCTAAGTCGGTGTGCATTTTAACGCGGTTTAGCAAAACAAGGGAAGAAAAAGGTTTTACTATGAAATCTATTACACCCAAATCAAAACAATGAGCTTCTATCAGAGCATCTGACTGTCCGGTTAAAAATATCACTGGTATATCAGCGGTTTGGGGGTTGTTTTTCAACAAATTGAGTGCGGTGTAACCGTCCATTTCTGGCATGGAAATATCCAGCAATATCAAATCTGGCTTAATCTTTTTCAGCATAGCGAACATTTTTGAAGCCGAAGGCAGTGTTAGAACGCGGTACTGGCTTTCCAGCACTTCTTCTACCTTAGATAGGCAAGTATCGCTATCATCAACTACAAAAATTGTTTTCATTAATCAGGGTAATATAGTAAAACGCTGATTGACTCTCTTTGGGACAAGGGACTAGGGACAGGGGACATGATTTTTTGCATATTCATGTCCCTTATCCCATATCCCTAATATTTATTTAATCATTACTTACTATAGGATATAGGAATTTTCTAAATTACCCCAGTATGCATAACGCGAAATTCATAGTTCCAAACGCTTTCACCAGCATTAATTTTTTACTCGGTGTAGCCTCTATATGTTGCAGTGCTAGTTTATTTGAAATAAAAAACGAATATCCTGTGGTTATGGGGGCACATTTCATAATTTTTTGCGCATTATTAGACAAATTAGATGGCTTTGCCGCCCGTGCTTTTAACGCAAGCTCGGAGTTCGGGGCACAGTTCGACAGCCTTGCAGATTTAATAGCGTTTGGCATAGCACCTGCCTTTATGATAATGTTTGCCTATAAAGATATATCGCCAAACTGGTACGAAGCTCATAAACTAGCCTTATTTGCTGGAGCTGCGGTTTATATGGTATGTGCCGCTATGAGGCTTGCCAAATATAACGCAATGGATAGTGAATCTTACCCTGATTATTTCTCTGGAATGCCGTCAACTTTTGCAGGAATTGTAAATGCTTTGGTAATAATTTTGCTCTGCAAATATAAATTCTTTGATTCTTGCCCCGATATTCTCTACATACCCCTTGTGATTATGCTAATAACCAGCGTACTTATGGTTAGCCCCTTATTTCTTGCAAAACTTAAAAAAAGAAAAAGCCGCTTTATAAACGCATTTCAAGTGATAAACATAGCTGGAGCTTATATTGCGGGCTTTGCCATGATTTTCCCTGAATATTTAATGGCTTTGGTACTCATATACTTTATCATAGGTTTTGCGCACGGGATAATAAACCGCAACAAAATAATGGCTAAGGAGTCTTAAATGGAATTGGATTCTACAAGTGACTTTTTATATTATATATGGTTTGCCGTTCTTGTGGCTTTTTTGGTTATTTTGTTTGTTGCAAAGTCTAAATTCGACAGATCTTTTGACAAAAGACAAGAACGCCGTAGAATGTTAATATATTCAAAAATAAAGCTCGCACCCTCATCTGATGGCCTAAATAGAGGGCTGAAAATAAAAAGAATCAGAGATATGAAATGATTTTAACCGAATTTGCGCCTGCAAAAATAAATCTTTTTTTATCCATAATAGATAAGAGAGAAGATGGTTATCACAATATTGGCACTATGTTTCACACCGTAAATTACGGAGACCGTATTTTTGGAGAACGAGACAGCAGCGGCACAATTTCCATCTCTTACAATAACCCGCAAGAATATCCACCCGAAAAAGATTTGGTTTGCAGAGTAGCAGAAAAATTAAAAGAAAAGCATTTAATTTCAAGCGGGGTTCGTTTTTATTTGGAAAAAAGGTTGCCTCTGGGTGCAGGACTTGGCGGTGGAAGCTCTGATGCGGCAGCCGCACTTAGGCTTTTGAATAGGATATGGGGGCTTCGTGCCAGCTCAGAAGAGTTGGAAGAAATAGGGGCAAGTATAGGTGCCGACATTGCTTTTTTTGTGAAAGGAGGAGCGGCACTTGCAACTGGAATTGGCAATATTTTAACTCCGCAAAATGCAATAGAGAGCGATTGCTGCATAATTATAGCTACGCCCAAATGCACAGTTCCAACCGCCGATGCCTATAAAGACGTTATGCCCGCTGGCAGCCTGCCTTGGCAAAATTTTTTGAAAAATATGAACCCACTAGACAATTTGTACAATCAATTTGAAGAAACCGTGCTTGAGAAATATCCACTCATAAATTTCTTAAAACAAAAACTAAATGCCTGCGGTGGTAAATCCCTGCTATCTGGCAGCGGAGCAAGTGTTTTTTCCCTATTTTATTCCTTGGAAAGAGCGGTTGAGGCTTACGAGACGGTTAAACACGAGTGCAGGTTTTTGAAGATTGCGAGTTTTTTCAAAAATTAAATTACGCTTCATTCAAAAAATCATTTTTAACTTCCACATATTTTTTCGCACTCCACTCGCAGTGCTCTATTTCATCTTTTGTTAAATCCCTAACCCTGCGTGCGGGGCTTCCGGTTATTAGGGAATAAGGGGGAAATTCTTTGCCGCTGGTTACAAGAGCAGAGGCACCAACAATGCTGTGGTGACCAATTACGGCTCCGTCCATAACGCAAGCTCCCATGCCTATTATGCAATAATCCTCAACCGTGCAAGCGTGGATAATGGCATTGTGACCAACAGTTACTCCCTCACCTATAACAACACCTTTATCGCTTGCCAAATGCACCGTTGAATTATCTTGGATATTTGAGTTTTTCCCAATTTTTATGCTGTTTATATCTCCGCGCAAAACCGCATTGTGAAAGATGGAGACCTCGTCTGAAAGCTCTACCTCGCCTATAACACGAGCACCCGGAGCTATATACACACCCTTGCCAATAACAGGATTTTTTCCTTGAAATGCGTAAATTCCTTTCATCTTTTCCTCTTCTGCGTCAACGTCTTTTCATCTTTGTTTAAGGTTAAAAAACCTAGTTGTTTAACGCCTGCAATCTGAACCAAAGATACAACTTTCATAACAATGCCATAATGCACGGATTCATCGGCGTTTATAACCACAGGCACATCGTCTTTCCAAAGCGATTTGAAAATTTCGCTAAAATCGTTTATATTCACTTCCATTTCCTCAACATAAATTTTTTCATCCTTGTTTATGGAAACTTTAAGCATCTTTTTTTGTTCCATGGTAGGAGCATCGGCATTTGGCAATTCTACTTTTACACCCTGGCTCATAAGAGGGGCAGATATTAAAAAAACTATCAAGATGGCAAAAACAACATCTATCATGTTGGTCAAGTTCATCTCTTGGTTCAGTGATTTTCCGCGGCTTCTTTTCATAATTATCTTTTGGTTATTTCTCTGGCTTCGCAAAATTTTTCTATGGCGAGCAAATCACCGCGCTTGAACAAACTGAGCAGGCGTGAGGCAAAATTGTAATAAAAAATTTCTTGGCGGGTATTGCGGGAAACAAAATAGTTATATGCAATGGAGGCTGGAATAGCTGCGAGCAAGCCAGCAACGGTGGTCACCAAAGCAACTGCTATGCCTGGAGCAACAACGCTTAAATCTGCCGAGCCGTGAGTTCCAATTTCGTAAAAAGACTGCATAATGCCCCAAACGGTTCCAAAAAGCCCAAAAAAAGGCGAAACATTGGAAGCCATTGCCAAAAAAGAGAGTTTGCTATCGTCTGCAAGCCTGCAAGCCTCCACTTCGCGTTGTATGGTGTCTTCTAACATTTCTGAGCGAGGGCTAAGAGTTTCAACAGTTACAAAGGGGCTTAAATTTTTTGCTTCTTCTAGCACAGCATCTGTGATGGTTCTGAGTGGGCATTTTGATGTTGAGGCAGAAACATTCTCCATTCCCCCAAAATGGTTTATACGTTCAAAAATTTTGTAAAAACGGATATTTGCGCTCATTTTGCTTTTGAGGGAGAGGTATTTTGTTATTATTATTCCCCAGGCAAAGACCGAAAAACAGGATAAAATTAAAAGCACGGCTATGGTGACAGGGTCGCCCAGCGACATTTTAATTATTTCAAAGGTGGTTTTCATGGGTGGTAATTTAGAAAATTATTTTATCACCCCATCACCTTCACAAAAAACGTCCTCTCACGTGGCGGGTCAAACTCGCAAAAATAAATACCTTGCCAAGTTCCAAGAAGCAGTTTACCTTCGTTCACAATAACCGTTGCGCTAGAACCCACCGCACTCGCTTTGAGATGCGCCGTGCTATTGCCTTCTTCGTGGCGAAATTCGGGACGGTCGGGGAAGGCTTTGTCTAAGCCGAGTAGCAAATCGCGAACTACGTTTTTGTCTGCGTTTTCGTTTATTGTGATACCAGCGGTTGTGTGTGGACAATAAACAACCGCAATTCCCTCTTGTACGCCGCTTTTTGCAATGGCTTCGCAAACTTCTTGCGTTACGTTGTAAAAGTCTGCACGCGGAGCGGAAATGTGGTATTCATAAATCATCGGTTTTGAATTCATTATAACCCTCGTAATGATAACTTGCATCTATTCCTTTAATAAATATATCACGCTCATTTATTTTTTTTGTCAAAGCCTTTTTAAGGAGCTGCTTTATCTCTATGTCTTTCACGGGGCTGCGCTCCATCGCCGAGAGATAGTCATTTTTATTTATCTTGCTCCAATCCACAACCACCTTCAATTCCTTTTTAAGAATTAAATCCAGCCAAATTCTCATTGAACGCCCATTGCCTTCTCGAAATGGATGAGCAATATTCATTTCCACATATTTTGCGATAATTTCGTCAAAGGTTTTTTGTGGCATTTTATTTATATGCTTCAACGACTGTTCCAAATACATCAAAGGAGCAAAACGAAAATTTCCCTTAGCAATATTAACTTCACGCATTTTTCCAGCAAATTCGTAAATCTCACCAAACAAAAACTTATGTATTTGAGCAAGCCCAGCATAAGTTCCAATCTTTATCTTATCAATTTTCCCAGAATCAAAAAGTATTTTAGCCTTTCGTTTGCTAATTTTCTCCTCCGCCTTGTCCAGTTCGGCTTGGTTTGAGATGCCTAATTTATTTTTTAGAATCATTCTGAGAATAAATATAGTAAAATCAGTCATTCCCCAGCGGTAAAATTCTAATACGAGTTCTTTTCGTATCTATTACTAGTAAAGCTCCTTGTTCAAGTTCTGCTCTAACAGCATTCAAAGCAGAACTCAAATAATCCGAATCTATTTCAGGATAAATATCATTGATTCGTAATTGAACAACGCTGGGCTTTTGCCCATTTGTAACAAAGAGAATGGCTCCAAAATCTAAATCGTGCGTTAAAACAATAAAATCATTTTCTTTCGCAAAATTCATAATTTCCATATCACTAGCACTAGGCAAACCTACGCTTGACCAATGAGTAGCAGATATGCCTTTACCAATCAATACATCTACCCATTGAGGTGACATATTCATATCCAATAAAATTTTCATATAGCTATGCTAAACGGAACTTCTTTCTCTTGCATTCTCCAAGCAGCATATTTCATAGCTTCAAGAACATCTTCTTTTTCCAAATACGGAAAATCTGTCAAAAGGGTTTCAATGCTTCTGCCTGTGCTTAACTGTTCCAAAATATTGCCAACGGTAACTCGCATTCCACGAATGCAAGCCTTTCCACCCATAACAGCTGGATTGTGCGTTATTCTGTTAAACTGCTCCATAACAATAATATACAAAATTTCCCCTCAAATTCTCTTCAAAATCTCAATTAATCCCTCTTTTACTATTTCAAGCGAATTTTGATTTGTAATTTCCCCAGATTTTGACAGATAATCCCTAATTATAGCATCTCTCATTTTTTTGCCGACATTTTCGCCAAATAGCTCCTCTGGCGTTATTCCGAGTTCCACGAGTTTTTCAACTTTATCAAAAACCACGCCCGATTTACCGCTGACATACTGGCTAACGGCAGACTGATGGACATCTAAAACTTCTGCAAGCTCCGTTTGGGAAATCTTCTTCCTATTCATAAAGCTCAAAAAGTCAATTTTTGACACAATAAAACCCTCTTTTTAAGAAAATTTAACCAAATTTTCAATAAAAACCAAGAAAAAATCATTTTTTCTTATCCCTCCTTGTCTTTTTTCAGTAAAATTACTATATTTATGAGTATGTCTTATGTAAAAGTTAGAAATTTTTATATGAAGTTTTTGACTTTTCCAAATTGGGAGTTGTTATGAAAACTAAGCGTTTTCTTTCATTGGCGGTAGGCTTATGGCTTGCCTTGGCATTCACTTCTGCTTCTGCTCAGGGTCTTTATTTCGATATAGGCTTAGGGGTAGGCTCAGGTACAACCAAAATTGATGGTCAAGATATGTCTGATTATTTTAAGGATTTCGGAAATATTGACGAGTTGGCGGTTGATCTTGGCTTTAAGCTCGGATATGGACCAATTGCGGGAAATCCCATCTATGTTGTGGGAGTACTTAATGGGATAGGACATAGACTTGCCGACGGTAAAGATAATATACAGTTTAATTCTTATTTGCTTGGTCCTGGAATAATTGTATATCCAGTGGATATGGTACAGCTTGGATTATCAGTAGGAACTTCTTGGATTGCTAATCAGACAAGTTTGCCTGGGGTAGTGCTATATGATAGTGACGGAGGATTTGCCTGGGATATTTCTGCGGCAGTTGATTTAGGTGGCGAAAATCATGCCTGTTTGCTTGGAATCAAATATTTCAGTGCCAGCAATACGTTGAAAGTATCAAAAGTTAAGGAGGAATCTTCAGCAATAAGCGTTTTTGTAAAATACTCCTTCAGATACAAAAACGATAAGTAAATTAAAAATTTTATCCAAGCCGCCTCACAGGCGGTTTTCCTAGTCAAGCTTTACGTTTCCCCAAAGGTTTGGCGAGAGTAAGTTTCCGCATTCTAAGGACATAAATACGAAATCGGGAAAATCTTAAAATCGGGGTCATCGGGGTTCTGACAATTTTCTATCTTTCCTACCATTAGGGAATATTCTATACCTACATTACTTCGCCCTAATACAAATAAGAATAACAGACATTTGGTAAAGGTTTTACAGATGGACGTTTTTTATTGTTCTGGTAAAACCTCAAAATTTGGAGATAATTATGGATAACAATAAAATCCAGTCGTTTGAAAATAAAAAAGTTCGTTCCATTTGGGATGCAGAAAAAGAAGAATGGTTCTTTTCTGTGGTTGATGTAGTGGCTATTTTAAACCCCACATTTATGAGGGGTTTAAAAAATATATTGACTTCGGCAAAGTTTCTTTAGATTTTTGTATATTATCTTTGTGAAAGCAAAAAAAAGTATCTATTTGGAAACTACCATCCCAAGTTATGCTACTGCAAAGCCAAGCACGGATATAATTGTCGCGGCTCGTCAGTTGCTTACTAATTTATTTTGGGAAAAAGAAAGACATAAATATAATTTGCTTATAAGCCAATTTGTTATAGACGAATGTTCAGGCGGCGATAAAGAAGCTGCACAGAAGCGATTAAAATTCATATCGGGCATAGAACAATTGGAAATTCCACAAGGAGTTGAGACACTTGCAAGTATGTATCAGAAAATTTTAGGTATTTCAGACAAGGCCAGATATGATTGTTTACATTTAGCTTACTGTGTTTTAGGGAAAATAGATTATCTTTTATCTTGGAACTGTACTCATTTAGGGAATGTCACTCAAAATAAAATTCGCAATTATAACGATTCTCATTCGTTATGGATGCCGAGTTTGGTTACACCAGAATTTTTCACAACTTGAAAATCAACCGGAGAATAAAATATGCCAGCATATCAAGACCCAATTTTAGCGGAAGTTCGCAAAATACGGACTGAAATCGCAAAAGAAAACAATTATGATTTCCACTCTTACTGCAAAAAATTGAGAGCAAAACGCTCTTCTATGGAAAAAAGCGGTTGGAAGTTTGCCCTGCCCATCTCTAATGGCATAAATACGAAATCGGGAAAATAAGAATAACAGACATTTGGTAAAGGTTTTACAGATGGACGTTTTTTATTGTTCTGGTAAAACCTCAAAATTTGGAGATAGCGTTATGGGCAAAAATTTAAGAATTTACTAAATCGTCAAATATGGACATAAATTCTGAGTAAGAAATTATTTTCGTTATATTATGCCTTTCCAAAGATTGAAGACCTTTGTCACCTGTAAGCAAAAAATTCGCATTAACAGCATCTGAAAAAGAAAGCAAATATAAATCCTTTGCGTCAGTAACCTTGCTTTCTGCAACACCTTTAATTTCGGCTTTAGTGCAATGCGTTCTAATAAACTTTAACACAACAGAAACATTTCTTTTCTTTATTCCTAGTTTCTTTATTTTTGGTCTGCTACTCACATCAATAAATTCTCCAATAATTTCATCACAATAAAACACGGAAATATTCTTATTCAGGCATAAATGCCTCAAACTTTTCAGTCTTTTTCCTATAAGGAAAGAAATCCACAAATTTGCATCAATAACTATGTTTATCGGCATCTTTTTGCGTATCTAACTTCATTAACCATTTCTTGGATTTCGTCTTCCGTAATGTTTGCGTTTTTAGGGCAAATCTTCAAATGCTCATTGAATATGGCATCTTTCACGCTTTTGGGAACTTCCAATTTGGAAAATTCAACATAAGGACTATCAAAGTCCATATTTGCAATTTTAGCCGAAACAGCATTTTTTATCATAATTCAAATATACAAAATTATAAAACAAAGCTAAAGGATGAAGGTAGCGAGTTGTCCTAAAAATTCGGAAACACCGCCGCGCCACCCGCTCCTACATCGTCCATTCCCATAGGCAAACCGCCTCTCCTATCTATCTCAATATTCTGCGGCATATTGGGCAAAGTTACCTCGTTATGGGCTATTGCGTTTATGTAGTCTATTGTTTCGCCAAAAATATGTTCGCTTTTGCTTGTGGCAAGAACGGACTCTGCAAAGTTAGCCCATTGAGGAAGCGCGCCAGAAGCACCCGCAAGGGTTCGGGATTTGCCTTTGAGTTTGTTGTTATCGTCAAAGCCAATGTAGCTGCATATTGTTAAAAGTGTGTCTAAGGGAACGGCACCGCAAAAGGCAGCGGTGCGGTTTTCGTTTGTGGTTCCAGTTTTGCCCATTGCGGGGTACGGATATTTTGAACCTGAATATGATATGGCAAGTTTGGAATAGGCGCTTGAGGCGGTTCCGTATTTGAACACAGCCCTGAGTATTGCTCGCATTGGCAAAACAACATTGTTTGGCAAAATTTCTGTTGAATCAATTTCATTTCTAAAAAGTAGGTTGTTGTTGTTGCTCCAAATTTCTTTTATTATACACGGTTCGCCAAATTTTTTGCCTTTGCATTTGTAAACTTTACCGCTCAAAATACTCTGATACGCAACTGCCATTTCTGATATTGTGGCTTCGTTCACACCCAGCGGCATACTCATAACCTCTTGCAGGTTGCGGTTTATGCCTATGCTTTTCACAAAATTCGCAAATTCCTTCATCGCAATTCTCATTCTAAGTTCAGGCAGTAAAAATACATCAGCAGCCGAAATAGGGCTTTCCATATTTTGCTCTATCAATCTTTTAACTTGCTCAAAATCCGAAACCGTAAAATGCGGAAACAACAATTCGTGACCTTCTGACAATTCAATAGATTCGTAATACTCAAAGCTGTGCTGCAATAATTTAACTCTCTCATAATTTTTGCTCTGCTTTTCCACCTCTTTTCTGTTGTAATAATATTTGAGTGCTTGCAAAGAACGGACTGTTTCAAAACGCCCTTCCAAAAGCCAGTCGTTCATCAAAACCATTTTTGCTTTTTCTAGCGCTATTTCTCTTTTTGCGCTTGCCGTAATGCTTGTATCTATCATATTTTTTTCTGCCAAATCTCTTATTTCTTCTGTTGAAAGTTTGTCCAGCAAATGTTCCAAAAGCCATACGCTCGCTATGTTTTCTGAGCGAACCGCAGCCCAAGCTATACTTACCGTCTGGCTTTTATCCGTATGGTCTGGTCTTGGAAAATAAACCGTTCCTCCATAAGAGAATAGATTATATTCGTTTTCCAGCTCGTCCAGTGGTTTCCATCCAAATTTTAGTGCAAGGGCGTAAAGAAAAGGTTTCCAAGAAGAACCCAGTTGCCTCTCGGCAACAAATACCCTGTCGTAGCCTGTGTTGTTTTGCCCAGATTGTGCCGCTGCAACCGTTCCATTCTTTAAAGCCACAAGCGCACCTTGAAGGGGATTTGCAGTATCGGCTGCTATTTTGGTTTGCAAGTTATTTAAATTATCTTTTACCGCCTGCTCTGCCTTGGCTTGCAAATTCACGTCTAGCGTTGTAACTATTTTTATTTGAGCGCGCCGCCAATCGTCTATCCCAAAGTTGTTGAAAACAGCTTCGTAAACATCTTCATTTAATTCGCGGTCTATTTTGTCTAAAAGTGAAGAAGCGTTAAACTTAAATTCCCCGTAATTCAATTCTGGAATTCTTGCGGCATCGTAAGTTTCTTGATTTATGTAATTATTTTCCAACATTCGCTTCAAAACATATTTGGTTCTCATTTGCCCCTTTTTCAAAGCTGCCTCGGCTTTTTCGGGTGTTTTTTGCACACGAGGGTCGTAGTTATATGGCCCTTTTACCGTGCCTGCTATGAAAGCACATTCTTCAAGGCTGAGTTGAGAAAGTGGTTTGTTGAAAAAATAAATTGCGGCTATTGCGGCACCCCTGCCAGAACCATAAACTTGAAACTGATTTAAATAAAATTCCAAAATTTCCTGTTTGCTAAAACGTCTCTCCAGCCTTAGGGCATCTGCAAGTTCTGTCCATTTTGATTTTAGGCTTTTGCTTTCTCTGCCAAAAATATTTTTTACGGTTTGCTGGCTAAGAGTGCTACCGCCTTGTCTAAAACTCCTGCCTTTCACATTGTTGAACATAGCGCGGGCAAAACCACCCAAATCAAAGCCTTTGTGCTTCCAAAATTTTGAATCTTCGGCAGAGACTATTGCATCTATGAGTGTTTGCGGAATTGAATCGTAGGGTACATACAACCTGTGATTTATTTCAAAAAAAGCTCCTATAATAGAAACTCCATCGGAGTATAGAACGCGGCTTTCTCCGTTGAGATTTTTCAAAATATTTTCTTTTGTGAATTTTCCATCTGGGTTCTGAGATGGAACAATGAAAATCATATAAAAGGAAAATAAAAAGACCAGAAGCACAAAGCCTATAAAAACTACAATTAGCCAATTGACAATTTTTTGCTTATTTCGACCTTTCCACATATTCGCCTGTGCGGGTGTCCACCTTTATGCGCATCCCTTGTTCAATAAACAGCGGTATTTGCACCTCCGCACCTGTTTCCATAATGGCGGCTCGCATAACGTTTCCGCTGGTGTTGCCTTGAACGCCAGGAGGTGAGTCCACTATCAGTAAATCCACAAATGTGGGCGGAACAACTTCTATTGCCTTTCCGTTCCACCAAGTGACCTGCACGGCTGCACCATCTAGCAGCCAAAGCTCCGCACCGTTGAGGGCATCTTTTGGTATTTCCACCATTTCTCCACTTGGGTCAAGAAAAAACCAGTTGGAACCATCGTTATAGGAGTATGTGACCTCGTTGTAGGTCACATCTGCTTCTTCCACGGTATCGCCGCTTTTCCAAGTGCGTTCCAAAACGCGCCCTGTGATTAAGTTCTTAATTTTAACCCTATTGAACGCCTGACCCTTGCCCGGCTTTACAAACTGGTTCTCAATAATCATATAAGGCTGGCCATCAACCATGATTTTGAGCTTTTTGCGAAATTCATTTGTGCTAACTATTCCCATATGGTGGTAATATAGTAAACGTTTATCTTCACAAAAATGTTAAAATCGGTTCCAAATGAAATTCAATCCCTGATTTACGTAATGTGGCATATAGGTATCCGAACTTATTAGGGGAATTTTATTTGTTATAGCGTGTGCCATAATTATATGGTCAAAAGGGTCTTTGTGACCTGGGATAGGTTCTATTTTGCCTAGCGTAAGGATATGTTCTTTTTTAATGTAATCAACGGTAAAACCTTGCTCATCTATCGCTGTAAAAATATCCTTTGTCGTTTTCCATTTAGCTACTTCAATTTTTTTTGCTCGCAGTAGCAAAATAATCTCCTTTATACTTTCAGAACTGATGTAAATTTTATTTTCGTAGTCATAAATAATGTATTGAACATCTTTGCTCAGTTTATCTTGCTCTTGTATTACAAAGAGAAATATATTTGTATCAATGAGGTATCTCATATCAAGTGTACCACCAAGGAGTGTCGTATTGCCTTAACACGGCTTTCATATCGTGAATTACCAACCCTATGCCATTGGGATGCTTTTGCCGCCATAAGGCAGCTTTTGACAATTTCTTTGGTTTAGCCTCTGCTTTTGACTTAACCTGCTCTTTTTTTGCTGCTTTTGGCATAAAATTCTCCTAATTAAAAGTTTGAGTTGCTTAGGGCGACTGAATAGTAGAAAAAGAATATTCCCTAAGGCTTGCTAATAAGATAGAAAATTAAACTTGTGAGCCTCGCGGTGAGGCTCTTTCTTTCACAAATTTACCCCCACATTTAAGCCAAGTGTGCATTAATTATCTTGCAGACAACGAACATACTTTAGCAATGATTTAGCAAATGGCCAAGTTCTGCCGTTGTTTTTTAAACCAAAAGTATTAATTTTCCAACTATCAGCACCTACAGAAGGCAACCCCCAAATTTCCGTACTACTCCACCAATCACCTTTTTGAGAGTTTCCGAATTCTTTGTTAAAATTCGAGTAACTTTTAGCTTCGCGAACTAGTTCTTTCCAATCTGCATTGTTTGGCAAATGCCAACCTTATTTTAGCATAAAAATAAAATAGAAAATCAAACCCGCTATAAACCCAGCTCCCGTTGAGCCTGCAAGCCAAGCGAATTGCGGCACGGATTTTTTCCAAACGGGAGCGGCAGGCAAGGGCATTTCTT
>Ga0268262_10000493_pt1 | contig 52198 bp, 47 predicted proteins | sample TergutNc150P3_FD_190354 | JGI IMG/M metagenome (GOLD analysis project Ga0268262, IMG submission 190354) | Nasutitermes corniger P3 segment gut microbial community from laboratory colony in Florida, USA - Nc150 P3 (SPAdes) (version 2) | ecosystem: Host-associated > Arthropoda: Insects >... | reverse complement strand
TATTTAAATAATTTTGAGTACATATATGTTACTGCGTTTGAACAAAACATTATTTGTTCATTTTTTGAAAACTTCGGTTTTGAACGTCATGATAAATTAAAAGATGATACTGGTGAAGTGATATATATAAAACGACTAATACCTGATAATAATAGACAATTATCTCCTTTTCAATATCATACGCTTTACGGACCAAAATATTATAACGAAAAATCAACATCCTTTCTGGTCCCAATAAAACCAACTTATCATGAAAAGCTTTTTCCGGAATTGGAAAAACAGCAATTATTGTTTCCTCACAAAGAAGCTTGTTCAAATGGAATTAGAAAAGCTTATATATGTTTAAGTAATACAAATAAAATCAAAGAAGGTGATTTGTTATATTTTTATAGATCGCAAGATTTAAGAAATATTCAGGCAATAGGTATTACCGAAAAGGTTATTAGAACTACCGATATTGATGAGATCATTTCAATTACGGCAAGGAGAACAGTGTTTACTGTAAAGGAAATAAATGAAGCTTATGGTAATGATAAAGAAGTGCTTGTAATTTTGTTCAGGCAAGCAAATAGTTTATCTAATGCAATTACTCTAAAAGAGCTTGGGTTAGATTATCACCCTCAATGCATAATACAAATAAAACAAGGTGTAATATGAATAATTCAAATGATGATACCGTAGTACTTATGTCAATAAATCCCCAATATGTAAAAGCAATTCAATCCGGTGATAAATTGGTTGAATTTAGAAAAAGAAGGTTCACAAAGGAAGTAAAAAATATTCTTGTTTATGAAACTGCGCCATTGATGGCGGTTGTAGGATATTTTGAAATAAAAAATATATCTATCGGTACACCCGAAGAAATATGGAAAAAGTATTCAAAAATTGGCGAAATAACAAAAGTGGATTATTTTAATTATTATACAGAATCAGATATTGCTGTTGGAATATCTATCAATGAATTTTTTCCATTTTCAAAACCTATTGATCTAAAAAAATACAAAATTAAACCTCCACAGTCCTTTATATATTTAACGAAGGATTTATTTATTAATATGATAAAGATAGGTAGCTCCCAAGTTACCTAACCCCCGTCATCCCGAACCGAGAGCCACTTAATAAAATCCAAAACAAAAGCCTTCTTTTTGTCGCCTAATTGCTCGGCAAGCTGTGCAATATGACGTGAGGTATTACTTAATTTTTGAATAGTCTTTGGGCTATCTTCCCCTGTTACAAGGTATTCAACAGATACACCCAAGGCCTGTGCTATCTTAACCCCTTTATCAAGTAATGGGGTTTTACCCTTGGCGCTGAGCCAATGATCGATAGTAAGTTTATTGATGCCTGATTTTGCAGCTAATTCTTTAACCGGCATACCTTGATATTTAATTTCTGACTTTAGATTCTCCCTAAAACCCATTATCTTTCCTTTATAAGCCAAAAGTCCTAATAAAGTATTGACAATAGGACAATATGGTGTGTTATTATAATATAATGGGGCTACTGTCCTATTGTATTTTATTTCATACGCATAGAGGCATATTGGAGAATCATTGATTAATAATGCAAAATAATATCAACCCAGACACAAACGGCTTAAAAGCAATCCTCAAGCACAACGAAACAGCTCAGCCAAATGATGATCTGCTGAATACCCTAAAAACCGCCATGCCTCAGTTTTTTGACAAAGACGGTAATTTCAAAACAGACAAATTCGAAGACGAGTTGAAAAAGAACAATATCGCAGAAGCCCGAGATGGTTATAAATTGGGCTTTGTAGGCAAGGATTATGCACGCCTGCAAGTGGGGCTAAAATCCGAAACAATGATAGTTCCCGATAAGAAACATAATGACAAATCGGAAAATGCCAACAGCGGTAATGTTTTTATCACGGGAGATAATCTTGAAGCGCTTCGCCATTTAGTCAATGCCTACGAGAACAAAATAAAACTTATCTATATTGATCCGCCTTATAATACTGGTAAAGAATTTACATATCACGATGAATTTGAATTCAATGATGAAAAACTAAAATCCGTATTGGGATATACTGATGAAAAAGATGAAGAAATAGCCCGTCTAAAATCCATACAAGGAAAAAGTTCACACAGTGCATGGCTAACATTTATGTATCCACGCCTGAAAATAGCTCAAAGACTTCTTAAAGACGACGGGTTAATTTTTATTTCAATAGACGATAACGAACAGTCAAATTTGAAATTAATTTTGGATGATGTTTTTGGAGAAAGTAATTTTATAAGTAATTCTATTTTACTTAATAATCGTGGCGGTCGTGATTATGGCGGAATAGCAAAACAACATGAATATATACTGATTTATTCAAAAAGTGAAAATTATGACCTCAATTTAATAGAAGAAATAGATAAACAATTTCAATATGAAGATGAATATGGCGGTTTTAACTTAATGGAATTGAGAAATAGAAATATAAAATTTAATTTTAAAAATCGCCCTAACTTGTGCTATCCCTTTTATGTTAATCCAAAAGTTTCGGATACAAATGGATTGCTTGAAATTTCTCTCGAACAAAAAGAAGGATTTATAAAAGTAATGCCTGCAAAATCTCAAGGAATACAAACTGTTTGGCGATGGGGTAAAGAAGAAAAAGCAAGGGAAAAACTAAATAAAGAAATATTTGGAAAAATTAATCAAAATGGTGGATATATGATTGTCCAAAAATATAGAAAAGCTACAAAAATGCAGAGAAGTATTTGGAATGATAAAGAATTCGTAAATGAGAGAGGAACTGAAAGTATAAAAGAACTATTTGAAAATAATTATTTTGATTATCCAAAATCTGTTTTTACAATTAAAAGAATTTTAGAATTATCCACAGATAAATCCGCATTTGTTCTCGATTTCTTCGCCGGTTCGTCCACGACCGCTCACGCAGTACTACAGCTTAACGCAGAAGATGGCGGTAATCGTAAGTTTATCATGGTACAACTGGATGAAAAGACAAATCCTGACTCTGAGGCACGAAAAGCAGGGTACAATACTATCGATGAAATTGCCCGTAAACGTATTGACCTCGCCGGAAAAAAGATACTTGCAGATTATGAAAGCGATATGATAAAACAAACTAACGGCTGGGATAAAGATATTGGTTTCAAACATTACCGACTTGTTACGCCTGATGTAAAGACGCTTGAAAAAATTATTGGATTTAATCCTGATGAAACAAATCTCATCGCCGACGACATGATAAAACCTTTTGAGTACAAAAAAACAAAAACCGGCGGTTTGGATACTATTCTTGCAACTTGGCTGATTGATGACGGTTATCGTTTTGATACTCCTGTGGAAGAAATCACTTTTGGAAATTATAAAGCCCACTATGTCCGAGAAGCGATAACGCTTTATTTGATTAATATGGGTTGGGACACAAAAGCATTAAAGGATATGCTCAATCAAATTGGTACAAACAAATTGTTGGTTAAAACAATCGTTGTATATCCATATTCTTTTGAATTTGAAGCCATGCGAGAATTAAAAACAAATATCAAAACCAATTTAGATAATTCGCCTAACATTATCGAGAGGTATTAATGCGCCTTGACAAACTTCAATACCAGTTAGACGCAATTGACAACGCAGTCAAAGCAATAGAGTTGGATAATAATTCTATAATAAATAATTATGCCAATCCCATTATAAGAAATACGCAAAATATTGATGTAAAAATGGAAACCGGAACCGGTAAAACTTATGTATATACCAGATTGATACACAGGCTGCGTCATGAATACGGAATATTCAAATTTATAATTCTTGTTCCAAGCGTTGCGATTAAAGAGGGCGTAAAAATGTCCATTGCATCAGATGATTGGAACAAACATTTTCGGCAGGAATTCGGTAATCAGTCCATTCATCTTGGAATTATCAACGCCGGAGATTTTGACGCAAAAAAAGGCAAACGCAAACAAATCCCGGAAACCCTTCGCTCATTTTGCGACGCTTCCGCTGTTGAAGATAAAAGTATCCATGTGTTACTTCTAAATGACGGTATGCTTTCATCTTCTTCAATGAGTAAATCGGATTATGACTCAACCCTGTTTGGAAATATCAGTTGTCCTATGGAAGGACTTAAAGTGACACGACCCATAGTAATTATTGATGAACCGCATAAGTTTGACAAAAAAAACAAGAAATGGAAAACCATTACAGAAGGTCTTTGCCCTCAAATCATCATTCGCTTTGGAGCGACTTTTCCCGAAATAAAAACAGGCGGACTTACAAAAAAAGATTATGAAAATCTTGTGTACGATTTAAATTCTATCCGTGCGTTTAATGAAGGACTGGTAAAGGGCGTTCACATTGAGTATCCCATGACATCGAATACAAAAACGGAATTGGTAAAATATAAAGTCAAACAAATAGAACGAGGAAAATCTGTAACATTTGTAAATGTAAGTTCAAAAAAAGAACACGAGCTTAAGATAGGTGAAGATTTGTCGTTTGTAGATCAGCTATTTTCAAGCGGTATTACACTGGAAGAAGCTTCTTCCGCAAATTCCGCCCGTCTTTCAAACGACCTTGAACTTCATCAAGATATGGAATTGATACCGCAGATTTTCTCCGCCGGCTATCAGGAAGTGATCTTAGATCAAGCGTTAAAAGCGCATTTTGAAAAAGAAAAAGAAAATTTTTACCGAAAGAGTGCAGGGGGCAATTTACCACGAATAAAAACCAATTCTCTCTTTTTTATCGACAGTATCGCTTCATTTCGGGGCAGAGACGGACAAGGCTGGCTTCGCGCGAAATTTGAGGAAATACTTACTAAAAAACTGGAAAAAGAAATTAAACAGGCGGAGGGGGAATATAAAGAATTTTTACAGGCTTCCCTTGCAAAAAATGAAAGAGGTGAAATGACGGCAATAGCAGGATATTTTGCCGAAGACAATTCCAAAAAAGGCGATGCCGCTATTCAAGATGAAGTTGATAAAGTTTTGCGCGATAAAGAACAATCTTTGCAATTCAAAAACAAAAACGGCGAGTGGAATGTATGCCGTTTCTTCTTTTCAAAATGGACTCTGTGCGAAGGTTGGGATAATCCCAATGTTTTTGTAATTGCTAAACTGCGAAGTTCCGGCTCAGAAACAAGAAAAATTCAGGAAGTAGGCAGAGGTTTGCGCCTTCCCTTTGATGAAACCGGTTCCAGAGTTACCCCTGAAAGATATAACGAAGATTTTCGACTAACCTATATTATTGATTATTCGGAAAAAGAATTTGCAAAAAAACTGGTAGGTGAAATTAATGCCGACGGCGGTAAAATTGAAGGAAAAATCACAGATGCTCTCTTGGATATTCTGGTTAAAGCGGGTTATGCGGAAGATAGAGACAAGGCGTTTGGCGCTTTACTTAACGCCGGAATAATTGACAGAAATGGAGAGATAAAAGATATAGACAAATTAGTTAGCCTATTACCGGAAGAAAGCGGCATAAAAGTTAGAAACGGAGTAATTACCGGAAACGAAATGCCGCCGCCGCCAAAGGTACGCCTTAATCGTGATAATTTTAATAAAATCAGAGACCTTTGGGACACGGTTACAAAACGACGTTTAATTGAATTTGAAAAATTAAATGAAGATGAAATAAAGAAATTACTGGTAAGTCTTTTTTCCAATGACGAACTCTTTGTAAAACCTGTAACGGAGATTAAAAGCGTAAATATAAAAAGTAATGGTGATACTGCTATTGTTGAAAATGGCGGGTACAAAACGATTAAGTCTGATATTGGTATTATAACTTATGGAGAATTTTTGAAACGATTAAATAAATATACATCATTGCCGTTGGTTATATTACACAAAGCTCTTTCACAGGCTCGTAATGGAAAAACTACTCCTGCTGAATCAATCAATACCGATACTCTCCAAAAAATTATTGAAGCGTTTGAAACAAAATTTGCGGAAACCTATAATCAAAAATTCACATACCAGTCACTTGAATACATTGCACAAACAAGCTTATTCATAAATGGTGATTTTGTTTCGGAAGTAACTCAAAGTTATCTTGGAAATAATCTTGTAAAAGAAGAAATGGATTATGCTCGTTATTTATATGATAAGGCATTATATGACAGTGAGATTGAGCATAAAGTTTTAACTGCTAAATTGCCAAAACAAGTTAAAGTTTATGGAAAATTACCTAAAAAAAGTATAAGACTGCCTACTTATACCGGAGGTACAACCAGCCCTGATTTTGTATTTACCGTTCATGGACAAAACTCGGAACAAGTAAAAATTCACTATATAGTGGAAGCTAAAAGCGATAACCCTCGCAACTCTGATAAAATCGCAGTAGCAACACAGAAAAAGTTTTTTGAATTATTAAAAAAAGAAAATTCAGATATAAATATTGAATGGAGAATGGTAACCGATGTTGAAGAATTTAGCAGAGAACTGAAAAAAATTACCGGAGATGAAGAATAAAACCCATCACCTGTTACATTAATCTTTATAAAATTTATTATATGTGGTATAAATTAAATGATAAAAACCTATGACCCTATACCACGGCAGCGACCAAATAATAAAAACTCCCGAACTTCGCTCCTCAACCAGAACACTCGACTTTGGATCCGGCTTCTACACAACCACTAACAATGAACAGGCTGTCAATTTTGCTGTTAAAGTTTATACTCGCTCAATTAGAGAAGGGAATACTTCAAAAGGAAAATTTATCGGCGTTTATGAAGCGGACTACGAAAATATGAAAAAAGAACTTGATATATTGCATTTTAAGTCAGCGGATGAAACATGGCTTGACTTTGTTATGGCTAACAGACGTAACACCTATAACGGTAAAAAATATGATATAATCTATGGACCTGTGGCAAATGATACTATATACCGAACATTAATAGCTTATGAAAACGGAGTATTGTCAGCTGAGGATACAATCGCCAGATTAAAAATCCGCCAGTTGTTTGATCAAATGACATTTGTATCGGAGCGTTCTCTTTCTTTCTTGAAATATTCAGATTCTATTGAGGTTCCAAATGATTGACACCCAATTCAAGGCTACACTGGAAATGCTAATTCCTCTTGTTATAAGGGAAATAATGAAAAGCCGCAATATAAATGAGAAAGAAGCTTTTGAATTGTTGTATTCCTCGTTCCTGTACAGTAAACTGGAAATAGAGTCCACCAAGTTATGGCATTTAAGTCAGTTGACTTTGGCAAATTTATTGAACGAAGAAATTGAGACAGGGACTATTCTCTTTCCGGAGGAAGCATAGTATGAGCGGTAATGCCGAATTTATTACCTATTGCGTAGAAGAATACAAAGCCGCAAAAGGCATAACCGGAAAAGAGGTTATTACGCTTTTTAAAAAACACAATATCATTGATTATATTGTTACCTGTTATGGAGCTTTGCACACCATGGGCGGTCTTGCCATTGCGGAAGATATAGATTCACTTATTGAAAAAGTAAACAAGTAATAGTATCTGATACTGTATAATGCATTTCTTTTCATACAGCTTTCACCTATAATTAATAATCTCTTGCTCCACGCCCATACCTGTTTTTCAATACGCCGTAAAAGTCTGGCTAGTTCGGGAATGCCCTTGTTTCTTCACGGATTTTTTCGATTTGACGTAGCATATCGCTTAGTGAGAAGCCGCGCCTAGCCTAGGTATTGGTTAAAAGTAGAAACATCCATTCGCACAGGAACAGCCGACTTTTCCGCCAATTCCTGAATGTGCTGCAAAATAAGAATACCGTCGGGATCTAAATCACCCTGCACGCTTTCGTGTCGAGCTTCAGGACAGTTAAAAATATTAGACCACGAATGTAATTACCTTATTAGTATTTGATACCGAAAATCTGTTCCGCAAGTCCTTTTCCGTCAAGACCGTTAGCTGCTAAAAGTTCTTCCCTTGTCCCTAATGACCGTTCATCTTCAAAAAAACAGCTCTTTGCGCCAAGCGCTATTGTTTTTGCTTTACAATCGTACTGCCGCGCCAAAGTGGATGCGTATTCGCCGAAGCCGCCTTCCTTTATCCCTTCTTCGATGAAGACGGCGAGTTTATATTTATTTATCAAACCGATAAGATAATCTTCGTCAATCGGTTTTACAAACCGAAGATTAAAAAGATCGGCGTTAAATCCCTGTTCTTTTAAAATTGAAACGGCTTCCTGAACTTCCCTGTAGAGACTGCCTGTAAAAAAAAGACAAATATTTCCGCCGCCTTTTGATAATAAAACGCCTCGTCCTGTTTCAACCGGTATTGAAAAGGCAGTATTCTCCTGAGGGCAGTAAGCTTTGGGATAACGGATTATGACAGGACCTGTATTTTGTTCAAGCGCCCAGTCCAGCATAAGCCGAAGCTCAATTTCGCCTGCAGGACAGAGAATTGCCGTATTCGGCGCGTTCCTGAAAAGCGCAATGTCAAACAACCCCTGATGAGTTTCACCGTCTGCGGCGACAAAGCCTGACCTGTCAAGCGCAAAAACAACCGGAAGTTTTTGAAGCGCCGTATCATGGATCACCTGATCGACAGCGCGTTGCATAAAAGTTGAGTAAATTGCAACTACAGGTTTTAATCCCTGCGCGGCAAGACCTGCGGCGAAAGTAACTGCATGTTCCTCCGCAATGCCAACATCAAAAAAGCGGTTGGCGAAGGTTTCCGCAAAGAAAGAGAGTCCTGTGCCTGTCCGCATTGCGGCTGTAACAGCAGTAACACGGCTGTCGCGTTTAGCCGCCTCAATCAGGGCTTTTGAAAAACTTTCGGTAAAAGAAATCTTTTTACCACTGTTAATTGCGCTGTTTGCCGCGATGCCGCCGTTAATTGAAAATGAGCCTATACCGTGATAACTATCGGGATCATCTTCGGCAAAGCCGTATCCTTTGCCTTTGCGTGTCATTACATGAATAACCACTGGGCGGTTTATTTTCTTTACATCTTCCAGTACGTTTATCAGAACCTGAATGTTGTGCCCCCTGATTGGACCTACATACTCAAAACCGAGATCAACAAAAAAATTATCGGTATAAAATACCGCTTTTACCGCGCGTTTTAATCTTTGCACAAGCTCGAACAGGAATCCTCCTAAAACGGGGATTTTTTTTGTCATTGCGTCAAAATGGCGGCGGAATGTTTGATAATTTACTTTCATCGAAAGGCGGCTTAAATATTTTGAAATTCCGCCTACATTCGCGTTTATGGACATTTTATTGTCGTTGAGGATAACAATTAACGGAAGCCTTAGATGCCCCGCATGCGACAGAGCTTCGTATGCAAGACCGCCTGTAAGCGCTCCGTCTCCTATAACCGCTATCGCATGATTTTTCCCGCCGAGTATTTGGTCTGCCGCAAGAAGCCCTAACGCCGCAGATATTGAAGTAGAGGCGTGTCCTGTATTGAAAGCGTCATGCGGGCTTTCACTGCGTTTAGGAAAACCCGCAAGCCCTCCCTGTTTACGCAGTGATGAAAATGATGAAAAGCGGCCGGTAAGCAGTTTATGCGCATAACACTGGTGGCCGACATCCCAGACAATTTTATCATGAGGCGAATTAAAAACCCTGTGCAGTGCAATAGTCAGCTCTACAACGCCGAGATTGGAAGCAAGATGTCCGCCGTTATCTGCAACAGTACTGACAATTTTTTCCCTTATTTCTTCTGCAAGCCTGTTTAATTTGTCTGCCGGTAATTTTTTAAAGTCATGGAGCGTTTTTATTCCCGGCAGTATTAATTCGGTTTGCTGCATCTTTTCGGTGAAAGCCTTAAATCCCGCCGGAAAAGTCATTTTCCCGCGTACTTGCAAGATATTTATAGAAGCCTTCAAGATAATTTCTTCTTGATTTTATAAGGTCTTCAAGTTCCGTCACCATGTACCGGCTGACTTCTCCCGCAATAGGCAATACATATTGCTCTGTTTCATTGATGTACCGTTCAATAAAATCAAGATTGTTGACAAATCCAAGCGATATCATGTTTGAGATTCGATCCGCTACTTTAAGAATTTTTGCGTTACATGAACCTGATTCACGGATACGGATCAGGAATTCAGGCTTTGTTTCTCCGTTACGCCGGGAAACTTCTTTAACAAGTTCGTAGACATCTTGGCTGTCATTGTCAACCGACAATAAAATATCATGATTAAAATTAGGAATGTCTTCAAGTATGTCATGCACTATAGACGCTTTCAGCAATACCGCGTCAATATAACCGTAGTCAATAAGTATTCCCAAAGTGTCAATCTGGTGGCGGAACATATTGCCGCCCGCACGGCGTGATTTGCCTATAAGCATGGTAGCAACTTGGATATATGGCGCAAGATGCATTCCGCTGATTTGCATCATTTGTTCTTTAGTCATCTATAAATCCCTTAAATAACTTGTAAATTTTTCAGTACGTTTTAATGTTTCGTCAAGTTTACTTTTTTGCTCTTCAACAAGCTGCGCCGGCGCGTTTTTGACAAACTGTTCATTTGCCAATTTTGCGCGTAACCCTTCAATATATTTCTTGTCTCTTTCAAGATCGGAACTGAATTTTTTCTTTAGCGCGGCGGTATCCACCGCTTCCGCAACGAACACGAACACTTCAAAACCAGTTCCCGCCATACCGATAGAACCTGCGGGTCTTCCTGCGGCTTCTTCTGCAATTTCCAGTTCTCCGATTCCGCAAAGCAGCTTAATTAAGTCTTCATTCTGCCTGAAAGTTTTTTCCTGTCCGCTGTCTTTTACGGAAGACCTGACAAGTACGCGCAGTTTTTTATCAGGCGTAATGCCGCACTCGCTTCGTAAAGTACGCGTCATTCCTACAAGCGACTGCAGGAATGAAAATTTATTTTCTTCTTCCGGACAGGAAAATTTTTCATCATACTCTGGATAACGGCTGTTGATAAGCAGTTTTCCATGCAGTTCACGGACTTTCTGCGGCAGCTTTTGGTAAATTTCTTCTGTTACAAATGGAAGAAGCGGGTGAAGCAGCCGCAATGATTTTGACAATACATCCAAAAGCACTGTCGCCGCGCGGTTTTTTTCCGCTTCCTCGCCGTTTTTTACGGAAAGTTTTGTGGCTTCCACATACCAGTCGCAAAAATCATTCCAAAAATATTCATAAGATGTTTGAGCTGCGTCGTTGTAACGGTATGAAAGAAACGCCTCGCTCATGGATTTTGCCGCGCCGTTAAGGCGGGAATAAATCCATTTGTCAACGGGAAGGAGAGACGGATTTTCCGTCATTTCGCGTCCGTCCAGATTCATTAAAATGTAGCGGCTTGCGTTCCAAACCTTGTTCGCGAACTTGGTTCCCATTTTAAACGAATCTTTGTCAACAAGCACGTCTTGTCCCTGGGCGCACATAAACGCAAGCGTAAACTTCATCGCGTCTGCGCCGAATTCATCTACAAGCTCAAGCGGATCAAGTCCGTTTCCGAGAGACTTGCTCATCTTACGGCCATGTTTATCGCGCACAAGGCCGTGAATGTAAATGTCGCGGAAAGGCGCAATGCCTGTAAACTCAAGCCCCGCCATTATCATTCTCGCAACCCAGAAAAAAATTATATCGTATGCCGTAATAAGCGCCGTAGTCGGATAATACTTTTTAAAGTCATCAGTATTGCAGTTCGCGTTTTCCCACCCTAAGGTACTGAAAGGCCAAAGCCAGCTTGAAAACCATGTGTCAAGCACGTCGGGGTCCTGCTCAAGATTTGCGCTCCCGCAGGCAGGGCAAGCTGCTATGTCGTTACGTGAAACTGAAAGCTTTCCGCAGGCCTTGCATGTCCATGCGGGAATTCTGTGTCCCCACCACAACTGGCGGCTGACGCACCAGTCCCTGATGTTTTCCATCCAGTGTTTATACGTGTTTTCCCATTTTTTGGGATAGAAAATTATTTCTCCGCGCTGCCATGAGGCAAGGGCTTTTTCCGCAAGAGGTTTCATTCTTACAAACCACTGCTCCGATAGGAATGGTTCGATTACTGTATGGCAGCGGTAACAGTGCCCGACCGAATGATTGATGGGCTCTTCTTTAACGTACCAGCCGCCGTCTTTTAGGTCTTCAATTACAACCGCCCTTGCCTTTGACACGGAAAGTCCCCGGTATTTTTCCGGAACTTCGCCGTTAAGCGTCCCGTCCGGATTTAAAATGTTAATAACAGGCAGATTGTGACGTTTCGCAAGTTCCCAGTCATTGGGATCATGCGCTGGTGTAATTTTTACCGCTCCTGTCCCGAAGGATCGCTCAACATAGGAATCAAACACTGCGGGAATATCCCGATCCGTCAGCGGAAGACGGAAGGTTTTTCCTTTAAGCGCAGTATATCTCTCGTCTTCGGGGTGGAACGCTACTGCTGTGTCGCCTAACAAAGTTTCAGGGCGGGTTGTGACAATTTCGATATATTTTTCTTTATCGCCTGTTAAAAAATAACGCAGATGGTACATTTTCCCATGCGTGTCTTCATGATCAACTTCGTCATCGGCAATGGCGGTTCCGCAGGAAGTACACCAGTTTACAAGGTAATTTCCTTTATACAATAAATCGCGCTCATAAAGAGTAACGAAAACTTCCCTGACGGCGCGCGAAAGACCTTCGTCCATAGTAAAGCGCTCGCGCTTCCAGTCAACGCTTGCGCCTATTTTTTGAAGCTGTTTTGTGATTATGGCGTGATGTTCGTTTTTAACATTCCATGTTTCTTCAATGAATTTTTCCCGCCCAAGTTCGCGGCGGCTTTTTCCCTGTTCTTTGAGTTTGCGCTCCACTACATTTTGAGTGGCAATTCCCGCGTGATCTGTTCCCGGAACCCACAATACGGGAGAACCCGTCATGCGGTGGTAGCGGACAATTATATCCTGAAGACTGTTGTTAAGGCCGTGTCCAAGGTGGAGAACGCCTGTCACATTCGGAGGCGGAATTACAATAACAAAAGGTTTTCCACTGCTGTTTCCCGCGCTTTCAGGGGCAAATGCGCCCGCATTATTCCACAAGTCATAAATCCGGTCTTCAAAAGTTTTTGGATCATAGGCTTTTGCAAGTTCAATTGAGTTCATGCAATATTAATATACTTTTTCAGCGTAAATAATTCAACTATAGGTAAAGTTGTTCATAAACATCAGTTTAAGAACAACTTCCATAAAAATAAATTGCAAAAAACAGGTTTTACTGCTATTATTTTATTAAAACATGAGGGGAAATTAAGAAAATATGCCTTTGGACAGGGAAAAAGCAAAAAGAAACCTTGAAACAGTTCTTGAAAAAATGCATAAAGATACCGATATTTCTTTGCTAAACGAGTATCACAAGCTATATAGAAAAGAAATATCACTTTTCAAGCGATCATGGGCGGCAGCATGGCTGTTTATGTATTACGATCAAAAAGAAGTTCCGAATATAAAACCTGTGCCGTTGAAACCTGCGGACGTAAAAAAATCAACTATAGATGAAAAAACGTCTGTGCCTTCAGATATCGCATTGCCGGAGGACGCGTCAAAGAAACTTTTTATCAGTATCGGAAAGAACCGCCGTCTGTATCCAAGGGAAATTATTACTCTTATCATGTCAAAGACAGCGGTTTCAAGAGAAGATATCGGCATTATCCGGATACTGGACAATTATTCATTTGTTCAGGTAAGGGATACAAAAGCGGACGAAATCATTAAAACGCTTAACGGAATAAGGTTTCGCGGCAGAACACTGACTGTTAATTACGCCAAACCAAAAACCGGCGAAGAATAAGCTTTAGGTATTAATAAGCAGCGACAGGATTATTCCTATAAAAATACCGTTAAAAACAACGCTTGAAATCAATAAAATCCATGACAAGGCTTCAAAAGAATACGCTTTTATCACATAACGGCGGATTATTGATTCCGGTTTTGCGGGCAATATGCCGTAAAAGACAAACGGATCTTTAGATTTTTCTGGCAGGTTGTCTTCCGCCGGATTTTCTTCCGTTAGATCACTTTTTACAGGCGGCAAAATACCAAAAAAATACCACTGCTGTGTTTTTCCTTTCTTAACTGTTTGCGGAATTAAAAAGGGAATATCTCCATTTAAAGCAGCAGGCGGAAGGGAATTCATTTTAACGTATCCGAATTTTTCTCCGGTATGCAGCAATGTACTTTCCTGATTTGGTTCCAGATATTGCAGCGGAAGACGGATAATATCCCAGTATGCTTTGTATTTTCTTGAGTACCACCTCAACCGTCTGTAAAAGTTTATAAACAGCAAGCCGGGCGGAATGAATGGAAGGATTGGGATAAATACCGCGACCAGCGCGCTGATTACATTTAATTGAAACGCAGGTCTGTTAAGAAGAGAGGTCGCAATATAAACCAGCGACAAAGCGCCGATACCAAGCGCTAACGGAGTAAGACTATTCCAGTATTCGTTTCTGATTCTTGCAGACAGAATGATTTGGTTAGTTAATTCACTTTCATGGCAATTATAAAAAATTACAATAAGCGGATTTTCCTTTGTAGAAACAAAAATCAGCCTGTTGTTTTGCAATTTGATAAACCCGCCTATAAATACCTTAACGCCTTCCGTTAAGGTAGAGACGCGGTTCCAGCGAATCTGTTCGGGAGGTTCAGGTATTTCCTCTCCGTCATTTTTTGGCAGCAAGAAGCATTTTGTATTTTCAAGAGAAACAGGTATTGTAAGATCATCTCCTTTTACCCAAAGAGTCTGTCCGTCCGTTATGGATTCAATTTCGCCTGTAAAGCGGAAGATTCCGCCTTCGTCCGCGAGCTGACGGTAATTACGGTAATCAAGCATGGGAGCCATGCCCAGATCAATAAACCGCTTTCTGAATTGTTTCCATTTGTAGCGTACATAGACGGCTCCTGTAATTGGCATAATGCCGTAAAATACAGCCACTATTAAAAAGATCACTAGAAAATAATATGTTCTCGTGTTACTATCCCCGCATGTCAAAAAAGAATATTACGCATCTTACCGTAGGCCCAATAGCAACCAATTGCTGGATCTACCCGTTGGGTGAAAAAGAAGCCGCCGTCATTGATCCCGGCGCTGAAGAGGACTTGATTGTTTCCACCCTAAACAAACTCAATCTTGTACCTCGCTATATTCTACTCACACACGGACATTTTGACCATATCGCCGCCCTGCCTGAACTTCTGGCGGCTTGTTCCGGTAAACCGCAGATAGCGATTCACAAACTTGACTCAAAATACCTTGGAGCGGATGCGTACAATGTTCACCGTCCGAGTATTATAGCTGCTATGGGCGACGCTTCCTATGTTAAATTTTTTTTGCCTGCCGGAAAAAAAGAAATGCCGCCGACCGACTTTCTGCTTGAAGAAGGGGGAACAATCGGTCCGTTTACTGTTTTGCACCTTCCCGGACATACAAGCGGGAGCGCCGCTTTTTGGGACAAGGATGAAGGTGTCATTTTTACGGGAGATACCCTTTTTAAGGGAAACTACGGGCGTACAGACCTTCCTGACGGAAACGAGCAGGAGATTTTCGCTAGTTTACGCCGTCTTTTTGCTATGGACGGGAATATCAAGGTTTATCCGGGTCACGGAGAGACAACAACAATCGCCCGTGAAGCTTCGCAGGGAATGCTGTAATCTGACATTAGTGTTAATCAGAAACTTCAGTTTCTGATTAACTTCCATATAGAAATAGCATTTTTTCGGGCTAAAGCGAACTTTAGCCCGAAAAAATGCAAGACTTGTGAGACAACTAACCTTGAACCAAAGGTTCGAGTTGTCTCACAAGTCAATTGACTAATTGAGCGATTCCATATAATCTATGAGAAATAGACTTATCATGGGGGTTTTTATGAAAGTTGCGATTAATGGTTTTGGGCGTATCGGACGCCTTGTTTTTCAATCTTTAGTTGGACAGGGATTGTTGGGAAAAGACAAAATAGACGTGGTAGCGGTGGTTGATCTTTCCACCGACGCAAAATACTTTGCCTATCAGTTAAAATACGACTCAACACAGGGTCAGATGAATGCCGACATCGGCACTGACGGCGATGATGTTCTGGTGGTCAACGGCCACAAGATTAAATGTTTGTGCGGCAAAGGTCTGACGCCGGATCAGTTTCCCTGGAAGGATCTGGGCATTGACTATGTGGTAGAGTCCACAGGTATTTATACCAACGAGAAAGCTTACGGCCACATTACCGCCGGAGCGAAAAAAGTAATTATTTCAGCGCCCGGTAAATCGGCTGATGAATCCAAACCGATCAAGACAATCGTCATGGGTGTTAATAATGAAGAATACGACGCTGCGAAGCATCATGTATTGTCCAACGCAAGCTGCACCACCAACTGTCTGGCCCCGGTGGTTCATGTAATTCTTAAAGAAGGCATTGGTATTGAAACCGGTCTTATGACCACAATCCATTCCTATACAGCCACACAGAAAACTGTTGACGGCGTTTCCCAGAAGGACTGGAGAGGCGGACGTGCCGCTGCTATCAACATCATTCCCTCCACAACCGGCGCCGCGAAAGCCGTAGGCGAAGTGCTTCCCGTTACCAAGGGAAAACTCACCGGCATGAGCTTCCGTGTTCCCACACCCACAGGCTCTGTGGTAGACCTGACTTTCCGCGCTGAGAAAGACACTTCTATTGAAGCCATTGACGCGGCCATGAAAAAGGCTTCTGAGTCCTATCTTAAAGGTGTTCTGGCTTACTGCAACGAGGAAATCGTCTCGAGCGATGTCATCCACAATGTAAACACTTCAATTTATGACAGTAAAGCGACTCTTGAGAATAACCTAAAAGGTGAAAAGAGGTTCTTCAAGGTTGTTTCATGGTATGACAATGAATGGGGTTATTCAAACAAAGTTGTTGACTTGCTGAAATATATCGACAGCAAGAAGTAGGGGCAGCCAATGATTAAAACAGTCAAGTCAGTTGACCTGAAGGGCAAACGTGTAATTATGCGCGTTGACTTCAATGTACCGATGAAGGATGGGGTAGTGCAGGACGATACCCGTATTGTCGCCGCCATACCGACCATTCAATATATTCTGGAGCAGGGTGTAAAAACACTTACGCTTATGTCCCATCTCGGCGATCCTTCCAAAGATGCCAAGAAGGCGAAAGAAAAAGCCGAGAAAGACGGTAAAACTTTTGACGAAGCCGCTTACATTAAGGGCAAGCACCGTATGGCTCCTGTCGCCGCTTACCTTGAGAAAAAGCTTGGCAAGCCGGTGATTTTTGCCGGTGAAGACGGCTGTTACGGTAAAAAAGCGTTTATTGAGAGTCAGAAAGACGGCTCTGTAATCATGCTTGAAAATACCCGCTTCCACAAGGAAGAAACGGCGAAAGACGCCGCTGATCTTGATAAGCTGGCGAAAGAGCTTGCTACCTACGGCGATGTGTTTGTAAACGACGCTTTCGGCACTGCTCACCGCGACCACGCTTCAACAGCGTCAATCGCGAAGTTTGTGCCTGTATCCGTAGCGGGTTTCCTGATGGAAAAAGAAGTCAATTATCTTGAGCCGGTTGTTACAAATCCTCAAAAGCCGTTAGTCGCTATTATCGGCGGAGCGAAAGTTTCGTCTAAGATCGCCGTTCTTGAGAGCCTTCTTAAAAACGCGAGCGCTCTTGTTATCGGCGGCGGTATGGCTTACACATTCCTTAAAGTACAGGGACACAAGATTGGCAAATCGCTTGTTGAAGACGATCAGCTTGATACGGCGCAGAAAATTCTTGACACAGCGAAAAGCTCGAATGTGCAGATTGTGCTTCCGTTGGATCATGTCGCCGGGACAACATTTGACGCGACAGCGGTTCCTGTTCCTGTTGACGGGCTTGATCTTCCCGATAATATGCTGGGAATGGACGTAGGACCGAAGACGCTTGCCAAATACAAGGAAGTGCTTTCAGGAGCGAAAACAATCGTATGGAACGGACCCGTAGGTGTTTTTGAGTTTGACGCGTTCGCTAAGGGCACAGAAGAAGTCGCTAAACTTGTCGCTGAGGCTACAAGCAAGGGAAGTATCACTATTGTCGGCGGCGGCGATTCGGTCGCGGCTGTTAACAAATTCGGTCTTGCCTCAAAAATGAGCCATGTTTCTACAGGCGGCGGCGCTTCGCTTGAATTGCTGGAAGGCAGAAAACTTCCCGGTATTGAGGTGTGCCGTGGGTAGACCGTATTATATTGCCGGTAACTGGAAAATGCACAAGACTCGCGCTGAGGCGGCTGAATTGGCTCAGGCTCTTGTTAATAAACTGAAAGACGGAAAACATGAGTACCTTATAGCGCCGTCTTTTTCATGCCTTGAAACTGTCTCGGCGATTGTTGAAAACACAAATATCCGGCTTGGCGCGCAGAATTGCGCGTGCGAGGAACAGGGCGCGCATACAGGTGAAGTTTCAGTTCTGCAGCTTAAAGATTTGGGCGTTCAATCAATCATTCTCGGCCACAGTGAAAGACGCCACTCTTATAAAGAGGACGACGCTCTAATTAACAAAAAAGTTAAACTTGCCTTAAAGCACAGGTTTGAGGTGATTCTCTGTATTGGCGAATTACTTGAAGAACGTGAAGCCGGCAGGGTAGAAGAAGTATGTGAGACGCAGATTGTTAAAGGGCTTGAAGGTGTCGACGCGTCTGATTTGTCCAGCGTTGTTATCGCTTATGAACCTGTCTGGGCTATCGGTACAGGAAAGACAGCGACTCCCGAAGACGCGGAAGCGGTACATGCCTTTGTACGCAAAGTGATAGCGAGGCTTTACGGAGAAGCGGCGGCGGAAAAAATCATCATCCAGTACGGCGGCTCTGTAAAACCTGACAATGCGGCGCAGCTTATGGCGATGAAAAACATTGACGGCGCTCTTGTCGGCGGCGCATCGCTTAAGACAGATACTTTCGTACCCATTGCGAAATTTTCCTGAAGCAGGTTTTTCTGGGATATGAGCTTTTTCTGTCTTTTATGGGTTCCTCTTTTTTACCTTTTGCGGCGTTCTTTTGCAGGTACAAGCGGCTCAGGCAGCGTATGGGCGTTACTGCTTGGAAGTATAATTGCAATTATTCAATTCTTCCTGGGTTATTTTGTTAATCCGGGAGGTTTTGGATTTTCCCGCTGGCTTTTTGGTTTTATTGATATTGTAAGCCTGCCGGTTCTTATTCCGCTTTTTATATGTTTACTGATGCTGTTTTTACAGGGCTTTTCGGAAGATGCCGATTTTGCAAATTTTGCATTGTTATGGTTAATTCCGGTTGCAGCCATGCGGGCATTAAGCTGGAGTTCAGCAAACGAGCCGATTTTACTTGTAGCCGTTCCGCTGTTGTGGACAGCGCTTGCCGTAGGAATTCCTTTTTTCATTAATTGGATGATGAGTACCCTTCGCTGGTATTCAGTCATTATTTCAATTATTTGTATTTTGGCTTTGCCAGTTTCTGCTTCAGCCGCTTATTGGGCTTTCTTTTCCCAGCAGACGGCATTAGGATTTTTATTGTTTTTTATAACCCAAATTCCGCTTGCATTTTCACTGACGCTGGATATTTTGCACAATTAACCTAATTGACCGCATGCTCCCGATACGCCGCGCCCCTTGTGAAGCCGTGTTGTAACTTTTAAGTCGAAGCTTTCAAGTTTTTTTATAAAATCAACGGTTTCCTTTTTATTAGGTTCACGCAATGGGATGCCTTCAAACTCAAGGCCTTCAACAGTATTCCATGGGATTATGTTTACTACGTTTTCTATTCCTTCTGCAAAACGCGCGATGGAAGCGGCATCCTGATCGCGCGTGTTGACGCCGCAAAGCAGAGGAATTTCAAGAGTAATGCGTCCTCCGCCGTTACGCTGGAAAAGGATTAGAGCTTCTTTTATCTTTTGAAGAGGATTTGCCGCAGTAACCGGCATCAGTTTTTTGCGCAGCATCTCGTCAGCCGTGGTTAATGAAAGGGCGAGTCTTACAAAGGGGCCGTTTTCAGCAAGGTCAAACAGGCTGCCGCATATTCCGCAGGTAGATACGGTAATCCTCCGTCTGGAAAAATTCAAACCGGAAGGATCGTTAAAAATTGAGATAGCTTTTCTAAGATGCGCCAAATTAAGGAGAGGCTCGCCCATTCCCATAATGACAATGTTGTCTATTATATGTTTTTCTTTTAAGTGTTCTTCTTTTTTTTGTGCTTTTTCATTTGCGGCGGCTAAAGCGGCAAGTAAAAAAAACTGTTCTGCAATTTCACCTGATTCAAGATTGCGTTTAAAGCCGAGAGCGCCTGTTCTGCAGAAAACACACCCTGCAGGACATCCGCATTGAGTAGAAAGGCAGGCTGTAAGGCGGTTTTTCCCGTCTCTTAAAAGGACGGCTTCAATTTTTTTGCCGTCTTCCAGGGATATTGCCATTTTCATTGTGCCGGAATCTTTATGACAGCTAACGACAGAGCCTGAAAAAAGGCGGAAACGTTCTTTTAATTCCGTTCGCATGGAATTCGGGATATCTGTCATTTGCTCAAAATCAGAAACGCCTCTTGTTATCCATTTGTAAATTTGTACGGCGCGAAAACGGGGCAGAGGAGAAATGACTTTTTCAAGTTCGACTGGGGCAAGACCGGCAATAGCCTGAGTTTCCATTTTTTGTTCAGATGCTTTCAAGCATTTCCGTTATTTTTTTGTTCTTAATGCCTGTTTTCTGAAAATCTTCCAGAATTTCAACTGCTTTCAGCCTGTCTCCCATTTTCAGATAACAATCGGAAAGTTCAGCGTAAAAACGGTAATTCATACCGTCATGCTGTATAAGACGTTTAAGCGAATTAACAGCCTCATCGTATTTTTCCTGCGCTTTTGATATCAACGCAAGTCCCAAAACAGCGTAAATATCAAATTCAACATTCAGGGCTTTTTCGTAAAATTCTTTTGCCTTATCAAAAAAATTCATGTTACGGTATGCGTCTCCCGTACGGGTTAATATCATTTTATTTCTTGGATCAAGTTCAAGAATGCGGCTGCAATATTTAATGGCGTTTTCAAGCTGATTTATTCCCCTGTAGCAGTCTGCAAGTCCGAAAAGAGCGTAAAAATTTGTGTTTTCCCTTTTAAGAGCGGCTTCGAAAAAAGGGATGCCTTCGCTGAATGTTTTTAATTTTCTGTGACAATTGCCGATGGAAGTAAGCACACGGATATCAACGTCATCATATCCGAACTTCAGCATTTTCTCCAGATAGAAAAGGGCTTCTTTGTATTCTTTATAATCATAATACAAGTGTCCAAGCCCGATAATTGCGTAGGGGTTGTCATCTTCAATTTCAAGAACACGCTGATAAATATTTTTTGAATTTGTAAAATTATGAACCTTCCTGTATGCGTCCGCTATCCTTGTAAGGACTGTAATGTTTTTATTATCATAAAGCAGGTATTGTTCCCATATTTCAATTGCTTTTGAATACTGGTTCGTCGCTTTGTAACAATCCGCAAGGCCGAAAAGAGCGTAATTATTTCCCGGATGATGTATAAGGCATCTCTGGTAATATTTCCCGGCTTCGCGGATAGACCCCAGCTTGCGGCTGGCGTCTCCCATGCCTACAAGCGCATAGTTGTTATTTGCATCAAGCATTAAAATTTTTGAGAAACAATCAATAGCTTCGCTTATTCTGTTTTCTTTTAAAAATAAATAGCCGGTCTTTGAAATTTCAGTTATTTTCTTTTCTTCAGGCGTACTATGTTTTTTTTCGTGTATTTTTAAATCATTCATTATTCTGTTCCTGTTCTTCTGAAGGAAGATCGTCTTCTGCAATTAGTCCCTGTAAAAGAACCGCAAGCTGTTCAATTAACGGCTGTGTTTTATTTCGATCCGGAGCAAGCCAATACATTTGCAATGCTTCAAGGGGCCTGTTTTGGGATTTGTAATAATCGCCGACCCTGGATAATCCGTCGGAATATCCGGTGGTCAAAAAAATTCTTTTTGCTCCTTCAATGTTTCCGCTGTTGAAGAGTTGGTTGCCTTTGCGGTTCAGTTCCGCTTTTTGCGATCCTTTTACATTCTTGTTAACGGTTTCTCTTATAAATGAGTTTTGTTTATCGAATTTCTCAAATGACTTTTTATAATCCATATTTTTTTATTAATGCTTTTTTTATCGGAAGTTGTTCAGAAACCGAAATTTAAAAACAACTCTATTATATTATCAGCGTTTTTTTCAAAAAAAACAAGAAAAATTATATTGGAATTAATTTATTGTAAAAAAATCCACTACGGAGCGTCCGTATTCGCGGCTGTCTTTTATTTCCATGTTTTTAATGTTTCTCTTTGGGTAGTCATTGCTGGGGCGGTGAATGAGAATTCTTGTCTCTTTTTTTACAAGAGCGGAAGATGCGATATTTTCCATTAATTCCCATTTATGTTGATACGGAAAAGGAGGATCAAGGAAAATGATGTCAAATGAATTTTTGGTTCTTTTCACATAAAGTTCTGCGGGCATAAAACGGCAGTTAATTCGGCACGGCGAAATAGATACATTTTCCAGAAGCGTTTTTCGTTTTTGTTTATCCTGTTCAACAGCTTCAATTAATGCGGCTCCTCGGGATGCCGCTTCCAGCGCTATTATTCCCGAACCTGAAAAAATATCAAGAAATGACAATCCGGCAATATCTCCTAAACATGCGAACACAGACTCGCGCATTCTATCCATGCTTGGTCTTATTATTCCTGCCGGAACTGAAACCTTTCTTCCCAGCAGTGTTCCGCCTGTTATCCTCACACGCTCCCTAAAAGACCGTTTAATTCCGCATTGGATACTACTGGTTCTGTCATGGATTGCTCGGCGGGTACTGAAGCATCTTCCAGTTGTTTTTTGCGTTTTTCGCTTTCTTTCCTGAATTTATCGATCCATGTCTGCGTTTCAGGAAAATAGGCATTGGAATAGGGACTTGAGCGGTTTGACATTTCATTCAAAAGCTGGCTGAACTGCCATTCGGCATCCAGCAGGTTATCCGCTTCAATTTCACGATCCAGAAATTTCATATTGGCAAGGAATTTTTCCGCCATTATATCCAGCGTGGAACTGATGAACTCCAGATCTCCCATAGTTTGCCGGTAAAAATGGCTTGAATCTACATCAAGCCGAAGAAGATCTTTTATCATTCTGATTCTGAGATTTAAAATAAAAATGGTATCTTCAAAATTTATTTTTTTATTCACGGTATTTTTATTATTATCGGTGTAAATTGTTAAATATATTATTTAAAACTAATTATTCAGACTCTTTTGTCTGTAAAGTACGCCGATCAAGCATGGTTGACATTATGTCGAGAAAGTTTATACTGGCATTAGGAAAAAACGAGGGGAAAATGAGCGCTCCTTTACAGCTTGCTTTTATGAATTTTGCCAGAGACTCTTATATTATCGTAGAAGGTAAAAGAAATGCTGACAGGTTTTTTATAATTCGCTCAGGTAAGGTAAAAGTTTCAAAAGAAGTGCAGATTGTAGCCGAAGAACAGGGTGATATTCTTGGACCCGGTGATTTTTTCGGCGTTGTTTCCACAATGTCAGGCCACAGCCATATTGAAACTGCGGTTGCAATTACCGATGTAACCCTTATTTCGGTTCAAAAGGAACAATTCAGCCAGTTAATACAGGGAAACGCTCCTGTTGCGATGAAGATTATCATGCAATTCTCAAAACGGATGCGTTATCTTGATGAGGCCCTTACAAGACTTACTCTAAAAAATGAAGCCGCAATTGACGGTCCAAGCCACATTTTTAATATTGCCGAATATTATGCCAAGCATAACCATATGAATCAGGCTTTTTATGCCTATCAAAAATATTTAAAATTATGTCCAAAAGGGGAAAACGTTCAGGATGCAATTGAACGAATGAAAAAAATAGCCCCTTATATAAAAACCCCGCCGAAAGTTTTTTCGCTTGGAGAGACGGTGCGTTCATATACAAAAAACTCTATCATTTTCTGCGAAGGCGAACCCGGAGATGAATTATTTATTATTCAAAAAGGTTCAGTTAAGATAATCAAGATTACCGAGAACAACGAAATTTTGCTGGCATTATTAAAAACCGGTGATATTTTTGGCGAAATGGCGCTTCTTGAGTCAAAACCAAGGGCGGCGGGAGCTGTTGCTTATGAAGATTGCCAGTTAATGGCTGTTAATAAAAGCAACTTTCAACAGATGATTAAAACTCAGCCTCAGCTTATAGCCAGATTAACCACGCTTTTGGCCGAAAGGATATGGCTTATATATAAACAACTTGCAAATACAAAGATAAACGATCCTCTTGGAAAAATGTGCGATATGCTTCAAATCCAGCTTGATAAAAAAAGGGTAGATATGAATAAATATACCAATTATTCTTTTGATTTTGGAATTAATGAATTAATTAATATGGTAGGATTTTCGCAAAGCGACGGGACTAAAATTGCCAAAAAATTACTGGAAAATCACGCATTTCAGATAATGAACGACAAGATTTTTGTTAAAGATATAAATGAAATTTCAAGACTAAGTTCGTATTATAAAAAAATGCAGCAGCTTGAAAAAAGCCGGATGGGAAACAAACCTATCTTATAGCCTGTTTTATAGAATAAAATAATAACCGATAATAAAGATAATGAATAAAAAACAGCCTTTTTACAGCCAATATATCTTTTTTACATTTATGTTTTTCCTTGTTTTTTGCCTTCAGGCGCAGGAACCGCCCGGAGAGGCAAGGAGCCTGCCTTCCAGTAACCCGGCGCAGGAACCGCCCGGGCAGGCAGACAAGCAGGTGTTGCCGCGTCAATTTCGCCAGCTTTCATTGGGAATGAATATTGACGACTTAAAGGAAGCCTTGATAAAAGACGATTATTTTCATTTCAGAGGCGACAGGGACGTATCTTTACTGCCTGTAAGAGAACAAAGCCTTGTAGAAACCACAGGTTCGTCCTTTATTAAACGAGCTTTTTTTCAGCTAAGGGACGGAGCGGTTTTTATTATGGCTTTTACCTTGAATACTGAAATAATAGATCACTATTCCATATTTAATCAGTTTACGGATAAATACGGAGAACCGTCGTACCTTGATCCAAAAACCGCAGTCTGGGAAACGGATGAGACCAGAATTTCGATTGAACGTCCGTTAACCATAAAATATATCGATAAGAATGTTTTTAATGATATTATAAATGAATCGGGATTGATTGAATCCGGACAGGTACAACGCCGCCAGGAATTTATAAATGAATTCTGAACGGCGAATAACGCGCGCATACAATTATTTGTTAAAGTCGCTGTTTCTTGTTTTTTGTTTATGCTTTTTTGTGTCCTGCTCGCCGCAAAAACTGGCTGTAAGGGAATTAGCGATTGAACGGGACGGACAGCAATTTACCGTTGTTAAAGCGGAAATAGCGCGTACCGGCGATGAACGCAGTAAGGGGTTGATGTACCGTAAAAAGCTGCCTGAGGGCGAAGGAATGTTATTTATTTTTGAAAGGGACGAGGTACTGTCTTTTTGGATGAAAAACACCTCTATACCCTTGTCTATCGCTTTTATTGCCTCTGACGGCAAAATTATTGATATTAAAGATATGTATCCGCATGATGAGAATTCTGTTGTATCAAGCCGTTCAGTACGTTATGCATTGGAAGTGCCTATGGGCTGGTTTTCACATGCAGGAGTACGTCTCGGAGATACGGTTATTGTTATGGAGGTTATTAATTGAAAACCATCCAAAATTGCGTTAAAATAAAAAATGGAGTATAACAGGTGTTTAAAGGATTAACTCAACGTGTTCAAAGGCTGCTTTCCATAAATGCTCAGGAAGAAGCGCGCCGTTTCAATTCTGATCAGCTTTTGCCGGAACACATAATTATCGCAGTGCTTAAGGAAGGCGGCGGGACGGCCTGCAAAGCGCTGATGTTTTTACGGATTGATTTGGAAGAATTTAAACATATACTTGAAAGTTCGATACCACGGATTCCCGGTCTTATAGTACGAGGCGAAGTTCCGCCTTCAAAACGTACAAAAAATATGCTGGATATTGCTACGGAAGAAGCAAGAGCAATAGGAAGTGATTATCTTGGCACAGAGCATCTTTTGTTTGCCGCAATGCGCGAACAGGATTCCAGCGTACAGGTTTACCTGAACCAGCGGGCTGTAGATGCCGACATGATGCGAGTTATAATTCAGACTACATTTAACAAACCCGGGCACAGGAGCGCCGAAGAGTATGCGGGCGCGGAAAGGTTTCAGCCGTATTTTATTCATAGGGAAAGAGCCTCAGCTCAAAACAAGAGCAGCGCAGAAACAGAACGCCAGTATCCCAGAATAAAGCCGGCTACTTATCCCGTGCTTACTCCCGTACTTGATAATTTTTCCCGTGACCTGACATCGCTTGCAAGAACCGGAAAGATTGATCCTGTAATAGGCAGGAAGGCTGAGATTAACCGCGCTGTGCGTATTTTGGCAAGAAGGACGAAAAATAATCCGATTCTTGTCGGCGAGCCGGGGGTAGGCAAAACTGCGATTGTGGAAGGACTTGCCTTGCTTCTTGTAAGTGAAGATGTTCCTGAGGCGCTGTCAGGTAAACGTATTCTTTCACTTGACATGGGTCTTATAGTTGCAGGAACCAAGTACCGAGGTGAATTTGAAGAGCGAATAAAAAAAATAATCCGTGAGGTAAATCAGGCTGGGAATATAATTCTATTTATTGATGAAATCCATTCATTAATCGGAGCCGGCGGAGCGGAAGGAACGCTTGACGCTTCCAATATGCTGAAACCGGGACTTTCCCGCGGCGAGATACGCTGTATCGGCGCTACAACACTGGCTGAATACCGCAGACATTTTGAAAAAGACGCCGCCCTTGAACGCCGTTTTCAGGCGATAATTGTTGAAGAGCCTGCTTTTAATGATACGATTGAAATTTTAAGAGGTATTCAGAAAAAGTATGAAGAGCATCATCAGGTAAGGTATTTGCCGGATGCGGTAACCCTTGCGGCAAAACTCGCGCAGCGTTATCTAACAGGAAGATTTATGCCTGACAAAGCGATAGATATTCTTGATGAGGCCGGAGCGATGCGCAAGCTTGAAACGCGCGAACAACCGCCTGAAATTGCAAGCCTTGAAGCCGAAATCGGAAAGTTATGTGAAGAAAAAAATGCGTATGTCAGCACTCAGGATTATGAACATGCCGCTGAATTACGCGATAAAGTGCGCGCTTTAAGGGTGCGGCTTGAAGAAGCTCATGATGCATGGGATCGGGCGTCAAGAAATGACTGGCCGCGGGTAACTGAAGATGATGTGCGTACAGTTGTTACCGAAGCCACGGGAATCCCCGTGATTAATCTTGAAGAAAAGGAATCCCGCCGTTTATTGCAAATTGAGGAAGAACTGCATAAAACCGTAATAGGGCAGGATGACGCCATAAAGCGAATAGCTTCGGCAATCCGCCGTTCAAGAGCGGGTGTTTCTTCTCCGCGCCGTCCGATGGGTTCGTTTATTTTCCTAGGACCTACAGGAGTAGGGAAAACACTCCTTGCAAGACAGCTTTCAAAGTATCTTTTTGCGGGCGAAGACGCTCTTGTAAGAATCGATATGTCTGATTTTATGGAAAAACATAATGCTTCACGCCTTATAGGAGCGCCTCCGGGTTATATTGGCTATGAAGAGGGAGGGATGCTTACTGAAAAAATAAGGCGTAATCCCTACCGCGTTATTCTGTTTGATGAAATAGAAAAAGCGCATCATGAAATTTACAATATTTTACTGCAGGTGCTGGAAGAAGGAGAACTCAGGGATTCACTTGGCCATACCGTTAATTTCCGTAACACAATTATAATCATGACAAGTAACGCAGGAGCAAGGGAAATTACCAAAGATTCGCGTCTTGGTTTTTCTTCAGGTTCCGGTTTTATGAATTCTGCGGAAATAGAGACAGCCGCAATGTCGGAACTGCGCCGTATTTTTAACCCTGAGTTTATTAACAGAGTAGACGAAATTGTTGTGTTTAACCCGCTGAACCACGAGCAAATTGATGCGATTCTGGATATAGAATTAAATGAACTGACACAGCGTATTTTTGAACAAAATTATCAATTACAGATAACGCCTGCGGCAAAGGAGATACTTGTCGAAAAAGGCTGGGATCCAAAATTTGGCGGAAGACCCTTACGCCGCACCATACTTAAAGAAATTGAAACGCCTCTTTCGGAACTAATCCTTGACGGCGGCTGGGAGAATGATACTGTCTTTACAGCAGACGGCAAAGACGGTGTAATAAGGATTAACGGTAAAAGACCTGCACCGATTGAGCAGGAACTTGTGATGGATTTTAGTTAATTTTTTACCTGCTGTGAATATTTCTGTTGACATAAAAACTCCGACGTATAATAATAAAAACCACAATGAAGTTTAAAATTTCTTAGGCAGTTTATGACGAAACAGGAAGAACCGGAACTTTTGGTTAAAAAATAAATAAACTCGAAGAAAACAGAAGCGCTATGTTCGTAAATTGCTCCGGAAACTGGTAAAAATTCATTGCGGGAGGGGGATTGCCTGGGAATACCGAATTAATAGACGGGTTCATAGGCGAAAACTTAAGGATTTATCCGGCTTGAGCCGGTATGGGCGTAAATCCCGCATTTTTTGGTTTTTGGAGATTTTTATGAAGATTACAAAGATTATTTTGGCTTTCTTTGTGTGTTTTGCTTTTGGAAGCTGTGCTTCAACAAAAGTTGAACGTGATACTGAAGTTAAGGAAAATACTGAAGTTAATGAAGTTAAGGAAATTAAGGAAACTAGTGTAGTTAAAGAAGTTTATGTAGTTAAGGAAGTGATAGTAAATAGTCCTCATAGAATTGAAGTTGACAGCAATTTATTAAAAAATATAAAACAAAAAGAAATAGAATCATTGTTTTTTTATATATCGGCAGATCAAGAGTTCTTAAGGGATAATACGCAGAATTTGTACAGTGTCGGCAGTGATGGAATTTATTATACAAATACGGTGCATGAATCCAGACCCGTAATAATTAAAAATGACGATCAGCTTATATTTGCTCAAAACATTCGTAACTGGGAAAGGGTAGAAGTTAAGCTTAAAAGTAACGAAGATATCAGATTGATTTTTGCAAGAATTAGTAATACTAACAAGTATGAACTTGTCTCCGCAAGAGAAGGTACAACTCAACTTGGTCTGCCTAGTTATGAAAAACAAAGACCTTTGCTTCAAATTATGCATGTTAGCGGACCAAACCCGAATCCTTCTGATATTCCTCAAGGTGAAAATAATACAACGATAAACGACGTTCTGGGTACAGGCAGACTGACTGTAAATGATATAGGCTTTATCGCTGATTTTATATGCAGCCAAAGGAAACCTAATAGAATTCCTTCTATGGCTGCCGGTTCCGGTTTTGATCGTTCTTCGGTTGTGGAAATTATTGAATTTTATTTTAAGGAAGCTGAGCAGGAAGGCATAAATCCCGATCTTGCGATTGCTCAAGTAATGCATAATTTGCAGTACTTTAGCGAAAGTAAAAAGTATAAAGATTTTAGACAAGCGCATAATTACGGAAGGTTAATTATCGCGAAAAACATACGCAATAGTTATTGGGACGGTAAAAGCTTCACCGGCAGAAATATTAGCGAGCGCAGGCGAATTGGAATTAGAGCGCATATTCAATTTCTTAAACGTTCAGCAAGCGGAGCCCTTAACAGTGAGCGTACGCCGATAGTATTGCCGACATGGAATGCTTTAAAAGACGTTGCAGGAACAAGAAAAACATTGGAAGATATATCACGAAGTTGGGGAGGTTTAAAATACGCAAATAACGTCAGAGATAAATATAAAAAGCTATGGGATTATGTTTCAGCGAGAAGGAAAGCATAATTATTTCCTTCTGCTCAAATTAACCGTACTTGATTTTTTAAATATTAAGATAATAAAATATTTTCTAATAAATCAGGCTGTCAGGCGTGTAAATTCATAAATAAAGCGTAATGCGTATTGTTGTATTCCGTTAAAGTAATTGTCGATAAACTCCGCAAGTTCCCTGCCGACATAGCGGTAATGCCAGCTTTCCCAGCGATAGCCGGTAACATCTTCATAACCTTCAGGATATGAAAGAGACCAGCCGAAACGTGAAGCATTGGCAAAGAGCCAGATTCCTTCGGGGGTACGGGCAAATGCGTCTGTAATGGAGCCAAAATCGACAACAAGCCCCAACTGATGCTGGCTGTGCCCTGGTCTGGCAGATTCCCTGTCGGCTGCCTGCTGTCCCATTTCTTTTACATTGCGTTCATACACTTGAACCTGATAGTTAAATGAACGATAGGCGGAAGAAGCGGTAAGTGTAAGTCCCTCGCTTTTTGCGGCGGCAGCCATTTCTTCGAGCGATGTCGCTGCGGCTTTTCGCAGAAATAAGCCTGTTCTGTTAACCCTGTAGGAACCGTTTGTTAATTCTTTCAGGTCTTCAGGTTCATAATCTTCTTTTAGCGAATGTTCTTTGTCAACAAGAACGCGCAGATAAGGATCTGTTTGTAAAATTTCAAAAAGATCAAGAATGAAAGCGGGATTTTCGCCGATAATTCCCATTATTGATGCGGATAAATTTTCCGGTAACTGCGCTGCATGAAGGGCTGAGTACAATAGATTATTAAAATTCATCTCATTATCACCTGTTTCACCTATTTCAGTAACTTCTATAGCTTGTATGGGCTTAAATTTTGAGCATGAAAATAATAAAAAAATCAAAAGGAATATGTTAAGTAATTTAAAAGAATGCATCAGGCGGTTAAATCACGGTTCCTGGATAAAGAATCGTATTTTTGGGAATGACAATTATTCCGTCAACAATATAATAATGGCCGTAATTGCCGTCTGTGCGTTTAATATCATCTACGCCTATACGACAGCCCTCGCCGACACAGACATTCTTATCAATTATTGCGCCTTTAATGATTGCTCCGCGGCCTATTCCTACATTGGGAATTCTGGATTCGGCATTCTGCGCTTTTTGAGCTTCTGTTTCATAATAGTCTGCGCCCATACATACAACACCGTTAAGGCTGGAACCGGTTTCTATAAGCGTACGGATACCTACTATTGAGTTGGTAATATTTGCATTTGTAATGATACAGCCTTCTGCGGCAATAGATTGATTCATATTGGAAAAGTTCATTTTAGACGGCGGCAGATTGCGCATATGGGTGTAAATTGGCTTTTGCTCGTCATAAAAATCAAAACTAGGCCTTAAAGATGTCAGTTCAAGATTGGTCTCATAGAAATTCTTGATTGTTCCTATATCTTCCCAATAGCCGTCAAAAAGATATGCGTTCACCTTTAATTTATTGATTGCGCTGGGAATTATCTCTTTGCCAAAATCTGTTAATTCGTTGGCAAGACAATCTTCCATTGTTTTTGAGTTAAATACATAAATGCCCATGGATGCAAGATAACAGTCATTCTTATTTTTTTCGTTAAGCACTTCCGCCGGAGCTTTAAAGTCAGAAATATCTTTGGCAGGTCCTGGCTTTTCCAAAAATTCGGTAATCTGATTTCTTTTATCTACTTTTAGAATTCCAAGACCGCTGGCGTTTTCACGCGTAACTCCTGTACAGGCAATTGAAATGGCTGCTCCTGAATCAATGTGTTTTTTCAGCAGATCTTCTAAATCCATCCTATAAAGCTGATCGCCTGACAAAATAATATAATATGAAGGATTCTGTGTTCTAAAGTGTGTTAAATTTTTTCTTACTGCGTCGGCAGTGCCCTCGTACCAGCTTGAATGTTCAAATGTCTGCTCCGCCGCAAGTATTTCTACAAAGCCGTTTGAAAAAGTATCGAAAATATAAGTTTGACCAATATGTAAGTGAAGAGAAGCAGAATTAAATTGGGTAACAACATAAATTTGCCTTAAATTTGCGTTAATACAGTTAGATAAAGGAATATCTACAAGACGGAATTTACCACCAAACGGAACTGCCGGTTTTGAACGAAATTGGGTTAACGGAAATAAACGAGTACCTTTACCACCACCCAATATAATGGACAAAACTTCAGACATTTTACACCTCTTTGGCTAAAATCCCCACCCCTACACAAACAATTATAGATTATATATTTTTTTTTGTCCAGCGGTATTGATAAAATTCTACTTTTTACCTGAAACAAAGCGGTTTTCCTTGATAAAAAAACGAAGTTCCAATTCCTTTCCGGCGGATAGGCCAACCCGCCCGCTTGTGCAAATTTTCGGCTTTACGCGGCTGTTTAAAACACGCAAATCTCCTTCAAGCAGACTTAAATTGTTGTGTTTTCGCGTAATACCTAAGGCTTGTGTCAATTTTCCCGGTCCATTGCAAAGATTTTCAATCTTTTTGGTTTTTCGCCGTTTTTGCATTAATGGAATTCCCTGAACGGGCTCAAGGGCGCGGATAAGCACAGCCTCGCCTTCGCCCTTTTTGCCGCTCACTATGTTCAGGCAATGGTACATTCCGTATATCAAATATACATAAGTGTGCCCCGCAGGTCCAAACATAGGCGCATTTCGGCTGGTTTGTCCTCGGCTTGCATGGCAGCCGGGATCGTCTTTATAAAGATAGGCTTCTGTTTCAACAATAATTCCCTGCAAATCCCCAAATACAAGAATTTTGCCAAGCAGCGCCCTTGCTAGGTCTACAGTCGGTTGATTAAAGAATTTCTTTCCAAGCGGCATATTGGTATTATGGTATAATAAACTGATTATTGTAAATCTTAACGGCAAGTAAAAACATTTGACGGTGACTATTCATTTATTCCTTTTAAGCGTTCCATTTTGCCTCGGTAAAAAGCCGATGAGCCGCCGCGTCTGTCTATTTCCGCCTGCATTTTTTTTCGTACTGCTTCTGCAAATTCACGTACAGAATCTGAGGAAAGTGCTCCGTTTTCGTTACGTTTAACATAGCTGGAAGGGTATTCAGGTTCAAGAACTACCAATGTTTCAACCGGTACTGAACGCCCTAAAAAAGACCATGGGCGGAAAAAGCCGTTTTTAAAGACTGTAACAAAAGGCACTACGGGAATGTCAAGTTCTGCGGCAATTAAAAAAGCGCCTGGTTTGAACTCTTTTATGGTTTGATTGTAAAGATAACATTCTCCCTCAGGATAAAAATGCAAAAATCTGCGGTATTTAAACGCGCGTTCGCATATTTCAAGAATTTTTTTGTAGCCTTTTATCCCGCGCGGAATTGGAACGCCGCCAAGAATTCTTGTATATGTGCCTAATACAGGAAATTCTACAGTACCTTCGAGTAATGTTTGATATATTAAGCTCGGCAGTACGAAAAATGCAATTTTTGCGGGATCAAGAAATGTTGTATGGTTGGAAACTGTAATTGCTCTGCGAATTCCGTAAAGTCTGAACCTGTTTTTATATCTTGTGGAAAATTGAAGAAAATTGATCAGGAACGCAATCGGGATAGTTATATAAGAACATGCGGCAGAGGCAATTCTGAAAAAAACAGACAGATCAATAACGGGGCGTCCGTGTTTATAAGGCATCAGTTTACCCTTCGATCTTTCCAGAGGAAGCCTTTGCCGGAAATAGTCCTGAACCACGACCAAAAAGCCATATAAAGAAGATTAAGAAACATCAACGGCCAAAGAAAACCATACCACCAGTCAAGCCTTTGACTTAAGAACATAAAAAGCCATGTTAGTGTATAAAGAATATTTACCAATAAAATATATTTAAACCATATACTTCCGGTTATTATGCAGCCGACAAACAGAGGAAACGGAAAAAACAAAAAGAAAAATACGGCTATAAACAGAAAAAAAAGCAGAACCGTATTTTTTCCCATGAAATCGAAAATATTTTTTCCTATGCCTTCTATTGCGTCGCTGTAGCCGTTATACATTCTGCAGCTTACATGCTCTGTAATATTCAGAAAACGCGTAGAGTAGCCCTTAGATTTAACAAGTCTTGACATATAAATATCCTCTGATGTTTTTTTCTTGAATGCTTCACATCCTCCGATTGCCTTAAAAACATCATGCTTGATTACAATGTATTGTCCTATGGCCGCGGAAAACCAGCTTAATTTTGTAAAACGGTTCAGAAAAAGAGGAATCGCAAAACCTGTTAAAAAAAACATCAATGGAACTGTTATAACCTCGCCGAATTTATAAAAAATCTGCCCGATGTAGCCGGAGATCATGTCGGCTTTTAAGTACTGCATATTGGTTACAGCCCACGAGATACTTGCGGGATAATGCACTGTATCCGCGTCGGTAAAGAGCAGTATTTCGCCTTTTGCATGGGCGGACAACTGATGCAAAGCAAACGGTTTTCCGTACCAGTCATCGGGAAGGGGTTTGCCGTTATAAATTCTGATCCTGCTGTCTTCCTCCGCTATACGGGCAAGTATATTACCTGTATTATCTGTTGAATTATCGTTAATAACCAGAATTTCATATTTTTTATAAATCTGGTCTCTAAGGGAATTAATGCAGTTTTCAATATTTTTTTCTTCATTCCGTGCCGGAATCAAAACTGAAACAAGGGGACCGTCAAATATTTGTGGTCCATGGGTAAAGCGCCACATTTCATAATGATTTGCAAGCGAAAAAATAAAAAAATATAAAGATATGATAATAAGTACATGGTAATAGTAGGGGCTCAATATTTGCGCAATATTACTCAACATTTTTTAACCTCAGATACTCACTAATTTACATTCAAAGTTTTTAAATATTTATTTGTAGGATAAATTTCATTTGCTTTTGAATACCACTGGCGCGCCTGTGCGCTGTTTTTCTTTTGTATATATGCATAACAAAGGGATGAGTATACATTAAACATGTCGTCTTTTTCCATGCTGCCCGTATTCGGAATGGCGTTTAACATTTCTATGCCTTTGTTGTAATTATGAAACGGAGCCGGCGCATAAACCCAACGCGCGGCAATAAGAAATTGAGCTGCGGCGTTTTTGCTGTCAATGGCAAGGGCATTTTTTGCGTATTTTTCTACTTTTAAACCGTTAGCTATGGCATAGGAAGCAGGACGGACAACGCAGGATTGTGAAATATTTTCCGCCAGCATTACCCATGCTTCGGCGCTTTCTCTTATTTCCAGGGCTTTTTCCGCCCATTTAATACCTTCATCATAGTGCGTTATAGCTTCATTTTTCTTGTTTTCATATTGATACGCTCTTCCCATCATATATTCACTGCGGGAAAGTATTACATATTGAGAATCTCCTGAAAGAGTAGTTTTGGCTTTGTTTGATATTTCAAGGTACAGAGGTTCAATTTCAGCGGCTGTTAATTGCTGTTCGTAGATTGCTTCCCGAAGAGGAATAAACCATTCGGGCAGGGTTTCGGCTGCCGCATTGATTCCCGTAAATAAGCATAAAAAGACAAGTAAAACCATATATTAAAAACATATCACTTTTATTTTTTTTTAACAAGGTTTTAGAAAAGCTGCCGAAAAACGGCATATTTATCGGTTTACGAACGCTATATTGAAAGTTTTTGAATTTACAAATAAGGTAAATATGGATAAATCAATGTACGATTATAAAAATACATGGAAAATTAAAATTGCCGAGGCGCTTACCGCGCTCGTTAAAGAGGCCGATCCTAATGCGGAAAATATTGATCCTTTGCAGGTAATAGCTGAAACTCCTCCTGACCCGCTGATGGGGGACATCGGTTTTCCCATGTTCGGTTATGCAAAAGTCCTGAGAAAAGGACCCCCGCAGATTGCGCAGACAGTTGCGGCAAAAATACAGTCCTCAAATGCCGGAAATGAAGACGGCGCGGCAGAAGCGCAGGGACCGTATGTTAATATAAAATTAAATCGTTCATTGACTGTAAAAGCTGTACTTGAAGAAGTTTTTATAACTGACTCAAGCGGAGATTTTATTTTTGGCAGACCGGGTACATTAACCGGAAAAAAAGTCATGGTGGAATTTTCCAGCCCAAATACAAACAAGCCTCTGCATCTTGGCCATTTGCGGAATGACGTGCTGGGTGAAAGCGTATCGCGAATACTTGCGGCATGCGGAGCTGAAGTACGCAAGGTTTGCATTATTAATGATCGGGGTATCCATATATGTAAATCCATGCTTGCCTACAAAGAACAGGGGAATGGCAGAACGCCTAAGTCGGAAGGGATAAAAAGCGATCGTTTTGTCGGCGACTGGTATGTCTGTTTCAACAAGGCTTTAAAAACCGAAGTTGATGAATTGGTAAAGAAGGGTATGAAAAAGGAAGAAGCCGAAGCTAAAGCGCCTTTAATGGAAAGGGCGCAGGAACTGCTTCGCAAATGGGAAGCGGGTGACAGCGAAACAGTTGAACTTTGGAAAATGATGAATTCATGGTCAATAGAAGGGATGAAGGAAACGTACAGGAGAACCGGTGTCTCTTTTGACAAATACTATTTTGAAAGCGATACGTGGATGCTTGGAAAAGACGAAGTGCTTAAAGGACTTGAAAACGGCATTTTTTACCGTCAGGAAGACGGAGCTGTCGCCGTGGATTTAAGCGCGGAAAAACTTGACAAAAAGATTCTCCTTCGCAGCGACGGGACTTCGATTTATATAACGCAGGATTTTGGAACGGCAATTAACAGACACAAGGACTGGCTGTTTGATCAAATGATCTATGTGGTAGGTTCCGAGCAGCAGTACCATTTCAAGGTGCTGTTTATCCTTCTTGATAAATTGGGCTATACTTGGGCAAAAAATATGTATCATCTTTCTTACGGCATGGTAAACCTTCCCGAAGGTAAAATGAAAAGCCGGGAGGGGACAGTTGTTGACGCTGACGACCTAATCGATTCGTTACGCGGCATGGCGCTGGAAGAAATACGCGAAAAGGAGAGGGAAGAAGAAGTAGGCAATGCGGCGGAAGTTGCGGAAAAAATCGCTCTCGGCGCATTGCATTATTTTTTGCTCCAGCCAAGTCCTGTTAAAGATATGCTTTTTGATCCGAAAGAGTCGCTTTCTTTCACAGGCAATACAGGCCCCTATTTACAGTACATGGGCGCGCGGATTTCTTCTATGTTACGCAAAAGCAATGCGCCGTTAACCGGAAAAAGCGCGGATTTTTCATTGCTGGTTTCAGATACTGAGTGGGAACTTGTTAAAACATTGGCCGTTTATCCTGCCGCAGTCAGCGAGGCCGCCGCCGCTCTTGATCCTTCGCATCTTGCCTCGTATCTTTACGAATTATCAAAATGTTTCAGCCGTTTTTATCATGAATGCCCCGTATTAAATATCGACGATACCGGTTTGTCAATGGCAAGACAGGAACTTTCCCGCGCCGTAATGCTGGTATTGAAAGACGCGTTCCATCTGATCTGTATACCCTTTCTGCAAGTTATGTAAAATACCGTTATCCGTTATCTGTATTTAAAAATGCCATAGAAACAGCGCCCTGATTAAAATACAGATATCCCTTTTTTCCTTCGGTTTTAATAATACCCCGGCCTGCAGGATCAATTCCATGAAATACTCCGCGCGCAAGTATTTTAACAGGTTTTTTTTCAGACTCTTCATCTTTTTTTCCGGGTACAGGTTCAAAAACAACTGCCTTTGCGCCTATGCAATCCGCAAGTGAATTCCATTCTGCGGCAAGAACGCGGTTTCCCTGTGAATAGGCAGCGTGTATATTAAAAGCTTTTTTTACTTTTTCAATTTCGGCCAGTATTTTTTCAAGAACATCGCGCCGTGAAAGTTCATGCCCTGAAATTTCCGAGCAGCTTGCAGCTTTGGCGGAAGGGACGGGATTGTTTACATTAACTCCGATACCGCAGGACAGCCATGTTATTAAATCGCCTTCCCCTGAAATTTCCGTTGTTACGCCGGCTATTTTCCTTCCGTTGATATAAACGTCGTTAGGCCAGCGAAGATATGCTTTTTTCCCGCATATAGAAGAAACAATGCGGACAACGGAAATTTGAATAATAAGAGAGAGCAGGGTATAGTCGGCTATCGCAAGATGCGGGCGTTCCAAAATTGTAAAAAAAAGCCCTCCCTGCCGTGAAATCCAAGTTCTGCCGCTGCGGCCCCTTCCGGCGCTTTGCTTTTCCGCCGTAATTACAGTTCCGTCAGCCGCTCCGCGCAAAGCCAATTCTCTCGCTCTGTCCATAGTGCTGCCTGTGTTTTTATAATGACAAAAAAGAGATTCCTTTTCGCCGAACTCCCAAGGGTACAAAAAGTCCTTTTCTTTTTTGGGGTCCAAAAGATAACCTGAGTCTCCTGTTTCTATTGAATAGCCCGCTTCAACTAACGACTGTACCGTCTTCCATACGGCGACACGCGAAATTCCCATATCTTTTGCAAGGACGCTCCCGCCTATAAACCCGCCCTGTTTTTCCCGCAGACGTGCAAGCAGCCGCGCCTTACTTGAAAGTCCCTGCGCCGAAGGGACAGCTTTGGTTCTTATTTTTTCTTTCATATTAAATTTAACTCCTTGCTTCAAGCGCCTTTGCCTTTATTGCGGCTTTTTCAAGACTGAGAGAAATTAAAATAAACATAAGCGTTTTTATTTTTATTAATCCTTCTTTTCCTCCGCGTGATTTCCATGCAAGATTTATAGAAGTCCATATTTTAAAAATTTCGGGAATAAAGCATAAAAATAAAGATATTATTTCAAATCGTACGACTTCCCTTATTTCAAGAGAACTTGTTGTGCGGAATAATAACGCGGAAATCTGTACAATAAGCATAAGGCGCAGAGTTATCCGCAAATATTCATGGTCTGGTATTAACACGGTGAAAAATTGATTTAAAGGCATTAGTCTGAAATTATCGATTAAATTTGAAAACACAGACAGAACGTACATAAGGATTGCGTAGTAAAAGGCGGGCTTAAAGTCTGTTAATTGATCGTGTAACGAAAAACCGCAGATAAACGCCGCAAGAACGGCTGATAAAATACCGGCGCAAAGCCATAATGGGGAAAGGGACATACAAAAGACAGAAAGCGGCAGAAGCAGTAATAGTTTTATTACTGCAGGAACCTTGTGCAGAGGGCCCTTTATTGTTTTGTACTTGAATACCGCGTTATTTATAACCATAAAAGGTCTCCCAATTTAAGCGCGGAATTTTTTTGCGGATGATGTATTCCCCACGCTTCAAGATTGCATGAAAGCGCGTCTGACGCAGAGCCGTCATAAACTTTCTTCCCCTTACATAATACAATAAAACGGCTGGAAAGAGCTAAACATTTTTCCAGTTCATGAGTAAGAATAATTACAGTCTTACCGTCCGCTATTAGTTTTTGAAAAAGCCTGTTTACCTGCACAACGCCGGGGAAATCCATGTTTGCATAAGGTTCGTCAAAAATGATAATCTGCGCGTCCATTGCCAATACTCCTGCGGTTGCAAGACGGCGTTTTTCTCCGCCTGAAAGCGAACGGGAAGGGAAGTTCGCGCGGTGTTCAAGACCTGTCAGTAAGAGGGCGGCGTAAACTCTTGCCTTTATTTCATTTTTTGAAAGCTTCATATTGCGCGGACCGAAGGCGATATCTTCTCTTGGAGTCTCCCCTAGTATCTGAGAGTCAGCCTCCTGAAACACAAGCCCCACTTTCGCGCTTGTTTTAACAGAACCGAAAGTAGGGTCTTCAAGCCCTGCGATGATAGACATTAACACGCTTTTTCCCGAACCGTTAGCTCCGGCAATTATTGTACATTCGCTGTTTTCTATAGAAAACGAAACATCAGAAAGAGCGTAGAAACTGCCGTTTCGTATCTGTTCGTTCTGCGGAGTGTCGTCAAAGACTGAAAATTTTTTTGTAACATTAAGAACATCTACCGCAGGCATTTTGTTACCGTTACCCTTCGTTGTTTATATGCCTTGCCGCTATTGGACGAAGCGCAAGCGCAAGAGGAATACTGAGCGCTAATTTAATTAAATCGCCTAAAATGAAAGGCGCTGTTCCGGCTAAAAACGCCGCCTTTAGTGTCATTGATTTTAAAAACATTATATAAAGAGATCCGCAGCACAGGATAAGGGCAAACCCTAAAAAAGACGCAATACAAAGCCTTATAAGCGGAATAGGGCTTATTTTTTTCTCGCTTGTTTTTGGAAGTCCGCAAACGAGTCCCGCGCATAAACTTGCAATAAAATAACCAAGTATGTATCCGCCTAGGGGAGTATTAAAAACCCCAATACCCCCAGGAATTACAAACACGGGAATACCGATAAGCCCAGCCGCTATAAGGATTAGCGCAGCAATACCGCCGTAACAATTTCCAAGAATTGTACCTGATAGAACGACAAACATATTTTTTAAAACGATAGGTACGCCGCCGGGAAGCGGGATTTGAAAAAAGTTAGAGACAGCAATCATTGCCGCAAAAACAGCAGCAAAAACAAGGCGGTTCCGTATACTTCGGTTTGATGCTTTCATGTTAACCTCATAGTTACGTAAGGTTAACATAGAAGCTATGTTGATGCAAGCCGTTGCCGCAATATTCCCTATTGGGATATAACCTCCTCAATTCATACTTGTTCCTAATCTTTTTTAAAGGTAAAATTCCCTCACATGACCGAATTTGTCCATCTCCACGTTCATTCAGATTATTCACTGGCTGACGCAGCCGTTTCAGTTAATTCACTTGTAAACCGGGCCGGAGAAATGGGCATGACGCACCTTGCCCTTACAGATCACGGTAATATGTTCGGCGCGATGGAATTCATTGAATCCTGCGAAAAATGTGAAAAGCCTGTTACGCCGATAATCGGGTGTGAAGTATACATTTCTCCCGGTTTGTGTTCTGAAAAAAAAGGAACTGAAAACGAAAATAAATACTATCATTTTGTACTGCTGGTAAAGAGCCGTGAAGGTTATTTTAACCTTGTAAAACTTTGTTCACTCGCATACACGGAAGGTTTTTATTACCGTCCTCGGATTGACGAAGAACTTTTGTCAAAGTATCACGGCGGCCTTATCGCCCTTTCCGCCTGCGCTTCGGGGGAAATTCCCCGCCTTATAATGGCGGGAAAAACCGACGAAGCTGAAAAAAAAGCAATTTGCTACCGCGATCTTTTCGGAAAGGACGGAGACGCTCCTAACTTTTATCTTGAAATTCAGGAACACGGCATTCCGGCGGGGGAATTAAAAGGTTCCAATATGTCCCAAAAAGAAATTAATGCTGTTATCGCAGGTATTTCCCGCAGGACAGGTATTCCGCTTGTTGCCACCAATGACGTACATTACCTTGAGCAGGACGATTATATTGCGCATGACATCCTGCTCTGCATAGGGACCGGAAAAGTCCGTACAGAGGAAAAAAGAAAAAAATACTACGGGAATCAGTTCTATTTCAAATCAGGCGACGAGATGGCTTCTGTTTTTAAAGAATATCCGGAAGCGGTTGCCAATACGGTAAAAATTGCGCAGAGGTGCAATGCCGATATTCCGAAAATCACCGTAAAAGAGCTGCCTAATTATCTGCCCGAATATGAAATTCCCGCAGGTTTTGAATCGCCTGATAAATACCTTCGTCATCTTGCGGAGGAAGGGCTTGCAAAGCGTTACGCGAAAGAAAGGGAAGCGGGCGGCGAAAAGTGGGAAGAAATACAAAAAAGAGCGGATTACGAACTAGACACAATTATTAACATGGGCTTTACAGGTTATTTTTTAATTGTCTGGGATTTCATTCATTATGCAAATGAGCATAACATTCCGGTAGGGCCGGGACGCGGTTCGGGAGCCGGCTCCATTGTCGCTTACGCGTTGCGGATAACAAACATTAACCCGCTTAAGTACAACCTTCTTTTTGAGCGTTTCCTCAATCCTGAACGCATTTCCATGCCGGATTTTGATATTGATTTCGCAAACGAAGGGCGTGAAGATGTTATCAGGTACGTTACGGAAAAATACGGCAAGGAACGCGTGGGGCAGATAATAACATTCGGTACTTTGGGAGCGAAAGCGGTTATCAAGGATGTTGCCCGTGTTTTGGGAATAACGATCCCCGAATCGGAAATGCTCACAAAACTAATTCCGCGCGATCCGAAAATAACATTGGAAACTGCGATTAATGACGAGCCGAAATTACAAGCTTATGAAGCAGACCCACGTTATACCGAACTTTTTAAACATGCCCGTAAGCTTGAAGGGCTTAACCGACATTCCAGCATACACGCTGCGGGAATTGTAATCGGCAAAACAGACCTTATTGATTTTGTTCCGCTCTATCAGGAAAGAGAAGATTCCAAGAGCGGCAAGGGCGGAAGCATAGCTACACAGTACAGCATGAATTATCTGGAACCTTGCGGGCTTGTGAAAATGGACTTTCTGGGACTTAAAACTCTTGACGTTATCAAAAACTCCCAAGAGCTGATCCGCCGGCAGGGAGGCAAATATTCGGATTTTAATATTGAAGACATACCTGAAAATGACAAAAAAACTTTTAAAATGCTGGGAGAAGGAAAGAGTTTTGAAGTTTTCCAGTTTGAATCTGACGGAATGCAGAATATTCTTAAACAGACAAAGCCTGCTTCTATCGAAGACCTTACCGCATTGAATGCGATGTACCGTCCCGGTCCGATGCAGTTTATTCAACGTTTTGTTGAAGCAAAAAACGGACGGCAGGCAATAACCTATCCCGATCCAAGTCTTGAGAAGGTGTTAAAAGAAACTTACGGCGTTATTGTGTATCAGGAACAGGTAATGGAAGTTGCGAGGATTATCGCAGGTTACAGTATGGGACAGGCGGATATTCTTCGCCGCGCAATGGGAAAAAAGAAAAAAGAAATTATCGATGAAGAAAAAGTTCCCTTTCTGGAAGGCGCGGTAAAGCAGGGCTTTTCCGCCCAAAAAGCAGGGGCAATCTATGATATGCTTGTCCCGTTTGCAGGTTACGGCTTTAACAAAAGCCATGCTGCGGCATATTCCATACTGGCATATCAAACCGCATACCTGAAGGCAAATTTTCCCCTGGAATTCATAGCGGCGTGCCTGACCAACGAAATACACAGCGCGGATAAAGACAGGCTTTCGGAATGTATCACGGAAGCTAGGCGGATGGGAATTGAAGTTAACCCGCCGTGCGTCAACAATTCGGATAAAGTTTTTACCGTAGTAAACGGGCGTATTGCCTATGGTTTTTTGGGGATCAAGGGATTGGGAGAGGCGTCCGCGCAGGAAATTGTAAACGGAAGAAAGGACGGCCGATATAAAAGTTTTTTAGATTTCCTTGATCGTGTGGACATCAAGGCGGTAGGCAAGAAAGTTATCGAACTTCTCGTGCAGACGGGGGCATTTGACAGTTTGGGCATAACACGGGAAACACTTGCGGGCAATCTTGAGAGAGCTGTGGAATTTGCGCTTAAAAAGAAAGAAGACAGACTTAAAGGGCAGACGAGCCTCTTTGAAGATTCAGACGAACCGGAATTCGGCGAGTATAAGTTTGAAGAGTTTCCTGCAAAAAGCAGGGAAGAAAGGTTAAACCTTGAAAAACAGCTTATGGGTTTTTATTTTTCAGGACATCCTATGGACGAGTACAGGGAAATATGGCAGCAAGCGGTAAATATTAACCTTGGACAGGTTGAAACTTATAAAATCGGAAACTGCGTTCTTGTTGGAATTATCAAAAATGTAAAAACAATAATGACCGCCAAGGGCAGCAAAATGGCATTTGCGGTTCTTGCCGACTACAACGGTGAAATTGAAGTAACGTTTTTTTCAGGAACATGGCAGAGGTATGAAAATGAGATTGAAAATGACAAGGTAGTGATCTTAAAGGGAAAGATAGATTATCAAAAAGACAAGGATAAATATACATTTATTGCGGACAGTATTGTCAGAAAGAATGATGTCGATAAGGTTATAAAAGAAGTTAAAGAAATTGAAGATAAATTCAATGTTCACAAAAATACATGGCTTTATATGGCGGATCTAAAAAGTTCATTCATTAACAATGCGAAAAAAGGCAGTTATACGATAATCGGTTATTTAAAATCGTTAAGAACAATAAAGGATAAAAACGACAATGATATGGCATTCGGCACTTTACAGGATTTTGAAGGTGAAATAGATATTGTCTTTTTTTCAAAAATTTACGGCGAAAACAGGCATTTGTTAAAAATTGACGAAATAGTTGCCTTAAAGGGTAGCATAGACCCCGACAATGAGCGAAATCCTGAGAAAGTCAGTTTTAAAGTGTCGAGTATCGCCGATTTTGCGCAGTTAAGCCGCAGCGCGGTACGCAGGGAAGCTGCCGGAGAAAAGCCGCCGCAGGCTGTTTTTACGGAACCTGCCGCCGTGCAGCCTGAGGAAATACACATCAGACTGGATTCAGATGCGGCGGCAGTAGATAAAAATCTTTATTCACTTCGTGATTTTCTTGCGGAAAATACCGGGTCCTGTTTAACATTTATCCATATTCCGGTTCAGGGCGGCGAAAAAACTATCCGCGCTTTTTCAGGCATTGATATTTCAGGTAATGCAAGTGTAATTGACGAATTAAAAAATAATAAATGTGTAGCGAATGTTTGGAGGAAATAATGCAGATGATATTCGGTTTATTAGCGGCGGCGGTAGGAATTTATTCAGTATTGATATTGATACGCATAATAATTTCATGGTTTGGCAGCTTTGCCTCAAGTAAACCTGTTGATCTTTTATGCAGTATAACAGACCCTTACCTTAATTGGTGGCAAAATAAATTCAGTATTCGTATAGGCTTTCTGGATTTTTCCGCAGTGTTGGCAATAGTAAGTCTTTCCCTTATACAGAATATTCTGTATTCCCTTGCGAGTTATAACAGGATTACAATCGGATATTTACTTGCAATACTGTTAATGTCCTTATGGTCTGTTTTTTCTTTTATTCTCGGGTTTTGCATTATCATTATTATTCTCCGGCTGATTGCGTATCTTACAAACCGTAATATTTACAGTCCTTTTTGGCAGGCAATAGATGCAGTTTCACAGCCGTTGTTGTACAGGATGAACCGTATTTTTTACGGAAAACGAATTGGCAGTTATCTTAACGGAATTATTTTTTCGCTTGCCCTGCTGACAGTTGTATGGATTGGCGGAGGTTATGTTTTTCCAAAGATTGCAAGGTTGCTTTCAAGTTTACCGTTGTAATGTTTCTGCGTTCACTGAATATTCCGATAAACTCAATAAAGGAAATAAAGCCTAAAGAAGCCGCAAATTTCGCCCGTTTGGGAATAAAGACCGTTTCTGACATTCTTGTTCACTATCCGCGTAAGTGGGAAGATCGCAGTGAAAATATACCGCTCAAAAGTTTTTCAGGCGCGAAAGTTTGTACTGTAGCGACGGTAATTGCACATGACTGGATTGGATACGGCAGAAAAAGAACGTTAAAAGTTTATATAGAAGATGAAACAGCGCAGGCCGCTCTTTTATTTTTTAACCGTCCTTGGCTTGGGAAACAGTTTGTTATAGGCAGACAGTATATGATTTACGGAAGTTTTAAAGTTCAATACGGCGAACTTCAGTCAAGCGCTTTTGAATTTGAACCTGTTTCATCAAAAGATATATTTGGAAAAATAATGCCTGTTTATCCTCTTTGTTCTGGTCTTACACAATCGGCGGTCAGAAAGATAACATCGCAGATTATAAAGAAATATGCAGATAACATTGAAGACGAACTTCCTGCGGAAATAATAGAAAGAGACAACCTGATGCCGAAAAACATGGCAATAAAAGAAATTCATTATCCGTCATCAATGGATAAACAAGAAAAAGCAAAAAAAACTTTAATTTATGAAGAACTTTTTTACCTTGAAGTAATGATAGGAAAACGTGCTCTTGAGCGGCGAAATATATCAAGCAAATTCACGGAAACAAAAGTTAAGAAAGCGGATACTGAAGGTGATCCTGCGAAACAGGCTTCATTTTCAGCTTTACAAAAAAGACTGGTTGAACGATTGCCTTTTTCGCTTACGGCAGGACAATGTGAAGCAGTTATGGAAATAGATCAGGATATGGAAAAAAATATTCCTATGGCGCGCCTTTTGCAAGGCGATGTCGGTTCCGGAAAAACTCTTGTGTCATTTCTGGCTGCGTTAAAAGCAGTTGAAGAAGGAGGTCAGGCTGCAATTATGGCTCCTACGGAGCTGCTTGCGCTCCAGCATGCCGAAAACGCAGCCCGCCTTCTTGAACCGCTGGGGCTTCATGTCGCTTTTCTTACCGGAAATATTAAGGCAAAAGGACGCAAGGAACTTATAAAAAACCTTAGTTCAGGCGTTATTGATATTGTTGTAGGAACTCACGCTCTTTTTTCAAAAGACGTAATTTATAATAAATTAAAACTTGTTATTATTGACGAACAGCACCGGTTTGGAGTAACACAGCGCTCATTGATTATGACAAAGGGCGATTCCCCCGATCTTTTAATGATGAGTGCGACGCCAATTCCAAGAACTTTGGCTTTAACGGTTTTCGGCGATATGGACGTTTCGATAATAAGGGATATGCCGCCCGGAAGAAAAACGGTCAAGACGCATCTTGCAAAAGAGTCAAACGAAGAAAAAGTTTACAGTTTTATACGCAAGGAGCTTGAGAAGGGAAGGCAGGCATATTTTGTCTATCCTTTAATTGAAGGCGGAGAAGACATAAAGGACGCTGTTTCCATGGCGGGAAGGCTTTCCAAAAAAATATTTCCAAAGCATAAAACGGCGTTAATTCATTCAAGGTTAACGGAAGAAGAAAAACGTCAAACAATGGATAATTTCAGAAAAGGCGATGTAAGAATTCTTGCCGCGACAAGCGTTGTGGAAGTCGGTGTTGACGTTCCAAACGCTACCTGCATGGTTATTGAACACGCCGAACGTTTCGGTCTTTCCGCTCTTCATCAGCTTCGAGGAAGGGTAGGGCGGGGAAGCGAACAGTCTTTTTGTTTTCTTGTTTATTCGGATGAATATACGGAGGACGGAAAAACAAGACTTATGACAATGTTAAAAAGCAGCGACGGCTTTGTTATTGCCGAAGAAGACCTTAAACTCCGCGGGCCGGGACAGATTGCCGGCACCGAACAGTCAGGCTATCTTGCGCTGGGTCTCGCGAATCCAATCCGTGATTTTGAAGAACTCAAACGCGCCAGAGCAGATGCGTTTTCAATTTTGGAAAGCGATCCTGATCTTTTACTGGAAAACAACCGTGTTATCGCAAGAGTTTTGGAAGAAGCGCCGCCGTTTGCGGGCGTTACGCTTTAGCCGAACATCGATTTCATCTGAGAAATAAACTTTTCCGCCTGCTCGTCATCAGCGATTTTTGATACCTCCGCTTTTTCATGGTATTTAATCAGATCCTGCGGAATTTCCGAAAGAAAAGGAGAAGGCTCGCAGTCAACGGTATTTTGCATACGGCGGCGCTGACGGCAGCTTGTTATGTACAATTTTTCTCTTGCGCGTGTTATGGCTACATAAAAAAGACGCCGCTCCTCTTCAATATTGCCTGCTTCATCTTCGTCTTCATTTTTATCATGTTTTTCAATACTTTTTTCGTGAGGGAGCAGTCCGTTTTCAGCGCCGGCGATAAAAACAACCGGATATTCAAGCCCCTTTGCCGCGTGAATTGTAGAGAGGTTAACCTTGCCTTCGTTTTCATCATCTCCTTCGTCCCGTGTGATAAGGCTGATACGGTTAAGCCAGGGGAAAAGTCCCGCGTCAAGGTTATCAGGATCGTTCTCCCAAAATTCAATCATCCTGATAAAATACTCGATATTACTGTACTTCCACCTTGCCTTTTTTTCATCCTTGCCGTGTTCAAGAACAAGGTAGCTCCAATAGTCAATATTATCGACTAACATCCGCACGCATTGGGAAAGAGCCCACTTTCTGCCGGGCTCTGACTTGCGTTCCAGTATAAGAAGCCTGAAATTTTCGATCATGGCGGAAAACTCTTCAAGTTCGGTTGCCGCTCCTTTTTCCTGAAAAAGCCCCTGCTGTCCCTGAGATTTCGCGTAATTGAGGCGGGATAGGGCGCTCCAGATACCGCATTTGTTCTTTTTCGCTATTTCGCTTAACGAAGCGATTGTAGTTTTTCCGATGCCTCTGCGAGGCGTGTTAATAATCCGCAGGAGGCTTACATCGTCGTCGGGGTTAGCGATTACGCGCAAATATGAAATAATGTCCTTAATTTCCTTGCGCTGGAAAAAACTCGTCCCTCCTGAAACACGGTATGGAATGTTATCGGCAAGAAACGCTTCCTCTATGTTACGCGCAAGCGAGTTAGTCCTTGTAAGAACTCCGAAGTCATGGTATTTGTAGTCTTCCGTAATCATTAAATGCCTGATTTGTTCGGCGATAAAATCGGCTTCCTCGCTCTCGTTTTCAGGGTGGAAGATTTCTACGGGTCTGCCGCTTTTTTCGTGCGACCAAAGGTTTTTTTCTTTCCTGCCTGTGTTATGTGAAATAACACCGTTCGCTGCGTCAAGAATTGTAGATGTGGAGCGGTAATTTTGTTCAAGTTTTATTTCTGTTCTTGAAGGGAAGTCTTTTTCAAACAGGAGAATATTTTCGTAATTCGCTCCCCGCCATGAATAAATCGACTGATCGTCATCGCCGACCACGCAAACGTTGGCGTTTTGCTTTCCAGCCAAAAGCTTCATCAGACGGTACTGAATGACGCTTGTATCCTGGAATTCGTCCACCATGATGTAGCGGTACTTCTTGCGGTATTTATTAAGGATGTCATCGTTCTTTTCAAACAGTTCGAGAGGGATTGTCAATAGATCGTCAAAATCAACAGCGTTGTAGATTTTCAATCCCTGCTGGTACTCGTCATAAACAGGCTTCATGTCAGAGACATCCCAGTTGGCGAGCCCTGTTTTAATTTTTGAGAAGTGCTGTCCGAGAGCGTAAATATCGATCTTGGGCGAATAGAGTTTGCATTCTCGAAGAGATTCTTTTATTAGCGTAAACTTGTCGGTCTCATCATAGACTGAAAAGTTTTTCCTGTACCCAAGCAGTTCAGCTTCGTCCCTGATTATTTTTAGGCCGAAAGCGTGGAAGGTGCAGACGGTAAGGTTTTGGAGTTTGTTTCCTGTAAGTTCTTTAACCCTTGTTTCCATTTCACGCGCAGCCTTGTTTGTGAAAGTGAGGGCGAGTATCGCCGATTGGGGAATTCCCTTTTCAAGCATATGCGCGATACGGTATGTGATAACACGTGTTTTCCCGGAGCCTGCTCCGGCTATGATCAAGACTGGACCTTCAGTTAAACGCACGGCTTGAATCTGCGGCTCGTTTAATTCCGCTTCAATGTTAAGTTTTGACAATTTATTTTCCTAATATCGCCGCAATTTGTTTCCCCGCTTTCCCACGGTGGCTTATGTTGTTTTTTTCTTCGGCTGAAAGCTCGGCAAGTGTGCGCCCTGATTCGGGCAGAAGGAAAATCGGGTCGTAGCCGAATCCGCCGTCTCCCTTTGCGTAATCGGCGCTTTTTACAATTTCGCCTTCAAGAGTTTCCTGAACGATAAAAAAGCGGTCGTAATCGAAAAGAAGAACCATCGCGCATACAAAGCGCGCGCTTCGTTTTTGGATATTATTCAGTTCTTCAAGAAGAAGGAGGTTTTGCTCCCCGCTTGTAAGTTTGCGTCCGTTTGTTTCTCCGTAACGCGCCGAAAAGACGCCGGGTCTTCCGTCAAGAGCGTCAACGCAAAGCCCCGAGTCGTCCGCTATTACAGGCTCGTTTTTATTGATGAGTTTTTTTAATTCTCGGGCTTTTAAAAGGGCGTTTTCGCGGAAAGTCATTGCGGTTTCTTCCGGGTTAAAGGCAATTCCGCATTCGGAAGGTATTTGTAATTTTTTTCCAAGCACTGCCTCAAGCTCTTTTTTTTTGTGGGTGTTATTTGTGGCGAACCAGATATTCATAGAGAGACATTCTAATCAATTTGGCGGAATATATCTATACCTCATTTACCGAATAGAAATGTTTTTCACATAACGCTTTATTTTCACTTTATATATATTTTAGGGATCGGCGTTGTGGTTGATCTGCCTCAATGTTGGGGTAAAAACCGGCTTATGCTGATGCGGCAATCCGCTCCTGAACCATTTCGCCGATTATCTGGGCGGGGGTTTTATGATCGGCTATGGCTTTAGTATTCAGATAGTTGGCGGTAACACTGTCAATGGTTATTGTATGGGCGGTTTTTTTACACTGAGTGAAATAGCCTGTTCCATCGGGTCCGGGTTTAGGCGGGTTCTTTGTCCATTTCTCGTCCAGTCTTTTCGCTTCTTCGTCAGTCATTTGCGCCATTGTTACTCCTTCGGCTTTAACAAGTGATTATAGATATTCCTGCACGGCATTGCATGGAATACATTTACACGATAGTCGCTTATAAAATTATACAATATTTCTATGGGATTTGCATTACGGTCAAAGCCGATGAGCAAATATTTATCCCGCGCGTCATCATCATTGGGTTCGTCCAACAGACCGTCATATATGGCAGTGTCAAACGCCCGATAGATGTCTGCTTCGCTTACTTTGTGCTCGAAAGCGGCGGGATTGAACTCAATAACAAAATCCATGTCTCAAGCATATTCTGTTTTCCAATAAAATAAAACCTCACATAACAATAGCAATCTTACGGCGTAGGGCAAAGCCCCTGCGGCGCTTAGTGGCGTGACATTATTCTACGCACGCTTTGGCGTGGCTGCATCGGCAATACACGCCAAGATCACCGCAGGGGCTTTGCCCTACGCCTGCAAGAAATATTTGATTATTGCGGGTTAATACTTTTCAATGCAGAGTGCAATGTTGAGCGTTTTCAGCGGGAAGCCATAACAGTCATCAGGCGGGCAGCGCAAACCCCTGACGGCGATGTTCGGTGTGGATTCAATAAAAGCCACGCCAAAGCGTGCGTAAATAAAGTCCACAGCCGTTGAATCGCCGTAAGGGGTTTGCGCTGACGCTGGAAGATTGTTGTTGCTTTTTTTACCGGAAGGGCTTTGCGCTGCTCTTGCGAGGGGTTTTAAATAATTACGGGTTAAGTTTAACTGTTAGGGAATTACAGCGTTTTGTATTTCAGACCATTGACAGTTTTGTGGGTTTGGCCTTTAATCCAGAAGTTGACCAGAACCTCACGGATATTGCGCAGTTTGAGCTCAAACTCCACAACTTCGGTAACGTCGATGTGCGGGGTGCGTATCAAATCCCAGTTGCGGATGCCCATTTTGTCACGGTCAAGGTCGGTAACGGGCGGCCAGCGCAAGAAGCGGTTGATAAACGCCCGAAGCGCCCTTTCGGTTGTTGTGCGCACCCGGTTTTTTTCGGCGGTTAGCTGGGGGATATGAGGCACGAGGGTTTTACTGTAGGCGGTGTTCCATTGGCTGAACTGGTCTTCGAGGATGTCCACATCATCTTTCGGGATATGTTTCCAGCGTGCGTTGTTGTCCAAGACGAAATCAGTTACATTCCTGAAAAATGTCTCGAACGCCGCATCGGGTCTGGGGATAAAATCGTGCTCTCTTCCGTTCATAATATACTCCTATTTAGGTTAATTTAGTCCTTCGGGGAGTTCCCCGAGCCGCACGGGGAACCCCCCGAGCCGCACGGGGAATCCCCCGAGCCGTACGGGGAACACCCCGAGCCGCATGGTTATTGTTTGGTGTAAGTCTGGGTTGAATCACCTTCATATGTTAAAGTAAGCCTGTTGCCGCTTATAGAATAGGTTACTGTTTGTATCCCATCTGCAAAATCCTTATCAATATCTGCTGCAGTTTCACCAACGATTGCCAGTACCTCAGGTTTTTTTAGATCTGCTTGTGAATACCATTTTGCGGTAAGACCAGCCACAGTACCCCCCACAAATGAGTTAGTGTAATTGTAAAAGTACCGCCGCTGGTAGTAAAAGTTCCCTTAGAATCAGGGTCAGGGTAATGGGAAAAATACTCAAAAGCTCCATTATTGAATTTCCATGTATCGTAACTACCAGTCCATGTCCCATTAAGCGCGGGGTCTGTTATTGGGGTTGGGTCGGACTCTTTACAGGCAGCAAGGAGGAAGAAGATTAGGGCTAATGGTAGAATAAAGAGAGGCTTTCTTAAAATAAATGGGGGGGGTAATAGAAAATTTGTTTGTCATTTTATCACCTTCAATACAAGATTTCGCCCTTTCGGGCACGCTCACAAGAGCGATTGTTGTTATTTTATGATTGGGTGGCTTTTTTTGTCAAGTATTTCTTGCAGGCGGCAGGGGTCGGGGCTGTCCAAGAAGTAAAGGGCAGCCCTATTTTTTTAACTTTTAAAAAAGAAAACATGATAAAATTTTCCCATGAGCAAAGGAAAAAGTGACAAGATCACATATAAACCCTACGAGCAACACCAA
>Ga0268262_10000492_pt1 | contig 52217 bp, 59 predicted proteins | sample TergutNc150P3_FD_190354 | JGI IMG/M metagenome (GOLD analysis project Ga0268262, IMG submission 190354) | Nasutitermes corniger P3 segment gut microbial community from laboratory colony in Florida, USA - Nc150 P3 (SPAdes) (version 2) | ecosystem: Host-associated > Arthropoda: Insects >... | reverse complement strand
CTCACCCGTCCGCCGCTCGCCTAGGGTTGCCCCCGACTCGCTCGACTTGCATGCATCAGACACGCCACCAGCGTTCGTTCTGAGCCAGGATCAAACTCTTCATAAAGTTGATGGCTCTCAAATCATTATTTTGCCCTGCTTAATTAAAAAAACAAGCAGGAGCATCTGGTTCGTTCCGCCTTCCGGCGGATTCTTTTCTGAATTTTCAAGCTACTGTTCATTTCGGAGAATGAACGGGAGAATAAATTTAGAAAAAAATACGGGTTTTGTCAAGGTTTTTGCCTCAAAAAGGTTAAAAAACCGTTACAAAAGCCAAAAAAGAACCCAAATTCACCCGATTTTAATAAAAAACGTCAACAACTGTTTGCAAAATTCACTTTCTTGAACTTTTTTTCCGTTTACAAGCGTCTAAGGAAGTAGATTTTGTATTTTCAAAGGAGAAGGCATTATGGATAGCATTTTGAACCTTATAGCTAACGGAGAAAACGTACGGTTGCTGGTGACGCTAGCATTCATCTGTTGCGGTTACGTGCTTCTTAACAGCAGAATGAGCCGCATGGAATATTCCATAAAAGAACTAAGGGTAGAAATGAACAGCCGGATAGATGAGCTAAGAGGAGAAATGAACAGCCGAATAGATGAGCTAAAGCACAACGATATAGCTCATTTGAACAGCACCATTGAAGCCTTGACTTACGCTTTGGAAAAGAACGGTGCTCTGAAGCCGGAAGACAAAGCCTACGTGGATAGCAGGCTGGCAACCGTTTAATCCTTCACGCAACGAACACTGAGCAAATTGTTGCTCTTATTGTTGTTGTTCCTGTTGACATTCTCGTTGTTGTAGTTATTTTTTTAACAAATCCGAATGAGAGCCTGTACGCACAGCAGTAAGAATCAGTGCCTCGTTGTCAATGCGGTATATAAGAAGCCAATCAGGCTCTATATGGCATTCGCGATGCCGGATATAGTTACCTTGCAACGGGTGGTCGTGATATTATTCGTCTTCTTCTGTATCTAGGTCTGCTTCCATCTCTGCTACTGTTTTATAACTTTTTGTTTGTATTTTTCCCGATGCTATATCTTCGGCCTCCTGCATAGCAGCTAAAGTCTCCGCATTGTATTCTGGGTCGTCTAATTGTGGCAAAATTATAATTTCAAGTTTTTGACCAATATACTCGCTTGGAATAATATCGCCAAACCTGTCTCCCGCTGCTGGAATACAAGTGGTACGGAATGCTTGAGTCATTGTAGCCATTTTACACCTTTCTTAAAATTTCATTTCTCGTTATTAAATTACAAAAATCGCCACAACGCCCCAACTAAACGTCAGAACCACGATACCCCCGATTATCAGGATTTACAGGATAGCATTTCGTATTGCAATCCTGAAAATCCTTCCATCCTGGCCAATCATGGTTCAGACGTTCACAACGCGCTTCAGTCCTGGAGGCAACGAACACTGAACAAAAGGTTGCCCTTATTGCCGTCGTACCTGTAGACACCCTCGTCGTAGTAGTGCATGTCCCGGTGGTAGGCGCTGCCAGCATCGTACTCCGAGGCACTCCACCAGTGGCCGAGGTTACCGACATTGTGGCAATCGCCAACGGAATTGCCGTAGCCGCCCGGCAGAGCCGCAAACCCGAACTTGTCAACGCCGTTGCCACCGCTATTCCAACCGCTCGTTGCCTTTAAATATTTGCCCGCTGTTGAAGAATCGCCAACTGCTGTCATCAACTTATCCCAGTCCCCATCACTTGGTATATGCCAGCCAGTAGGGCATATACTCTTGTGAGGAGTTGTTATAGCGCAATCCGCATCGCTTGTGGAAAGTTTGCTATTGCATTTGGAAGGCAGTGCCATAGCCGTTGCCCAGTCGTAAAGACGGCCGTAGGTATCGCAAGTTTTAGTGTTCGCATCGCTAAGGCTGCTGCCGCCGCACTTGCTACCGCTTACATTGTAATTCAAATTGCGCTGGAACCAAGTTTGGCTACCTATCTTAACCGTTTTGTAAGTCGCTCCCTGATAAGTTACATCGGCTCCGTAAACAATATTTGCTTGCGTTGAAACGCTGGAACTGCTCGGCACAGAGCTAGACGATGAGGCTCCCGAAGAACTTAACGCAACTGACGAGCTGCTGCTCGGTGCACTTGAACTGCTTGGCTTTGAACTAGACGAAGATGCTTCCGAAGAACTTGAAGCAACTGACGAACTGCTGCTCGGTGCACTTGAACTGCTTGGCTTTGAACTAGACGAAGATGCTTCCGAAGAACTTGAAGCAACTGACGAACTGCTGCTCGGTGCACTTGAACTGCTAGGCTTTGAACTAGACGAAGATGCCCTTGACGAGCTGCTTTCCTGTGACGGAAGTTGAGTTTGGGCAGAGGAACTGGGGGAATATAGTTTCCCCTGATAGTTGTTGCCGTTTGGGTCGTCTGGGTTGTCGCGCTCGCCCATTTCGGTGCAAGACATAAAGAAAAATATGCCAGCGAGTAGAAAAATTCTTAAAACCATATATGAACTCCTATCCCTGAAGCCAAAACCATTCCGCCAATTACATAAAACGTATTCCCGCTGCTGCGGCTATCTTCCGCGTCTTTCCAAGCGTTGTTGTAATAACCCTCCGATTGCCCGCCTGCCCTGTATTTATCAAGCGATGCCACCATGTCTCTGTCTTTGCCATACCCAACATAAATAAGTGCAGCTCCAAGCACATCTATGCTCTTTGCAACAGAAGGGGGAATAGTTGTAGGCTCGTCAGATGCACCAGGCAGTTTTTTGAACAAAATAGAAGCCTTCTCGTCTATCAATGCCAGCAAGCCGGATATGTTTTTGGAAGTTCCAGTGAAAGAACCAACCATAACGCCGCTTTTGCTGTTGTAAAGCTCCGTTTTTATGGTTAAATTTCCGTCAAAACGCCCTACGCGACCTTGCGCTACATAGTCGGCGTTTACCTTCCTGCCCAAGTCCGCAAGGCAGCTTGCCTCCTTACATTCCTTCATGGCTCGTTCTTGTGAACTGCTGCCCATAGACAGCAAAGGCGAGGAATAATATAATGGCAAACAATGGGCAGGCTGACCCTGCCCGTACAATGTTTTTCATGTTTTTCTCCATTCTGTAAATCCTGTAAATTTTGAGAATTCTGGTTCAGACAAGGGAATATATAAAAATTTCCAATTATTCGTGATGATACGGGTGGCCTTTTATGAGCATTAGGCAGCGGTAAATTTGCTCCGATAAAAGCAAGAAGGCGTGCTCGTGTGAGAAGGTGAGCGGGGAGAGAGATAAGAGCAAGTCCGCGCTCTGTTTGAGCTGCGGTTCTATGCCATAAGCCGAGCCAACCAGAAAAACCATGTTTTTGGAAAGTTTTGGGTTGAGCCACTCCGCAAGCTGTTTTGTGCTCATGAGTTTGCCCTCTTCGCTTAGAACAATGCGGGTATATTGAGCGGCGGGGAATTTTTTTTCAAAAGCTGTAGAATTTTTTAGTGTTGCAATTTCAACTGAGCCGTTCAGCCTTTTGGCGTATTTGTGAACTTCTTCGTTTATGGAAGGAGAGAGCTTATCAAAATTTGCCAGATATATTTTCACCTTCCGAGCATCAACCTTTCTATTAAGAACAACGGCAGATTTTCCTTGCGCATTAAATACTGCGCTCTTTCAATATCGTATTCCACCCGGACAAATTCTATCCAGTTGCAATCGCTATCCACCAAGCACCAGCAAGCGCGGTTATCCCTGTCGCGGGGCTGCCCCACCGAGCCTACATTTATCAAAACCTTTTCGTCTGCCGCGGGGCGGTAAAGAGGGCCGTCTGAAATTACGGGTATTTCTTCGTAAGGGTCTTCGTTGTTTGCCGCTACAATTACAGGGCTATGGGTGTGCCCAATAAAACAATAGGGCGTTTTAAAATAAGAGAACGCTTCCAACGCTCCGTCCAAGTCCGCTACATAGAACCAGTCCGCCGGGGACATGGGCGAGGAATGCACAAATGTAAAATGCCCTTCTTCTGCCATATATGGGCGGGATTTTAAATATTCCTTTGTTTGGTCGCTTATATTTTTCCAAGTCCATTCCATTGCCGCTTTTGCATAAATGTTAAAATCCGAATAAGTTTCCCGCTTTAACGCAACATTATCGTGGTTTCCCAAAAGGCATATATCGCTGTGCTTTTTTGCAAGAGCAGCGCATTCATTTGGGCTTGCGCCATAGCCAACGATGTCGCCAAGGCATACGCGCCTTTCTACCTTGCGAGAATCCATTGAACGCAGCACGGCTTCAAAAGCCTGCAAATTCGCGTGAATATCTGAAAAAATCCCGTAAAGCATTATTGTCTCGCAGAAATCAAATTTTCAATATACTTAGCCATCATATCCACTTCTACATTTACCAAACTGCCTGGTTGCCAACTGCCGATGTTTGTAACCCTTATTGTCTCCGGGATAATGGCAACTCTTATTGTATTTTTTTTAGGCAATTCGGCTACGGTTAGGCTTATTCCGTTCAGCGCTATTGAGCCTCTGTGGATAACATATTTGGAAAGATTTTCAGGAATTTCCAGATCCACTTCCATGCCGGTTTCCCTTTTTGCAATTTCCTTTACCACCGCCGTGCTATCTATGTGCCCCATTACAAAATGCCCGCCCATCAGGGAGTCGGGGCGGCAAGGGAGTTCCAGGTTCACCAAGCCTCCAACTGCGGCTTTGCAAAAAGCTGTGTTGTCTATGGTTTGTTTTATCATTGTGAAAACCGCTTCGCTTTCTGTGTTGCTCTCTATGGTTAAGCAAACACCGTCGTTTGCCACGCTATCACCTTTTTTACTGCTTTTAAAATAATTTTCAGCAAAAATTTTCATCTGCAAAGCATCGCCTAATTTGTTTAGCTCTGTAATTTTTCCGCAAGTTTGAATTATGCCTGTGAACATTGCACCTCTTTTAACATTTGGGGGAATATAGTAAATGCTGACTTAACCTCAAAAACTTGTCCGCGATTATCTCCATCACAGCCACGTCGTGGGAGATAAAAATCAAGGAAAGGTCCAATTCGTTTCGCAGGTCATTCAATAAATGCAGAATTTGAGCCTGAACGCTCACATCAAGCGCGGAGGTTATTTCATCGCAAATTAGGATTTTAGGCCCCAGAACAAGGGAGCGCGCAAGCCCAATGCGCTGCCTTTGCCCACCGGAAAATGCGTGTGGGAATTTGCTTGAGTCCGCATTTGAAAGCCCAACCATGTCCAGCATTTTTTTAGCCTTTGCGTGGCTTTCGCTTTTTGAAATCCCCTGAGCGAGCAAGGGAGTTGCCACAATTTCCAAAACGGAGCTTCTTGGGTTCAGCGAGGAATATGGGTCTTGAAAAGCCATTTGCATTTTGCTGCGCACAACGGAAAAGGACTTTTTTTTGTAGGGATTTATATTTTCGCCAAAAAGTTCGTAAGTTCCGCCTGGCTCCCAAGGGACAAGCCCAACCAAAGCATTTGCAATGGTGCTCTTTCCGCTCCCGGATTCGCCTGCAACCGCCAAAACCTCGCCTTTGCCAAGCGAAAAGCAAACTTTATCCAATGCCTTTACAAAACCGCCTTTTGAGCGAAAAGAAACAGAGAGGTTTTGAATATTGAGTATCATAATAAAATGCAATCTCCTGTGCTTTCACATTCCTTTTTTGCAAATTCGCACCTGAACCTGAACCTGCAACCATCGTCAAAATCTTTGGGGTTTGGAACGGAGCCTGGTATGGGTTTTAAATCCGCTAGAGTTTTTCCCTTTGCCGGCACAACGTTTAGCAACGCTTTTGTGTATGGGTGCTTGGGGGTGTTTAAAATATAATCGCTCTTGCCGCATTCGGCAATTCTGCCAGCATACATAACAGCTATTCGGTCTGCGTATTTTGCCGCCAAGTGCGCGTTGTGCGTTATCAAGAGCATAGCCGCGTTTTCGCTTTTGCACAGATTTTTAAGCACATCCATAACTGCGGTCTGTATGTTTGCGTCCAATGCGGTTGTGGGTTCGTCTGCTATCACAAGCGAGGGTTTGGGAGCGAGTGCCATGCAAATCACAATTCTCTGCAACATTCCGCCGCTCATCTCGTGCGGATAGCTTTTTAAAATTCGTCCCGCATCCTTGAAACCGGACTTTGCCAAGAGTTCCTTTATCCTTTTCAATCTGTTTTCTTTGGGCATGGAACGCACTGATTCCAAAAGCTGCGTACCTATGGAAACAACGGGGTTGAGTGCTTGCATAGGTTCTTGAAAAACACAGCCTATACGCTTCCCTCTGATTTCGCGCATATTTTTTGAGGATAATTCCAAAAGGTTTTTGCCTTCAAAAATTATTTCGCCGTTGACGATTTTCGCGCTTGGGTATGGAAGCAACCTTGGAATTGCCATTGCGCTAACGCTTTTTCCGCAACCCGATTCCCCCATAAGAGCAAAAATTTCTCCTTTTGAAATATCAAAGGAAACCCTGTCTGTGACTTGGACATCGCCAAAAGCCACGGATAAGCTGCGCACGGAAAGGTTAAAATCCATAATTCACAAAAATCCCTGAGTACTGCGGTGTTGCAATTGGCGTTATGTGCAGATGGGAAAAATTTGCCGATGTTTTTCGGTAAATTCTCACAGCATCAAAAACCGCCAGAACCCTGTTCAATGCCATTGCCCCAAGCGAAACCTGAAACGCAATTCTCGCGATTCGGTGCCGCCTCAGCATTTCTCTATATTTTTCCATGCGGGCTGTGGTTTCTGGATTATCGCTCGAACCCCAGTCCCATATATAGCCATATTCATAAGGGTATTCCGCATCTATGGGCAGCCCTGCCCTAATCATCGCTTGGTTATAATCCTCGTCATTATCAGGGCTTGAGTTTTGGTAAAGGGAACCGCCTCTGCTTCTGTAATCGCCTACGATGGTCAAAAAAGCGAGGTCTTTTGGCGCACCTTCTGCCCCTGCATATCTAACCGCATAGCCTCTTGCGTTTTCCAACTGGTTATCTGCATAAAAATAAGTGATGCCCGCAGCAAGCCACAAAGAGGCGTCAACCCAAAAGAACGCTGTTGCTCTTGATTTATCTCCCAAATAATAATGCCCCGCCCCAGGCAGCACGGCAGAAGAAGCTATGGATAAAATAAGGCTTTTGTCTTTGTTGCTGGATAGATCTTCGTCCACGGAAATAACGGTCTGGGAATATATTGCCTGAGCTATTATTAATATGATTAAAATAATTTTCATATCGGTTGCTAAAAGAGATATACCACCGAGGTTTCTGTTTTGAAATTTTCGCCAACATTGAAATTGCTGTCCAATTTGATTTTATCCAAAAAAGAAACCTTGTTCTCGTAAAGGCTGTTGTTGTGCGCTCTTGCGGATAGCACGGCATCCACGGCAGAGACTATGTGGTTCAAAATTATAGCTCCCAAAAAAAGAGCTTGGCTGTCTGCCAATCTGTTGGCTCTTTTGCGCATGGAAAGATATTCTTCGCGATAACCAGAACTTCCCAGCGGAATGTAGGCTCCCTTATTCATGAGATTGTTTTTTAATCTAGAAACAGACGCTGCATCCGCATCTGCCCAGCCAAGCACAAAGCTTTCGCTTGCTATAGCACCGTAATACGCAGAGCTGTTATATATCGGGGTATTGTCGCCAGGGGTGTCGTTGAAATTTTTTCCGAAATTTTCAATACATTGTCCGCTGCTTGAATTTCCGTAAAAAGATTTGCAATAACTCTCTCTCTCCTGTCCGTATAAATCTTTAAAATGCGTAGCGTAGTCCGGGTCATAAATTTCGTTCATAGCTTTTTCGTATTTTGAAACCGAGAAATGCACTCCCGCAAAATCTTGATATTCTTTTACCTGCTTATCGTATTTATAAATTGAGTGATAGTATAAACCCGATATTAGCACGACTTCTTCCGCCAAATAAAATATACCTCTTATATAGCGCGACTGCTTGCCGCCAACATAGAGCTGCCCTGAACCTGGCAGCACCAAAGACATGAACATAGCCCTGCGAGGGCTTTTGTAAGAACCTTTGGCTTCGCTCAAAGAATGCACCGATGTGACTTGCACCGTACCCAGCAAATTCGCACGTTTATCCGCATCGCTTTGCTGCTCCTGCGGTTCCTGCGCAAAAGACAGAGCGAAAAGAAGAAGGATTATGAATAAAGCTGGCTGCATCGTTTTTTTCAATATAGCAAAATAATTATTTCACTATAAATTTAACGCTCTGCATTTCTCGCGCTTTGGCAAAATACAGCCCGCTCGATAGTGATAGCTTAACCGTTTGCGAACCGGAAACTTTCAAAATAGCCACCTTATTCCCTTTAAGGTCAAAAATCTCAACGACAGTTGGGGCATTTGCTTCTATGCGCAATATCCCTCCGCTCAATGCCTTTATGGAAAAATGAGTTAGGGGAATATTTGAGATTATAGGCTCTGGTTCTTCTTCTTGCGAGCTGGAACTAGCCGCTACGCTAGATGACGATGAACAATTAGGTTTTGCTTTGGCTACAATTTCTTTCCAGCCGTTGTTGTTATAGCTGTTGATTGTTCCTGTTTTCACATAGACATAATAACCGCCATCTTTAGTAGCATCTTTTGCATTGAAAGAGCAATTATCCCAACTGGTGCCACATGTATTTTCCACGCCGTTTACGGCAACGGTTGAATTCAAGCTGGGCTGGATTTGTTCAAAATCTCCTATATACAAGCAATTACCTGTTGTTGGCATTGTAGTTGAATTGGAAGGAACGCTTTCATACGCCAAGCCTCCGCAATAACTGGTTTGATATTCGCCGCACACTTGCGGACCTGTTGTGGCATTGCTAGAGCTACTTGTACTTGAACTGCTGGAAACAGCAACGCTAGAACTGGAGTTGGAGCTTGGGCTGGAGCCGCCGCTCGGAGGATAAGAGCCGCTGAGGGTTGGCGTTGTCCAATTTATCATAGCTGTATTACCCGTCACTCCGCTTCTTGGATTTATAGTTGGGTCACCTCCAACAGCACTACCCTGCTTCTTTAAAAATTTGTTGATATTGGTAGTGAGCGGTGTGCTAAACTCCGGCTGGAATGTACAATGATTGCCGTCTGCCGAATTGGAGAAATAGGTGAGGTTGCCACCATAGCCCAAAGCCTTGTAAACCTCTCCACCAGCGACTGCGGAGAGATGTGCAGACCTTGGTCCCAAATTCGCAATATGCGGATTATCTAATATGAGCAAACCGCGTGGGGCAACCATAGCGACTGCTCCGTGCATATCCGTTGGCAAAGTGTTTGGGCTGTTTTGGAATGTACTGAAAACATCGCCAAGCCACGGTTGTTCTGAGTAAGCACTGCTCAGTGATTGTTTATTTTCATTGCTAACGCTACGCATTATAGGCACACCACCCGTGCCAGATTCTATTGGCATTGTAAGAGCAATGCGTTGGTCAAATACACCTGCGGCAAAAGAGCCTTTTCCATAGCGAGAACAACCTGTAACGCCTATTGCATCCCATTTTAAAATGCTTCCATCTGATTTTTGAATAACATCTATTATACGGCTAACCGCCCATGCCTGTGCTGCAAGTATGCCGAGGTTGCTGCTGGCTCCGTAAAGGGTGTAATACGCACCGCTTTTATTATTGCGAGCCGTGCCTTCCTCACCTCCTTTTGCTGGATCAAATGTTATAACGGCTACTCCTTGATTCTTTAAAGTAGAAGCACTTGGCCCGCCAAAGCCACCGTAAATAATCATTGCAGGGAAAGGTCCATTTCCGCTAGGAACATCAACGCCAGCGGTAAAAGTAGCGGTTTTGCCATTATCGCTTACAGTTACGGAAATCGAAGTTTTGCTCACTGTGCCAGTCGTGGCACTAAAAGGTGTTACTTTCATTTCTCCATAGACCGTTTTTTCCAGCAATTTGCGAATCTCTTGCCGTCTGCATTTCCACTCATCTTTGGCAGTCATTCGTTGCCCATTCATCTTTGTGAATGGGTCTGGAAGATTGGAATTGGCAGTAATGGCTCCGTTGCCGCTGATGGTTACAGAACAATCTACCCCCTCGTTTTCTACCGTAGAATTTTGTGCCACAGCAACGGAAAAAGCCGCTAATAGGGAAAAACAGCTAAATACAAGACCTTTCATAAGAACCTCCCTCCCAAACCTGATACGTCCATCATTTAAATATACATTTTTTTGAGGAAAAATTGTCTTTGCCGCTGATTTTTTCTAAATTAAGGTCTGTTTACAGATTCAAGGAGAAATAAAAATGAATCAGACATTGGCAAAAGAGCTAAAGGAAATAGCGGACAACGCTAATGTTCCAGAAGAAGAGTATTTTAAATGGAGAAAGAAAAGACTCACAAAAGAGTTTTTTGAGAAATTGAAAGAAGCGGCAAAAGCAGGAAAATATTGCTTTGAGGCAATGATTGAATCGACTCTGGACGAACTTTGTTGGTCGCGCTGGTGCAAGAACCATGACTTTACTTATGCTGATAAGAAAGTATGGTGGTCTATTCATTGATTTTATTTTAGCTCCCCGCAGAGTTCTTTATTCATAATTTTACTGCGAAAAACGGCATCGTCAGAAATATGTCTGGATATGCTTGTCACTAAATCGCTGTAATTATCGTTGCCGTTTTCCCATATATGATAAAACGGCCTAATTGAAACGCAATTATCATCCTCAAATAATTGTTTTAATAACGTGCTATCGGAGTTTCCGCAAGAATGCCCCCAAATATAAATTTGATACGGAGCAGCTTTAACAAAAGTCATCAAATTCTTATAATTATTGACATTGGAATAATTAAATGATTTTATATTTGCAAAAAATTCTTTGCGGTTTATTTTTTTTATCCCTTCATAAGTTTCATCATCGTCATCTCCATAACCAAAGATAATTGGATTTTCCCCATTTTTCAATTCGCCATGTATGTGAATGATCTGTGCGCGATACCGTGCATAGTGGTGTTCATAAGATGTATAATTAAAATTTAAAAATAGAGCTTTATCCAATTCAGCAGGCTCAGAAACATTGTCGCTCATATCAAATGGTTTTGTTATGCTAGCTTTTAGATTCTCTTTAACCGTTACATTTTTTTCATTTTGCCCACACAAATACTCCTCTAGATAGTTTTTAACCTGGGCAAAATCTCTATTTAACCTTACGAGAGAATCGATGTTCTTATCCTTTTTATAATTATGAAAACGAATTTTCAGTTCACTAAAATATTCCTCCTCCACATCCGCCCAATTTTTCAAATTCTGTGCATTTATGAGATGTTCCAAAAATTTATTTTTATACACAAGTTTATATTCTTTATTATTGGATATAAACTCATACAAATTTGCAGGTTCAATGCGGCGGCGTGTTAAAAACAAAGATACTTTGGGGGTATTTGTCCCTAAATAAGCATCCCATACGGGCGAATAAATATGTTCAATGTATTCATCCGAGTTTTTAATTTTTTTAGATTTGAACCAATTTAAAAAATCTCCATAACTCGTCTTTAATCCATGAGCCAAGTCAAATCCGTTCCCGATTATAATTATTCTGTTCACAATTTTGCAATATATAAATTTTAGTGCGGCGCCATTGTACATCTTCCTGTAAGAGGGTCATAATAAAGCTGTTGCCCGGCACATTCGCTTCTCATATTGTCGTCATAAAAATCTTGCGGCTTATTATAACAACCGATTAGGGCTATGAAGGAGATTAAAAGCAAAATCTTTTTCATAATAGCATAATATATAAAATTCCGAGGGTAAAAATGGAGAAAGGGTTGTGGGGGGAGGCTAAGGAATTGGTTGGTTTGGGAATTTTCTAATTTATTAGTAATGATTGACGATGAAGAAATCCCTGATAAAAGCAAGGTACAGTATGAACATCTGAAGCGAGTCAAAGAGCACATGGCCGCCGAAGAGGAAGCTGCGAAAGCTGCGCGAGTCATTAAAGGAGCGGATACAAAAAACTATAAAAAATTTAAAGATGGATACGTTCCTCCCCCCGAACAAGAATTGTCAGACGAGATGAAACTCAAGTTAACACGTGCTTATCAGGCGTTAGCCGGATTTATTGGAGTTGTCAGTATTGGCATAACTTTTTTTCTTGAATTTCATTCGCCGTTATATTTCTCTATTTTTGAAAATTTCGTAATAATTTTTAATATCTATAATTCAAAGTTGTATTTGGCGATTTTCGAAAATTATTTGGTAATAAAAATAAATTTGATAGTGCTGGGTTTTGCTCTGGTAGCTGCCAGCATCGCAGAGATAATCAACTTTCAACGCAAACACGACAAAATCAGCGATAGAATTATGACGGGGCGAAGTCACAGGCCAGGGCCCAAAAGAGTATCGCGCAAATATCAGGGTTTAATCAGGGTTATGGGGATTGCTGGTGTAGGCATAATTCTTTTGAGTATCTATTTCTCTAGGCAGCATATACCGATTTTAGAAAATTTCGCCATAGTTTTAAGCATCACTGATTCTACGCTAAATATATCTATTTTCGAAAGTATCATAGTAAAAACGAATTTAATATTGTTAGGGTGCGCATTGGTAATTTCGAGTGTGGGGATAATAGGTTTTAGACATAGACACAGGTAACCGAGCCTCTGCTGGAGGCTCTAGGCAGCAATTATGTTACATTAAGCCAGGAGAAAATATGATTCGATTCGTTAAACCAATGCTAATATCCATTTTCTTAGCAGTCGGCTTTGCCCAAGCCACTGATATAATAGGTGAATACTGCGTTGATGCAGAAGACCAAAAACTAAATGAAACAAAAAAACTTGGCCCAGCAAATCAGATAGGGACAAAAGAATTGAAAGCGCTTATTAACGAAGCTGCTTCTGGCAAAGAGTGTTATATATTTCAAGCGAACAATAAGGTAACTTATACCGCGGAAAAGTTTAAAATTAAGTTGGAGCTTCCAGGGATTTATAGGCTGAAAGACAATGGCAACTTATTTGTTCTTCCTGGCTATGCCATGAAAGGCAATTTCGATAGCATATATGTTGGTATTGGGCAAGATGGTGTAAATCAGCTCATGGTTTTTAATAAAAAACATGAAACAAAAACGCTCGATATGGCTGTTCTTGCGGAATGCTCCAAGGTTATCAATCAAACACAGGATGGGCTTAACAGTTGCATTAAAGAACAAAGCCAGCAGATGGCGAACTCACAAAAAACAAGCGAAGAAAACTTTGAAAACGAGCTTCTCAAACATGGCGGCATTTTTTCAATTGCAGGGCACACTTTGCATAAATTAAACGACCACTGCAAATCCAGTACCGCATATATAAAGAAAGGCTCTAAAGCATCCGCTTATGTTTCTTATGATGAAAGCAAACAATTTTGTTTTAACGGCGAGGTTTTAGACAAATGCGGCGGAAAATCCTATGATCCAAAAGAACAGGCTTGCGGAAATAACATTTTGTTTTCAAAATGCGGAAATAGCTGGTATGAGGCCTCTGGGCAGTATTGCTTTAAACACGCTGTTAAAGATAAGGAGTTGACGGACTCCCGTGATGGCAAAAGATATAGAACCGCAAAAATAGGTACCCAAACCTGGATGGGAGAGAATTTGGACTACCACGGCGAAGACGGCTATCTCGGTTTATGCAAGGATAAAAAACCGGAAAACTGCGAAAAATACGGACGGTTCTATGACTGGGCAGAGGCAGCAGGCATAGATAGAAAATATAACAATGAATTTTGGAAAGATGAGAAGTATTGGGAAAATAGCGTATCTTATCAAGGCTCTTGCCCAGCGGGCTGGCATTTGCCGCATCCCAGGGATTGGCAAACCCTTATAAATTTTGTTGGCGGCAAAGAAGCTGCGGAAAAAAAGCTCGCGGTGGAAAGCACGGACGAGCAATATCTAAAAAAGTGCAGGTACTTAACAGAAGACGACCGAGGGCGCATTATTGAACACAATGATTGCCCTTCAAATGAATATGGATTTTTTGGCACCGATAAAGATAGCTGGTGGAGCGCACCGGAAAGTTTTGAGCCTGCCAATATTGACTCCAGTATGGGAGCGAAACGAGCTTATGCTTATTCTTCTTGGGCTTTGGGAATCGACAGCAAATCAGAGATAAAGCAGGTACGCTGCCTGCAAACACCAACCGAAAGCCAAATATTGGCGGAAGTAGAAGCAAAGGAAAAAGCAGAAAAAGAAATTACCGAAGCAAGAGCCAAAGAATCCGCCAAAGGAGGAGAAATACAATTGGGCTTAAGGATTGCGTATAATTCATCAACGGTACTTTACGAAGGCGAAAACAGCGACCTAGGGCACGGAGCTGAAGCTGGTATAATTGTAAATATCCCAATCTTAAACACGCCGTTTGAAATTAGCATAGGAGCAAATGGCATTTACAGAAGACCTGTCGTTTACAGAAAATACTTTGATTCTGACAATAATGAATCAGATGTCCGAAGCGAATTAACCGAATATGTGGCAAGCATTCCCGCATTTTTTAAATGGAACATATCCAGTTTCTTTTTGCAAATAGGAGCCCAAGTTGATATCCCTTTGCAAAAGAAGGAAATAATCACAAAAGGCGAAGAAGTAGTGGAAGAGCAAGCAAATTGGCGAAACCGCCCTGATTTGGGGGTTGCTTTTGGGCTGGGCTGGCGCATAAACGAAAGTTTTGCAATCGATGCCAAAATGGTAGGAAGCGCCACGGAATTTAATAAAGAAGAGGGCGGGTATAAGCTCATTCAAGGCAGCACTGGGTTTAGCTATTTCTTTTAAGCCCAGACTGCTTTACCCCTTCGCGTTTTCCACCACAAACAGATGGCATGGTTCTTTTTCTGGATTTATCTCCACATAATTCTTTGAGCCGCGCCATAGAAAATTCTGGCCGGAGATTAAATCTTTAACGGTGTAGCCCTGCCCATCGGAAAGCCCAAGCTCCGACAAATTCAAATGCACAAAGGAATTCTGCGTTTTTTTAACGTCCAAATTAACAATGCAAAGCACAGTGTTCCCGTTTTTCCAATCGCGCTTGCTGTAAACCATTATGTTTGAATTTTCCGCGTAATGGAAACGCAAATTCTCGTATTCCGAGAGCGCGCTCTGCTGCTTGCGAGCAAAATTCACCTTGCGCAAAAATTCCTTTATGTTTACGGGGCAGTTCCAGTTATGCACCTTGTACTGATATTTCTCGCTGTTGTAAAGTTCCTCTTTCGCTGGGTTCTTTTCGTTTTCGCAAAGCTCATAGCCGTTGTACATTCCCACCAAGCTGGAAAGCGTTGCCGCCAAAAAATAACGCAGCTTAAAAGTAGGCGGACCTTGATTAGCAAAATAGTCCGGGAAAATATCCGGCGTTGTGGGGAATAAAATTCCGCGCATGTAATCACTCACAGGCTTTGAGGTTAGCTCTCTGAAATAATCCTCCAATTCCCATTTTTCGGTACGCCACGCATAATAAGTATAGCTCATGTCAAAGCCAACTTTGCCTAAACGTTTCATCATCTTTGGGCGGGTGAAAGCCTCGGCCAGCAACACCAATTCCGGATGCTCTTCCTTTATAGAGCGAATGAGCCATTCCCAAAACGGGAACGGTTTTGTGTGCGGGTTGTCTATTCTAAAAATTTCAAAACCCTTGCCAGCCCAAAAGAGAATTATTTTTTTTATCTCTTCCCACAATTCCTTGTAGTTCTCGTTGTAATAATCAAAAGGATAAATGTCTTCGTATTTTTTTGGCGGATTTTCCGCGAATTTTATTGAGCCATCAGGTTCGTGAAAATACCACTCCGGGTGTTCTTTCACATAAGGATGGTCGGGACTGCAATTCAGGGCTATGTCTATAGCGAGCTTTAAGCCGCGTTGTTTGCAAGCGGAGGCAAATTGCTCAAACTCCTCCATTGTGCCAAGTTCAGGGTCCACCGCAAAATGCCCGCCGTGCTTGTTGCCAACGGCATAAGGGCAGCCAGGCTCGCCGGGTTTTGCTTTAAGCGCGTTGTTCGCTCCCTTGCGGTTGGTTTCGCCTATGGGGTGGAACGGCACTAGATAAACCGTATCAAAGCCGAGCGAGACTATGTAATCCAAACGGCTTGTGCAATCCGCCCAAGTTGCGGATTTGCTGGGATTTTTGCCCTGGCTTTTGGGCCACATTTCGTACCAAGTGCCCTGCCTTGCAAATAGCGGGTCAACCCTGGCTTCAAACACTTCGCTTTCTGTTGGAACATCTTGCGGGACAAGAGTCCAAGCCACTATTTTATAATGATAGTAGCCCAATTTCTGAACGGGAAAAGAACCTTCCCACAAATCGTTGTCCAAAGGTTTCATAGGTGCGCGCGACCATTTTTTTTGCGAAACGTGCTTATACTCTATGGCGGCATCGTATCTCTCGTGGCTGTGCCTATAAATATCCGCATGAACGGTTACTGTTTCGCCAGGCACTCTGTGAACTCCGTATTTGCCACGGTCAACCAAAGGTGAAATTACCTCTATAACAAGGTTATCTTTTTTAGTAGGAAAATTTACTGACATAACGGTAAAGTAGAAAATCTTTTGCTACCTTATCCTCAACACATCCATCACCGCTCCGGCGTTTGCTGGCAAATAGTGGATGGCGTTTGCGTATTTTGGGGAAATTCCCTCTAGTTTTTTTTCGTGGTAGCCAGCTTTAAATTCGGAGAATTTTAAACCGTGCGCGGTGCTTATAACAACAACGCTTTCATCTTTTGAAATGCTGGATTTTTCGCGTAGCTTAAACAAAGCCCCCAAAGCGACTCCTGTATGCGGGCAGCAGTAAAGCCCTATTTTATCCGCTCTGTGAGCCGCATCGGAGAGTTCCTGCTCAGAAACCTGCTCAACAATACCGTTGTAATTTTTTATAGCTTGCTCCGCTTTTGGGTAGCTAACAGGGTTGCCTATTTGAATTGCGCTTGCCAGGGTTTTTTTAGCCTGCACCGCTTCCAATTTGTCAAAGCCCCTTTTATACGCACCGTAAAAAGGATTTGCGTTTTCTGCCTGTGCAACTACTATGCGAGGTTTTTTGTCTATCAACCCAAGAGCCAATAAATCGTCCATGCCTTTTGCAAGCGCGCTTACATTGCCCAAATTCCCGCCCGGAATAATTATCACATCGGGCAAAGCCCAACCCATCTCTTGGCAAAGTTCGTAGCTTATTGTTTTTTGCCCTTCTATTCTGAGCGAGTTCATGGAATTTGCCAAGTAAATGCTCTTATCCGCTGTCACCTCTTGGACAATTTTCATGCAGCCGTCAAAATCCGTGTCCAATGCCAAAACGATGCTCCCATTCGCTATGGGTTGCACCAGTTGCGCAACGGAAATTTTCCCGGCTGGCAAAAACACTATGCTCGGTATCCCAGCTCTTGCGCAATATGCGGAAAGCGCGGCGGAGGTATCGCCTGTGCTTGCGCACGCAACGGCTTTTATGGGTGCTTTGTTTTTTATCAGATGGTTCACTTGGCTAACCAAAACGGTCATCCCTAAATCTTTGAAACTGCCCGTGTGTGAATTTCCACACAACTTTACGTGCAGGCTTTTTACGCCTATTTCCCCTGCCAGTTTCTGCGCATTGAACAGCGGGCTAAAACCCTCTTGAAGCGTTATTATATCCTCAACAGGGAGTTCCGGCAAAACAAGCTCTCGCTTGCTCCAAACACCGCTCAAATCCGCAGGGGCAAAACTCGCTCTGCGGCTCAGGAACAGTTTTTTCCAATCATCAGGGGAACGCGATTTCCACGCGGAACGGTTATGGCTAACTTCTAAAAGCGAACCGTCTGTGCCTCTGTAAACAACCTGCGACAAAGGGTATGTATCTTTGCCGCTGAGGCTCTTGAACTCCGCATGAAAATCCATCTATTTTTGCTCTATCTCTATTTGTCTTTTATAATAAGCTCAACCCTACGGTTTTTGGCTTTACCTTCGTCTGTGTTGTTGTCTGCAACTGGCTTTGTTGCGCCATAACCAACGGATCTTAGCCGTTTTTTATCAACGCCTCTTCCAACCAGGTATTTTAAAACCGCTTGCGCACGCTGCTCGCTTAGAGTTTTGTTCTTCTCTGCTTTGCCAACATTATCCGTATGGCCTTCTATTATCACGGTGGATTCCGTAAGCAAGGTCTTTAGGATAGCCGCAACTTCCGCCAAGTTCAACTGAAGCTCCTGAGTCAAAGTGGCCTTTGCAGTTTCAAATAGAATATCGCTCATAGAAAGGATGGTTCCTCTAGCGTCTTTATAAACGCTGATTGTTTTGCTGCGAAGGGCTTCCAATTTTTTGTCGGCTTCGGCTTTCTGCGCTGCAAGCACGCTATCCTTTTGCTTGTTTAACCTCTCCAAACGATTACGCTCATCGCTCAAAGCAGCATTGAGGGATTTTGCGCCCTTGGCATCGCTAGCCCATATATCTATGAGAGAATCCTTAACTAAGGATATCTCTTTCCGCAAAGAATCCAAATTCTTCCTAAGCGCAACCTTGGCCAACTGAGTTTTGAGAAGCTCAACCGCCAAATCGCAATTTGCTACTTCTTCATTGTAAACTTCCCCGCTACGGTCTTCGGGTTTAACGTTTTTTAAAGTAGCTATCCTTGCATACGCAGAGGCGTAAAGGCGATCCGCAGAAGCATCTCTAGGATAAACATTCTTAACTTCGTCGAAAGCGATCTCACAAGAAACTCTATCCTGAGCAAATAAACTCGCAGCACAAGCTAAAAATACTATTGATTGAATTTTCATAAAACCTCCTTAATTAACCTGTTTTGGTGCTTTTTGTTTATAAAGAGCCTCGCGGTAAATAGCCAGCTCTTTTTCGGCATTATTTTTGTCTTCTGTAAGAACATCATTCTCACGCTTTAGCATGGAAAGCTGATATTGCAAAACCGCTTTGTCTGCCAAAACGTATGCCTGTTCGGTTTGGCGGGCTTCGTTTTGCTTTTCGGCATTTGCTATCAATTCTGCGGCAGCCGGATCTTCCACGCCAACAGCTTTAGACAAAGCCTGAAGAGTTTTAGCCTCCGTTATCGCAGAGTCCACAACACCAGCCCTCTTAGACGCACACGAGAACAGCAGAGCCGCGCACATCGCTATAGGTAGTATCTTTTTGACCATATAAAACCTCCTTGTTTTAACCTTTAACTAGCAGCTCGCTTGGATTCTTCCAGCTCGCTTTCCTTTACTTCTATTTTACATTCAACGCACTTGGTTGTGGTTGGAACTGCTTCCAAACGAACAAGAGGTATAGGCTTTTTGCAAAGCATGCAAATACCGTAAGTCCCTCTCTTTATGCGAGATAGCGCTCCTTCCAACTGCAATAAATATTTGCTATTGCGTTCCGCAAGGTTCAGATTCATGGTCAAATTCGCGTAATCTGAAGCCGCTTCCGCAGGGTGATTTGCATAGGAAGAGAGTTCCGCTCCGGTTTCCCTTTGGTTTTCCATAATAGAAGACTGTTCGCGATAGCGTAGCTCTTCTAAAAGCTCGTTATATCTTTTAGTGATGCGTTCTTCAAAACGGGCTAAATCTTCTTTGCTCAAAGCTTCCATAAACAATCCTTTAAAAATACTAAAAATTCATCAACAAACCTAAAATTATATATTTTTTTGAGAAAAAGCATATTTTTAAATTTTTTTGTTCATTTTTTTCGTCTAATAGGCATGAAAGAAGAAAATTTATTGCCGAGAGAGCGGATTTTTGCCGGGGAACTGGCAAAATTGTCCGTAGAAGAGCTAATTTGCGTGATTCTGGGTCGGGGAATACCCGGAAAAAGCGTTTTTGAGCTTGCAAGGGAGATTTCAGGCATTTTGGAGAAAAAATCCAGGATGCCTACCATAGAGGAGCTTTTGGAGATCCACGGCCTAGGGCCGGCAAAAGCAGCCCAAATTTTGGCTTGTTTGGAGCTTTCTGGCCGTTTTATGCTGGGAACCCAGGATAAAGCCGTTGAAAGCCCTGCGGAGCTTATGCCCCAACTGGCGTTTTTAAAGCATTTAAAGCAGGAGCAGATGGTTTTGGTGACCTTGAACGGCAGCAACAGGGTTATAAAAATTCACAGGATAACCGTTGGGACGGCAAATTCAACCCAAGTGCACCCTAGGGAAGCCTTTGCCCCAGCCTTGGAAGACCGCGCCGTTTCCGTTGTGTTTGCTCATAACCATCCGTCTGGCTGTTCCGAGCCTAGCGTGGAGGATCTGCTTTTAACGCAAAGGCTCTGCGAAGCGGGCAGGATTTTGGAGATACCTGTTTTAGACCATCTTGTGGTCAGCTCAGGTGGCTTTACCAGCATAAGGAACGACAATGGGGAGTATTTTGAGGTTGAGGAAAAGCCCATTCATTTCTAAATTCTCCAATACAAGGAGAAAAGCAGATGCCCAATATTTCCCCAAAATGGATTAAATCTTTAGGCGAAAACGAAATTTTTGTTTTTGGCAGCAACTTAGCTGGCTTTCACGGCGGAGGCGCAGCCGAACTTGCTATGGAATGGGGAGCGGTTTGGGGGCAAGGCGTTGGCTTGCAGGGGCAAACTTATGCCATACCAACCATGTTTGAAAACGCAGCGGAGATGAAACCCTATATAGATGATTTTTTGGCTTTTGCAAAAGCACATCCCGAATTAAAATTTCTCGTAACTGAAATAGGCTGCGGAATAGCGGGCTTTACGCCAAAAGAGGTAGCTCCGTTCTTTAAAGCGGCTATTGACGAAAATATGGAGAATGTGTATTTGCCAGAGAGGTTTGTGAAATTATAAGAATTTCTATATTCACTCTATGAAAAAAATCATTTTACTTATGGCAGCAATAATTCTCAACATCTCCGGCTGCAAGGAAAATGCAGGGCAAAGCAGCGTGAAGCTGAGCCGCGAGGAGATAAAATCGCGGGCTTTCACCGACTTGTTCAATGCTATTGAGGCAAAGGACATACCCGAAGATGTGTTTACGCTTATAAGCAAAGATTTTGCGGTGCTTACGGCTGGCAAACCCGCACACTACAACTCTATGGTGGCTGGCTGGGGAGGCTGGGGAATTTTGTTCAGCAAGCCCACCACGTTTTTGATGCTGCGTTCAAACCGCTACACGCTTGAGCTTATGCGCAAGGAGCAGAGCTACACAATGGCGTTCTTTGACGATGAATATAAAAATGATGTTATGGAATTCGGGAAACAATCTGGGCGCGACAGCGATGAAAAAATGAGAAACACCAGGCTAACCGCCGTAGAAACGCCAACGGGCAATATGGCTTTTAAAGAAGCGAAATTAATCATTGAATGCAAGCTGGTTCAAGTCACCACAGTTTCGCCAGATGACTTTTACACAGACGAGAGCAAAAAATTTGTTGTGGACGCACAAGCCGAAACTAAGGATTACCACAAATCCGTATTCGGCGAAATAACAAATGTTTGGGCTAGGAAGTAATCTAACGCCTAAGACTAATATACCATACTACGTTATCGCTGTTCGATTTATTCCAACCTGCTGTGACATTTGTGGTTGTTCCGTTGCAAGTTATACTCCCAGCTTTTGAAAAATACCCTAAACGCATATATCTCCATTTCAATGTGCCAATATAATCTGTGCGGTTTGGGTCTGTATTTACGATATTGTTTGCACTAAGGTTGTTATTGACTAGTGCAAGATATGATTTATCATAACACTCAGGCAATGTTTTAATACCACTAGGGTTAGTACAGCCGTCATCCTCAATGACCGCTAAATATTCATCAGGGATATTTGAAGGAAGTTGCAAATTTAGAATTCCATTCGTTACGCTTCCTGCATTTATTAAAGTTTCTTCAACTTCATTACCTTCTTCACCTATGCAGTTGGCACGTATTTTAATAACTCCGTTGCCAGTATAAGGAATGCTGTCAGGGTAAGTATATAGTTGGTTACTTCCACCCCCACCGCTAGGCGAGGACAAATCGCCGCCGCTACCGCTAGAAGTGCCACCATTGTTGTTGTTTCCGTCATCGTTTGACGAGCAGGAAAAGGTGAAAGCCATAGCAAGCCCAAGGGCTGCCGTGAATACGAATTTAGAGATTTGTGTTCTCATTGTTTTTCTCCGAGTTGAAAATTGTCTGAACCTCGATACCCCCGATTTTTAGGATTAACAGGATTACATACAGAATTGCATAATCCTGTAAATCCTTTAAATAGGCATAACAGACATTTGGTAAAGATTTTGTATCTAAATGTTTTTTCTGTTCTGGTAATCCAGGCCAATCGGGGTTCAGACAGATGGGGGGGGGGGGGGGGGGGGGGGGGGGGGGGGGGGGGGGGGGGGGCAAAACGCAAAACAGACCTTGCACCGCAAGCTGTGGCAAAGGGCAACCACGTAGGGTTGCCCATACAAGACCCTGTGGCAGAAGGTCTTGCGGTGGCGGCTTGTTTTGTGCTGTGGGTCATATTAGGGTAAATATAGAAAATGTTGGCTTGCCATAATTGCTATACCAACTGCGCTCCCATTGACGGAATGCGAAAAAACTGCGGACCTATGGTAAATGTGTAATTTTCTTTTCCTGGACCGCATTTATGAACCATAAATGTCCCAAGCGGATAGTTTTTTGTACCTGCTTTATAAGCCTCTCGCAAAGTGGCATAATCGCCAAACACCTCTTTGTTATGAATAACCAAAAACCTGCCGTTATACTTTTTCACAAGCTCGGTTTGATTATTAACATAAAATTCAAATTCACTGTCTAGCATAGTATAAATATAGTAAAATCATTTCACATTTGGGGCAGGCAAATTTAGGTTTACTATATTGTAAAACCAATGCCCGACATACTAACAGAATTTTTAGCCGAAGCAGAAAGCAAAGGATTGCAGCTCTACCCCGCTCAGGAAGAAGCGGTTGTGGAACTTTTGGACGGCAAGAATGTTATACTCGCAACGCCAACGGGTTCGGGAAAATCTTTGGTTGCTAGTTTTTTGCACCGCCTTATGCTCTCCAAAAATATGCGCTCGGTTTATACCTGCCCTATAAAAGCATTGGTGAACGAAAAATGGATGGCACTCTGCAAAGAGTTTGGAGCGCAAAACGTTGGGCTTTCCACCGGCGATGCAACCGTTAATCACAATGCCCCCATTCTCTGCTGCACAGCGGAGATTTTGGAGCAAATCGCTCTAAGAGAAGGAGAGAATTCAAATATAGGCGCGGTGGCTATGGACGAATTTCATTATTACAGCGACAAAGAAAGAGGCGTAGCTTGGCAAATCCCGCTGCTAACTATGAAACGCACTCAATTCCTTTTAATATCCGCAACGCTCGGAGACACGTCGTTTTTTGAAAACGAGATGACAAAATTAAACGGGTTGCAAAGCGTGTGCATAAAAAATGCTGAGCGCCCTGTTCCCTTGGAATTCACATATTCCGAAAGCCCGCTGGCAAATGAAATTCAAAGGTTGCTCAACGAAGGCAAAGGCCCAGTTTACGTGGTGCACTTCACGCAAAGCGAGGCGGCAGAAAACGCGCAGGCCTTCACAAGTTTAGACATAGCCAACTTGCTCAAAAAAGACAAGCTCGCAGAAGTGATGGCGGATTTCAGATTTTCCAGCCCATTTGGTGCAGACATAAAGAGATGGCTGAGGCAAGGAATTGGGCTTCACCACGCGGGGCTGCTCCCGAAGTACAGAATTTTAACGGAGAAAATGGCGCAGCAGGGATTGCTCCCCATCATCTGCGGAACGGATACACTTGGCGTTGGCGTGAATGTTCCCATACGCACTGTGCTTTTCACAAAACTCAGCAAATTCAACGGCGAAAAAACAACTATGCTGCCCGTACGGGATTTTCACCAGATTGCAGGGCGTGCAGGGCGGCGAGGCTTTGATTCCGTTGGCTATGTGGTTGTGCAAGCACCGGAGCACGTTATAGAAAATAGGCTTAGGGAAGCGAAGTTCAGCAAAACAGGGCGCAAATTTCAGAAAGCAAGCCCGCCTGATGGCTTTGTGAGTTGGGACAAAACAAATTTTGAAAGGCTGATAAACGGCGAACCGGAAAAGTTGATTTCTAGATTTTCTATAGACGCCAATATAATTTTGCAGAGCATCTCCCAGTCTGCGGGGGATAGAAAAAGCTGCCGCGTTCTGCACAATTTAATTATGAACTGCCACGATTCAAAAGAGCAGAAAAAAATACATATAAAAAGAGCCGTTCAAATTTACCGCTCTCTAATAACGCAGGGAATAATTGTGAACGGAAAACCCGCTGTGAATTTGAGCGACCGCTTTGCCATGCACCAACCTCTTTCCCTTTGGCTTTTGGAAAGCATTGAAAATATCGCAGATTTAAACGCTCTAACCCTGCTAACTGTTATAGAGGCAATTTTGGAAGAAGCGGAAATGGTGCGCCGCAAGCAGCTTTCAAAACTGAAAAACGAAGCCATCACAGAAATGAAAATGCAGGGAGTTGAATTTGAGGAGAGGCAAGCGAGGCTGGACGAAATGCGGCCGCCGGAGCCGGAGAATGCGGAGTGGCTGGAGGCGAGTTTTAACGAGTTTGCTAAAAAGCATCCGTGGGTGTGCGGCGAGCGGCTTCATCCGCAGATAGTTGTTTTGGAAATGTTCGCGGAGTGTTTTTCCTTTTCGGGCTATATAAAGCAATACGGCTTGGAGCGGGTGGAGGGCTTGTTGCTCCGCCATATAAACAGCGTGTACAAAGTTTTGGCGCACACCGTTCCCGAAAAATACAAGAACGAAGAGATTTTGGAAATGCAGGATTATCTGCGTGAGATGCTGCAAAGGGTTGATTCCTCGCTTTTGGACGAGTGGAAACGTATGCAAAACCCGGAATTTATTTTGCCGGAAGAAAAAGAAGAACCCCTGCCACCCTTTGCCGTCAGCGAGCGAATGGTTAAGGCCCTTGTGCTGCAATTTTTGGTTGCGTGGGGCAAGGGAGATTTTTCCGCTGCCGCCGATTGCCTTGAACCGAGCGAGGAGTTCAATGAAAAAAAACTTGCCGCTCTGCACAAGCAGTATATAGAAACGCACAAGGAGTTGCGTTTAGATGCGGAGGGGCGTTCCAACAAGCATACCTCTATAGAAAAGAAAGGCGATGTTTGGGAGGTTTCCAGAATGTTGCAAGATTATGACGAGCAAAACGACTGGCAAATGGTGTTTGCGGTGGATTTGCCAGAGTCAAAAAAAAGCGAAAGGTTAGTGATGAGGTTGGAGAAAATTTCTATCATCAAATAAATAGGTTTTATAGGAGCAGATGAAAAAATTTAAGTGTATAGACTTATTCGCAGGGATTGGCGGCATAAGACTGGGGTTTGAACAGGCTTTAAGCAATCGCATAGATACTGTTTTTATTAGCGAGTTGGATGAACACGCACAAAAAACATATAGCGCTAACTTTAAAAACGCCAAGATATTTGGTGATATCACAAAGATACATGAAAATATTATACCAAAATTTGATATTTGCCTAGCTGGATTTCCTTGTCAAGCGTTCAGTTTGGCAGGCCATCGTAAAGGATTTAATGATAATTATAAGGGCATGGCTCGAGGAACGTTATTTTTTGCGAAAACGTTAAAGGGCTAACTATTCATGATAAAGGCAATACGTACAAGATAATAAATCCTATGTTTTTACAGGCGCAAGTAGCTTTTGTCCCGAATGTAAATTTTGATGTTCTGCTTTATTCCGATAGGCGACCAATAGGATTAAGCCTTAAAACGAGTTTGCGAGAAAGATACAAACAGGCTGACTTAGAGGCTCTAGCATTAAAGAACGTGTATAGAAAGGCGGAGAACTATCTTATAACTTTGGGCGAAGGAGAAGCAAAAGCATTAAAAGATAAAGTTGAGAACGGAACTTTGCTAGGGCTTGACAATGTGATTATTGCAACTGACAGTGAATTTGATAAACTTATTGATAAGCTATCAAAAATTAAGTTTATTAAACCTGAGAAAATTGACATCATCGAAGATGGCAACGAGGTCGGTGTTAAATAAACCGTCAAATTCTACCGCAAGCAAGGAGGTTCTGCAAATGAGTTTAAAATAGCTTGGATTAGCATTTAGGCAGAGTCTGTAAGTTGTTAATTTGTGGTTTATTTCTTTTATCTTTCAACAGCGGACGTTCTTTTTCTTGCTTCAGCACTTCATTAATTTCTAAAATATCCGTAATTTCATTTTCAAAGCAAAATCTGATAATTAAATCTCTATGATCGCAATACCTAAGAGAATATCCTACATTTTTTAGCAACTCCTCTGCCTTTTGAATCGTAACTTCAAGGGCAAATGCAATCAAAATTACCGTGTCTTTTGCCGGCAGTTGATTAAGCATCTTATAAAAAACCGCCTTTGAAATACAAGCCTTTTTGTAAACTTCTGACGTTTTATGCTTTTTACCTTTTTTATTGTCAAAAGCCTCAAAAGCATCCGTTAAATTTTTTTTAAATTCTTGTTTGTTTTTTAAAAATGCTTTTAACTGCGCATAGCCGCCCGCATTTCTGAGCCTCTTTTCAGGTGCCACCTTCGTGGCTTTAAGTTGAGTTTCAGTTAGCCGAGGTACTTCGTGTGTGTTTAGAAAATCGTTTAGTTTTTTGAGTGCATCTTTTGGTAGCATAAATCCGTCCTTGTTTTTTTGGTTAAGGGTGTAAGATAGAAAAATACATCCCTACAATGTACCAGCTCAGGCAATTCCTGTTCGGAATGCCTTAAAGAACGTTTTTTTAGGCTGTGATGGCGATGTTGGGCTAAAACCCAAGTTTCCTGCTCCCATAAGCCTTCTTTGCATTAGCCATATCCATCAACCCACCCACAACTCGTTGCAAAGTCAATTCCTGTTTGGGAAGCCATTGCAATCTTTTATACACCGCATAAAAATCACCGGGCGCAAGAGTCTCTACATCTGTTAAATAGCTCCAATCTTCGTCCGACAAATTTGGGAAAAAGTTTTTTGCCATTGTCAAAATGCCCTCTTTTTTCAAAAAGCCAAATTGCAAATGAAAATGGAATCTGCGATTGCTCGCCTCATCCAAATGCCCTTGAAAATTAGTTGAGCATATAACCATGCACTTTGCGCTCTCCAACTGCACCAAAAATTCATTCGTTTGCGTAACTTCCCAGTTCCTCACAGCACCCTTGCGGTCTGAAATTAGGCTATCGGCTTCGTCTATGAACAAAAGCTCGCCAGCCTCGTTTGCTTGCTTGAAGGCAGCAGCAAGCTGTTTTTCTGTTTGCCCAACCCACATAGATGAAATTTGCCCATAGCTAATTTCCCTAAAAGAAAGCCCACATTCCCTTGCTAAATGCTTCGCAAATTCTGTTTTGCCAGTCCCAGGCGGGCCATAGAGCAGCATAGTCATATTGCTTTCTGTTTGCTTGCTTTTGAGTTTTTCCGAATAAAGTTTTGCCGAGTACAAAACTTCGTCCAAGCGCGAGATGTTCAGTACAGAGACATCGTATTTTAGAGCACGGCTAAGTGTTTGCTTGTTGGTTTTTAAACCGAGAAGCTCCACGTGGTTATCTAAAATTTCCTCGCCAATTTTCTCGTGAATGCCGCTCTCCAAAAGAGCAACTTCATTTTGTACAGCAAGCTCTATTCCTCTGGTGGAAATTTCGTATTTCCCAGCGAGAGCTTCACGGCGTTCAGGTGGGAAAATGCTCTCTGCCTTATGTTTTTCCACCACGGAATCCCAGAGTTTTTTACGAAGGTTTTGATTGCTTAAATCAAAACCCACGCTATATTGAAACCTGCTCATTGTGGAATTTTTCACGTAGTATAATTCGTTAGTTATCCAAAATACAGGTACTTTCAAATCTTCTAAAGACCTATTCAACATACCCTTTTCAAAACCATTCAAAAGCAAATCTGCTTCGTCCACAACCAGCAAAACATTCTTCTCTCTCAAATACATTTCTGAAATTTTCAAGGCTCTTATCCTATGAGAAATGACTCCTTCTCTATGTTCATGCATGCCAAAAAGTTCGTGGCTGTTTTTAAACTCCAAGCCAACTTCATAAAGTATTTTGCCAGTTTGCGCCGCTATGGAGCGTGCCAGTTCGGTTTTTCCTGTGCCTTCCTTGCCGTAGAATAAAAAATTCAAGGAACGATTGCCTTTGTAGCTTTTAATCAGATTGCAAATAATATCGGATTCTTTTTTGTAATCAAATCTATCCAACGGCAATGCCTCTTTCTCGTCTAATTTCGCATAGCTATCAAGAAAATTGTCCGAACCCATTCCATTCAAAAAATTTGCTACATCTATGGGCAAATCGCCTTCTTCGTCTATAATGCCGAGATCCAATAAGCCTCTGTCTTTTGACAAGGCATCCATTATGCGGTCTGCGGAATGCCCTGTGAAAACAGTGATTGCAGGCATATCAAATTTGTCGCTCCTATTAGACTTACATTCAAGCGCATCCATAACGCAATCGTTAAGGTCGGACATCATGGAGTCTTTTGCTATTGCGAATTTTACATATAAAATATCCTGCGAAACCTTATCTAGGTTCAAGGTATCTATTAGAATACGGAGCCTTTTTTCAAAGGCATTGCTGAAATGCAGAATATTTGCCTTTGTTTGCATTTCAAAGGCATATTCAAGCATTATCTGCAACAAATAGTTCACGTCAAAAGGTTTTTGAGCTTTGTTTTTCCAAAGTTCGGAATTTAGCAGCTCATTTAATTTTTGCCATGAATCGAGAAGGCTGGCTGCGTCTAGCACTTCGGCGAGTTCTGTTTCGAATAAATTTTCTCCGCTGGCTTTTATGGTTTTTATAGCCAAATTTAAACCATCTGTATCCAGAAAATTTATTATTTCTATGTAGTGCATTGGGTTTAGCTCAATACCATAGCGAGTTTTATACGCAGCTATAAGGTATTCAAAGTACTTTGCGCACTTGCTATCGCGCAGAGCTTTGGTTTGGCTGGAATAGCGAGTGTAGTCATACACAAAGTCGGGATTCTCCAGCATTCTAGCGAATTTAGCTTTTTGCCTTGAGTGTCTCCGCCTGTCCAATCTGTCGGTTCTCATTATCATTGTTTCCTCCTATGGGTTTCTATTTCTGTAAAACTACAATAAAAAATTGAGAAGAGGGACAATAAAATTTAAATAGGAGAGAAGGTCAATTTGAGATGGACTTTTTGCATAAGAAGGTCAATTGGGAATGGACTTTTTTATATTTATTTCAAGGTTATTAATTTCATAGGTTTCATTTTTCTATCTTCCATAAGGGTTTTTCTTTTGCTTGCTCCAACAGTATATTAACCTTTGAAATATTCGTAATTCTATGTTCAAAGCAATGTCTAAAAATTATATCTCTTTTAACATAATCTCCAAGAAAATAGCCTGCGTGTTTAAGCAAGTCTTCTGCCTCTTGAAGCGTGGCTTCAATGGCAAATGCAATTTTAATCAATGCCTCTTTTGCTGGCAATTTGCCATTATATATGTTTGATGCAACCTGTTTTGAGAGACCGGCCTTTTTGTAAATTTCCGACCATTTAGACCATTTATGCACTTTATCTTCTTTTCTATCAAAATTTCTAATGGCATCCATTAAAATATTGTTAAATTTTTTATTGCCGACCGGACCTATGAACTTCTTCCTGCTTGCTTTTCGGCGAACTTTAACTTTAGTTGATGGTCGAGATGCTTCGCGTTTTTTCCGAGCTTCTTTTGATCTTTCGCTAGCCGTTAAGTGCATAAATCCGTCCTTGTTTTTGGGGTTATGGGGGTAAGGTAGAAAAATGTGGGGGTGTTTGTCTTAAAGCTCTGTAATCCTCCAAATTTTGGGAATTATAGGGAAAAATCACTACGCCCCAGTATATATAGATAGTACAAAAGCCCAAAGGTAATTTTAAAATCCCGAAAATGTATTAAAAAACTACGATAAATCCATTTTTGTATATTTAGAGGCTAGGTATGCAAAAATTAGACAATATTAGAGAAGAAACGCAGAAAGCGAGTATTATGCAAAATATATTTTCTGCATGGAAAGAGCTTCAGTATTTGCCAGGATTGGTTAAAAACATTGACATTTGCATTGTACATTCAAAAAATAAAGCAAAACATTTTCTTTGGGGTGAAGCAAAAAAAGATAACATAGAATTTGATTTAATGTTGACCCAGCTTATTCTCACCATACAGAAAGCAATCAAGGGAGCAACTATTATTCCTCCGAAAGTAATTTGTTGCGTTAATGCAAATTTTATCTGGTTTGTTCCATACTCTTTGATACAAAAATTTTTAAATATAACCGATGTAGATTGGACTTGTACTCCAAGCAATTACAAAGGCAAAGGTTTTTTACAACTGAATAAAGAAGTTAAAAAAGCAATTGATTGCAATAAAGGAATATATCAATTTTCATTGACTGAAATGTCAAAAATAAAAGAATTCGTTGGAAAACGAATAATTTCAACTAGCTTAGACGAAATAAAAATTGATATTACCCATAACAATTTTGTAGGCGTGTTTCATCAATGGGAAAAAAAGGTATTGCCAAGCATAAAAATTTCAAAAGAAGATTGGAAGGAGTTGTCCAAGGACAAAGGCTTAGTTCCGAACGATTTGTTTCTCGCGGGGTTATTCACAGAAAACGGTGAAACTCAAGTAAAGTATTTGCGGGTTATTTTTGAAAAGAACGGGTATACGGTAAAACACAAAAATAGCCTTTTTGATTCAGAAAGTCGAATAGAATTTGCTGATGGCGGAGTTGCCGCTACTCAATTTTGGGAATGCTATAAACGCCCTCCTAAAGAAGAATTTTGGAAACAGATATTGAATCGCAAGGATTTATTGGTATCGCAAGGTGACCGAGCAATGGGAGGAGCGTTTTATACCCCTGATATTTTTGTCCACAAAGCTGTAGAGTATATAACAAATACTCTTGGGGAAAAATGGCAGGATGAGTATTACGTTTACGACTGCGCGGCAGGGACTGGAAATTTGCTACAAGATCTAATAAATCCTGAAAAGGTATTTGCCTCCACCAAGGATGAAAGTGATGTGCGAATTATGCATGGGAATATAAAAAGAGGCGAATCCAAGTTGTATGAAAACAATATATTCCAATTTGATTTTTTAAAGGATGATATAAAAAAAATGCCCAAGCACTTTCAGGCTATATTGAAAGACAAGAAAAAAAGAGAAAAATTGATTTTCTTTATAAATCCCCCATGGGGTGAAGCAGGGAATAAAAAAAGTGTACGCACAGGCGAAAGAGCTAAAGGCGGTATACAAGATACTAGCCAAAATGATAAATTGCGAGACAAATTCGGCGGCAAGGCAATGAAAGACGTACAGGCTCAATTTTTGTCTAGAATATACAATGAATTCGGAGGTTGTATCATAGCAGAATTCTCGAAGTTGAAGATATTGCAAGCCCCTGATTCCAGCACATTCAGAGACGCATTCAAAGCTGAACTAAAATCGTGTTTTGTAGTTCCGGCAAATACATTTGAAAATGTGACGGGCAAATTTCCTGTAGGGTTTAAGATATGGGACACAAAAAGTAAGAAACGATTTAGTGAATTCGATGCCACAGCATTTGATAAAGATGGAAATGAATTAGGTAAGAAAACACTACACAATTATGATAACGAAGTATTACTGAATAAAATGAATCCAACGAACAAAGCGAAAAATGCTTTATTCTATTTACGGACGATTGGGGCTGATTTTCAAAATCAAAATGACAACTACATTATGAATTGCAAGAATGCAGGAGGAAAATGGAATCCCTGTAATGATGACAATGCGGAACCATTGTTGGTGGAACATGCGGTTCGTCATAGCGTAGAAGCTACGTGGTTGAATGATAGAGACAATTTTCTATTCCCCAAGGATACTTGGAAAGGCGACAAATCCTTCATAGCGGATTGTTGTATATGGGCAATGCTTAACAATTTTATAGATATAAGTAAAGGGGAGAATCATTTGAATCCCTACTCGGCGAAGGAAGTGGGTAGCGGATCTCCATTCGGTTCAAAGTTTGGGTATAACTTAGTTATACAGCTAGAACTTACCGAACAAGGCAAACAGGCACTAGAAGCAGGTGCTGAATTGAACAAACACTACTATAAGCAACAAGGGGCAGTAGCTGGGGCAAGCATAGCAGACATACGCCGTTTCTTCAAGAAGGGTAAGCAAAAATCCCAAGATGAGGTATTTAATAAACTTAATGCCGTGTTAACCGAAAAATGTAACGACCTACAAAGTAATATACGCATAGGCACATACAAGCATAGGTTTCTTTTGGAGTAATGAAAAAAAGAATAAATGTGGAAGGTAAATGTTAACAAAGAAAATTAAGCAACATTATGTTTGGAAATACTATCTAAAGCCGTGGACTATTAATGATCAAATTATTTGTCAACGAGAAGGAAAAATATTTAAAACCGCATTAGAAAATGTTGCTCAAAAAAGAAATTTTTATCAGATTCATGAACCATCAAAAGACGAGATAGAATACTTGAGACTATTTTTCAAAAAGAATACTACTGCTTTTAAATACTAAGTCTATTTTTTCTATTCGTTCTATTGATTACATCGGTTAATCTTTCTTTTCCGTCTGTAGCTACCATTTTCAACTGCTGACAATTTGTCAGCAGTTGGCTTAGAACTTGCTTAAATTTCCTATACCCCTAACCCACAACATCCCTCTAATGTACCAACGCAGTCAATTCCTCTTTAGAATACCTTTAGGAACGGCTATGTCACTTACACTCTACTTATATTTATTCCAAATGAATTTCAATCCCTGATTCCTGTAATTCTGCATTTTGGTATCGGAACTTATCAGGGTTATCTTATTGGCTATTGCGTGTGCAATTATCGCGTGGTCAAATGGGTCTTTATGGTCTGGAATAGGCTCTATTTTCCCAAGCGCAATAATATGCTCCTTCTTAATGTAATCAACCGTAAATCCATATTCCTCTATTGAGGCAAAAATATCCTCTGTTGTCTTCCACGTAGGTTTTTCAATTTTCCCTGCTCGTAGCAACAAAATAATTTCCTTTATGCTTTCGGAACTAATGTAAATTTTATTCTCATAATCAGTAATTATATTCAAAACATCTTTATGAAGTTTATCCCTTTCTCGCATAGCAAAAAGAAATATATTCGTATCTATTAAATACCTCATATCACCTCAATACTGCTTTCATATCTAAAATTTTCAAATCCGAACCCTCAGGGTGTTTGAGCCACCATTCAGCCCATTTTGACAATTTTTTTGGCTTTGCATCTGCCAGCTTCTTTTTAACCTTTTGCATATTCACCTCCAAGTTTCCAAAATCTATAAGGCAAATATAGAAAAATCGTGGCGTAACTATCACAAAACGTGGCAACCGTAAGGGCAACCTAGGGCAGTAAGAGCTCCTTTAAATTTTCTATATTACTAACTTGCAATATCCCTCCAATGTACCGGCACAGGCAATTCCTGTTTGGAATGCCTTGAGGAACGCTTTTGAGCAAGAGCGTTTTCCGCAGATGTTGCTTTTGGACGGGCAACCCGGCGTTGGCAAAAAACTCATCGCTATGAACTTGGCAAAAATGCTCTGCGAGCATAGCACTGAGCCTATTATTTGGCTAACACCCATAGATGGCAAAGCCGAAGATAGAGACACGCCAGCAAAAATAGATTCCAAGGTGGCGGAGCTTTCGCAGAAATTTATGCAAAACCCTTTTAACATAGGGTATATAACGGAATCTGCAATTATATCCGTTGGAATGGTTGAGCATCTGCTGAAAAATTTTGAGCTTAAAGCAGCTGGCAACCGCGCTGTTATAATAACAAATGCAGACTTGATGAACGAAAACGCCGCGAACAAACTTTTGAAAACCTTTGAGGAAGTTCCGCCAAACACTTATTTTATATTGACGGCAAGTTCCAGGCACTCCCTTTTGCCAACCGTGCGTTCCCGCTCATCTTGTTTTTCTGTTCCCTTATTGAAAAACGAAGAGATGGTGAAAATTTTAGCGGATTATGGCTATAACTCCCCATCAGAAAGCATTTTGGAATTTGCCGCTGGCTCGGCGGGCAAAGCGATGTTTGCGATGGATTCAAATTACTCGGAGTTGAAGGAGAAAATTGCGGTTTATGCGGACTATGCTCTCAAAGGCGATGCGTCCGCTGCAATTTTATATGCGCAGACAATAGAAAAGTCCGCAAATACCGCGGCATTTTTTTTAGAGGGTTTGGCTTTGCAATGCCCGGATTATGTGCAGAACATTCATTTTCTTTTGCAAGCGGTGTCTGCAAAAAGGTTCACCGCAGAACAGGCAATTCAAAATATGGCGCTTAGATTGGCGCAAAAGGCAATATGACAAACGCACAATTAGCATTGGAAATATCGAAAAGGCATAAAGTATCTATTCTTTTGGCTAGGATTTTGGTTTTGCGTGGGGTTAAAACCTGCGAAGAATCGGACTCTTGGCTGAACTGGGATACGCCTTGCGAGCACGACCCATTTTTGATGAAAAACATGGACCAAGCCATAGAACTGGTTTGTTCTATGCGAGAAGCCAAAAAGAAGGTGTGGATTTACGGGGACTACGATTTAGACGGAATTTCCGGCGTTGCAATTTTGGCAGGGGCTTTGGACGAATGGGGCCTTCCATCAAGTTGGATGCTGCCCAACCGCTATGACGGAGGTTATGGGCTTTCTCTCACAACTTTGCAAAAGATGAAAGACTCCGGCGCGGAATGCTTGATTTTAATAGACACTGGCATCACGGCAATGGAAGAGATAAAAGCCGCAAAAGAATACGGAATGCAGGTTTTGGTCATTGACCATCACAGGCCATCGGGAGACGGCTTGCCCTGCGCCGATGCGATTTTAGACCCATGTTTAGATGATTGCGAATATCCAAACAAGTCTTTGTGCGCTGTTGGGGTTGCCTATAAATTTTTATATGCTCTTTACCAAAAAACAGGCAAGCCGCTGAGCGACTTGGAAAAATATTTGCCATTGGTTTCTATGGGCACTTTGGCAGATATAGTTCCTATGAATACGGAAAATCTTTACCTTGTCAGAAAGGGAATGGGAAAATTTTTAAACTCCGATTGCCTTGCCATTCAGCTTTTATACGAAAGATTTGCAACAGACAAAAACTTTGTGAATAGCAACGACATTCACTACCGCATGGCGCCGCTCTTAAATGCGCCTGGCAGAATAGAAAGCCCAGACATCTCCCTCAAATTTCTTTTGTGCAAGGACAAAAAAGAAATAGAAGATTTGTATGAAAAACTGACGGAATGCAATACTCAGCGCAGAAAGATAGAGCTGGATATTCACGCCCAGGCAATTAAGAGAATTGAGGAAATTTACGGAAAGGATTTGCCAAAGGTTCTGATAGTGGATTCTTTGGAGTGGAATATAGGCGTTGTGGGAATTGTTGCGGCGCGAGTTGCTCAGGGGTATAAACGCCCAACTGCGATAATCTCCATTCAAAGCGATGGTGTTGCGGTTGCGAGCGCACGTTCCGCGGGTTCGTTTGATTGGCACGCCGCGCTTTTCCCTTGCAGGTCTCTTTTTGTCCGTTGGGGCGGGCATGTGAAAGCTGCCGGTTTTAACATAGCCGCAGAAAAGATAAGCGAGCTTAGAGTTCGCATGGAAGAGCAGGCAAACATTCAGGGCTTTGCGCCTATAGTTGAAGAGAATGTTCATTACGATTTGGAGGTTTCGCTTTCGGAAATCAACGCAAATTTTTTGAATGAATTAAAAAGATTAGAACCCTTTGGCAATGAAAATCCCTATCCAGTATTTTTGGCAAGGCAGATTACGGTCAAGAATTTAAAGCTATTGAACGACAGCCATTTGCGTTTTTATGCGGTTCAGGGCAGAAGCTCAATTTCCGCTATAGCGTTCCATAAGGCTTATTTGTCTGATTCGCTTCAAAAAAACGAAGTGAATTTGATTTTTGAAGCCCGTTTTAATGTTTATCAAGGGGTGGAGAACGTTCAGTTGATAGTGCTTGGGACGGTGTAGCATATTTCTATATTTACTTTGGTCTTAGACCCTTTGCAATGATTGTTTGCGGGCAAATCGCCAGGGCGAAAGCAGCAACGGACTTGTGGGCTTTTATGTGCAGAGTGTGTCTAAGGCTCTTAAAAAGAGCCCCCCTTGAATTATTAATATCTTACCGCTATTGATATTCGGTGAACTGAGGAGAGTTCGCTGTGCATCTGGAATGCGTAATCTGCTAAGAGCCATGAGATGGGGTTTATTCCCGCGCCTAAGGTTAGGCTTTTTGCATCGTTGATTTTTACGAGTCCCGCTCGGAGGGAGAAGGAATAATCCGTTTCAAATTCCAAGCCTGCGTTGCTGGCTAAGAACCAATTTATGGGATTTTTCCATGCGCTTGTCTCTCTTTCCGATTCTGAATTCAAAATCCCCGTGCTCTGCCAATATACATTCATATTTCCGTAAAGATAAGGGAAAGGCTCTCTGAACTTAAACGCTGCATAAACCTCCGGCGAAGAGTATTCAAAATATCCGCTTTCCCACTTCACGGCAGAAGAAGTCCAGCCCTTTATAAATCCCACAAGCATAAACTTTTTTGAAAACTCATAACCCGCCGCAACATCAGAACGGAATCCCCAGCCGCTTTGGTCTAATTCCCTTTTTAACAGGTGCAGGGAAAGAGCCAAATTCCATTTGCCAAAATTTTTCCCCCAGGCGGTTGTGAAGAGCAAATCCGAGATGCTCAAGGTGTTATACTCATCGCCTTCCGGCAAAGGCTCGCCTTCTTTTATATAGGGAATATCGCTTGCTCCAAAACGCGACACCGCAAAGCCAAGAGCGCCAGCGTCTTTGAGCGGCACCGCCATCACAACTCCGTTGTAGGAAGTTTCTTCAAAGTAAGCCACGTGCGTAAAGGCAAGGGATAATTTTTCTAATTTTGAAAGCTGCAATGGGTTTTGCGCAAGCGAAGGCAGGTCGTTTAGCACTGGCAAAGCAACTGTGCCCACCGCCGCGGATTTTGCCCCCTGCGGCGCATCCAAAGAATTATTCGCCCCAACTACATTCTCGGCGTTTGCGGTTGCAAAAGCGAGCAGAAGAAAAATTAAAGCATACATAAAAGGCACTTATTGGAAAATAGAATTTTTCGCTGCTAAACCATTGATGCCAGTATGTCAACGTGGGTAATCCCTCTGCCACTTGCGTATGTTTTCGTGATGGCCGGATAGCAAAATTTCCGGGACTTTCATGCCTTCAAATTCTTGCGGCCTTGTCCAGACGGGGCAGCCGAGCAAGCCGTCTTGGGCAAAGGAATCCGTTTCCGCGCTTTCCATGTCGCCAAGCACGCCGGGGATTAACCGTACAACCGCATCGCTCAAAAGCATGGCGGGCAGTTCTCCGCCGCTCACAACAAAATTCCCAACGCTCACAGACAAATCAACCCTGCTCTGCCTTATGCGTTCATCTATTCCCTTGTAATGCCCGCATACCAAAACCAAATGCTCTTTTTGAGAAAGCTCTTTTGCCAAGGAATGTGTGAGCGTTGTGCCATCTGCGGCTAGCAAAATCACAGTTGCATTGTTTTTTTTGGGTTCGCAAAAATCTATTGCCTTTGCCAGAGGCTCAGGGCGCAGCACCATTCCAGCCTCTATGCCATAAGGGGAATCGTCCACCTGCCCGTAATCGTTGATGGCAAAGTCCCTTAGATGTATAGTGCGAAAATTTAAAAGCCCGCTTTTCTGCGCACGGCCCATAATTGAGCAATTCATAGCGGCAAACATTTCGGGGAATAATGTGATGCAATCAATTTTCATATTAGCGACTGAATAAAATCCAAGTTTACCGTTATCCTTTTATTTTTCATATCAACATTCAAAATACAAGCGTCAATCCAAGGGGCCACAATTTCACGCTCTTTAATCCGCAAATTAAACACATTCACCGATGGCATTTCCTCCGCGCTCAGAACCTTGCCCACCAAATTCCCGTCTTTATCCACCGCTTCAAAATCCTCAAAATCGCTAAAATAGAATTGACCTTTGGGTAAAGGCAACCGCTCGGACTCCGGCACAAGAACATAGGCGTTCACAAAAGGCTGAACAGCCTCCGGGGAATTTAGCCCCTCAAAACGAAATTTCCATATATCTCCGTAAACCTCAGAGCGGCAAATCACCGCGTCTTTGATATCCCCATTTGAAAATTCCAAATAGACCTTTTTCAACAGGGAATGTCTCTCAAAATCATGGGTTAAAGGTTTGCAAAGAATATCGCCAAAAACACCGTGAGTTCGCATTAAACGCCCCACAGCTACATAAGAGTCCACGTTTTAGCCTTGAGCTGCGGCTTCGCCTTCTGCTGGGGCTGCCGCTGCTGGAGCCGCCGATGCAGACTTCTCAGCTTCTATGCGGGCTTTAGCCTTGGGGCCAAGCTTTGCCTTTCTGGCTTTTGGCTTTAACGCAACCGGAGTTTTTCCCTCGATGCTGCGGCCAGCGCGTTTTTCGTGGAAAAGGCTCATTATGCCCTGGCGTTTTAACAAAGAACGCACCGTATCGGAAGGCTGGGCGCCAACGCCTAGCCAATACATAACTCTGTCAAAATTAAAACGAACCTCGGAAACTTTTAAATTAGGGTCATAAAAACCGAGCTGTTCCAAAACCTGACCATCGCGGGCCTTACGGCGGTCTGCTACCACAACCCTATAAGTGGGGTGGTGGCGTTTTCCAAATCTAGATAGGCGAATCACTGCTGCCATAAAAATATCCTATAAATTGTGGTCCTAAAATATAGCAAATTTTTCTGTGCCTGTCAAGTCCGTAGGGGGAAGCCTCCCCCTCGCTACAACCGCCCGTAAACTTACTGCTGGGCAGGCTGACCCTGCCCCTAACAGATGGGCGTTTTCCGCTACCCCCTCGTGCCCTGATGGTCGGCTTTGCTCAATGAACGGAGCCGAGGGGAACTCAGTCCCATAAATTCACTAAAAACATGTTGTATATCCATAATCACGCAAATAAGATGACACTGCACAGGCATTAAAAGTTTTTGTATCTGGAGTCTAATAAACAAAGAACTCTTATAGGGATATTTTTGTTTCTTTCAACATAAGCATTCAAAATCGCAACATCAGATTTATCTTCCCAATCTTCATAATCGCCAAGCAAGATAGCTCTTTTTTCTAACCAACTCAAAAAATAGGACCATTTTATATAATGGCTTAATATGCCATTTTTTATAGAATCTTCTTGTTCAGTGTTATTTTCGGTCATATACACCTCCATTGTTTAGAGGCGTAATTAATTTTTTGGCTAATGTAAATAAATCGTCGTAAGTCCCTGCAATATAACGAGTAGCAAATTTTACGGCTTAGGATCACAGCTTGGGTAAATATAGAAATATTTTGCGGGTTTGTCAAGGGCTAGAGCCTTTGGGGGTAGGGTGAGAAAAAGGCTACGCAGAACGAATGGCTCTAATTTGTTTAATAGGAAGTTTTGTAACGCGAGCTACAAGCGTAGGGTTGAGACCTTCCAAAAGCATTGCTTTGGCTGTTCTGGTAGAACTCTTTATCTTCTCTTGTTCACGACCTTGTTTGCGACCAATACGAAGAGCAGCGACCGTTGCTTCCTCGGTTGCCTCTTCAACAGCACAATCTATTGCAAGTTGTCTTTCATCTACATATCTCATACTATACCTAAATGCTTTAAGGTCATCTCCTTTCAATTTAGAAATTTCCGTGACGGCAAACACCCTATCAAATATCTTTTCTTTGAAATTCTTATTCTGTCATCTCCAGTTTTGAGTTTGGCGTTCTGCATTTCTATGAGATATTTGTCGCCGATACTGTCTTCGCAAAAGATGTCAAAAATCACCTTTTTACTCTTTGGAGCTACACCCAAAAGCTCTGTAGGCAGGTACTTGATTTTTTTAATCGGGTGCGGAAGAACTTTGGCGAGAAAATCATTTATGATAGCCATAAGCAATGGCTCTCCGCCCGTTTTCCCAAGTACGCTTTTAAAAGTCCAGTCTTTACTTCAAGCTAGTTATTAAATTTCCGCTGAAGTTTTTGAAATATTGCGTTAAAAGCGGGTCGCAATATGCGAGCTTCAATGTTTGGCGCTGCTTGCTCTGTTTAAGCCTTATGTGATTTTAGCAGTTTTGCCGTGTTTGTTGTTATCCGTGTTTTTTGTCTGGAAAAAAAATGGCGGCTTTCGCAAACTATGATTAAATTAGCTATGTTAGCTGGGCTTGTTATGTATGCTTTAGTATAAAAAATTACTCAAACCGCAAATTCGCAAGTTTAAGCACGAACTTTCTTTTTACGCCGTCTGCAAAAAGAATTTCCAACTGGGTGTTTTCGCCTGTGCCGCTTTGCCCAACAACTTTGCCTCTGCCGTATTTGTTGTGCCTGGCAAATTTGCCTACTAACTTAGGCTCAACTTGGCTGTATTCATCGTGCTCGTAACCTTGGGAAGCCGCTGGTTGGGGGCGGGGGGTGGGGGGTCTATAGCCTCTGTTTAAGGATATTGTGAACTGCCCGCTCTTTGCGGGGGAGAGCCGCTCAAAATAAGTGGTTGAAGCATCTATTTCCTCTATAAAACTGCTCGGAGAAAAAATCTTTCTCTCTCCGTGCAAAAATCTGCTCTGCGATGTATAAAGAAAGAGATGTTTTTTAGCCCTTGTCAACCCAACATAAAAAAGCCGCCGCTCTTCTTCCAGCCTCTCCGCTTTTTCCGAGAGAGACATCTCTTCAGAGGAAATTCTGCTAGGCAAAATGCCATCATCGCAGCCCGCTATGTGAACAGAGTCAAATTCCAAACCTTTTGCGGAGTGCAGGGTCATTAAGGTTACAAAGTTTACGGAATTTTCATTTTTGCGGTCTGCGCTTGTCAAAAGGGAAATGTCCTGCAAAAAGGATTCAAGGGTTGCGCCTGGATTTTCCTCGCAAAAATCCTCAACTCCACGCAACATTTCATCTAGGTTGGCTTTTCTGTCGTCTGCTTTCTCTGGGTCGTCTTTTTCCAAATACTCTCCGTATTTTGTGCCTTCTATTATTTTTTTTGTCAAAAAAACTATGGATTCGTGAGGCTCGTGCAAAAAGCCATCTATGAGTTTTGCAAAGCTCTCCAGTTTTGGAACGGTTGGCAAGGCATTCCAAAGCGACGTGCCATTGTTCTCCGCATTTTGCTGCAATGTTTCTATGGTCTTTTTGCCTATGCCCCTTGGCGGAACATTTATTATTCTGAGAATTGCGGCGTTGTCTTGGGGGTTTACCAATAACCGCATATATGCCAAAATGTCTTTCACCTCCATTCTATCCCAAAACCGCACCCCGCCTATTATTATATTCGGAATTCTCATTTTGTTTAGCGCAGCTTCTATTAAACGGCTCTGCGCGTTGTTGCGGTAAAAGATTGCTGTTTGCAAATAGTTTTCCGTACCTAAGGAGATTATTTTGCTCGCTATGCTGAACGCTTCCGCCTCGTCATCTATTATCTGTTTAATGTTTATCAGGGAACCTTTTTCTTGGTTTGAGAAAACTTTTTTTTCCATCTCCTTTGGGCGTTTATTATGGGCTATAACGCTACCTGCCGCTTTTACGATGTTTGAACTTGAGCGGTAATTCTCCTCCAGTTTAACAATTTGCACAGGTGCAAAGTCGCGGTGAAAGCTGCGTATTATGTTCAAGTTCGCGCCGCGCCAGCCGTAAATGCTTTGGTCGTCATCGCCTACAACGGTTATGTTTCTGTTGCCGTTTGAGAGCAAAAGTTTTAGAAGAATATACTGAGCATCGTTTGTGTCTTGGTATTCATCTACAAAAATGTATTGAAAATGCTCCGAGAATTGAGCGGAAATTTCGGGAATGTGTTTTAGAACATCTGCCGCACGTAAAAGCAAATCGTCAAAGTCCATAGCGTTGGCTTGCATCAGTTGTTCTTGGTATTCATCGTAATAACTCGCTATGGTTTTCCAGTCGTCATAGCTATCTTTCAAAGCCTCTTCGGGTGCAACGCCTTTGTTTTTCCAAGACGAAATGGTATTGCTTATCTTTCTAATTCGGGCTGCGTTTGCTAAATCGCCTTCAACGGGAACCACAATAAGTTTCAATAATTTTTTTTGGTCATCGTCATCGTATATGGAAAAGTTTTTTGTGTATTTCCAACCAAGCGTATTTGTCACCGCTGTGTTTTCAAGGCAGGTTCTTAAAATTTTCACAGAGAGGCTGTGGAAAGTTCCCATCCAGTCCAAGCGAATTGGGCATTGCAAAATTTTCGCAATTCGCTCCTTCATCTCTTTGGCGGCTTTGTTTGTGAAAGTGACGGCGGCTATTCGCCTTGCCTCAACGTTGTGGAAAGAAATCAAATGCGCAATTTTATACGCAATGGTACGGGTTTTGCCGGAGCCAGCCCCTGCCAAAATCAGCATTGGGCCGTCTATGGCAACAGCCGCCTCATATTGAAATGGGTTGAGTTCTCGCTGCAATATGTCGGGAGTTATGGAGAGCATAGTTCAATTATAGAGCCAAATTTAGAAATAAAACCCTAGGGTGGCGGCTTAATGCCATAGGTTTGTCATAAAATTGTATATTTACCTCAAATACTCACTAATAGGAGAATTACTATGAAAACAGCGTTTTCAAAATCAATCTGCTCACTGGCAAGCTTATTGCTTGCCTTAACACTCACCCTTTCCTGCTCTGGCGGCGATGACGACGACAATGGCCCTACGGGTAACTCAGAATACGAGAGATGGCAGGAAAGTTTAAAATATATAGATCCTGACGATCCTACGGAAAGATGTGGCAGTAATGGAATTGCTGAACGTAAATGCGATGTGAACGGCAGCATTACTTGGTATAATCCATTAAATTATTCTTGCAGAAGAATGGGCAGCAATTGTGATGAAAATGACAATTGCACATATACATACGCACTTCTAACAATTGCTCTCTGCGGTAATGAACCATATATAGACCACCCCGACTATGGAAAATGCGTGGGCGGAGTTCTTCAAAGAAAATGCGGAGATGTTTGGTATAATAGAGAAACACAGTATTGTGATTATGAATATAATCCTAATACAAATGAGGAAACTAGAACAGTCAAAGCAAAGGAGCGTTGCGGAAACAAATATTATGAACCAGACTACTCCACAAGTATGGGGTCAGACGGAGTTATTGTTAGAGAACCCAACACAAGGTGTCAAAACGAAGTTATTGTAGAACGCTGCGGATGGGGTGAAAATGTAACTTGGTATAATTCAGAAACGCAATATTGCTCCTTTGATCCCACAAGCATGACCACAATAGTCAAACCAAGGGTACTTTGCGGAAGCGAATATATTGAACCTGACTATGAGAGATGCAATAATGGAGTTGTCGAAAGTAAATGTGGCGGTGGCGGGCTGGTTCCCGGCGGAGAACAACCGGTAGAACCAGTTTGGTATAACTATATAACGCAAACTTGTGTAGAAAGTGGCAATTGGCAAACTGGCTATACCTACACAGTCAGAAATAAGGTTCGTTGCGGTAGTTAAGAACTAAAATTCTAAATTACCGTTTATTGAAAACTTTAAAGCCCATAAAAACAGGTGTTGCGCCGCGCTTCATCGCTTTTGATGCCCTTTTGAACTGGAAAAAAGGGCAGGGTTTTGTGCAGAGCAATTTGCAAAAAACTTGCGAAGAATTGCCCCAAAACGACAGAGCGTTGGCTTATGAAATAGCTATGGGAACTTGCAGGGTTTTGACCGACTTAGATGAAAAGTTAAAAAGCCTGATGCGCAAGTTGCCGGAAGAGCCTTGCCGAACAATTTTGGAAATCTCGCTTTACCAGTTGCTATGCACCCGCATACCGCCTTACGCAGTTGTTAATTCCGCGGTGGATTTGGCACGCGAGCTTGCCCTTGGGGAGCAAAAGGTAAAATTTGTAAACGCGGTTTTGAGAAACGCCTTGCGAAAAAAATTTGCAAAAATTGAAAATAGCAACGCGCCTCCGCAATGGCTCAGAGTGAACCCGCAAAAAACAAACATAGAAGAACTTACGGAAAAACTGAATTTGAATGAGCCACAAACTCTCTTCAACAAATTTATTCTGGTCCCAAATGCAAGCGAGGTATTGAAAAATCCATTATTTGAAAAAGGTTTTTACTCGTTTCAAAATCCGGCGTCTTTTTTTGTCGCAAAAATGTGCGAGATAAAAGCCGGCTCTAAAATTTGGGACGCTTGTGCCGCCCCAGGTGGCAAAACCGCAATGCTCGCGGAAGAGGCGGCAAAAGCGTTTTTTGTATGCACGGACAATAGCGAAAAACGACTTGCAAAATTATTCGATTTGCAAAAAAGGCTCGGTTTGGATAATGTTAATATCGCTCTCGCAAATGCGGAGAAGCCGCCTTTTTTTGAATGTTTTGACATAGTTGTAATAGACGCTCCCTGTTCAAATATGGGAGTAGCTTCAAGACGCCCAGAAGCGCAGCAGAGTTTTTCAAAGGAAAAAATTCTGGAACTCGCAAAAAAACAACAGGCTATTTTACAAGGTTCTTCTGTCTCGGTTAAAAAAAGCGGGATTTTAATTTATTGCGTATGCAGCCAGGAGAAAGAAGAAACTGGCGAAGTGATAGAAAAATTTTTGGCGATGAATTCTAATTTCATTCAAGAAGAACATATCTTTACTGATTTACCAGAATTGGATAAATTTTTCATAGCTAAATTGAAAAAGCGTGATGATGGCTAAAATCATAATCTTTCTGTTAATCGCTGCCGAGATAGCTTTTTCTCAATCATTTTCGCTTGAAGGCGGTGCGAATTATTTTTTGGGTGATTTGCAAAAGGAGATAAAAATCAGCCCTTATGCCGCAGCGGATTTTGGCTATGAACTTTCGGATTACACAGAATTGTATTTGCAGGGCGCATTTAGTTATTTGAAATTGAAAAAGAATTCCGATTTTTATGGATTATACCAGTTTTTAGGCAGAACGGGCATTGAAACCCCGGAACATCTATTAAAACCTGTTGTAATTGGAACTGGAATAAGCATGGCTACTGTGAGGGGCAACAATGCAACGCCGAATGCGGACAAATATTTTCTCTCCGATAACGAAACTGAATTCGGCTGGCATATTCGCTTGGAACTGAGTTTATTCAGAATTGAAAATTTCAAATTCAGTACAAGGTTTTATTACGACCAAATCTGGACAAAACCCAAAAACAGCTATTTATTGCACGGCGGTTTTTCCCTTGGATGGAAATGATGGTGTTCGCTTTTTAAGTAGGAATTATCCAAGTGCGTGTAAATCTGCGTGGTTGATAAATTTACGTGCCCAAGAAGTTCCTGTAAAATTCGCAAGTCCATACCGCCCGCTAAACAATGCGTTGCAAAGGAATGCCTGAATGAATGCGGGCTGATTGAGCTTCTGCCCAAAAATGCGGTGCGGCTCTGAATGATTTTCCAAGCTCCTATCCTGCTCAATTTTCCTCCGTGAAAATTGAGCAGAACGGTATCCGTTTTGGGTTTTAATTTTTGCCGCCATTCCCTAATCCACATTTCCAAGTTTTGTTTTGCATTGCCATAAAGCGGAACCAATCGCTGTTTGTTGCCCTTGCCAACGGGCGTTACCCAGCCATTATCCAACTGAATATGCTCCAATTTTAAGGAAACCGCCTCGCTAATCCTAAGCCCCGTGCTATACAAAAGCTCTAGCAAAGCGATGTCTCTCATACCAAATTTATCGTTTGCGTTTATATTTTCAAAAACCTCTGCAACCTCATCTATGCTTAGGCACTGCGGCAGGTATTTTTCTAGCCTTGGCGCAGCGAGCAAATTTTCCGGCGAAAAATCTAGCAGGTTTTGTTCCTCCAAATAGCTCAAAAATCCGCGCAAAGAGGAAAAATGTCGTGCTAGAGAAGATGGTTTATAATTAGAGGCTTTTGCTTTTTCGGTCAAAAATGAATTTATGCTATCTTTAGAGAGTTTTGTTTGCTCGCAAAGGCTTTTTAAATCGGCTTCATAGCTTTTTATAGTTTGCCTAGACAAGTTTTTTTCAAAAACCAGATAACGCAGATATTTTTTCAGCAAATCGGGGATGTTAATTTGCATCTATCTCTCCATCTCCGTTAAATGTTTCCAGTATTTCACAGACAAGCATCGCCTTTGAAGCCGTGGATTTTTCCTCTCTTTTATATCAGCAGATTTATAATAACCCTTCCAAAGAGCGGAAAATTCGTCATTTATTTTGGGAATTTCCGCAGCGTTGCCGCATATTTCGTAAATCTCCCTGCCATCATAATGAATACCAAGCCCTCTTTTTATATCCACAATTATCCATTGCATATTCGGGAATCTGTTTGCAAAATGCTCTGCGAGCAAATTCACAATATTATAGGTAGGTTCAATCACCGCAACCATCAAATCATTTTCCGCTTTTTGAAAACGCACAAATCCTTTCATATCGTGGGCTTCTTTTCTAACCTTGTTCGCAGTCTGAAAAACCGTGTGCGTGTGCGGTTCAAGCGTATTTTGCGCATTTTCTGGGTTTACAAAAACTCCCTTTATATATTCCCACAGCGAAACCTCCATTTCTGGCAATTCAGAAAGATACGCCGCCTGCACCATACCCGCGATATTTTTGCCCGCATTTTTCTGAATACCTTTCCACACCCTCGCCGCATTTTCTGAATTTGTAGTAATTGAATGAGTGTCCTCAAACATTTGCGGAATGTAAATTTCTTCTGCAACAATTCTCTGCACGGGTAGTTTTAATCTGAACGCTTCAAACACCGCGCTCAAAAAGCCTTCAAAGGATTGTTCGGTTAGGAGGGTCATTAAGGGGAAGATAGAAAGTTCCCCCCAGCCTCCACCCATAGCCCGTTTTCCATTTTTTAGCTGTGAAAATTTTCTTGGAAAAGGATATGACTAGAGAGAGGAGGTATCGGTGGGCATTATTGGAGAATGTAGAAAGTACCTTACCTTTGTCGCCGCCACAGGCGACACCCCTCAAAGCATTGAAATGCGCTACGAAGATGAAAATATATGGCTAACGCAAAAAATGCTCGCAACGCTATATGATGTGGAGATTCACACAATTAACGAGCATATAAAAAATATATTCGCCGATAATGAACTCTTAGAAGGGGCAACTATTCGGAATTTCCGAATAGTTCAAGATGAGGGGGCTAGGCAAGTCAGCAGAGAGGTTAAGCATTACAATCTGCAAATGATTATAGCCGTAGGCTTTAAAGTAAATTCCATCCGTGCCGTTCAATTTCGCAAGTGGGTTAACAAAATAGCCAAAGATTACACAATTCAAGGTTGGGTAATGGATAAGGAACGGCTTATACAGGGCGGTTCTGTATTAACAAACGAGTATTTCGACTATTTATTGCAGGAAATCAGGGAAATTCGCCTTTCTGAGCGAAAATTTTATCAAAAAATCACCGATATCTATGCCACCGCACTAGATTATGATTCAGAGGCAAATACCACAAAATTATTTTACGCAACAGTTCAAAATAAACTCCACTGGGCTATACACGGGCATACAGCGGCGGAATTAATTTATAAACGAGCGGATAGCAAAAAGAAAAATATGGGTCTAACAACTTGGAAAATTTCTCCGAAAGGAAAAATTTTAAAAACAGATGTTTCAATTGCGAAAAACTATTTAACCAAAGATGAATTAGAAGAATTAGGACGCATAGTGAATGCTTACCTTGATTTAGCAGAGATAAAGGCGAAACGAAAAATACCGATGACAATGGAAGATTGGGCAAAGCAATTGAATTCTTTTTTATCTATAGCAAGCGACAGAAATATATTACAAAATGCTGGAGAAATAAGCCATAAAATAGCTTGTGATTTTGCCGAAAGCGAATGGGAGAAATACCGAATTGTCCAAGACCAATTATACAAATCTGACTTCGATAAATTATTGGAAGAAACCAGCAAAAGAATTAAACGATGATTAAACAAACTCTTTCCTTTTCCAATCCCGCATATTTGAGCACATCAAATGCCCAGCTTGTAATTAAAACTCCAGAAACTACAAAGCATATACCCGTTGGAATGTTTCTAAACCTTGACGGCAACACGTTGCAAAGCAACAGATTTCAAACTCAAATAGAAGCCAGCGAACCTCTGAAAAAATCGCTTTGCATTTAACGGATAAACAATTCAGTGCTATGCAAATTTTCTACGGCAAAAAAGACAACCTTCCGTCTGTAGGTCCGGTGCAGTTGGAGATGTTTTGAGGAAATTTTTCTATATTCTTAATAAATTTACAGATATGGAGAAGTTATGGAATCAGAAATAGGAATGTTTCAAGGTAAAGCTCAAGCAAGTATTATTAAAGAAAAATTTGAACAACATCTGACTAAAATAGATGAAGAGGCAAAAAGAAATGGGAAAACAGGCATTATAGCTTTTTGGTATCCACAATATTTTTTAGAAATGGGAAAAGATTTGAAGGTTCTAGATGAGAAGTATAGTTATTTAAAAGATAATTTTTTTGAATACAATTCAGAAGATTATAGAAATATTTTTCAAAAAATAACAAATTTAGATGATTATAAAATTTCAATAATAATAAAGGGGCGTAAGCCAAAAAATGAGAAAGAATTCAGAGAATTGGATGAAAAATTCCAAAAGTTGCAAAATACAAAAAGAAGTAAGCCAGATAAACCTACAGCAGAACATAATATAGGTGGTATTCCGAGTTTAGGAACATTAATGCGTAAGTTATTACAATTTCATTTTAGTAATATTATTCCAAAAATGGAACAAATTTATCCCCTAAACCAAATCCTTTATGGACCTCCTGGTACAGGTAAAACTTTTAAAACGGTAAACAAAGCTCTTGCGATAATTAAAGGCATAAAAGAAGAAGATTTAGATAAGGATAGAAAAAAATTAACAAATGAATTTAAAGAATTCTTAAAAGAAGGACAAATAATTTTCATAACATTTCATCAAAGTATGAATTATGAAGATTTTATAGAAGGCATAAAACCAAAATTAAGTGAAAATCAAGATGAAGATTCGAAAATTAGTTATAAAATAGAATCTGGCATATTCAGGAAAATATGTGCAGATGCTGAAGAAGATCCAGAAAATAAATACATCCTCATTATAGATGAAATAAATAGAGGTAATGTTTCGCAGATTTTCGGCGAACTGATAACGTTAATAGAAGAAGATAAACGACTTGACAGAACTGAAGAATTAAAAGTAACTTTGCCGTATAGTAAAAAAGAATTTGGAGTTCCAGATAATATATACATAATAGGCACAATGAATACCGCAGACAGAAGCGTAGAAGCTTTAGATACAGCATTAAGACGTAGATTTAGTTTCGAAGAAATAATGCCTAAACCAGAATTGTTGAAATCTGATATGCAAGGTATAGATTTACAAAGGCTTTTAAAAACCATCAATGAAAGAATAGAAAAACTCCTAGATAGAGAACACCAAATAGGACATAGTTATTTTTTGGAAGTAGAAGATTTGGAAGATTTAAGACGAGTATTCAAAGATAATATTCTTCCTCTTTTGCAAGAATACTTTTTTGGCGACTATGGAAAAATCGGTTTGGTACTTGGAGAAAATTTCTTTGACGATGAACTATTGGCATCGCTTAAGAAAATAAAGGATTATGATGACAATGATTTCAATGAAAAGAAAATTTATAGATTAAAAAATTCTCTTGAATTAACTGATAACGATTTCAAATCTATTTATGAATAATACCATAACAGTATTTGAACACCAACCTTTAAGAATAGGTGAAAAAGGATTCACAGAAGAAAAATATAAAGCTTTAACATTAGAGTTTTCTAAAAGCGGTAAAAAAGATTTTCCATATTATTCTCTAATTCATAACGGAATAAAATTTAACAGCTATGTGGGAGTTATTCAAGTTGGAAAAACTGTAATTGAAATTTTACCCAAAGCAGATAAAAACGACCACGAAACAGATAAAGAAGATAAAAAAAAGCAAGACAAATGGCAAAAAAATTTGATTGAAATGCTTCGGGCGGTTGGTAAATTTGATATAAAAGCTCCAACCCAAAGTTCATTAAAAATAAGACCGAATTCAATATTAGAACTCTATTTCGAAATATTTGTCAAAGAAGTTGAATATTTATTGCGCACAGGATTAAGCAAACAATACAGAAAAATAGAAAATAACTTGAATACTTTAAAAGGTAAAATTTTATTCTCAAAACACATACAGAAAAATCTAATTCATAAAGAAAAATTTTTTGTTAATTACACTACTTACGACAAAGAACATATATTGCATAAATTATTATATAAAACATTAAAACTTTTACAGAAAATAAACACAAACGTAGCTTTACAAAGTAAAATTTGTGCTTTACTTTTGAATTTTCCTGAAATGCCAGATATAAAAGTAACAGAAGATACATTCAACAAAATAACTTATTCTAGAAAAACAGAGGCTTATAGAAACGCAATAAACATAGCCAAATTACTTTTGCTAAGGTGCCACCCCGACCTTAGTGGCGGTTCAAATTCTGTTTTAGCATTAATGTTTGATATGAATAAACTATGGGAAGAATTTGTTTATAAAAGTTTGAAAAAATATTTAAAGGACTGCAAAATCAGTAAACAAGTACACAATCCTTTTTGGAAATGCGAATTAAAGTCAAAAAAAATTATACCTGATATAGTAATAAACAAAGGCGAGAAAAACAGTGTAGTTTTAGATACAAAATGGAAAATTTTAGATGATAATGCAGAGAACATAAGTGATAGTGATTTAAAACAGGTATTTGTTTATAGTTTGTATTTCAGTGCTCAAAAAGTTGCTTTTGTTTATCCTGCTAGCAATGGCTATAAAAATATAAAGGGAGAATTTGAAAAAATTCCAAATGAAACAGAAAATAGAACCTGTGATTTAATTTTTATTGAGGTGAACGAGAATATAAAAGAGTGGCAAGAGGAAATAGCAAGTAAAATTAGAGATTACATAAGTAACTCAATCATCGCGTAAGTAACATTCCCCAACTATAAACTCCGCATTTTCAAACCACATAAGCGTACTCGTATTCTGCAAACTCTTATATACATCAGAATTTAAAAAATCTGAATATGCCTCTTCAAATGTTTTATTCTCTCTCTCCGCAATTAAAGAAACAACTTGCTCTATTTTTCTGATTACCAGAAACGAAATATCTTTGCCTTTGTAAATATATTTATCTTTTACACATTCCATTTGCTTACCCTCAAAAGCCTTAATTTTGATATATACCAAACTCGCAATTTGAGCCGTGATATAAAATCATTTATCCGTTTCCTGCAAAGATTTTTCTTTCGCTCTTTCTATCAAATCTTCAGCAAAAAATACATCCTCGTCAAAGTCTTGAGTGTGCAAAACACCGTAGTATTTGCGGAAATAATCACTTATGCCGTGTTCTTTAAAAATGCCAAAAGCCTCTTTTTCAGAAATGCCATGCCTTTTGGCATAGCCTTCTGTGGCATAAACCAACATCAAATTTTGGTCGTGTTGAATATCATCCATATTGTTAATATATAAAAAGTGAAAATTCTACACTCCTAATAAATTTTAAGATAATTTATTTTCTATATTTATAACAAATGAAACCAATTCACAATAAGGATTATTCCGTTGTGAAAACTTCAAGGCGGCCTGGCAACGGGTCGCCTTCTTTTATTTATGCCCCCAATAAACCTTCTTAGACCCTCCACTGCAAGGTCTTTTTAACACGTTCTAGAACATCAGTAAACAGCTTCATAAATTCACTGAATTTTGACAATTTATATCCCAAAAATGGCAATTAACTCTTTTTTTATGATAAGTGATACACTTATTAAGAGTAGCGAAATGAGGGTTCTTGCTGAAAATCTTGGAACGGTGGAAGCAGAGCGATTTATTTTTTGGGCTGTGGGTCATAGGTCTGGGATAATATAGTAAAAATTGTTAAGCCAGCCCTGCAATAAAATCTGCTGGTGTAATTGCAGGAACAGGAGAATTCGCATAATCTGCAATGTTTCGCGTTACAATATAAGAAGCGTTCTCTCTAAACGCTATGGAAGCTATAACAGCATCTTCGTAATCAGGCATATTCAAATGTTTCGCATTAAAAATATCCTGTGCGGTTGTATCTGCAAGCGAAAGAATTTTCATTGCCTAGCAAGCCTCTCCGCTCTTGCCTCTTCAAGGCTCACATGATTTTTAGACGCAATGCCAACCAAACGATTCAAAGCAGCAATTTTATTCTCAACCAAATTCTCCTTGCTACCGAGTTCGGGCAAAGTAATAAAAGTAACTATCACATCGCAGCTTTCTTTCAGCGACACAGGTTCTTTCACAAGAACATTCTTTCCGTCATAA
>Ga0268262_10000491_pt1 | contig 52335 bp, 44 predicted proteins | sample TergutNc150P3_FD_190354 | JGI IMG/M metagenome (GOLD analysis project Ga0268262, IMG submission 190354) | Nasutitermes corniger P3 segment gut microbial community from laboratory colony in Florida, USA - Nc150 P3 (SPAdes) (version 2) | ecosystem: Host-associated > Arthropoda: Insects >... | reverse complement strand
CAATATGTTCTTTAGCGGTTTCAATCAAATATGCCGAGGGAGTAAGACCGTCCACTTGCTGCAGACCTATCGCAGTTTCCCAGATAACAGCCTTTTCGGTTTTATCCGGCTCGCCAAGTTTTTTATACTCCTCGAACTCTTTATACCGGCTCATTATTTGCCTCTCTATATAATATAATACAGAATTTTTCCCCTTTATTTAACCCTATTTTCCTGCTAATATAGGGTAAGCAATTCGGCTCAGCCGAATTGCAAGGCGGTACTTATGAGGATAGCGATTGTCAGCGCTACGGCGGTAAAGAAAGAAACGCCCGATTATATAACTTCTTTGGCTAAAGGGATGGAGTCTATGGGGCATCGGGTTGATATAGTCGATGTATGGAAGGAAGACGGTATGAGACTTCCGGGATATGAATATATTGCGGTAGCGGCGGAGACGATTTCGCCTTTTTCGGGGAAATTGCCGCCCCTTGTCCCAAAGGTGCTTTCGGCGGGCAGTTCCCTTGTAGGGAAAAAAAGCGCCGCTTTTATCAAGAAAACGGGGCTTTTCAGCAACAAAGGTCTTGCCAATTTAATGAAGGCAATGGAAAAGGAAGGCATGAGGGTTAATTGGAGCGATATTTTGTTTAACGCTCCTCACGCCGAGGCGATGGGCAAAAAAATCGGCGCATAACAAAATTGGAAAATTATTATAAACTGCTCGGCGTTAAGCCGGGAGCAAGCGCGGCGGAAATAAAAAAAGCGTTCCGCAAGAAGGCGAAACAGCTTCATCCCGATATTGCGGGCGAAGACAATTCGGGGGCGATGCGGAAATTAATAGCCGCTTATGAAGCGCTTTCCGACATAAACAGGCGTTTTGATTATGAGAGGGTTTATTCTTCTTACGCCAAAAAGACGGGATTTGATTACCGCACTTGGCTTAACGAGCAGGAAAAACCCGAGTATAAGGCAAGGTTGATTTTTTACGAGCTTTTGAATCTTCAGGAAGATAGAGCTATCGAAGTTTGGAGAAAATACGGCGGACTTGATTTTCAACTGGAAAAACACATGGAAAGAGAGGATTGGATGGATTGCCAGTACATTCTTGCGGAAGAATTAGACAGAAGAAACTTTAGTTTTGAAGCTTTTAAGCTGTTAGCCGCCATTCTTGCGGAAGAACACCGCAAACCTTATTTTAATCATTTTACAATGGATATAAAAAAATATGTTAAAACGATAATAGGCAAAAGATTAAAACAGCAGGTAGATAACGAGACATTTGTTACCTGCATGGAATCTTTAATGGGCGTTGGGTTTTCCGATTACGAGGAAAATACTTTTAACGGATACAAAGAACAAGCGTTAAACGAAATAAGGGCTGAACAATAATGAAGCGAAAGGAGGCTTCTTTTGATACGCATAAAAAATGAAAAACAAATTGCCGGCATAAGAAAATCATGTAAACTTCTTTCCGCCATGTACAAAGAACTAATCCCTCTTGTAAAACCCGGCGTTCAAACAATCGAGATTGATCAATGGGTGCAAACTTGGATTAAGAAAGCGGGAGGCATACCCGTTTTTTTGGGTTACACGATAAAGAAAAAGCCCTACCCTGCCGCAATTTGCATTTCGATTAACGACGAAGTAATCCACGGCATTCCCTCAAAAAGACGTATACAAAACGGCGATTTGGTTTCTCTTGACTGCGGCATAGACCTTGGCGGATTTATAAGCGATCAAGCCGTAAGCATAGAAGCCGGACAAGTAAGCGACGCTGTAAGAAAACTTAACAAGGTAACAAACGAATCGCTTTACCGCGGCATAACGGCGGCAAAAGCGAACGACAGGCTTTTACAGATTTCACGCGCCGTAGAAAGTTATGTGACACCTTTCGGCTACGGAATAGTCAAAGAATTCTGCGGTCATGGAGTGGGACTCGCTCTTCACGAAGACCCGCAAGTGCCGAATTCTCCGCACGGACCGAACCCAAAGATTAGCAACGGCATGGTTATCGCTATTGAACCGATGATCAACACAGGAACAAGCGACATAGAAGTTCTTGATGACGAATGGACGGTTGTTACCTCCGATTCAAAAGTTTCCGCCCACTGGGAACACACAATAGCGATTTTCAACGGCAAAACGGAAATTTTAACCGAGCCTTTGGAGGCTTTTGTTTTTAAGTAAACGACGGTTACTCTACATTATCCCTATTTCTACCCCCTAAAAAAATTATATAAAATACTTGTAACTTTTATCTATAAGTGGTAATCTATTCTCTATTAATAATATACAGCGGTCTAAATAACCTCTATAAAAGTTAAACAGACTTAGTTATGTGATCAAAAGAAGAATTAATCAAATTTTATATCCAAAGGGAAAGGGAGAAAAGAAATGAAAATCAAAATAAAACTGAGCATTATGATGATCGCAATTGTGGCGATCGTGGCGGGCGGCCTTGCCGTAATTCAGTTGGTTAAGTCAAGCGGTATAACCTTGGAGCTTTCAAAACAAAAAACCATGTATCTGGCGCGCCAGAAAGCCCAGTACTGGGACGGCCGCATGAACGGATATTTAAATATTTTACAAACAATATCGAACGTGATGAACTTTTATGAAAATCTGCCGGCGGCAGACAGGCGGCAGACTTATGAGAATATATTACGATCTGTTTTTGAGGACACGCCCGATTTTGTACGATTAGCTACCACATGGAAGCCGAACGCCATTGACGGCATGGATGCGCGTTATATAGGACGCGTAGGTTCAACTCCCACAGGGCAGTTCGCTTTTACCCTGACAAGGGAAACCGGAGAAATAAAAGCTCAGGCGGGCAGCAACACTCAAACCACAATGGACTGGATTACGGGACCTAACGCTAAAGTAGTCGGTATAGGCGATCCCGCTCCTTTTAAAAATCAAGGAAAAGACACCTACGCAGTCAGAATCGTATGCCCTATTATCAATAAGCGTCTCAACGAATCAGTCGGAGCGGTAATAGGTCAGTTGGATATTGCAATGATACAGCCGGAGGTAATGCAGACTATTAAAGATAACGAAGAAGTTACCAGCGCAGTTGTTTACTCCGATAACGGGTTTATTTTGGCGAATTACCTGCCTGAGTTTATAGGAAAACAAATTGAGACGGAAACACAGTACGACAAATATATAAACGACGTAAAAACGGCTATAAAAAACGCGAAAGAATGGCAAGGTGAAGCTTTCGACCCCGAACTGAAAACAAACATGGTAATGGCAATATCCAATATTCCCATAGGAGCTTCCCCGACAACATGGTCGTTTATGGTCGGTTCAACAGAAGATTACATTTTGAAAGATGTTAATGCGCTGAAAAATTTTGTAATTCTTTTAGCGTCAATAGCGCTTGTAACGGCGGTAATAATTATCTATCTTGTCTTAGGAAATACTACCGCCCCAATCGTCAGGGTAGCGGATACGCTTAAAGATATTTCAGAAGGCGAAGGCGACCTTACACGGACTATAGCCGTCAGTTCTAAAGACGAGGTAGGCGACCTTGCCAAATATTTCAATAAAACGCTTGAAAAAATCAAAGCCCTTGTAGTTCTCATTAAAAAGCAAGCCAATGTATTGGCGGATATAGGCAATTCACTGTCCAGCAACATGACCGAAACCGCAGCGGCAATAAACGAAATCACCTCCAACATTCAGAGTATCAAAGGCAGAGTCATAAACCAGAGCGCAAGCGTAACCGAAACAAACGCCACAATGGAACAGGTTATCGCCAACATCAACAAACTAAATGACCATGTAGAAAACCAGAGCAGCAATGTTTCGCAAGCATCATCAGCCATTGAGGAAATGGTAGCCAATATCAGTTCGGTAACAAACACGCTGATAAACAACGCCGCCAATGTAAAGACCTTAAAAGAAGCTTCTGAAGTGGGAAAGACAGGATTACAGGAAGTAGCAACAGACATTCAGGAAATATCCCGTGAGTCCGAAGGATTGCTGGAAATAAACACGGTAATGGAAAATATCGCAAGCCAGACAAACCTGCTTTCAATGAACGCCGCAATAGAGGCGGCGCACGCAGGAGAAGCGGGCAAGGGTTTTGCCGTAGTCGCGGATGAAATACGCAAACTTGCCGAAAGTTCCAGCGAGCAGTCCAAAACGATTGGAACAGTATTAAAAAAGATAGCGGAATCAATTAAAAAAATTACAACCTCCACAGACAACGTACTAAATAAATTCGAGGCGATTGACACAGGCGTAAGAACGGTATCAGATCAAGAAGAAAATATCCGCAACGCTATGGAAGAACAGGGCGAAGGAAGCAAGCAAGTATTGCAAAGTGTCGGCGTTTTGAATGAACTTACACAACAGGTAAAGAGCGGTTCAGAAGAAATGCTTAGCGGCAGCCAGGAAGTAATTCATGAAAGCCAGAACCTTGAAAGAGTAACGCAGGAAATAACAGGCGGCATGAACGAAATGGCAAGCGGAGCGGATCAGGTAAACGCGTCAGTAAATAATGTCAATGATATGACCGTCAAGAACCGCGAAGCCATTGACAGTTTGATAAAAGAAGTTTCTCGCTTCAAGGTGGAATAACGAAAAAAAGATTATAAAAATTTCTCTTATACTCTTAATTCATTTCTTCCCTCTCGCCGCAATTACGGTTTTCGCAAACTGTGCGGCGGTTCTGCCTGAACGTCCGTTGTATAAAATTTCCCATTGCGACGCTTCTTGTTTTATTTCTTCCGTAAATTTAATGTTTTCCAGCGATAAAATTCCTTCGATTATTTTAAAATAGTCATCGCTTGTTTTTGTCATGGCAAAATTTACACGGATTCCGAATCGTTCAGACAACGACAGCTTTTCGCTCATAGTGTCGCTTAAATGAACTTCATCGCCTTCCCGGTCTTTCCAAGTTTCATTTATAATATGAAATCTGTTTGAAGTAGCGTAAAATAAAATGTTTTGCGGCTGGCGTTCAATTCTTCCGTCTAAAATAACTTTTAAGTTTTTATAACCGGTATCGCCTGTTTCAAATGATAAATCGTCCATAAAAATTATATATTTAAGGCGTTTGTTTTTAATGCAATTTACAAGTTTAGGTAATTCTTCTAATTTTTCTTTTGGTATCTCAACCAAACGCAATCCTTGATGATAGTATTTATTCAAAAGCGCTTTAATCATGGCGGATTTACCGCTGCCGCTAGTGCCGTATAACAGGGCGTTATTGGCAGGCAGTCCTTGTAAAAATAAAGATGTGTTTTGCGTTAATATTTCTTTTTGTTCGTCCAAGCAAAAAAGATGTTCTAAAGTTATATCATCAGGCTGATTTATTCCTGTCATTTCGCCCTGCCATCTGAACGCGATATACTTTGCGCCGCGTCCGGAACCAAACGTACAATAATGAGCGATTAAATTTTCCAGCATTTCCGACGGACTGTTTGATGACACGGCTTTTTTTAGGGAACTCTGATATTCTTCAAAAAATATTTTACGCTTCATAGAAGGAATATAATTTCCAAGCGGATTTTTCGATAATGTACTCCATAAAGTATTCAAATCTTCCAATGCGGCGGATTTCAAACTGTTTCCGATTTTATCGGTTTCTTCGCATACTTTTGCCAATATATTATCATCTTCTAAAAGAGACACAGCCAAGTATTCTTTAAAAATATCATCAGTAACAGCTTCGGTTTCCGCAAATTGAATTAATTGCTTTGGAGATAAATTTTCAATGTCTGAATTTATGTTAAAAACTTTCGTAATACACCTCTTTGGTTATATTTCAATTTTATGATAACGCTAAATCGCCTTTTTTGTCTATAATCAAGGAAACATAAAATGAGCAAAAATGTTTGTTTTTATATTTTCGTTATAGTATACTTTTTGAAAATTGGAGGAAAATATGTCTGCGTTTAAGTATTGGAAGAATGAAGGTTATGTATGAAGCTTAATAAAAATATTCTAAAAATAATAAGTCTATTCGGAATAATTAGCGGCGTATTTTATTTTCTTCATATTATTTTCGGCAGAATATACTATGAAAATTATAATCCATTAGCGCAGGCTGTAAGCGATTTAACCGCTGATGACTCGCCTTCAAAAAACATAGCGGCAATATTCACAAGATTTTACGGTATATTTACGGTTATATTTTCAATAGGATTTTTTATATATTTTAAGGACAAGATAAACAAAATTATAAAATATGCTTCATGCGTTTTTTGTACCATGACAATAATATCATTTCTTGGTTACTCGTTTTTTCCGTTATCGGGAGCAGGTTATGCCGGAAATTTTCAAGATAAAATGCACATACTGGTAACGGCTTTGGTTGTAGTGTCTACAATTGTTTCATTAACATTATTTATAATAGGTTTTCTTAAAACAAATTTGTATAAATACATGGGGATTATTTCATTATGCACCTTAATACTTTTGCTAACAGGAGCAATGTTGATAAATATACTGCCAAAAGAGTATTTCGGGTTAGCGGAACGGATTAATATATACTCGATAATTATATATACAGGGATATTGTCATTTTGGAATTATAATTATATAAATAAAAATATATAAAAAGGAGTTAATGCATGAATATTTTTGAATCGATAATGCTGGTTTGCTTTGGTTTTGCGTGGCCTCTTTCCATATACAAATCAATCGTATCAAAAAAAACAGCCGGTAAAAGCCTGTTATTCCTTATAGTTTTGCAAATAGGTTATGTTGCGGGTATTTTGTTTAAGATGACTGAATACTGGAGCAATATAAAAACAAATCCCGACGAAAAAATCAGTATAAATTTATGGCTATACATTCTTAATTTTGTAATGATAACAATAGATGAGTTATTATTCCTGAGAAACCGCAAATTAGAAGCGGGCAAGAGTTAAGAATCGGCAGGAACTAAAAAAGCAATATGAACATAGAAAAAGAAAAAATCGATCCTAAATTACTCAAAATGGCTGTGATTATGGTCTTTGGACTGATCGCTCCTGCGTTGAACGCTACAATAGTGAACATCGCAATAAAGACTATCATCTCCGAATTTAACAGTACGATTTCTGTAGTTCAATGGATTACTACAGGTTACATTTTGGTTATGGGAATCGCGGTTCCTATTTCGGCATGGCTTGTTAATCGTTTCAGCGGAAAAACGGTATATCTAACATCTCTTGTTATATTTTTTGTCGGTTCCGTTTTTGCCGCATTTTCATGGAACATTGAAGTTTTAATTTTCTCCAGAATATTGCAGGGGCTTGGAGCCGGAATTTTAATCCCGACATTATCGACTGTATTGGTTCGTCATACAGGCAACGCAAAATTGGGGCGTTTAATGGCTATTGTCAGTATTCCTGCGCTGATAATTCCTATTTTGGGACCTGTATTGGGCGGACTAATCGTAAATAAACTCCCTTGGCAATGGATTTTTTATATTAACATTCCTATTTGTATTGCCGCTGTAATTTTAGCGGTAAAATATATTGAAAAAGACGAACCTGTGAATAAAAATCAACCGTTAGATGTCATAGGCACTTTATTATTATCAGCGGCTTTTTCCATACTTGTTATTGGAATTTCAAAATTACGGACAGTACACGGAATAGGGAATGTCAGCGCAATAACTCCCCTGCTTGTCGGGCTTGCTCTGCTTATAGCGTATATTGTATACGCGTTAAACGCAAAAATTGAACCTGTGCTTGACGTTCGTCTTTTTAAATTAAGTAATTTTTCATCATCATCAATATTATTGCTTGTTTCCGGCGGTATTATTACCGGGACATTATTCATTTTACCTTTATTTTTTCAGCAAGTGCAAAATTCAAACGCTATAATGGCAGGTTTATTTCTCGCTCCGCAAGGGATAGGAATGTTATGCACAAGAGGATTGGGCGGGAAAATAACCGACAAAATGGGTTCAAGGGTTGTTGTAATATTATCAATAATAATAACGATAATCGGAACAATACCGTTTGTCTTTGCGGATTCCGCTACCGATAAAATCTTTTTAATAATAGCGTTATTTGTCCGAGGCTGCGGACTAGGCGGAGTGGCAATTCCAGTTATGGTTTCAATATACGACGGCTTGACAAAAGAACAGGTAGCACACGGAACAACAGCCACTCGAATATTTCAGCAGATAGGCGGTTCTGTAGGAACTGCCGTTCTGGCTATTATTTTACAAAACCATATGCCGGCTAATGCGGACGCGGAGACAGCGGGAATGGCGTTTAATACCGTCTTTTTGTGGTCAATAGGTTTTGCGGTAATATCGATTATTCCTGCAATATTTTTACCAATAAAGAAAGAACAAACGGAGGCGGACAAATGAGTGGTATTTATGCGGTTATCGACGGAGGAATTGGAGCGTTATCAAGGTATTAAAGCAAATTTCCCCGCAATAACCCGATTTTTACCCTGTTCTTTGAGATTTTTAGTCAAAATTGAACGATTTTTATGATAATTATGTTCAATATTACAGTAAACCGTTATTATTGACAAATTACCCATAATAACTTGTAATAATATACAAATTATACTATCATTTTATAAAAGTTATAAATGGGAAGAGTTTTCCGGCACTGTTTTGTAAAATTAAATTTGGAGTTATAAAATGGCTAACGAACTTATCGCGCGTAAAATTATTCTTTTAGTTGATGATGATGAAATGCATCTTCAAGTCACAGAATTAGCGTTAAAAGACAATTATGATGTTTATATGGTAAAGTCGGGAAAAGAAGCGCTAAATTTCTTAACTAAAGGTGAAACCGTTCCTGATTTAATACTCCTTGATATTATAATGCCCGATATGGACGGTTGGATAGTATTCGACAAAATCCATGATATCGCGTCTTTAAAATTCATTCCCATAATATTTTATACATCATTGGATGAAAATGGTTCAAAAGAAAAGGCGTATGATATCGGTGTATTTGATTATATTATTAAACCTTGTGAACAGGCGGATTTATTAAGCAGAATAGGAATCGCATTACAGAAAACCGGTTTGGAAAAATGGCATTACGAATTATACAACGAGGCTAAAAAAGATTAGTCCTCTAACAGTAAAAAATAGGTGTTATAGGCTATTCTTGACAAATATATTTTTATGTTATTATAATTAAGTTATAAACAGCAAAGGCGCTGTGGACTAATGGTCTGCTGCGTCTATTTTTTTGCAGTTATGGAGAGAACAAAAATGAGTAAATTAATTGTGCCGGAAAATTATCGGTCAATTTTATCGTTGTATGATACTCAAACCGCTATCGGCGTTATTAAGCGATCGTTCGAGGATAATTTGGCGGGCGCTCTTAACCTTAAGCGCGTCTCCGCTCCGCTTTTTGTCGAGCCGCAGACGGGCTTGAATGACGACCTTAACGGTGTTGAGCGCCCTGTAGAGTTTGCAATAAAGGAAACCCACGGAACGGCGCAGATTGTCCATTCTCTCGCAAAATGGAAACGCATGGCGCTTTACCAGTACGGGTTTCCGGTCGGCGAAGGATTGTACACGGACATGAACGCGGTGCGGCGAGACGAGGAAATAGATAACCTTCATTCTCTTTACGTTGATCAGTGGGATTGGGAAAAAGTAATAGATAGAAATTCGCGCAATGAGGATATGCTGAAAAAAACTGTAGCCTCTATTGTAAACGCTATCTGCGATACGGCGGACAAAATAAAAGAGAAGTATCCCGCTTTAAGCATCAATCTTTCGCGTGATGTGCAATTCATTCCATCGCAGCAGCTTGAGGATGTATACCCTACTCTCTCTCCGAGAGAACGCGAAAACGCCTGCTTAAAAGAAAATAAAACCGTGTTTATCATGAAGATAGGCGACAAATTAAAATCGGGCATTAAGCACGACGGCCGCGCGCCCGACTATGACGACTGGTCATTAAACGGCGACATTTTCTTTTGGAGCGATTTACTGGGGTGCGCTTTTGAAATTTCCTCGATGGGTATCCGCGTCGATTCAAAATCGCTTGACGCCCAGCTTACAAAAAACAAATGCGACCACCGCAGAAAACTGCCGTTCCACAAAATGCTTCTTGAAGACAAACTTCCGCTGACAATGGGCGGCGGCATAGGGCAATCAAGGCTGTGTATGCTCCTGCTCCAAAAAGCGCACATAGGTGAAGTGCAGGTTTCCGTTTGGGACGAAAAGACAGTATTAGGTTGCAAGTCCGCCGGAATTGTACTATTATGACCTAAGTTGGAGTATTTTCATGCAAATAGACGATAAACTACTCGCGTATCTGGAAGATTTATCCTGCCTTACGCTTTCGGCTGATGAAAAAACAAAACTGACTCATGATTTGCAGGAAATTCTTGATTACATGGCGCGGCTCGGCGAGATTGACACTAACGGTGTAGTTGAGCGCAGTCACCCGTTTGACAATGTAAATGTTTTTCGCAATGACGAGGCGCATACTTCGTTTGATCGCGCATTGATTTTGCAAAACGCGCCCGTAAAAAACAAAGAAACAATTATCGCTCCAAAAACGGTTGAATAAGGTTGACGGCGATGTTTGAATTAAGCGCGCTTGAAATATCGGCGCAAATAAAAACAAAAAAACTCAAGGTCGCGGAAACTGTAAGCGCGTATATCGATACAATCGAAAAAAACGATAAAGGATATAACGCTTTTCTTTCGGTATCAAAAGAGAAGGCTTTAGCGCGCGCAAAAGAAGTTCAGTCGCAAATTGATGCGTCACAAGCCGCAGGCGAGGCGCTCTCCCCTCTTGCGGGCGTACCAATCGCCGTCAAAGATAATATTTCCACAGAGGGAATAGAAACCACATGCGCCTCAAAAATGCTCAAAGGTTATACGCCTGTGTTTAACGCGGCGGTTATCGAAAAATTGGAAAAAGCCGGTATGGTTGTAGTTGGGAAACTCAACATGGACGAGTACGCTATGGGCGGCTCCAGCGAAACAGGCGCAAACGGCGCGGTTCACAATCCGTGGGACACTGAACGTGTTGCGGGCGGCTCCTCAGGCGGAAGCGCCGCCGCTGTCGCGTCCCGTGAAATACCCATTGCTCTCGGCTCCGATACGGGCGGCAGTATACGCCAGCCTTGCGCCTTCTGCGGCGTTACGGGAATTAAGCCGACATACGGCTCCGTGTCGCGGTACGGGCTTCTCGCCTACGCGTCATCGCTGGATCAAATCGGTCCCGTCGGACAGAATATCGACGACTGCGCCGCGTTGCTATCGATTATTTCTGGACCGGATAAACGCGACAGCACTTGCGTCATAGAAAAGCCGTTTGAATTCGGCGAATCAAAATCAAAGTTGGATGGCGTGAAGATAGGATTGCCGCGCAATTATTTTACGGGCGGTATTGACGATGAAGTTAAAAACTCCGTTCTTGCTGTTTCAAAAGAATTACAGGCGGCGGAAGCAACAATAGAAGAATTTGAAATGCCGTTTTTGGATTATGTGATTCCAACTTACTACATTATCGCCTGCGCCGAAGCGTCGTCAAACCTTTCGCGTTATGACGGCTTGAAGTACGGCTACCGCAGTTCCGCCGCGCAATCGCTTTCGGAAGTGTACCGTCTTTCCCGCAACGAAGGTTTCGGGCTGGAAGTAAAAAGAAGAATAATGCTCGGCTCGTTTGTGCTTTCATCGGGGTACTACGATGCCTACTACAAAAAAGCGCTACAAGTACGCGCTCTTATCAAAGACGCTTACACAAAATTATTCGCCAAGTATGACATGATACTCTCTCCTGTCGCTCCTACAACGGCGTACAAAATCGGGGAAAATTCAGCCGACCCGATGAAGATGTACATGGGCGACATTTACACCGTATCGATCAATTTGGCGGGGCTTCCCTCCGTAGCTCTTCCCTGCGGATTTGATTCGGAGGGATTGCCAATTGGTTTTCAGTTAATCGGGGACGCTTTCTCGGAAAGTAAACTTATCGGCGCGGCGCGGGTTTATCAATCCCGCACCGATTACCATCTTAAAAAACCTGAAGGTGTAAAAGTATGAAACTTCGTTTCATATTCGATTTAACTGTGCGGTCATTCGACCGCACGGAAAAGAGGTAAACATGAAATGGGAAACTGTCATCGGTCTTGAGGTTCACGCCGAACTATCGACAAAGTCTAAAATTTTCTGCGCATGCACCACCGCCTACGGCGGCGAGCCGAACACACACGTTTGCCCTGTCTGCGCGGGAATGCCCGGCGTATTGCCTGTGCTTAACCGCTCGGTGGTAGAGTACGCTATTCGGCTCGGCATCGCCCTTGATTGCTCTATTACCCAACACTGCAAGTTTGATCGTAAAAATTATTTTTACCCCGACCTGCCCAAAGCCTACCAAGTGTCGCAGTTGTACTCACCAATTTGCAAAGACGGTCATCTTGACATCGAGGCAGAAGGTAAGAAAAAGACAATTAACATACGAGAGATACACATGGAAGAGGACGCCGGAAAACTGATACACGACGCAAGCGGCGGCACTTTTATGGACTTTAACCGCTGCGGCGTACCGTTGTTGGAAATTGTTTCGCAGCCGGACTTCAGCAGCGCCGCCGAAGTAATCGCCTATCTTGAAAAATTGCGCGAAACTCTTTTATACCTTGATATTTGCGATTGCAAAATGCAGGAAGGCTCCATACGCGCCGACATCAATCTGTCCGTGCGCCCCGCAGGCGGCGAGCTTGGCGTGCGTACCGAAACAAAAAACATGAACTCGTTCAAGGCGATTGCGCGCGCCATTGAATATGAAACCGCGCGTCAGATTGAAATACTGGAAGACGGCGGGCAGATTGTTCAGGAGACGCGCCGCTGGGACGATGAAAAAATGGAGTCCTACGGAATGCGCTCAAAAGAAAACGCGCAGGACTACCGATACTTTCCGGAGCCCGATCTTCTGCCGATGGAGATTGACGACGAATGGCTCGCAAGCGTCAAGAAAAATCTGCCTGAGTTAGCGTATCAAAAACGCGAACGATACTGCCGCGACTTTAAGATACCCGAATCCGAGGCGGCGGTTCTTACCGTTCACAAAAACATTTGCGATTTGTTCGAGACCATTGCGCAGAAAAGCGGACAACCCGTAGAAGCGGCTCACCTGTTGACGGGCGAAATTATGCGGCTGATGAACAATGCCAATATTCTGCCGGAAGATTTAACGATAGAACCTCAACCGAGCGCGAAGCGCGAAGGTTCCCCTCTTGATGCCGATAAACTTTCCGCTCTCATCACACTTGTTACGGGCGGAAAGATCAACCGGAACGCGTACAAAGAAACCGTTGAAGCCGTATTTACGAACAACGTTGACCCTGAAAAATACATCGCCGAAAAAGGCTTAATGATGATTAACGACGACAACGCGGTTATTACGGCGGTGAAAGCGGTTATAGCGGAAAACCATGACTCGGTAGCGGATTACCGCGCGGGCAAGGAAAAAGTGTTCGGGTTTTTAATGGGTCAGGTGATGAAAAAACTCGGCGGAAAGGGAAATCCCGACATGGCGAAAAAAACGCTTGAAGACGCGCTGAAATAACAAATCGCCCTTCCACAATTCCGTAATAATTGGCATAATAATCACAGAGAAACACATGAATCAATACAGGACGCATACCTGCGGGGAACTGCGGGAAGAACATACAGGACAAACTGTCACAATTTCAGGCTGGGTGGATACCATCCGCGACCACGGCGGGGTAACTTTTCTTGACCTTAGGGATCAATACGGAGTTACCCAAGTGGTTCTGCACGAAGAATATAAATCGGGCAAGGAAACTGTGCTTACGATAACAGGCGCGGTAAAAAAACGCGACGCGGATACCGTCAATCCGAAAATTGAGACGGGAACCGTTGAAGTTCACGCCGAAAAAATGATTATCCAAAGCAAGGCTGTCCGCGCCCTGCCGTTTGAGATAGGCGAATCCAAAAATACAAGAGAAGATGTCCGCTTGAGCTACCGTTTTCTTGACTTGAGAAATCCCGAAGTGAAAAAAAATATTATACTGCGCTCAAAAGTAATCAGTTTTTTACGGGCAAAAATGGAAGAACTTGGCTTTACGGAATTTCAAACGCCGATACTGACATCGTCCTCGCCTGAAGGCGCGCGGGATTACCTTGTCCCAAGCAGAAAGCATCAAGGCAAATTTTACGCGCTTCCCCAAGCTCCGCAGATTTTTAAACAGCTTTTGATGGTCTCGGGCTTCGACCGCTATTTTCAGATAGCCCCCTGTTTCCGCGACGAAGATTCCCGCGCCGACCGCTCGCCGGGTGAATTTTATCAGCTTGATTTTGAAATGGCGTTTGCGGAACAGGAAGACGTCTTTAGCGTAGCCGAGAACATAATGTACGGCGCTTTCAAAACCTTTTCAAACAAAGATGTAAGCCCCGTACCTTTTGTAAAAATCCCCTACGCCGAAGCGATGCTCAAATACGGAACGGACAAACCCGATCTTCGCAACCCGCTTGTTATCACAGACCTTACCGATTTTTTTGCGGACGTGGATTTCCAGCCCTTCAAGAAAATCCCTGTTCGCGGAATTGTCGCAGGCGGCGCGGCATTGCAGTCAAAATCCTTTTTTGAAAAAATGCTCGCCTTTGCCGAAGAAATCGGCATGAAAGGACTTGGTTATATTTCCGTTATGGAAGACAACAGTTTAAAGGGACCGATAGTCAAATTCCTTTCCGAGGAAAAACAAAATACGCTCAGAAAAGACCTAGGGCTTAAAATAAACGACACTCTGTTTTTTATCGCGGACGCGCCCGCAAAGGTAAACGGTCTCGCCGGGCAGATTCGCACGGCGTTGGGCAATCAGCTTAATCTTATCAATAAAGACAAGTTTGAATTCTGTTTTATTGTGGATTTTCCCATGTACGGCAAAAACGAGGAAACGGGCGCAATCGAATTTACCCATAATCCATTTTCCATGCCGCAGGGCGGGCTCCATGCTCTTGAAACAAAGAACCCCCTCGACATTCTCGCGTGGCAGTATGACATTGTCTGCAACGGCGTGGAGCTTTCATCGGGCGCGGTACGAAACCATCTGCCCGAAGTAATGACAAAAGCTTTTGAAATTGCGGGTTATACTCAAGCCGATATTGAGAAAAAATTTCCCGCCCTTTACAACGCATTCCACTACGGCGCTCCGCCCCACGCGGGCATGGCTCCCGGCATAGACAGGATTGTCATGCTTTTGGCGGAAGAGGAAAATATCCGCGAAGTTGTCGCCTTCCCCATGAACAGCGCCGCCCAAGACCCGCTCATGAACGCCCCCTGCGAGGTTACGGAACAGCAGCTTCGAGAAGTGCATGTGAAGATTAGGCAGTCTAAATAGCGAAAAAATGTAAAAAATTTGTATTTTGGGGTTGACAAAAATTCCCTTTTTTTGTATTATTTAATCAAGATAAACAAAGGCGTTTATCGGTAAGCGGCTCTATGGCTTCTTACCGATGAGCGCCTTTTTTATTACATACTAATTTTAAGAAATTTATTATTTGGAGGAAATTGAAATGAAAGACATTCCCGCTTTATTCGGAAGTATGGTCTTTAATGAAAGCGTCATGAGAGACAGGCTTCCCAAAGATGTGTTCAAGGCATTGAAAAAGACAATGTCAAAAGGTACGCATTTAGAGCTTGATATCGCCAATGTTGTCGCCAATGCGATGAAAAACTGGGCGGTTGAACACGGCGCGACGCATTTTACGCACTGGTTCCAGCCCATGACCGGCACAACAGCGGAAAAGCACGACAGTTTTATTTCGCCCACAGGCGACGGTAAAATCATCATGGAGTTTTCAGGCAAAGAGCTTGTCCGCGGCGAGCCGGACGCTTCCAGCTTCCCGTCGGGCGGTATACGCGCCACCTTTGAAGCCAGAGGCTACACCGTTTGGGATGTAACTTCTTTTGCGTTTATCAAAGACGGGACTTTGTGTATCCCGACCGCTTTCTGTTCGTATTCGGGCGAAGCGCTTGATAAAAAGACTCCTCTGCTCCGTTCAATGGAAGCAATCGACAAACAGGCAATCCGCGTACTCAGACTTTTCGGCGACACAACGGCGCAGCGCGTTCTTACAACGGTCGGTCCCGAGCAGGAATATTTCCTTATCGACAAAGAGGTTTATCTTAAACGCCCCGATCTGATCTACACAGGCAGAACTTTGTTCGGCGCAAAACCGCCCAAAGGACAAGAGCTTGAAGATCATTATTTCGGCGCTATCAAACCGCGCGTATCCGCTTTTATGAAAGAGCTTGACGAAGAACTTTGGAAGCTCGGCGTAAACGCGAAAACAAAGCACAACGAAGTCGCGCCCGCTCAGCACGAGCTTGCGCCTATTTTCTCTACGACAAATATCGCCACAGACCACAATCAGCTGACAATGGAACTGATGAAGTCCATCGCGAATAAGCACGGACTTGTTTGTCTGCTTCACGAAAAACCGTTCGCGGGAGTTAACGGAAGCGGTAAACACAACAACTGGTCAATCAGCACCGACACGGGTATTAACCTGCTTGAACCGGGCGATACGCCGAATGATAACGCGCAGTTCCTTTTGTTCTTGGTAGCGGTTATCAAAGCTATTGACGTGTATCAAGACCTTTTGCGCGTATCCGTAGCGAGCGCGGGAAACGATCACAGACTCGGCGCGAACGAGGCTCCTCCGGCTATAGTGTCCATGTTCCTCGGCGAAGAATTGACGGAAATTATCGAAGCAATTGAATCGGGCAAGGGTTACAAAAACAAAGAAAAACTCGATATGGAAATCGGCGTATCCGTACTGCCGCATTTCCCCAAGGACACGACAGACCGCAACCGCACATCGCCCTTCGCGTTTACCGGCAACAAGTTTGAATTCCGTATGCTCGGCTCGGCGTTCTCAATCGGCGGACCGAACATCGTATTAAACACAATTGTCGCCGAAACTCTTAGTCAGTGCGCGGATTCTCTTGAGAAGTCGAAGAACTTTAAGGGAGACCTTGCGGCGTTGATCAAAAAAACAATCAGCGAACACAAGAGAATCGTTTTTAACGGCAACAACTACGCGGAAGAATGGGTAGTCGAGGCACAGAAGCGCGGATTGTCCAACCTGAAAACCACAGTTGACGCTCTTCCCGAATTTGTTTCCAAAAAGAGCATAGAACTGTTTACCAAGCACCATGTATTTACCGAAGTAGAGCTTCACTCGCGCTATGACATACTTATGGAAGGATACTGCAAAACTATCCATATTGAGGCGCTTACTATGGTTGATATGGTCAAGGGAGATGTTTTCCCCGCCAGTGTAAGCTACCAAAACGAATTAACGGAGCTTCTCCAGAAAAAGAAAGCGTTGGGTTATTATGATTCTTCACTGGAAGAAAACTTGATAGGTAATATTTCAAAGCTGTCCGCCAGCATGCTTAACAAATTAACGGCTCTTGAAAAAACGCTTTTGGAAACAAAAGAAGAACGCAGTATTGCGGATCAGGCGCGTTTCTACCGCGAAAAAGTTTTTGCCGCGATGGTGGAACTTAGAATCGACGTTGACGGACTTGAAACGCTTGTGGCAAAGAAATATTGGCCGTTCCCGAATTACGGTCAGATACTATACAGCGTTATATAGGCGCCATTAAAACGGTCCTATATGAACAATAAGCGACATTGAAACGTCGCTTATTGTAGCGGTTTACGGTCTGACCACGTTGTGGTCAGACGTACATTCCGCCTTGGGCGGAACGTCGTAAACCGCCATTATGAAGATGAATTTTTTAGCACACAAAGGCGTGTGTTCCTTGTAGGGGACACACGCCTTAATTTTTATTTGGAGGTTTATATGGAATCAGTGTTTTCATCGGTAAACACAATGTGGGTACTCATAGCCGCCGCTCTTGTATTCTTTATGCAAGCGGGCTTCGCTATGGTAGAAACAGGTTTTACACGGGCAAAAAACGCCGGAAATATCATCATGAAAAACTTGATGGATTTCTCTATCGGCACACCGGCTTACTGGCTGGTCGGTTTTGGGATCATGTTCGCGGGAAGCGGTACGCTTTTCGGCGGCATTGATTTTATGGTCAAGGGAGATTACAGCGCGGTTACTCCTGCCGGAGTTCCATTGTTCGCTTTTCTTATTTTCCAGACAGTATTCTGCGCTACAGCGGCGACAATTGTTTCGGGAGCAATGGCGGAGAGAACAAAATTTTCCGCTTACTGCGTTTACAGCCTTATCATCAGCGCAGTCATTTATCCGGTATCAGGCCACTGGATATGGAGCGACAACGGCTGGCTTTCCAAGCTTGGCTTCCATGACTTTGCAGGTTCTACCGCGGTACACATGGTCGGCGGTATAGCGTCTCTGGTCGGCGCGAAGATTGTCGGTCCCCGTATCGGCAAATATTCCCAATCAGGCGAATCGCGCGCTATTCCCGGTCACAGCTTAACACTCGGCGCTCTCGGCGTTTTCATTCTCTGGTTCTGTTGGTTCGGCTTTAACGGCGGTTCCACCGTATCCATGGAAGGCGAAAATATCGTATCTGCAGCCGGTATTTTTGTTACAACAAACTTAGCGGCGGCGACAGCGGCGGTTGTTACGATGATCATTACATGGTTCCGCTACAAAAAACCCGACGTATCAATGACATTGAACGGCGCTCTTGCCGGTCTTGTCGCGATTACCGCAGGCTGCGATGTTGTATCACCGTTAGGCGCTTTCTTAATCGGTATTATCGCGGCGTTTGTTATCGTATTCGGCATTGAATTTGTCGATAAAGTTTTAAAGATTGACGATCCTGTCGGCGCGGTAGGCGTACATGGTTTTTCAGGCGCGTTGGGAACAATTTTAACCGGCGTATTTGCGCTTGACGGCGGACTTGCGTACGGCGGCGGCTTTGGATTACTCGGCACTCAGGTTCTCGGCGTAGTTTCTGTAATAGCGTGGGTAACTATAACTATGGGCATTGTCTTTACAGTTATAAAGAAAACAATGGGCTTGCGCGTTTCTCATGTAGAAGAACTTGCAGGTTTGGATATTACCGAACACAACCTTACAAGCAGCTATGCTGACTTTATGGTAGCACCCGCGGGAGCGGACTTTAAACCTTATTCTGTTGACGAGGAAGAAGAGACAGTTTCGGTCAATTCGGCAATTCCTGTTGTAAACAACTCAAAGCCCGGCGCGAAGATGACAAAGATTACAATCATCACCAATCAGAACAAGCTTACCGCTCTTCACAACGCGCTCGACAGAATCGGTATTACAGGTCTTACGGTTACCAATGTGCTTGGTCACGGAATGCAAAAGGGACACACCGAGTATTACCGCGGCGCGCCCGTAACCATAAAACTGCTTCCAAAGGTTAAGGTTGATATAATCGTATGTAAGATTCCGCCGCAAACCGTAATAGACACCGTAAAGAAAGTGCTGTATACGGGAAGAGTCGGCGACGGCAAGATGTTTATTTACGATGTCGAAAACGTCGTTAAAGTCCGCACAGGCGAACAAGGATACGACGCGTTACAAGACAATGAATAATAACAGCTTGTAAGTTTTACTTGTGTTAGTTAAAGAAAAAGCGGCCGGATCTTCCGGTCGCTTTTTTTACATGGCTTTATTGGAAACTTTACTTTATCATTCTTTTTTTTATAAAAATGTCTACTGTAACTCTGTTAACGCCGTATATTCTGCCTATCGCTGTTTTTGAAAAATGCCTGTCAAGGAGCATTTTTATATCCTTTTCCCGTCCCGTAAGTTTTAAATAGTTTGACTGTTTTCCGTAAGGTCTGCCTAGTATTTTGCCTTCCGAGCGGATACGCGCGAGCGCTTCCTTGGTTCTTTGAGAAATTAATTCGCGTTCTATTTCCGCGGACAAACCAAAAGCAAACGCCAAAACTTTAGATTGAATATTGTCACCTAACCTGTAATTGTCTTTTATTGTCCATACTCTCACCTCTTTAAGCATTAATCGGTTAAGTATCGACATAATCATAAAAAGACTTCTTCCAAGCCTTGATAATTCCGTACAAATAATCAAATCGCCGGACTTTACATTGTCCAGAAGAGATCCTAAAAGCCGCTTATCAGGCGTTTTATTTCCGCTGATAGTTTCTTCGATCCATTCGTCGATTTCCAATTTGTTTTTTAAACAAAACCGTTCGATTTCAAATCTTTGATTATCAATCGTTTGTTTATCCGTACTGATTCTAATATAGCCGTATATCATTGCTATACCTCCTTAAAAAATTTGACCGGCTTTTTAAAAAGGGTCTTTTTCTTATCGTCAACCCCTTTTAAATAATGACAATTTTATTTACAAAACCCCTCTTTCTTGAAAATCCATTCGTGGTATAATGAGTTATGGAATTACTTGCTCCGGCGGGATCGCCCGAAGCGCTTGACGCCGCAATAGGCGAAGGCGCGGACGCTGTTTATCTTGGCTTAAAAGATTTTAACGCGCGTTTAAGAAGCGCAAATTTTACATATGCGCAATTTGAAAGCGCTCTGCGTTCTCTGCATAGAATGGGGAAAAAAATTTACGTTACGGTAAATACTGTTTTTGAACAGCGCGAAGCCGATAGAATGTACCAATTTTTAAAATATCTTACATCTCAGGGACCGGATGCGCTCATTGTTCAGGACTACGGCGTTATAGCGATGGCAAAAGCGGAGTTTCCGTCTTTGCGGCTTCATGCTTCCACCCAGATGAATATCGCGTCGGCAAGAGGAGCAAACGCTCTTTCTCGTCACGGCGTTTCGCGTGTGGTTTTGGCTCGTGAACTGTCTCTTGAAGAGATTAAAAGCGTTAAAAGCGAAACTAACCTTGAACTTGAGGTTTTTGTCCACGGAGCGTTATGCATAAGCGTTTCGGGTCTTTGCCTTTTTTCCAGTTTTCTTGGCGGAAAATCAGCTAACAGGGGAATGTGTACTCAGGCGTGCAGAAGATTGTACCACAAAGCCGACGGCGAGGGCGGCTACTATTTCAGTCCCAATGATTTACAGTTATTGGAAAACGTACCGCGGTTAGCCGCCGAAGGAATCAGCGCGTTAAAGATTGAAGGCCGCATGAAAAGCGCGGCTTATGTGGGAACGGTAGTTTCCGCTTACCGGCTTGTCGTTGACGCTTACGCTAATGGCGTAAGCGCCAACGGAGACGCGGACGATATTCAGCGAAGTATTGAGCGCGGGCAGGAAATTTTGCGTAACGATTTTGCGCGTCCAAAAACTCAGTATTTTTTTGGAGGCTGGACAAAAGCCGCGCAAAACAGCGAAGGCGTTGATTGGCTGAACCCCGAACAGGACGGCGGCACAGGCATCAGTCTTGGAACAATTTTAAAAGTAAAAGGCGCGGGAGATGAAAGACGCGCCCTTGTCCGTCCGCCAAGGGGACTTTCAATTTCCGTTAGAGATTCGGTGCGGATACACCACAGCGACGACTCGGGCAGGGTTTCCCATAAATTAACTTACGCGCAGGAAGACAGCGGACATGGTTACTGGATTTCCGCGCCGGAAGGAAGCCTTGGCGACCATGTATATTTGATACAAATTAAGGAAATGCGAAAGCGTTATGCGCCAATACTTACTAAAGTGTCCGCAAGCAAAGGACCGGGCAGGGAAAAAGCGCCTTTTCCGCAAATACAGGCGCGCAAAAGGGAAGAACGCGGCAAACATTCAAAAAACACCGAAACTTTTCCCGAAGGACTGTACATCGCCGTTTCGCGCCCGGAAGATTTCTTTATTCTGCAGTCTTCCCGTCCTCAGCGGGTAATGCTCGCCCTTTCCCGAAAAAACGCAAAATATTTGTTAGATGACACTAAACCGCCCCTGCCGTTCAAACCCGCTGACATTATTTTAACGCTTGACCCGTGGTTTCCCCAGGAAATTGCCGAATACGAAAACGGAAAAATGGCGCGGGAAATCGAGCAGTTAACGGAAAAAGGCTATAATCAATATGTATTGAATAATCCCGGGCATTTTTCGCTGTTCAGGGAGCATGAAGATGTTAAATTGATAGCGGGACCGTGGCTTTATACGTTTAATTCATGGGCGCTTTCATTTGTTTCGTCGTTGGGCGTAGACGCCTTTGTCTCGCCGTTGGAAAACAACAGGCAAAATTTGGAGCGGACACTGGGAGTAAAAAGCGGAAGCAGAGAAGAAAAAGGCGGCAAGAAGCGGCAGAGCAAAACCGCATTACACTCTAAATATTTTATTACGGTTTTTGCGTGGCCGCCGTTATTCAATACAAAGGCTAATCTTGGCACTGTCCTTAATTTTGATTCATTCGCGGATAACATGGACGAAGAATTTTTACTTGAAACAAGCCACGAAGGCTCGCGCGTTTACCCGAAAAAATATTTTTCTATTATCGATAAAATTCCGTTTTTAAAAGAAGCGGGGTTCGGGCGTTTCATCATAGATTTATCGGGTCAGGTATTAAAGAAGTCCAACTACCGCGATTTAATGCGCTCTGTCAGCGAAAACGCCCCGCTGCCGCAATCAAGCCGTTTTAACTGGAAAGACGGTTTTTACGCAAGCAAGGTTTAAATTTTCCACTTTTCGCTTGTATCGCTTTGCATGATTGGGACTCTTTTCTCTATATCCAATACGCGCACCTGTAAACGGCGATTTGCGCCTGTTCCCGAAATGCCGATAACAACTATCGTATTTGCGCCGACCGCGTTACCGATACTTATAAAATCATTATCGCTTACATTACCTGATGTATTGAATTTCTGCTCCGCATCGAGCAATGCGGCGTTTTGCCTGTCTACTATTTTTATTCCTTTGCCGATAAATTCGGCGGTTAAATTGTCAACAACAGCAGCAGCCATGGAGTTATTACTCGAATCGTTATAAATCCATACTCGCGCGTTTTTTGGAAGAACTTTTTGTATCTCCGCGCTTGCCAGGTCGGATGCTTTTTTTGCCTGATCCCGAACATCGCCGTAATCGCTGGCAAGTATCGCTTTATCCTGTAAAATTTTATTTAAACGGGCAAGCACGTCTTTCGCTTTTGGATTTCCGGTATCATTATAAGCCCTCTGCATAAAGTTTGCGGCTGTTTGCACATCGCCGAACGATTCATAAAGAATAGACGCGTTCTCCGCGGCGGCAATGCTTTTATATCTATCGTAAATTCCAAGATAGGCTTCCAGCGCCGGTTTGTAATTTCCCGCTTTTACCTGCGCAATCGCGTTTTTCATTTCCGTCTTTAAAACTTTATCATTTGTTTTTTCTTCCGCAAAAGTTCTGGTTTCCATAACGGTATGCGGCGCAATATCATTGCCCACATATCTTAGCTGTCCGTCAATAACACCCCTAACAAGATCCGACGAGGAAGGATAATTTTCTCTGCTTGAAGAACTATTGCCGCTCTTCTTGTAAATCGGTCCGATAATTCTGCTGTCTCTGGCAAGCACCATAGAATATTCAAGTTCAACTTCCACTTTTGTAGTGTAATCGGTATAGTATATGGTATCGCCGTCTTTGTTTTTATACGATCCATTGTATGTTTCGTTTGTTACGCCGATACGCGTTATTTTTCCGGTAAATTGGGCATCAATATAATTTTCTATATTTTGATTAGTCCTTTTAAGACGATCAATCTCTGAAGCGTCTACAAGGGTAAAATAATTTAATTCCTGTATTCTTTTTGCAGCCACGGAAGTCGCATACTGAGCCATATCCGCATTTGAGATGCTGCTAAACGGCATAATGGCAATGCGCTTAATACCCGCGGTGTTTAAGGTTGGAGGACGCTCAACCGCCAATTTAATGGAAGTAGCGCAGCCGATTAATAAAATAAAAATCAACGCCGTAAACGGCATCATCGCTTTATGAATTTTATTCAACATATTACTATCCTTTGTTAATTATTTTAAAACAAAATTTACAAATTAATCAAGAGGCAGAGTATGACGAAACATCATAGATGTTCCGTCATGGACGTTATCAAACAAGGTCGATTAACAACGCCCTTCTCTGCCTCAATCCGGTACTTTTGCCGGAAACCTAACCGCGATTAGAAAGCAACGGCTTCAACCTCCTTTTCTTCCATTGCCATAACCGCTTCGCCGTTTTCTTCGTTTTCAAAATCCTCATCATAGGAGTTTTCCGGCGCAGGCTTAGAGTCCTTTTTAAATTCGGGACGAAACTCAACGTGCTCCGCAACGATGGTAACCCTTGAGTGCGCTTTGCCTTCCGGGTCGCTCCAGCGGCTTTGTTTCAGACGGCCGACAACGCGCACCCCTCGGCCTTTTTTGCCCTTAGCGTAGCACGCCTCCGCAAGCTTGGACCAGGTTTCGATATCGAAAAAGGAAACTTCCTTTTCGAAACCTGTATCCTGCTTGTAATAACGATTCGACGCAAGACACATTGAGCATACTTGCGTCCCTTTGGGTGTGGATCGAAGCAGAGGGTCTCTCACCAGATTGCCTTCGATTAAGATAGAATTGAGGTTGTTCATTTACATCCTCCTCTGTAAGATCCGGCAGCAGTCTACCGCCGGCTAAGATTTTTTCACAAGAAAAAATCTTAGATACCTTATATGGGTTCGCAGATGCATGGCGCTTGACTGAAAATCAAAAAAAGTTATAGAATTTATAAAGAAAATTTTAAAAAGACTATACATTTGTATAGGTATAAGTAAAGGAAAATGTTGACTATTTTGCTCTTAATAATAATTTATATTTCTTTTATCAGCCTTGGACTGCCCGATTCATTGCTGGGTTCGGCATGGCCGTCAATGTACAATTTACTGAATGTTCCATTGCACTACGCAGGAATAATTTCCATGATTATCGCGAGCGGAACTGTTATATCCAGCGTATTCAGCGCAAGAATTATAAAACGATTCGGTACGGGAGTTGTTACTGCGGTCAGCGTATTAATGACAGCCGCGGCGTTAATAGGTTTTTCATTTTCAAAATCGTTTTACTTTTTATGTCTCTTTGCCGTTCCGCTGGGATTGGGAGCCGGTTCTGTAGACGCCGCGTTAAACAATTATGTGGCGTTACATTACAAAGCAAGGCACATGAGCTGGCTTCATTGTTTTTGGGGAGTCGGCGCTTCCGCGGGACCGTTAATAATGTCGTCTTTTTTGATAAATAAAAATTCGTGGAATTTGGGATACAGAACTATCAGTATAATTCAATTTTGCCTTGTTTTTATTTTATTTATTTCATTGCCGCTGTGGGATAAGAAAACGGCAGAAAGCAAAGAAAAGCAAATATCTATTAATTTTAAAGATTTATTTTCCATTGACGGAGTAAAGCAAATTCTTGTCGCGTTTTTTTGTTATTGTTCTTTGGAAACCATAACCGGATTATGGGGAGCAAGTTATCTGGTAATAGAAAAAGGAATATCGCCGGAAATAGCCGCAAGGTGGATAACGCTTTACTATTTGGGAATAACAGCGGGACGTTTTATATCGGGCTTTATAACGATGAAGTTAAACAACAAACAAATGGTTCGTCTGGGGCAGATAATAATAGGGTGCGGAATAATAACGCTTGTTTTACCGTTCGGAAACACCGCGCTTTTCTGCGGTCTTTTTATGATAGGTTTAGGCTGCGCTCCCGTGTATCCCAGCCTGTTACACGAAACTCCGGTAAATTTCGGCGCGGAATACTCACAGGCTATAATGGGAATACAGATGGGAAGCGCCTATGTGGGAACAACAATAATGCCGCCTATTTTCGGCTGGCTTGCCTCGTACATGAGTTTCGGCATATTTCCTGTTTATATTGGAATAATTTTACTAATAATGATAATAACAGTTGAAGCTGTAAACAGAAAAAAATCATTATAGGGCGTATTTTACAATTTATTTCTTTTGAACTTTTGCTTGACTAATGATAAATTTTTCTTATAAAATAAGATATGAATTTTATAAAGAAACTTATAATTATTTTATCTCTTTGCAGCATATTAATCGGCGCATGTAAAACCACCGGTCGTGTAAAGATAGAAGATTTTAAAGTAAACATGGAATCGCCGCAATATACAATAGGGGAAGTTGATTTACAGTTAGAAACATTGATGGGAATGGGTCCGTTAAAAAAACAAACTGTTACCGTATTATATTTCCCAAGGGAAGACGCTGTTTGTTTAAGATACAAATATGAATTTTACACATATAATCAATTTTGGGACAAAAGGGGACGGCTTAAATTTATAAACGCCCTGCAAAAATACAACGAAGATTACGAAGCTCGCAACTTGCAGAGAAATAACATCAAATCACAGGAGAAATACGGCACTGTCCGCGGCTATCTGGCTTGGCAACTGATAAGCTATACTGTACAGGCATACGCCAATATGAATGTCGATTTAGGTTATATTTTTAAGGATAGATCGCCGTATTTTTCGGTATGTCAGGGTGAAGCGGAATTTATTAATGAACTTATAGGAAATGATAACGCAGGACCCGGTAATGAAAAAAGCGGCGGTAAAAGCGGCGGTAATAACAGAACAAGCCCGGCTGTAACAATGTATTTTACAAGGGCTCAAGCCGCGGAATTATCGGAAATATTTGAGCAATATGTACTATCAGATATTCATTTGCCGGACGAATACGAAGAAGCCAATATACCGGCAAAAAAAGACGATGTTCCCAAAGACGATTATTAGTTTTCTTTATACTTTAGTTTTCTTAAAAAACCACTCGACTATTTTGCCGTGTAAGGTTAAAATAAAACATGGTACAAAAAGAAGAACTACAGCGATGTACGGCTATTATCGCTGAATGCAGACAAGAAATGGCGCGCCGGATTTCCGGGCAAAAGGAAATGGTTGACGGGCTTTTAACCGCTCTGGTCGCGGGCGGGCATATTCTGCTGGAAGGAGTGCCCGGACTTGCAAAAACCCTTGCCGTTAAAAGTCTTGCGGAAATTACGGGTCTTGAATTCAAACGTATCCAATTTACCCCCGATCTTTTACCCGCAGACCTTACCGGAACAATGATTTGGGAACAGGCAAACGGACGATTTTCAGTCCGCAAGGGACCTGTTTTTGCCAACGTAATTCTTGCGGACGAAATTAACCGCGCTCCGGCAAAAGTGCAGTCCGCTCTTCTTGAGGCAATGGAAGAAAAACAAGTGACTATCGGCGAAGAGACCCATCTTCTGCCCGACCCTTTCTTTGTTCTTGCGACGGAAAACCCAATTGAACACGAAGGAACTTATTCCCTGCCCGAAGCGGAACTTGATCGTTTTTTAATGAAACTGCTTATTTTTTATCCGCAGCCTGAGGAAGAATTGGATATTGTAAAAAACAGTCCGTTGTTTTCTTCTTCTTCCGCAAACAAAAGAGCGGCGCTTTCCGCTGTACTTAACAGGGAAAAACTTGATCTTTTGCGCAACGCCGCGGATTCAGTTCATATTGACGAAGATATAAGCAAATATATTGTGTCTGTTGTAACCGCTACGCGCCCCGCGTCTACGCGGCAGGTTCTTGCCGAATTACAGCAGAGAAGCGAAAACGCAAAAACAGACACGGACAGCGTGTACCGTTATGTGTCATTCGGGGCTTCTCCGCGCGCTTCTATCGCGCTGTATCGTTGCAGTAAGGTTTTAGCGATGTTTGAAGGGCGGAATTATGTAAGCCCCGAAGACGTAAAAACAGCGGCTCTTCCGGTTTTACGTCACAGAATAGTGCTTTCATACGAAGCGGAAGCGGAAGGCATGGACGCGGACGCTGTCATAACAAGAATATTAAGCCATGTTCCGGTTCCGTAAAAAAAACTAATATGGAAACAAGCGATTTACTGCGAACCATTATAAACCTTCCTCTTTTTTCAAGAAACCTCGCGGAAGAAATGCTTGCCGGAAATTTCAGCTCTATCTTTAAAGGACAGGGTATGGAATTTGACGAGGCGCGGCACTATGAACCCGGCGATGATATCAGATCGATAGACTGGAACGCGAGCGCGCGCTTCGGCGCTCCGTTTGTAAAAATGTACCGCGAAGAACGCGAGCTTACAATTTTACTTTTGCTTGATGTCTCCCCTTCTATGCATAGAACGCACATCGCGCATCAGGGGTTAAGCCCTTACGAGCAGGCGCTAATCTGCGCGGCGTTAATCGCTTTTTCCGCGGAGCATACAGGACAGCGGCTTGGGGCATTTTTATTTGACAAAGACATAGAAAAAGTTTTTCCGCCGCGCAAAGGACGGAAGTCTTTAATGTCGATTGTAATGACCGCGCTTCAGTATCAGAACAATATTCTGCCGCGCAGATCGCAGTACGGGAGCGACATAGCTTCCGCGTTAACGGGCGCGCAGAGACTTTTAAAAAAACGCTCGCTTGTCGTGCTTATATCGGACTTTTACAGCGTTAACTGGGAACAGGAAATGGACAGTCTTTGCCGCAAGCACGACGTAATAGCGATAAAAATTTCCGATCCCGATGAACTTTCTTTTCAAGGGCTTGTAACTATGGAAGACCCTGAAACAGGGGTTAGGATAGAAGCGCCCGCCGGTCTTGATTCATTTAAGGAAAGCTGGACAAGCTGGCTGGAAGAAAGATCGATTCATTGGGAATCACAGTGCAAAAAAAGCGGAGCGGCATTTTTAAAATTATCCACGGAAACGGACGCTCCTTCCGCCCTGATAAAATTTTTCGGCAGCAGAACATTGGGCAGGTACAAAAACCGGAAAAAGAAATGAAAAAATATTATTTTTTTATTTTATTTATTTTAACAGCGTATGCTTTACACGCGCAAAACGGAAGCGCATATCTTATCCCTAGGCAAATATACGTCGGAGACCCGGCGTCTTTTGTTTTACCGCTTCCCGCTTCCGAGCAAAACGAAGATTTTGTTATCACGTCATACGACAAGGATTTACTTCCGTCGGATCCCAATATCGATTTTCACAGAGTAATTTTGGAACGGCGCACTACGGGAAGCAGACTAATAATTGAATTTACTCCCTTTGCCGCCGGCGTTCTTGCGCTGCCCGGCATAGAAATAGGAGACGAATATTTTTTCGGCTTAACCGTTACGGTAAATTCATTGATAGACCTTCGCTCGGATCCCGTGCTTTCCGCGCCAGCCTCCGCTCTTGCGATACCGGGAACGGCGGTAATGCTTTACGGTTCAATGGCGGGCATCGTTATTTTTATTCTTCTGGCATTTTGGTTTATTTTCAGGGGACGCGCAGTTATCGGTAAATTGCGAAAAAAATGGAAACGGCTAAGGCTTTTTAAATCGATGAAAAACACGGAAAAACGCCTTCATAAGGCGTTATCAAAAGGCGCGGAAAAAAGAGAAGTGCTTGATAAACTTTCAAATGAATTTAAAGCGTTTCTTTCTATCCTTACCGAAAAAGACTGCCGCGCCATGACAGCCCGCGAATTTATAGAATTCTTTTCGCACCTGCCTAAGGATTTATTTTCAGCGCAGGAAGACACCGCGTATTTCCTTGGAAGTTTTTTCCGCAAGTGCGATGAGCTTCGTTTTTCCGGCTCCGACATTGACGTTAAGGCTATATTTCGTTTGTTGTCAGAACTTCATCTCTTCACCTGCGCCATGGAAAAGAACGAAAAAAATAAATCAAGGAGGGCGGCGTGAATTTCGGCTTTGATAACATATTTATATTTATATGCGCTTTTTTTATCGTTCCGTTCGCTTTGATTATTTTTTCGCGTATGAAAGATCCGTTTGTAGCGGCTATTCCTCTTGGCGCGCCCGGCGGAACGCCTTTTAAAACTTCGCATATAAACGGCATTGTAAGATTACTGAAGTTTTTGGAGTTGGTAGGATTATTCTTGCTTTTTTTCAGCGCGGCGGGTCCTTCAATGAAGACTGCAGAAATTGTCTGGTTAAACCGAGGCGCGGATATTATTTTTATTCTTGATGTCAGCCCAAGCATGGCGGCAATAGACATGGACGGGAAAAATCGTTATGAAGCCGGTAAAAGATTGATAACGGATTTCGCCGGCAGACGTCCCACGGACAGCATAGGGCTTGTCGCATTCGGCGAAGACGCCGCTTTGCTTTTACCGCCCACTTCAGACAGGCAGGCGCTGGAATTGCGTCTTGAACAACTGAAAGTAGGAGAAATGGGAGACGGAACCGCTCTCGGTATGGGAATCGCTGTCGCCGCGTATCATCTTGATAAATCCAGCGCAAAGCGGAAAATAGCGGTTTTAATCACAGACGGAGAAAGCAACGCCGGTTCTATACACCCAGAGACAGCGGCGGATTTGTTACGAGAACTGGGCATATCATTCTGGGTTATCGCCGTAGGCTCAATGGGAGAAGTGCCTATAGATTATGTCGATCCGCATACAAAAATACGGCGCGCCGGAATTTTCGATTCGCGTTATGACTCGGAAAGTTTAAGGCGTTTAAGCGCCATTGGAGGCGGCACATTTATCACCGCCGTTAACGCGGACGCTTTTGCCGGAGCTTTTTCGCAGTTAGACGACGCTGAAATCACTGTGCAAAGATCCCGTGTCGTAAACCGCATGACTTCAGTTTCTTTCCAATTTTTATTAGCCGCCGTCATTTTATTGGCGGGCGTTAAAATAATAAGACGGTTCTTATTGAGGGCAATGATATGACATTTGACAACGATCTTAAAAAGAAATTACTGCTCTCTGGGATTTTGTTTTATTTATTTTTGGCGTTTGCCGTTATCGCGCTCATAGGTCCAAAGTGGGGAATGGGTTACGCGCCTGTGGAATACCGCAAAGGACTCGACGTTATTTTTGCCATTGATATTTCGCGCAGTATGGACATCCGCGACGCGCAAGTAGGTTCTCAAAACAGAGCGCACACGGTTTTCCATTCCCGTCTTGAACGCGGCATTTCAATCGCAAATGAAAGCGTTACCGCTGTTTCAGGAGCCCGTTTTGCCGCCGCTATAGGCCGCGGAAGAGGATATTTAGCCGTCCCATTAACATATGACAGCGACGCCGCCCTGCTTTTCCTTGAATCGCTGAATGTTTCTTCCATGACGGGAAGAAGCACAAATCTTGAGTCGCTGGTTGACACAGCGGCGGACGCTTTTCAAACGTCTTCTCCGGCGCGTAAAGTAATTGTCCTTATCTCGGACGGCGAAGCTCATGCCGGCGTTTTAAGAAACGCCGTTAACCGCTGTGTCCGCGACGGCATTACATTAAATACCGTCGCCGTCGGCAGCGACGACGGCCGGCAGATAACGACGCTGGTTAACGATCCTGATTCCCCGACAGCGATAAGCAAAAGAGATTCCGCGGCAATGAGAGCCGCCGCCGAAAGAACGAACGGCATCTACATTGACGCAGTCCGTGAAGACGCAGGTTCCGCGCTTTCTTCGCAGCTTCTTTCACTTGCGCAGGAAACAGGCAGCGGAAACAGGAAACAGGAGCCAAAGCAAAGAAGACCGTTGTTTATCATACTCGCCATTATTTCCTACGGAGCGTCTAAATTTGTTACGCGTCAATCGAAAATAAAACCGATGCTCCGTCTATCCGCCGCCTCGATTATCGTACTTTTATTTTTTACTTCCTGTTCCGAGGGCAAACTTCTTCTTCTTGAAGCCAATTATTTAAACGTGCTGGGCAGATACGATGAAGCTATTACTCCGTACTTAAAAGCGTTAAATTATGAAGATTCCGCGCCTTACGCCGAATACGGTCTTGGGGTTGCTTTTTATCAGCTTGACGAAGGAAAAGCGGCGTTAAATCGTTACAACGATTCGCGCAAACTGCTTGAAAAATATACAAATAACGAACACAGAGAATTAAGATTCAGGAACCACTACAATTCGGGCGTAATACATTTTGAGGAAGGCGATTACCATTCCGCCGCCGACGCATTCAAAGAGGCGTTAAGAACAGACCCAAGAAGACTGGACGCAAAACGCAATTTGGAATTAAGCCTGATGTCAATGTCGATGGAAACAAACACGGAGAGCAGAACGGGAAACCGCGAAGAAAGCAGAGAAATTCTTTTTGAATATTTAAAACAAGACGAACAGCAAAAATGGAAAAGCCGCGAATGGACGCCCGAAGAAAATTACACGGGACCGGATTATTAATTTACTTCCTAGCCCTAATTATCATCACATCGCCGCAATTTAACCGCTTTGCCAGAAAATCCGCTATTTTTTTTACAGCCTTGGGCGCAACACCCGCCGCAAGTCCGCCCCATGAATGGCAGCTTTCAATTTTAAAGCCGACGGCTTTTAACATTTTTGCCAGCGTGCGCCTTGAAAACAAATAAAGATGATCAAAAATTGCGGAACGCCAGCGGCTGCCGAAAAGACGGGATTGGAAACCGCTTATGTCGGGGGTCGTAATAAAAATAATGCCGTTGTTTTTTAATATACGATAAGTTTCTTCCAAAAATGTTTTCGGCTCGTTTAGGTGTTCAATTAAATGAGAGGCAAGTATTATATCGAAGCTGTTATCGGGGAAATGATTTTCTTCCAGCGGAATATTGCGCACGTCAAGTTTGCGCTCGTTTTTTGCGTAGTCGGCGGAAGGAGAGATTTCCACGCCTGTTACACGCCAGCCATTATCACGAAGTGAAGCAATCAGAGCGCCTGTGGCGCAGCCGATGTCAAGAATTGATGGGGCTTGCGCGTGTAATTTTTCCGCAGAGGCGAAAAGTTTTTTCTCCGCTTTGGAAAAGCCTGAGTCTTTTAACGCTAACTGTTGGAGTTTTAAAAAAGCGGATTCGTTTTTAAGTTCGTAGGAAAGATAATCGTTACCGTATGTGTCGCTGTAACGCGCCAGTATTTCGTTTTTATCGGGCTGCGGGTTTCTTTGCACAAGTCCGCAATGCTCGCATTTTACAAATGAAAAGCCCTCGCATTCAAGAGCGGATTTAAAAATTTCGCCGCCGCAAAGGGCGCACGGACGAGTTTCGCTTTTTCCGGCGCTAACCGGCATTGACCATGTTTTCACTTATTTGCACTCAATTTATAATTAAGCGGTTTATTACACTGCGAGTTGCGCCGGATATATCCTGCACGATAATTTCCATCGTTACCTGTCCGCGCGTAAGAAAAACTTCGGCGGCTTCAAAAGACGGAAAGCCCGAGTATATTTGCTTTGCGGAAACAAGTCCGTTGCGGTAAACCATTAACACTCCGTCTCTTGCGGAAACAGCTTCAAAGTTCAGGGAACTTACTTCCGTTCCGTTTATCAGGCAAACAATTCTCTGCGGCGCAAATTGACGTGAAGCCGCATTCGACGCTAACGGAGATCCTCCCGCTGCGTTAACTATCACTTTGTAGCGTCCCTGCGTTAAGTTACGAGACTGCATCATTATCCCCTGACTGTTTTTTAAATCCACGGAAAGTATCTGCGGAGGACGGGTTTCTTTCTGCGGAGTAATTATCATTGAAGGGTTTATCCAACGGCGCTCTCGTCTGTCAAAGAGCATAAAATAAAATCCGTTCTGCGTTGACCAGCCGGAAACGCCCGAAGAAGCGATTGCCTGCTGTTTTTCAACCTGTGTTTCGGTAACAGGAGCAACACGCTCGGCGTAACGGCTGTAAACGCTGATTAATCCGTCGCCGTGATCGATTGCCGTCCATGCGCCGAGCGGAGACGGAAGACGGGACGCATTGTCGTTCTTTTTCCGTGAAAAAATAATTTCACCGCTTTCGGCGGCAAGCACGTCCGTTCCTCCGCTGAAAACCATTCCCAAAACAGGCAGTCCCCTGTCGTTGGAACCGAAGTTACGGACAAGAACGGCGTTCTCGGACGGCCAATTTAAGGCGTGTACGGAAAAAATAACGCAAATATAAATAAGAACCGCTGTTATGCGTAAAACAAAATTTCTCATTTTATCTTTCCTCCAGAGAAAAGGAAACTAACGAGGTTCCCCCGCCTGTTACGATTGTCGAGTCTTTTCTGCCAAGGAAAACATCGTCGCTTTTAAACAAAGCTTTTAAAAAAACCAATTCCGTGTTTCCCAAAAACCCGAATAAACCTTCCCTTGGAAATTGAATTCCCGTAAGTCTTTTTTCCTGACCCGGGTGAGAAGTAATCAAAAATAAAACACCCTGCTCTCCCGAACCGTCAACGGCGACAATATTTCCGTCCAGCGGAATAAATATTCCGCGCCTGGACTTAATCGTATAACAGCCTACTCCTCCGTCTCGTTCAAAAACAACTCGGCGGCCGTCATCGACAAATAAAATATATACGGGTCTTCTGAATCCGTTTCCTAAAAATTCATGGTATACTACTTTATATTCGCCGCCGGCGCTTCCAAAGCGCTCAAACAGTAAAAAACGCTGCTGCTCAACGCCGCATACAACTCCGATGTGCGAACCATCTTTAGAAACAGCGCAGCCCAAAATTACCGAATAGCGCGAGCCGCCCGGCTCAAAATAATAAAGACGCTCTCCAGCGGAATTAAAAACTTCAACCGCTCCGTCAAGAGAACCTGTTACCACAATATCCGAAGCGGCGTCTATACATGTAAGCGGAGCGCCGAATTCATAAGTCCACATAACAAATCCGCTTTCGCTTACCTGAGATAACGAGTTCTGCTCGCTGCCGAGAATAAAAATTCTGTTATCAAGCAAAATAGGATAGCCTCTTGTGTTATCAATGTTGATTTTTTTTTCGTTTAAAATATTATTAATCACGATATTTGAAGGCTCCGCGCCGTATTCCGTCCACATATAAGTACTAAGATAAATATCGCTGATCTTTGATCTGTTTACGGCAAATTGCCCCTGCGCATCGACATAGCCGAAACGCGAACCTAATGTAAAAGGAAGAAGCGTGTCGGATAAAACGGAAGCGTTAACAACGCCGTCTGAAAGAGCGGTTTCATCTTGCGCATAAGAGGATTGAGAATTTACAGCCAATGATCTTATCCATCTGTGCGAAAGCACTGTTTCCCTAAGAACAGGGCGCGCGGCTGTAAGAAAATAGATAATAAAAATCAAAATGATTATGAATACTTTTGCGGTACTCTTTTTTTGCGCCAAGGAAACACCTCTACCTTATTAGTGATTTTCATTATATAATAGAACAAACAAGGAGACAAGCATGATCGATAATAAACAAATGGATCAATTATTTGCCCAAGCGAGGCAGGTTGCGGATAAGGCTTACGCTCCCTATTCAAATTTCAGGGTAGGCGCGGCGTTACTATGCGAGGACGAAACTGTTATTACAGGCGTTAATGTGGAGAACCGTTCTTTCGGGCTGACAATCTGCGCAGAAAGAAACGCTATTTGCGCCGCCGTAACCAAGGGACATTTGCGCTTTGCCGCTCTTGCCATCTCTACCCCCGACTCTGTCGAGCCTACCGGTCCCTGCGGAGCCTGCCGTCAGGTAATAAGCGAATTTATGGCTCCTGACACCCCTGTTCGTTTTGCCGGAAACGGCGGAAAACAGGTAAATACCACCGTGGGCGAGCTTTATCCGTTTGATTCCCTGCATGAGCTTAAAGGTTGAATCTGTTAGCAAATATTGACATTTATTACCATACCATGCTATAATGTGCGTTATGGTAGATGACGATATACTAACCTTGGAAGAAGTCGCAAAGTACCTGCGTGTATCGGAACGGACAATCTATGACTGCGCTCAAAAAGGCGAGATTCCGGCGGGAAAAATAAGAACCGCCTGGCGTTTTAAAAAGTCGGAAATTGACAAATGGGTCAATGAAAAACTGGTATCCACCTCGTTAAACCCGCAGATAACCCCTGTAAACGCCGAATCTATTCTGTCGCCGCGCCGTGTAATTTTTATGAATTACCCAAACAAAAGAGACGCGCTTTTAGCTCTAGCGGAAAATCTTGCGGCCGCTCCCCAGGTGAAAAACAGGCAGGAGCTTTCCACGGAAATTTTAAAACGAGAGGGATTGATGAGCACAGCTATCGGCTGCGGGATTGCAATTCCCCATGTCCGCCTTTCCTCGATTACCGATCTTGTCGTCTCTGTCGGCGTAAGCAAAACGAACATTGTCGATTTTTATCCGTTGGACGATGAACCTGTAAACCTTGTCTTTATGATTGCGGCGGCGCAAAGCCAGCACGCCTATTATTTACAAACATTATCGTGGTTCAGCACCCGTTTGAAAAACAAGAAACTAAGAGATTCCCTCTTACAGGCGCAGACAGAACAGCAAGTTTATGATTTGCTAGTCAAAAACAACGCCTAACCAGTGATTCGGATCGCTTACGTCCTGCGCTATCAAACCAATATCTACATCCGCCGTAGTTTCCGCTACAAGCCACTTTGTCCCGTAAGATTCAAAACGCGCGCCGGTTCCGTTAACATCGACAAGTCCCATGGCGTGGCTGTATTGGCGTGAAATCATCATTGCGGCGCGTATATCCGCCTTTGACAGCAAAATAGCGCATATCATGGCTCTGCTGTCGCAGTCTCCCCTGCCTTCGGTAATGGCTGTTACAAGGTTTAAAAAATCGCTCCCTTTTTGGGTTCTTTCGTATTTGTAACCCTGCACAAGTTTTAAGGCTCTATAAGCAAACGCCCTTCTTTCCGCATCTCCGCCGGAAGGAGGTCCTCCCCAACTGCGCACTATAACGGAAGCGGCATTTGCGATTCTGTCGTAAGAATCACGATAAACCGATCTGTAATAGCGAATCCACGCATCCTGCCATTTTTGCGAATTAACATAATTTTGAAGAAGCTGAAATTCACGCTCAATAAAAACCTGCGAAGCTTCGGCGTCATTTTCCCGTATCGTAACATTAATATTGCCCTGCGCTATAGTAACTCTCTTCTGTCCGCCTCGCGGAAAACTGTATTCGATTAAAGGACCGGGATAACGGCGTTCCGCCTGAGAAGGGCAGATTGAATCCAACGCCGATATATGAAACATTTCCAGCGCCCTTTCATTGGAAGGACCGTAAGCAAGAGCGATAAGTATAGGCTGTTGTCCGTTATTTTTATCAAGTTCCACGGCAAAAGCAAGTCCGTCATTTTTTTCAAAAGTCAGTTTCATTATTGCGGCTTGTCTGTTATTGTACTGGAAAAAATCGACGTCTCCTTTATTCCCGATTCTTTTGTTTACATCGGCGACCATTTCCCGTATTCCGGGATAACGTATGTAAACGGCAATATCAAACACCGCCCCGCTTGGACCCCTGAACGAAAAACGGTCTCTTGCGTCCCCGTCCGCTAATTCATAACCTTCGGGAAGGTCGATAAAAAAGCCCCATGTAGGCGAATACATGGTTTCCGCAAAACTTAAAACAGGAATGAAAAACAGTAAAATAAAAAAACGTTTCATGATAATATTATCGGAGTGAAAAACATAGAAATTCTGTATGAAGATGACTATATTATCGTTGTAAATAAGCCTGCCGGGCTTGCCGTTCAGGGCGGAAAAGGGGTAAAAACCTCGCTGGATACGCTCCTTGCCGAGCTTCGCACGCCCGCCCCCCTGCTGGTTCACAGGCTGGATAAGGATACTTCCGGGGTACTGTTGGCGGCAAAAGGGCGGGAAAACGCCGCTCGTTTTTCACGTCTGCTTAACAGTTCCAAAATCACAAAACAGTACATTGCGGTTTGCGCCGGGCGTCCGAAAAACGAAAAAGGCGTAATTACCGATAAACTGCTGATTCACGGCAATTTAAAAAGCTCTGAAACCAGATATAAAGTTATAAAAACGTCCGTCTTTACGGAGGAAAATCTTGAATACTCCGCTCTGGAACTGGAGCTTGACACGGGAAGAATGCATCAAATTCGCCGTCATCTTGCCATGAATGGGAACCCTATTCTGGGGGACGACAAATACGGCGATTTTACTCTTAACAAAAAATTACGCAAAAGCGCAGGGTTAAAACGTCTGCTGCTTCACGCTTCAAGGCTGATTATAAAAGACGAAATTAATGTTGATATATGTGCGCCGTTGCCGGAATGTTTTTCTTGTTTTTATGAATAACGGATTGACATTAGTTGAATAGTTGACTTAAATGCGGATTTTTTCCACAATGACAGAGCATGGTAGATAAACATCAAGTTCCTGTAACACGCCACTGGCTGGAGAGTTTGAGTACGGAGCAATTAGTTAAACTTGCAGACTCTTACGGGGTAGATATCCCTCCCGGACTGGAAAGAATTTTCATTATTGAAGAAATATTGGAAGTTACCGATATTGACGAGCAGGAAACTAACGACGATACGGAAGTTATGGAAGTTAATGAAGATTATTCCGAAACTGCCGCCCTGCCCGGTCAATATAATATTTCCTATATCGAAGTAATAATAAGAGACCCCCTTTGGATTTTTGCTTTTTGGGAAATAAAAAAACATGACAGGGAATTACATGAGGACGAAGACGATTTTAACGGTTATTGCCTGCGGCTCATTCCGCTGGATAAAAACGGAAAAGAAAAAAATCCAAACGATAATCATTTTACCGTGTCTGTCAGCGCGGAAGACAGCGGCAGATATTTAGGCATTGTGGAACATTCCTCGCAAGATCATGATTTTTATGTTATTCAGCTTTGCGTAAACAGGGGCGATATTATGCTGCAAATCGCGGTTTCTCAGCCTTTCTCCCTGCCGAAACCTTACGATAACGATATTATCGCGGACATGGAACGCAATACGTTAATTCATCTTTCGGGAGCGCGCGATTTATCAATAATAAAAAACATGGATCATCAATCCACTATCAAGAGGCAGTAAGTATGGAATTTCGTTATGCGATATCGCTTGTTTTAGAAGCTCATCTGCCTTTTGTAAGAGAATTCAAAAAAGAAAATGATTTATCGCAAGCGGGCGAAGAAAGCCGCTTTTTTGAATATGTCAGCGAAACGCTGCTTCCGCTTCTCGAACTATTACACCGCTTGGAAACGGATCATGTTCAGTTTCGCCTTGCCTTGGCGATTTCCCCCATTCTTATTCATTTATTAACAGACGATCATTTACAAAAAAAATATTTGTCCTACATCGACAAGCAAATTGAATTTGGAAGACAGGAAATTGAAAGAACTGCCGGCAACGACGCGGCAAACAAACTGGCTCAGCAATATTACAATACAATCGTAGACAGAAGAATCGCATATACGGAACGCTATGAAAAAAATCTTTTAAAAGCGTTTGATTCTTACAGACGCAAGGGCAAACTTGAAATTCTCGCCTCTTGCGCAACTCACGCTTTTTTGCCGTTTATAAGCCATAACAGCGAATCTTTGCAGGCGCAAATGGAAATTCCCATTGCCGCTTACCGCCGCTACTTTGCCGGCGTTCCGCAGGGGTTTTGGCTCCCCGAGCTTGGCTGGTCTTCCGCGCTGGAACCGTATTTAAGGGACTATAATTTTTCTTACACCATTGTAGACAGCCACGGTCTTTTGTTCGGAAACCCAATGCCGGACAAAGGAACTTTTTATCCTGTTAAAACACATAACGGCACATGTATCCTTGCAAGGGATCTGTACGCTGTGCGTGAAATAGAAAAAGCGGCGGAAAATGAAATATACCGCAATAACGACAGAGACGTAGGTTATGAACTGCCGCCCGAAACGGTAAAAGCGTTTTTAAGCGCGGAAGGCGAACGGCACAGAACAGGGTACAAATATTGGCCTCGTTCTAACGGCAATTATAACCCGCAGACCGCCTGCGGCAAGGCGGCGGATTACGCAAAAACATTTTTGCAAAACACAATCGCCCGCCTGGAAGAAGCGTCTAAACACATGACGGAAGCCCCTTTAAGCCTTTATGCGAATAATGCGGGCTTCTTTGGAAACCGCTGGCATGAAGGCTTTCAATTCATAGAAACTCTTTTCCGCCTTGCCAACGAACACAAGGATTTAAAATTTATCTGCCCAAGCGAATATATTTTTAAACAGGATTTTTCCAATATTCAGGTTGTTTCTCCCGAATTTTCATCAAGCGGCGTAAACGGTTACGCTGAAACGTGGCTTGATGTTTCCAATGACTGGATTTACCCTCACCTTGCTCGTTCCATGGAACGAATGACAGAGTTAGCTGAACGTTTCCCCGACGATACAGGATTAAAAGAAAGAGCGTTAAATCAGGCGGCGAGGGAAATACTGCTCGCTCAATCTTCCGACTGGCCAAGCCTTTTGTTCAGACAAGATTCAACCGAGTACGCCGCGGATCAGGCGGAAAACGCCCTTCGCAATTTTACAACAATATACGAAGCTCTTGGCAGCAATTACATCAGCACAGAATGGCTTACCACATTGGAGCGAAAGCACAATATTTTCCCGAATATAAACTACAGAGTTTTCAGACGCAAGAAATAGTGCGAAAAGGCTTCGCCTTTTCGCAGAGAGTGAACCTAGAAATCCAATTTATAGAGGTCTTCTATTTTCTGTTTTAAATTTTCACGGTTATTCAGCATATCAAGACTTTCTCTTGCGGGATCATATTTTGGATTAAGTTTAAGCGCCTCTTCCCAGCACAATCTTGCGTCGTCCAAATTTCCTTTTGAATAAGCTTCAAGACCCAAAAGATACAGTTCATCTACTTTTTTAGATAAAAGCCCTCTGCCGTCGTCGCCTAAGTCAAAACGCACCCCAAGACTTATCCTGTTAAGAGGCTGTAACTGTGTAAGTAAATCCAAAGTATAATTTATGTCAAAAGAAATTTTATCCATACTGACGGCGCTGCCGATAGTAACTCGGCTGCTTCCCGGTTTTACCATTACGCCCGCCCGCATCGATAAAAAACTTGTAACATTAACAGCCATACCTACAGCCCCGTAAGGCGATTCGGAAAGAGACATATCCGCTAAATTTAACGGAAGCAAGAAATCAAAACCCAATGTCAGCGGACGAATCGGTTTATACGAAAATGCCGCGTTAGCTACGGTTGGCAGGGGTTCATCAAGCGCGGACGGTCCCAAGTTGCGGATTACAAGAGCGACGGATGCGTTTTTTTCTTTTGAATTATAAGTCTTTAACAGGTTAAACCTTGTAAGTAAACCAATATCCGCCATAACCATTGCCGTGGATTGGGACGCGCCGGAACCTTTAATTACATTGTCGCGATCATCGGTATAATCGGGCATAGAGCGAAAAGCGCCCTTCACATTCAATCCAAGGGAGAGCCCCGAAAAATAATACCCCGATAAAAAATTGTAAGAAGCGTTTATAATCGCCGCGCCTTCCGAATAATAGCCGCCGGACACCCTGTCGCCGTAATAGTTGTACTCGGTAAAGGGCGAATAGAGCCATTTTGCGCCGGCGGCAAGACCCAGATCTCCAAAGCGCATGGAATAGGCAATACCCTCGATTTTTACATCGGCTATCCAGTTATTGTGAAAAAACGCCAATTCCGATTTTTCCAGCATTGACGAGCCGGCGGGGTTAAATTCAAGAAAAGAAATATCGTCCGCAACCGCAGAAAACGCCCCCGCCATGCCTTCCGAGCGCCCGCCCATCGGGATATTCAATATAGGGAAGGCGGTTAAGCCCGAATTATCATCAATTCCGTAAATATCATTTAAATAATCCGATATATTGCCGTAGGTATCCTGACTATCATCAGCCCATAGTGATAAAAGAGGAGAAAAAAGCATAAAAACGGACAAAAAAACCGTTATTTTTAAGTTTGTCATTCCATAGTCCCAAGCCGTTTAAAAGGCATATTAATAATATAATCGGAAAAAACAAAAAAAAACAGTATATTAGAAAGAATTATAAAAAAAAATACGATAATATATTATAGTATATTAATGATAATGGCAAAATCTACCTACAAAACGGTTTTTATCAGAATTTTCTCGATTTTATTGCTGTTTTCGGCAATAACTCCGGTTTTTGCCGGCGGCAGAAAAGACGCCGATCTGTCCAAAGCGGACACATTAATAAAAAATAAAAAATACGAAGAAGCGATAGCGATATTAAGCAATTACGCAAAACGAAATCCCGACAAATTTGATCTTGCGCAGCAGCGGCTGCATAAAATTTATAAATTACAGGACGAGTTTAACCGCACCGCCGACGAATTAATAAACACTCTTTTAAACGAACCCGAAAACGCGGAAAAAATCCTTACATTGTCAAAACAACTTAATTCACTTGAAACTGAAAACAGTCCGCTTCTTGTAAACTTTGTATCCAGAACCCAGGAAATAGCCCTGTTTAACGCTAACAGAAACAGGTTAGCTGATATTTTTAACAGAGGCAAAGAATTATTGGACAAGGGCGATTGCGCGTCCGCTATTCGGGTTTACGCCGAAGGCATGAGTATTATGCGCGACGATTTTTTCGCGGCAGGCTACGGAGCGGGTATCGAGAACGAAGTCAGACGGGAAACCGAAAGAATCAATTCAACTCTCGCTTCTTTCCAGCAGATAAGCTCGCAGATGGGAACAATTTCCGCGGAACTTACCCGAGTAATCAGCGCGGGAAATTTGACAGGAACAAATGAAATCATAAACCGATTGAATCCGGCAATGGATAGATTTATCGGGTTAAAACAGGAATTGTACGCATCCGACATGATTCTTTCCAGGATTCTTAACAGAATCAGGGAAAGAGAGCCGGACATGGTTGATCAAAACCATGTTTCGTTTATAAGAATAAGCATTAACGGACGAGGCGAAAATAACATACAGGAAGGAATGTTAGGCGCTTTTGACATATACTGGAAAAATTCAATAGGTTCTGTTATCAGCGCCATTACGCAAAATCTTCAAAAAATGAATACTGCGTCGCTTACCGCGTTTAACGGCAAGGATTATACAGCCGCCGTCTCCGCCGTAAGCAGAAACGCCGATTTTGTAAATCTTTCTCCGCAATTTTTTGACAAGCACAGACAGCTTTTTGCCGGCGGAAGACCGCAAACTTTATCTCTTTACGGAAGCACCGTTCTGCGCGAAGATATTCCGCAATATTTGGAAATACGGGCGTTAAGCGAATCAAATAATACTCTTGTGCAGTCGGCAAATACCGCTACGCGTCTGAATATAGACCGTACATTTATGACCCGCTGGCGAGACGGAACTATTACCGCAACTCAGGCGATAAACGGAGAGCAGCAGACAAGAAATACAATTACGGGAGCGCAAACAACTTTAAACAACATAAGAACAAACGCCAACCGGATAAATACGGAAATAAGCGCATACCACAAAACCAATTGTCTTACAAACGCGCTGTCCGCCGCGGATACTCTTTATTCCCAATTAGTTACGGAAGAACGCCAATCGGCTCAAAGGTATTACACCATATCGTACGGCGGTCTTCAAAATAACATTGCCGCCAGAAAAGAATCATTGGAAAAAGGCAAAAAATATCTTGACGGCGAAACGCTTAAAACCAACGGCGTTGTTACGGTTTTACGCTATCCCGCCGAAGCGCTGGCGGAACTTAACACTATGCTTTCCGCGTTAGCCGTGGATTTGCAAAACGCAAATAATATTATCGGGCAATTAAAAAATGAACCGCAGACTGTTTCTGCTGACACGGAAATTTCAAATACAAGCGCAAAATGCCAGCAAGCTATAAACGATTTAACCGGCATTCGCACGCAGGCTCTTCCGTTAGCGGAAACAGCCCGCAGCCGCTCAACTCAGGCTGAAGCGTTCAGGCAGGAAGGAGAGCGGCTGTTCAGAGAAGCGCAAAACGCTTTTCAAAGGCAAAACTACGACACCGCGCGCGACAGGATTCAAAGAGCTTCAGACAGGTTCAGCGAATCTCTTGAAATACAGGAATCGGTTTCTTTGCGGCAAATGCGGGATACCCAATTAGTCAATCTTGGCCGTCAAATTGCGGCTTCCGAAAACGAAGCGATAATCGCGGAAGTGCGTAATATGTTAAACAGCGCGCGCACCTTGTACTTTGACGGAAAATTTCAACAGGCGGAAGAAGCGCTGACAAGGGCGAGAAACCGCTGGCGCACAACAAACTCCGATGAAAACGAAGAAATAGTTTATTGGCTCGGCTTAATTCGCACGGCGATGTCGGCAAGTTCCGCGCGCGTAATTCCGCCTACCGCTCCTCTTTACGCGGAAATGAGCCAGATGTTAGGTCAGGCGCAGAGAAAATTTGACGAAGGCGTGCGTTATATCAATCAAGGTCAGCGCACGTCAGGAGTCGCGAAATTTGACGAAGCGCGCCAGCTTACAAGACAAGTCAGACTGATATTCCCCGTTAATCAGGAAGCCGGTATTCTTGAGCTTAGGATAGAGCAATTTTTGGATCCAACGGCATTTAACGCGTCGTTTGAACAGCGTTTAAGAACCGCCGTAGCCGGAACAAAACAACGCTCCATAGAAGCTTTTGCGGATCTTCAGAACTTGGCTGAAATAAATCCCAAGTACCCGAATATAAAAACTATTATTAATCAAGCGGAAATCGACATGGGTTACCGTCCTCAGCCGCCGAATCCCGCGAATATCGCGCGCTCAAGAGACCTTACAGCGTCGGCAAGACGCATTTTAGAAAACAACACAACGGCGCAATACGAAGTCGCTCTGGCGCAGTTAAACGAAGCCATTACATTGAACCCCGGTAACACGGAAGCGCCGCAGGTAAGAGACAGACTGCTCAGCAGAATGAGCGTTCCGGGAAGCATCGTTCTTTCAAGCGAAGATGAAGCCGATTACCAGCGCGCGTTACGCGAATTAAACGCGGGCAACAATCTTGCGGCGCTTTCGCTTGTTGAACGTCTTATGCAAAACCCCAGAAACCGCAATATAACAAAACTGGTGGAATTACAGCGAAGGATACAATCGGTATTATGATACGTTTAAACAAAATGTTACTTTTTGTATTCTTCTCTTTTATCGCCGTATTTTTTGTTTCGGCTCAAGACCTTTACTGGGAACAAGCGGAAGCTTTTACATCAAGACAGGGAAAGTTTCCCGTTAACGCGTATTCAAACGATTTTTCCGTAATCGCGTGGCAGGAAGTTACCCTTAACAAAGACGCAAGTATTACTTCAGGCGGTTTTATCAGCGTTTTCCTGGCGATTAAAGAATCGGGGAAAGACTGGGTGCAAAGAGGAATGGTAGGGGGACCGTATACTTTTTTAGGTACGGAACCGTCAATTTTAAGCATGGTAATTGACAGCAAAGAAAGAATTTTAATCGCCGCGGCATCAGGAAACGCGCAGGCGGAGATACTTATTTCCGAAAACAGGGGACAAACATTTACAAAGCAAAAAATAAATCTTGGCTTTGAAAACTCGGTAGCTCCGCGCCTTTATGTCCGAGCGGACGGGGGCTATCTTCTTTTTGTTACAAGGGGACAAGCGCAGTCTGTCTCTATTCTTTATTCGCGTTCAGATAACGGAGTTAACTGGTCTTCTTTCGATTTCCTTACGCCGGAAACCTCTCTCTCGCTTAACTTCCTTCCGGCGCACGCAAATTTTGAACGCAAAGACGTTGTATTTTATCAATCTCTTGCCATTGGGGCGGATTCATCGTCAACATATCAGCTTTATTACAGAACAAGCGAGGACGGCGGCAGAACATGGACGCCGTCAAGACGTTTTACAACATTCAACGATCCTGTAATACAGAATCAAAACAATGTTGATAATTTTGACAATCAAAGACCTCATCTTTCAAGATACGGAGACAATTTATTACTGGTTTGGGAACGGCGGCTGGCTAACAGAACGCCTCAAATATACAGCGCGGTAATTAATTCAAACATGAATATCGTAGGCAAAGTTGAACGCGTAAACAGTTCCGAAGCGTACTGTAACAATCCAATCGGTTTTGTTTACAATAATACTCCCAATGTGGTCTGGTTTGACAATCGAAGCGGCAACAACAGAATAATTTTGGCGCAGCGCGGAGATTTCGACTGGAAGAATCATGTAATTTCAGGCGTTTCAGCGGAAGCTTCTTTCGCCAGACCCGTTGTATCCAAAGACGGCGTTTTTGTTTTTTGGCAGACTACAACAAAGGATACAAGCCGCATCTACATGCTTGCACCGGATCATTCCGTAGCAAGTCCAAGGATAACAGCGGTTAATTTTACGCCGTCAAAAGTAAGCCGCTCCGAAAGAGCCCGCGTTACATGGAATATTCCGCCTGACACTTCCGGCGTTTTCGGTTTTTCATGGAGTTGGAGTCAGGATCCAAACGCCGTGCCGCCTGAACAGGTAATGGTTTACAATACCGGCAATACGTCAAATTTAAATTTGGAAAACACCGCGACAAGCGACGGCGCATGGTACTTCAGCGTACGCGCCAACGACTTTGCGGGCAACTGGTCGGAGCCGGCAAAAATCACCTACAACAGAAAAAACACGCCGCCTGAACAGGTAAAAATAAACGACCCGCAGTTGGACGACAACGGTTTCCTTGTATCCAACAATTTCAGTTTATCATGGGAAGCCTCATCAGACCCGTTTGTCGCCGGCTACACATGGAATCTTCAGTATTTAGGCGCGAATCAGTCGGCGGCGATAAGCGCGCCGCCCTCTTCGATTATGGGAACAACTACCTCGGTAAAATATTCAAATCAAGACAACGGTATATGGGCATTCTCGGTATCGGCAATCGATCAGGCTGGAAACATAGGACAGCCGTCAAATATAATTTTTAAAACAAATAAATTTGTTCCTTATACAAGCGTAAGTTATATTGACGCGCAGCAGGATCAACAGGGAATACTTTTTATCAGAATAATAGGCAGAGGATTTACAGCTAACGGACAAATAACATCGATAGTTTTGGAACGGGAAGGACGCCCCGACTTGCCCGCAAACAGTTTTAACATATTATCCGACAAAGAAATCGGCGGATTGGTTTTTGAAAACATGGACGAAGGCAAGTATCGTTTAAAATTAAAACACTCCTCAAGAGGCTGGTATACTGCCGAGTCTTTTATTCCCGTCGCCAGAACCGGAACGGTTAAATTCGGCGACTATTCAAACGAATGGAAACCTTCATGGAAAATAAAACAGAAAGGATTGATAACATTTAATCCGATTATAGCGCTTGCGGTATTATTGGTCGCTCTTTGCGCGCTGGGATTAATTGCCACAATCCGTGGTATAGCCGGAGTTATTTCTGAAAGCGCGGTAATAAAGCAGGAAGCGCTCGCAATCATTACAGGAGATTTTATGCTGGTAGAAAAGAAACAAAAAACAGCGCAAATGTTAAAAAGAGGACTTGGACTTAGGTTTAAGCTTGCGTCATTTACAATCGGTCTTATTCTCCTTGTTATCATAATGATTTCTACGCCGATGTACATCATTATGACAAAAACCCAACGGGAAACATTGCTTAAAAGTTTGTGGGATCGTTCCAATGTATTGCTTGACGGACTTGCTTCAAGCGCCAGAACTTATTTGCCTATGGCGATTCAATCCCGCGGCGAGCGCGGCGCGCTTGAGTTGATGTACCTTCCGTCCAACTCCGCGGCGCTGTCCGAGGCGAACTACATAACAATTACAGGTTACGGACTTAATTCGATATATACGGATCATGTTTGGGCTTCAAACGATCCTGACCTTGATTCAAAAACCGACACAACAGAATTGCGCCCCGGCGTAACGCGGTTAACCGACGCTATTACTCCTCTTTATGACGATTACACAGGAGAGCTTAACACCCGCGCGCAAAGGGAAGCCGGAGAACTTTCGCAAAGCATTTCAACAATGACGGAACAATTCCTTTCTCTTGCTCTTCGCACAGACGCGCAAGGCGAAAGAATGCGCGATGACATTCAGGCGACAATAAACGGATTAAACTTAAAACTTAACGATATACTTACAAGAATTTCAGGTAACATAGGCTCGTATCCCGAATTCTCGCTTAACAACATCAGTCCGGGAACAAGAAAATATATTTTCTATAAACCGATAATGTACAGGCAGATGGCGGACAATAATTTCTTCCGCGGATTAATCCGCCTTGAAGTCTCATTAGATTCAATTATAAATGAAATATACCGCGGACAAATGACCATCTTGTTAACTATCGGAGTTGTAGCGTTTATAGTTTTATTACTCGGTATTATCGGGGCATTTACATTCTCAAGATTAATTATTAAACCGATTACAAACCTTGTAAAACATATCGAAATAATCCGCGATACCGACGACAAAGCAAAATTGGCCGGAGTAGACATACAAATTTCCAGCAAAGACGAGATTGCGATTCTTGGAAACACAATTAACGACATGACTCACGGTCTTGTAAAAGCCGCGCTTGCCGCGTCCGACCTTTCAATCGGTAAGGAAATACAGAAGAAATTTATTCCGTTAGACGTGGATAATCAGGGAAACAAACAAACCAGCGGCTTTAGCAAAACAAAAAACCTGAATTTCTTCGGCTACTACGAAGGAGCCAAAGGCGTATCGGGAGACTATTTTGATTACAAAGACTTGGACGGCCGTTATTACGCGATGATAAAATGCGACGTAGCCGGAAAAGGAATCCCCGCGGCGCTTATCATGATTCAGGTAGCGACCATGTTCCTTAACTATTTTAAACAGTGGAAACCCAACGAAAAGGGAATGCACATAGAAGAAGTTGTATACCAGATCAACGACTTTATTGAAGCGCTTGCGTTCAAAGGACGTTTTGCCGCTTTCACTCTTTGCTTGTTTGATTCGGAAACCGGAGTAGTCCGCTTCTGCAACGCGGGCGACAATATTGTCCATCTTTACAGCGCAAAAGAAAGCAAAATGAAAACCTTAACTCTTCCGCAAACACCCGCAACGGGCGTATTGCCCAATTTTATGATTGAATCCTCAGGCGGTTATAAAGTTCAAACCCTTAAAGTGGAAAAAGGCGACATACTGTTACTCTACACTGACGGTATTGAAGAAGCAAAAAGAAGATTCAGAGACCGCGAGTTTAAGGAAATAACCTGCGAAGAAGGAGAGGTAGGCGCTCAGCATGAAAACCATCTTTGCGGACAAGCCGACGAGGAAATGTCCCCCGAGCGCGTAGAAGCGATTATCAACGCGGTAATGGCGCGCGAAGTTTATACATTAAAAAAATACCACAATCCTGAAGAAGAAGCAGGCGATTTACAATTCGATTTTTCATCTTGCGAGGGAAAAGTAGAAGAAATTATTATGGCGATGGTTTCGGTAGAAAAAATGTTCCGATGCTACAAACCCGCCGGCGTCGGGGAAGATTCCCGCGTATTGGTAGATAAAAAAGTAGATGATTTTCTTAAGAATCATTTTGTTCAATATAGACGTTATTGCGCGCATACGCGGGAATACCCTGAAAATCCCGCGTATATGTATTATACTCATATTAAGGAAGATGAGCAGTACGACGACTTAACGATACTTGGAATTAAACGAAAGTGAGGAGACAAAAATGACATTCAATGAAAGAATGAAAGACCTGCTGGAACAGGGCTGGACCGCATCAAAAGAATTTGCCGCAAAAGCCGGCGCAAAAGCGCAGGATTTAGGCGAGAGAGGCTTATTGATGTGGGACATCAAACAGCTTGAAAACCAAGCTCAAAAACTGCTGGCACGCATGGGAAACGCCGCCTACATAGCGTTTACGGAGCGGGATCAAACTACAATTGAGCGCGAAAACACAGAGTTCAAAACAATTCTTGATGAAATTGCCGTTATAAAAGAACAAATAGAAAAGAAAGAATACGAATTAAAAAACCGCCCTTCCGCATAAATTCACTTTGACATTTTTACCGCCTGATCGCTTGCATGCGGTTAGGCGAAGTAAACAATGCCTTTTATTCTGCCGATAATGAAATGGGGGTGTACCATTAAAAAGTTTACAATTATTATCTTTGCGTTATTCATGACAATGACGCTGTATGCGCAAGCGCAGACACAAACAAAGGCACAAGAAGAAGTTACGGTAAAATTCCACAACTTCGCCTGGGGCACGAGCCTTGCGGCTTTTAAAGCCGCAATGGGGAATCCTGTTCACATTGAGAACATGAATGGTTTTCAATCATTGGTTTACGAGGACATAACCATAGCGGGTTATAAGGCGTATATGGTGGCGTATTTTTCCAAAAAAGGACTGGAAGGCGGAGCTTACTACTTTGACACCAACAATTTGGAAGAATTGCAAAAGTGCTATACAGCCGTTCAAGACGATCTTGTAACGCAGTACGGCGCTACTCCGCCGGCTCCCGCGGGACGTTACGAAAAATTACTCAGAGAAATGCGGGCTTATGAATCATGCTGGGATTTGCCGAGCGGATATATCCACTTAAAAGTCAACACACGCAGAAGCGATCCCGTTACTCTTTGGATTTCGTTCCCGACACTTACAAAAATGTTGGACGGCGGCGCTTCTTAAAAAGCCCTACTCTCTGAGTCGTACTATTCTATCGTACCGCCGCCTACTACAACATCACCGTCGTACATAACAACCGCTTGCCCCGGCGTAATTGCTCGCTGGGGCGAGTCAAATTCAATGTGCAGAGTATTTTCCCCTGTTTGTTCCGCCACGGCGGTTTGTTCCGCCTGCAAGTAGCGTGTTTTTACCGTTACACGCATCGGTTTTTTTAAGTCCTCGCAAGCAATAAGATTGATGTCTTTGGCGGAGAGCGATTTGCGGAAAAGAGCGTCGTCCGTCCCCAGCGTTACCGTATTGTCCGCGATTGACTTGCTCGCCACATAAATGGGAACATTGGCGGCGACGCCGAGTCCGCGCCTCTGTCCGATAGTGTAGCGGATAAGCCCCTTGTGTGTGCCGATTTTTTTTCCTTCCATGTCGATAATGTCTCCGTGCGGATATGTTTTACCCGTGTAGTTTTCGATAAAATTTCCGTAATCGCCGTCGGGGACAAAACAAATGTCTTGGCTCTCGTCTTTTGCGGCGTTTACAAAATTTTTATCTTCGGCGATTTTTCGCACTTCGTTTTTAGAAAGTCCGCCGAGAGGGAAACGGGAACATTGCAGTTGTTTCTGGGTAAGGCAGTAAAGCACATAACTTTGATCTTTTTTTTCATCTAACGCTTTCAAAAGCAAATATCTGCCGCTTGCGCTGTCCTGCGTTACACGGGCGTAGTGTCCTGTAACAAGATAGTCAAAATCAAGCTGACGGGCGCGAAGAAGGAGCAGATTGAATTTTATATGGCGGTTGCATTCTATGCAGGGATTGGGCGTTGCGCCCTGTTCGTAGGTTTCTATAAAATGGCGGATAACTTGTTTGTCGAATTCTTCGGTAAAATTAAGAACATAATGATCCATGCCGAGGCTGAAAGCCACGTTCCTTGCGTCGTTTACATCGGCAAGAGAGCAACATCGGCTTTCTCCCTTGTAAAGTTTGAGCGTTATGCCGACACATTGACAGCCCTGCTCAAGCATGAGGGCGGCGGCAACAGAACTGTCAACGCCGCCCGACATGGCGATTATCGCTTTTTCGCTCATTGGGCTTTAAGCCGATTTAATAATTTGCCGCTTTAATCTGGAAATACGCCTTGGGGTGTTTGCACACAGGGCATACTTCGGGAGATTTCTTTCCAACGACAATGTGACCGCAGTTGGAACACTGCCAAACTTGGTCGCCGTCTCTTGAAAACACTAAGCCGCCTTCGACATTGGCGAGCAATTTGCGGTAACGTTCCTCATGCTCTTTCTCAATTTTACCGACCATTTCAAATAACGCGGCAATATCGGCAAAGCCTTCTTCTTTCGCTGTTTTGGCGAAACCTGCGTACATATCCGTCCACTCGAAATTTTCGCCGGCAGCGGCGGCTTTAAGATTTTCAGTTGTCGGCGGAACATCGTTTTTATGTAAAAGTTTGAACCATATTTTTGCGTGTTCTTTCTCGTTAAGAGCGGTCTCGCGGAAAATTGCGCCGATTTGCTGATACCCTTCTTTCTCCGCCTTTGACGCAAAATACTGATACTTGACGTGCGCTTGGGACTCACCCGCAAACGCCGCCTCTAAATTTTTTTCTGTTTTTGAACCTTTTAATTCAGCCATTTTTTTCTCCTTAATAATCGCAGTTTTGCAGGGCTTTAGCCCGAAAAACTGCTAAACTTATTCGGAAACCAACAAGGTTTCCGAATAAGTACATTATATAGTCGGATAATAATTTAGACAACCATCCGCAATGGCGTTTATAATAAATTATTGTAAAATAATACACAAAATTCTTTTGTATTACCATCATTATATATTTATTTTTTTAACAAAGAATTTAAACGCTTCAATTCCGAAAACAACTACCGCTGTTACTATCGCTCCGGCTATCGCTACGCCTAAAATTACAGCCGCCATTGTGCGTTTTTTACTGACGCCGAGTATCCATGCGCCGAGCGTTCCTGTCCATGCGCCCGTTATGGGAAGAGGTATCGCTACAAATATCGCTATACCCAGCCAGCCCCATTTTTCTATTTTTCCTGAAAGTTTACTGCGTGCTTTTTCTATAAAACGGTTAAAAATATTTTTGTACCAGCGAAAGCCGTCATCTTCGTTCATGCCGTACAATAATATGTGTAATGTTACGAGAAATATCCAGCAAACGGGAGCGACAAGGGCGTTCAATGCTACAGAAAACAGATAAGCCCAATACCAAGGGATGCCGTTCG